>ERZ772927.81-NODE-81-length-76091-cov-40.3012_pt1 | contig 76091 bp, 67 predicted proteins | sample MGYA00512115_ERZ772927 | MGnify/ENA primary metagenome ERZ772927 (study PRJEB29015, sample SAMEA2737924) | human oral metagenome | biome: human oral; feature: human-associated habitat; material: dental | place: China | collected 2013 ... | reverse complement strand
GTCGTGCCCGCGGGGGAGTTGGTCGAACGCTTCTCCCACGCCTCGGGCCCGGGTGGCCAGGGCGTCAATACGGCGGACTCGCGCGTGCAGCTCAGCCTGGATCTCGCTGCGACAGTCGCGCTGAATGACAAGCAGCGCGAGCGTGCCCTGTCTGTTCTCGGGGATCGCCTGACGGGAACGCTCCTCACGATTACCGTCGCCGAGCATCGCTCCCAGCGTCGCAACCGCGCCGCCGCGCGCGAGCGCCTCGGTGAGATCCTGCGGGCGGCCCTCGTCCCGCCCGTCCCGAGGCGGGCCACGAAGCCAACGCGGGGGTCGAAGCTGCGCCGCCTCGCTGACAAGAAGAGGCGCTCGGAGGTCAAAGCACGCAGGCGCCGCCCTGACGCGGACTAAGGAGAACGAGGCCGGGGCTGCCTACGCCCACGCGTGCCCGTCGGTGCGCCAGCCGATAAACACCCAGGTGACGGGCAGAGGGTAGTCCAGGACCCATTGTTCCCCTGCCTTTTCCGAGGCGGTGGCGGCATCCTCACGCACGAAGTGCTGCTCTGCGTAGGCGTCGAAAAGCCGCTGCTCGCGCGCGGTGAAAGGCTCGGGGCCGGCCAGGCGACGAAGGTCCGAGCGGGCCTCGTCGAAGGAAGAAAACCTCATCGGGCGGAAGGTTCGTGTGGTCGCGAAAATCGGGATACGTCCCAGGGATGCGAGTGCGCGGATTACCTCGCGGACGACGCGCGGGTGCCTCGCCGAGCGCCCCAGGTAGGTGAGAAGACGCGGGTCGCGGGAGGGGAGCAGGCTGTCGGGCACGACGACCGCCGCCCGCGAGCGGGCAGCCGCGTCGAGCTTGCGTACTGCGGAGAAAACGTTTCTACTCATGAGGGAGCGTGACGCGAAGGCGACATCTACGCTGTTATGCCCGAGGCCCGCCTCCTCCCAATCGTCCTCCCACGCGAGCAGGTGGGAGGTGATCGGTAGGTTCTCTGCTGCCGCGCGCTCGTCGAGGATCGCGAGCATGGCCTCGGCGAAGTCGCAGCCGTGGACGCGGTGCCCCGCGCGGGCGAGGGGAACGGCGAGCGTGCCCGTCGCGCACCCCATGTCGAGGATCTCCTCGCCCGCCTTGAGCGCGAGTAGATCCAGGAGCCAGCGCTCGTAGTCGCTGGTCGCGTTTCGTGTGAACGTCGCGGCCCGCTTGTTCCAATAGGCCTGCGAGTCGCGATTGATCGATTCTTCCCGGGCGTTGCTTCGTGTCGCCATGTTTCCTATTCCCCGTGTGGTCCTCGTTGAGGTTGGGCGCTTGGCCCACCCCTGCCAGGATAGGCCCGGTGCCAGCAGGGCAGCAGAACCCATAGTGTATCGGCAACCATGTTGGCCTCCGCGTCGAATAATGGCCGCGTGAATTCTTCCCATGTGCAGCCGAACTTCTCTAGTGACTACCAGGAGGGGGCGCATGCCCGGGTGCTTGACGCCCTCGTCGCCACCAACATGGAACAGTCCGCCGGCTATGGCACCGACGAGCACTGCGAGCGCGCCCGCGAACTGATCCGCGTGGCCTGCCAAGCCCCCGACGCCGACGTGTACTTCCTGGTGGGCGGCACGCAGACGAACGCGACCGTCATCGACGCGATCCTCTTGCCCTGGCAGGGCGTCATCGCGCCCAACACCGGTCACATCAACATGCACGAGGCCGGAATCGTCGAGCGTGGCGGCCACAAGATCCTGGACGTTCCCGCCGTTGACGGCAAGATCAACGCCGCCGATGTCGAGCGCATCTGTTCGGCGTGGGAGGGTGACGGCGCGCGCGACCACATGATCGCCCCCGCCCTCGTCTACATTTCCCAGCCCACCGAGTACGGAACGCTCTACTCCCTGCAGGAGCTCGAGGAGCTCTCCGCCGTGTGTCGCGAGCGCGACCTCAAGCTCTTCGTCGACGGCGCGCGCCTCGCATACGCGCTGGCATCTCCCGCGAACGACGTGACGCTGGCCGACCTGGCTCGCCTCACCGACGTGTTCTACATCGGCGGCACCAAGTGCGGGGCCCTCTTCGGCGAGGCGGTCGTCATCCCGACCCGGGGCTCGATCCGTCAGTTCGTCACGCAGATGAAGCAGCACGGGGCACTCCTGGCCAAGGGGCGTCTCCTCGGCGTCCAGTTCGAGGCGTTCTTCGAGGACGGTCTCTACCTGACGATCGGCGAGCCCGCCGTCAAGGCGACCGCGCGTATCCGGGAGGCGCTCAAGCGCGCCGGCTACGTCGTCACCATGGATTCGCCCACCAACCTGACCTTCGTGGCCCTCGACCAGGCCGGGCATGAGCGCCTGTCGGACAAGGTGCGCTACAGCATCTGGGAGACCCTGCCCGACGGCCGATACCTGGCGCGCATCGGCACGTCCTGGGCCACCCCCGAGGAGGACGTGGTGGCCTTCGAGCAGGCCCTGGCCCGGTAAAGGCAGTTTTTCTGCATTCTCTGGGCGGAGTGCGCTGTCACAGTCTTTAATATGCTTTCGATCTGATAGCATGTAGCTATCTATATGTCGATTGTGGAGGTATCAAATGGCGACCGCTACGGTGACTGTTCGACTCGATGCTGAGGATAAGGCCGCGATGGAGCGTGCCTGCAAAGAAATGGGTCTCTCTATGAATACCGCGTTCACGATCTTTGCGAAGAAGGTGGCGCGGGAGCAGCGAATTCCCTTCGTTTTAGAGGTTGATGGCTTTAACTCACGCCCCAACCTTGCTCACCTTGACCGCGGTATCGCGGAGCTGGAGGCTGGGCGTGGAATCTCGCGAGGGTTGATCGAGGATGCGTGACCTCGTCTGGGCCTCCGAGGCCTGGGAGGATTATTTGTGGTGGCAAACCCAGGATCGAAAGACTCTCAAGCGCATTAACGCACTGCTGCGCGATATTGCCAGGAACGGGCAAGATGCTGGAATTGGTAAGGCGGAACCGTTGAAGGGGCGTTACTTGGGGTGGTGGTCGCGCCGGATTGATGCAGCAAATCGTCTTGTTTATCGTGTGCGCGATGATCGAGTCGAGATCATTTCATGTCGCACTCACTACGGGGATCGCTAGCTGGCAAACGGACGGCCGTCCGGTGGGTGGGCCGGGTAGATTGGGGGAGATGGGCAGGGTTAGCCTGGGTGCATGACACTCAACGTTGAGACGAACGACTTTTCGGCCCTGACCGCCTCGCGCCGCTCCACGCGAGCCTTTACAGACCGGGAGATCCCCGCCGAGGTCCTCGACGCGATCCTCGCCGACGCGACGACCGCGCCGTCCTGGTCCAACACGCGTGCCTTCCGCGTCGCCCTGGCCACGGGCGAGCGCGCCCAGTGCCTGCGCGAACACTACGGCCGTCTCTTCGACGAGGAGATAGCTGCCCACGCGCGCAAGGCTGAGGACCCGGACGTCGAGATTCCCGTTCCCGACGGCGACTTCCCCGTGCGCAAGCGCTACCCGGACGAGGTTCGCCCCGCCCAGATCGAGGTTGCGAAGCTTCTCTACGGCATCCACGGCATCGAGCGCGCCGACATCGCGGGGCGCAACCGTGTGAACCGCCGCAACGTCACGGCATTCGACGCTCCCGTCATGGGCTTCGTCTTCGTCCACGAGGACATGCTCCCGTGGAGCGCCATGGACGCCGGCCTCATGCTCCAGACACTGTTCCTGTCCGCCAAGTCGCGTGGCATCGACTCCTGCCCGGTCGGCATCCTCGCCACCTGGCGCGAGCCTGTCGAAGCTGAGTTCGAAATCCCCGAGGGCTACCGGTTCATCACCGGTTTCGCGCTCGGCTACGCGGATCCCGAGGTCCCGATCAACTCGATGCAGGCCCCGCGCCCGCCGATCCCGCTCCTCGAAGGCAAGTAATGCTACGAGCGGTAGACCTCGCGGCGGTGTGCGACGCGCACGACCGTCACGACGAGGACGTCATCTTCAATTGAGTAGATGATCCGGTAGTCGCCGACGCGGATGCGCCACGCGTTCTCCGTGCTCGCAAGCTTCTTGACTCCGTCGGGGCGAGGAGAAGTGGCGAGCGATTCGATGGCATCCAGCAAGCGGGCGCGCACCGGCCGATCCAGCTTGCGTACCTGTCGCGCCGCCGCTGAGGTGAATTCGACGCGGTACATCGCTAGTCGTTGAGCTCAGCGCGCAGGTCGGCCAGGCTGACGCGCTGCCCGTCGTCGTTGCGTACCGCCTCACGGAATGCCGCGAGATCGCGTGCATCCTCGAGTTCTTCCAAGGCCAACAGGTCATCGACGCCGATCACGATTGCCGTGAGGCGGCCGTTCTTTGTTACTCCGATTCGTTCGCCGCCGTAGGAGGCTCGTCCGAGGACGTCGGAGAGGTTTGCGCGGAGCTCTCGAGTAGACAGCGTCGTAGCGAGTGTGTTCATAGTGTTATTTTAATACATTGTGTACACATCTGCGGCTCTGTTACTCATCGTGAGCGTGAACAATTTCCCACGGACATACCTGACACCCGGATGAGCGTCTACCGTGGAAGAAGCTTCGGCCTCGTGAAATGTTCACCAGTGGAAGGACACCATGTCCAAGAAGTACCTCTCTGTCGCCTTCGCCTACGTGGGAGTTATCATCGGCGCGGGCCTGGCGAGTGGCCAGGACCTGCTCCAGTACTTCCTGTCCTTTGGCGCGAAGGGCCTGATCGGCATCGCGGTCCTGGGCGTCCTCAACGTTGTCTTCGGCGTGGTCGCGCTCCAGCTCGGCTCCTACTATCGGTCCGGCCACCACGACGAGGTCTTCGAACGCATCACCCACCCGGCGCTGCGCCGCGTCATCGACGTCGTGCTCGTCTTCTCGGGCTTCGCGATGGGATTCGTGATGCTCGCGGGCGCGGGCGCGAACCTCGAGCAGCAGTTCGGCCTGCCCGCGTGGGCGGGCAGTGCCCTGTGCGCGGTGCTGGTGATCCTCACGGCATTCCTGGATTTCGACCGGATCATGAAGGTGATCGGCGTCTTCACGCCCATGATCATCGTTGCGATCACGATCCTCACCGTCTATTCACTAGCGACACCGCACCCGGGCGTCGCCGAACTCAACGCCGCCGCCACCCAGGTCACTCCCGCGCTGCCCAACCTGTGGCTCTCCACGATCAACTACTTCGCTCTGTGCGTCGTCAACGGCATCGCCATGGCCTTCGTGCTCGGCGGCTCGGTGCTGCGCATCGGCGAGGCCCGCCGCGCCGGGCGCATCGGCGGCACCATCATCGCGCTCGTGATCGGCGCGGACGCCCTATGCCTATACCTGAACATGGATCGCGCCTGGGACGTGAACGTTCCCGCCCTCGAGATCGCGCGCTCGATCCACCCGGCCTTTTCCTTCGTCTACACGCTCATCATTTTCGCGCTCATCTACAACACGGTCTTTTCGCTGTTCTACTCGACGGCGCGACGCTTCTCGGGCGGCTCGACCGCGCGCATGCGCATCGTCCTCGTCGGCGTCGTCGCCGTGGGCTACGCGGCCTCCCTCATGGGCTTCAAGAAGCTGATCGGCGGCATGTACCCGATCATCGGCTGGCTGGGCGTCGCCCTCCTCGTCGTCCTCACGGTCGGCTGGCTGCGCGAGCGCTCCTCGGTCCTGCGCGAGGAGAACCTGCGTCGCAAGCTCATCCGCGTCCTCGTGCGCAAGCACGCCGACGACCTGGAGTACACGGACGAGCACCGCGCCCAGGCCCGCACCCTCGCCCAGGCCTCGGTCGTCGACGGCGCCGAGCTGCGCCGGGAGGCCGACTCGATCGCCGAGCAGATCGCCGACACCCAGGATGACGCCGCCGCGTACGCGCGCGAGGCTCTGCCCGTCGACGAGGCCCTGGTCGAGCAGGCGATCGAGGCCGACCGGGCGAACGGCTGAGTCAGCTGACCGACGAGGCCGTGGCCGCCTCGTGCGCAAGCAACCAGGCTTTCGCGTGCTCTCCGGCCGCGTAGCCGCCCGGGCCGCTGGCGGCCACGACTCGGTGACAGGGGCGGATGAGCAGCAGGGGATTACGCCCCACGGCGCCGCCGACCGCCTGGGCTGATGCGGGGATGCCTGCGCCCCGCAGCGTGACCGCGAGATGCCCGTACGTGCGCGTCGCACCGTAGGGGATCGCGTCCATCGCCTCCCACACGCGCTTTTGAAAGTCCGTGCCCGCAGGCGCGAGAGGGACGGCCGCGGGGGAGGGGGCCTTGCCCGCGAAGTAGTCATCCAACCATGATGCTGCCGCTCGAAGCACGCGCGCGTCGGCCTCGTCCCACTTGGTTTCGGCGCGGACGCTGTCCCGGGAAACGGGCGAGGTCAGGTCGAGCGCGGAGCTCGCCACGGCCTCGTCGATGCCGACGGGGCAACCGAAAAAACGCTGCCCGACCACCCACAGGCCGACGAGCGAACCGCCCCGCGCGGCGATCGTGAGGCGACCGATGGGGGAGCCGTAGGTGGCGAGCGTCGGATCAGAACTGCTCGGGGTGATCTCGGTAGGCATACGCCCACACTGTCACGGCGACAGTGACAGCGCGAGTCCAGGCATCGCGGACAGCGCTCAGTTCTTCGCCCTCGAAGCCCTCCGCGAGGAGACGGTGTCCGACCTCCACAGTCGGCGCGATGAAGGCGAGCACGTAGCGCAGTGGCACGAATGGTGTCGAGTCCGCCCCATCCGCCGCGTTCTTCGCTGCGGACATGTGACGTGCGCCGATCAGGTACTGGTAGTCCAGCCACGCCTGATCCCGCTCGCGCGTGCACATGTCGATGATCCACTGGGCGAAGCGCGGCTTTGACGCCTGCGCGTACTCGGGGTTCGGCTGTCCATCCGGGTGCGCGGAATGGGCTGCCAGATACGTCTTCTGAGCCAGAATTCCGCGCCATGTGTCGACCATTTCCATAGCATGCGGCGCCAGGATGGGTTCTGCTCGTGAGAGCAGCTCAGCGTCACCGGGCTGGACGTGTGCGGCGGCCTCAATCTGGCGTAGATCCTTGAGTGTAAGCGGAGCTGTGGGGACGGCATCAGTGCCGTAGGTGTACCCCGACGAGTGGTCGTAAGCAGTCATGAGGACCTCCTTGAACCTATGGGTTAATGGTAGCACGTGCTCTGCTCGTGTGGGTCTGTTTGAGATTCGGGGCCGGTGTGGAAGGCAGGAGGGCGGGGCGTGGTACGCCGCGCGAGTTCGCGGCGCGCGTAGCCACTGTGGTGAGATGGCAACGGCGCTGGTGGGGTTGCTCGCAATACAATTGACTTGTGGATCCCCTTCTTATCGCCGTGGCCGGAATGTTCATCATCGTGGCATGCCAATTTATCGCCCCCAAGGTGGGCGTGGCATCGCCGCTGATTCTGCTGGTTGTCGGCCTGGCGATTGGCTTCTTGCCGCAGGTGGGGGCTATCGAGGTCGAGCCGCATCTCATCCTTGAGGTCGTGCTGCCGCCGCTCCTGTTCTCGGCCGCAGTGCGCATGCCGACCATGGACTTCCGGCGCGAGATGCACGCGGTTGCGATGCTCGCGATCCCCCTCGTGTTCCTGTCTGCCTTCGCGGTCGGCTTCGTCATTAACTGGCTGGTTCCCGCGATCTCCCTGCCGTGGGGTGTCGCCCTGGGGGCCGTGCTGTCGCCGACGGACGCGGTCGCCGTCTCGATCGCGAAACGCTCCGGTGTCTCCCACCGCATCATTACGGTGCTCGAAGGCGAGGGCCTCTTCAACGACGCGACCTCGCTCGTCCTCTTGTCCGCCGCGATGAACGCAGGCCTGGCCGCAGACGAACACGCCCTCAACCCGGGCCTGCTCATCGGCAAGGTCGCTCTTGCGCTCGGTATTGCAGCTGCGATTGGCTGGGTCGTCGGCGAGGTCGGCGTGCGCCTGCGCGCACTCATCAAGGAGCCTTCGGCGGACACGGTGTTCTCCTTCACGATGCCCTTCATCGCCTCGATCCCCGCCGAGCACCTGGGAGGCTCCGGCCTCGTCGCGGCCGTTGTCGCCGGCCTGGTCGTCTCGCGCCGACGCGCTGCCACGATCTCCGCGACCAACAGGCGTTTCTCCCAGCAGAACTGGCAGACCATGACGCTCGTCCTGGAGAGCGGAATCTTCCTGACGATGGGCCTCCAGGCTTTCGGGATCGTCGAGGAGACCGCCGCGTTCTCCGGTGGCCTGGCCTTCGCCGCCTTCCTTGCCGTCACCCTCGGCGTGCTCATTATGGTCATTCGAGCCGTCTTCATCGCGTTCATGTTCACCTGGCTGGACCATCGGCACAAGCGCCGACAGCGGCGTTACGAGGCCGAGGCCGCGCGCATCGAGCGCTTCGAGAAGCGCATGCACAAGGCGAGCGAAGTCGATGCCGACATGCTCGAGGCTCGCGACCTGAGCCCCGAACGCTGGGAAGAGGCGCTCAACCTCTATCGTCGCCGCCTCAAGCGTCGCGCGCGCCGCAACGCCATGCGCGGATCCGACCTGGATTACTTCGAGAACGAGCCGCTGGGCCCGCGCGAGGGCAGCGTCATCGTCTGGGCGGGCATGCGCGGCGCGATCACCCTGGCGGCCGCGCAGACAATCTCGAAGCACGCCCCGATGCGCGCGCTGCTGCTCACGATCGCCCTGTTCATCGCCGCTGGCGCCCTCGTCATCCAGGGCCTGACCCTGCCCGGCCTTATTCGCCTCGTCAAGCCGAAGATGGCGACGGGCGACATCTCCGAGGAGGAGCGCGCCAAGCTCCTGAAGGTCATGGGCTCCGCGCTGGTCGACACGGCCCTCGCGCAGGCTATCCACGAGGTCGACGGCAAGACCCTGCTCTCCGCCGGCGTCTCGCGCACACTCTCCCGGCTGGGGCATGCACTTACTGACGAGGCCATGGGTGAGCAAGTGCGGACGGCGCACGCTGCAGACCGCGTCCTCACGGACATCCTTCAGGATGCCGCCGGCGACAGCGACGACGATGGCCACGGCACCGTCGACATGAGCGAGGAAGAGGTTGAGCGTTCCTTCACGCGCGACCAGATCCGTGAATTGGCGTTGGAGGCCATTCACGCCCAGCGTGACGCCCTCCTGCAGGCTCGCGACGAGGGCATCTTCTCCTCGGCCGCCCTGGAAGGGGCCCTCGCCCGACTCGACAACGAGGAAATCCTCCTGGTCTCCAGCAGCGGCGTCGGCCACTGACCCCGGGGAGAGCGTCAGTCCGTCGTCACCCGTGACGCGTACGCCGGGTCGTCGGTCACCGAATTGAGCGCCTCCTCCAGGCGCTGCGGGCTCACGATCCCGTCGCGCGCCAGGACCCGGTAGGTCTGGTCGGCCTCGTGCGTGAGCATGTTCGTCACCGTGAAACCGTTGCGCTCGTAGAACTTCAGGCGACGCAGACGCTGCTGGTAGTTCCTGGCCTCGCGCACCACCGGCTCGATCTCGAGCAGCTGCGGCACGTCGCCGTAGCGCTCGCGGAAGTGGGTGAGGATGCGCGAGCCGTAGCCCGCGCTGCGCGTGCGACCGTCCACTGCGAGGAAGCCCAGGTAGAACAGGTCCGGGAAAGCGAAGGAGAAAGTCATGGCGACCACGTTGCCGGCCCCGTCCTCGCCCACGGACAGGGACGGATCGATCCACGCGAGGAAGGAGACCTGGTCCAACTGCGCGCTCTTCAGCAACTCAGGGAGGGGGATCTCCTCCTCGGGCGGGAAGGAACGCTCGTAGATTTCCTTGACTTTGTCAGTGATCGGCCCTTCGTTGGGCACGGGAATCTGGATGAGGTCGGTCATGGGATCAGTCTAGCCGCTCGGTCTCGCATGCCCCTGCAGGCCCTTCATTGAATGAGGCCCGGGCTGGGTTTCGGGGACCGCGATGTGACGTGGCAGATATGATTTCAGGGGTTTGTCGGGGGACGATCAGGGGTCAGTCAGTGAACAGCGGCGGTCGTGGGCGATGGCCGATCACCTAGACTTGTATGCGGAATCAGCAGCAGAAGTTAGGATGAGGCGTGCTAGAGCTCAAGGAGATCGTCAAGGCCTATCAGACCGCCAACCTCGTGCAGGTGGCGCTCAACAAGGTCTCCGTGGCGTTCCGAGACAACGAGTTTGTGGCCGTGCTGGGCCAGTCAGGCTCCGGCAAGACGACGATGCTCAACGTCATTGGTGGCCTCGACCGCTTCCAGAGCGGCGACCTCGTCATCGACGGCATTTCGACAAAGGACTACAAAGCCCGCGACTGGGATGCCTACCGCAACAACCGCATCGGCTTCGTCTTCCAGGCCTACAACCTGATTCCCCACCAGACCGTGCTGGCGAACGTCGAGCTGGCCCTGACCCTGTCGGGCGTCTCGCGCTCCGAGCGACGCAAGCGCGCCCTCGACGCCCTCGAACGGGTCGGCCTGAAGGAGCACGTCCACAAGAAGCCCTCGCAGATGTCGGGCGGCCAGATGCAGCGCGTTGCCATCGCGCGCGCGCTCATCAACGACCCCGAGATCCTGCTGGCCGACGAGCCCACCGGCGCCCTCGACTCCGAGACGAGCGTGCAGGTCATGGACCTGCTGCGCGACGTGGCCCGCGACCGCCTCGTCATCATGGTCACGCACAACCCCGAGCTGGCCCACCAGTACGCGACCCGCATCGTCGAGCTGGCCGACGGCTGCATCGTCGCCGACTCCGATCCCTTCGTGCCCGCTGCGGAAGACCGGCGTGAAGCCAAGCCCGCGCGCCGCACCTCGATGGGCTTCCTGACGGCCCTGTCCCTGTCGGCCAACAACCTGATGACGAAGAAGGGCCGCACCCTCATGACCTCCTTCGCGGGGTCCATCGGCATCATCGGCATCGCCGCGATCCTCGCGCTGGCCAACGGCACGAACGCATACATCGCAAAGACCGAAGAAGAGACGCTGGGCGCGTATCCGCTGACGATCCAAAAGAGCGGCATCGACATGACCGCCGCGCTGTCCGTGTCGGCCTCGGACTCCAAAGACTCCCAGCCCGCGCCCGACGGCAAGGTCGGCGTCTCCAAGCTGCGCACTTTCGCCGACACGATCCGTGACGCGAAGACCAACGACCTGGCCTCGCTTAAGACCTACCTGGATAACAACGGCGGCGGCATCGACACGATGGTCAACGCGATCGAGTACGACTACGACATCGTCCCGCAGATCTACCAAACCGACACGTCCAAAGAGATCGTGCAGGTTAGCCCCGACCAGTCCATGAAGCAGATGGAAGCCGGTTTCGGCGCCGGGGCCTTCGGGTCGATGATGCAGACGAATGCCTTCTACCAGATGCCCGCTACGACCTCGCTGTACACCTCCGCGTACGACGTGGTCGCCGGCTCCTGGCCGAGCGGCGCGAACCAGGTTGTCCTGGTCCTCGACGAGGACGGCAACATCCCCAACCTCTTCGAATACACCCTGGGTCTCAAAGACCACAAGGAATTCGATGACCTGATGCGCAGCTACTACCAGGGCGCGCTCGGGGGCAAGAGCCAGTCGGGGGCGCAGTCGGGGGCGAGTACCGCCACCTACGACTACTCCGCGATCCTGGGCACGACCTTCCGTCGCGTCAACGCGTTCGACAAGTACACGTGGGACGATACCTACAAGGTGTGGACGGACCGTTCCTCCGACACGGACTACATGAAGAAGCTCGTGGACGGCGGCCAGCAGCTGACGATCTCCGGCATCGTCAAGCCCAACTCCGACAAGGGTGGCGCCCTGCGTCAGGGCATCGCCTACACGCCTGCCCTGACCTACCAGATCATTGAGGAGGCGGCGGCCAGCCCGATCGTCAAGGCCCAGCGTGCCAAGCCCGACGTTGACGTCTTCACCGGCAAGACTTTCAAGGAGCTGGCGGACAATCAGAAGAGCCAGTCCGGCGGCTTCGACATGTCCTCCCTGTTCACGGTGGATGAGTCCAAGCTCTCCGCCGCCTTCCAGATCGACCCCGACAAGATGCAAATGGACCTGTCTGGCCTGGACTTTTCCGGCCTCGACCTGTCCGGCCTCGACTTCTCCAACCTCGACATGTCGGGCCTGGACCTGTCGACCATCGACCTTTCGGCCCTCGCCGCACAGTCCGGTGCCCAGTCGGGCATGGCCTTCGACCTGTCCGGCCTTGACTTCGGGGAGCTGAGTAAGGACCTGCCGCAGCTGGCCAACGTCGACTTCCAGACGATCATCCGCTCGGCCCTGGCCGACGGCGCCGTCAAGGATGGCGCGGCCGAGTACCTGAGCGCACAGGCCTCCCAGATCGCCCAGGGCTTCCAGGACTACGCCCGCGAGCAGATCGAGGCGGGTGGAACGACCGACTTCGCGACCCTGGCCTCGGCGTACTTCTCTCAGCCCGAGGTGCTCGCGCAGCTGCGCGCGGCTGTCTCCTCCGACCAGGTCGTCGACTCCGACAAGCTCGCCGCCAACCTGACGAAGGCCCTCGGCGAGGACCCCGCCCTGGCCCAGATCGGCACCGACATCTCCACTCAGGTCATGAACGCGATCTCCACGCAGATCGCCGCCCAGCTGGGGACCACCCTCACGCAGGGCGTGAGCGCCGTCATCGGCCAGGTCATGAGGGAAGCCATGACGAACGCGATGACCTCGATGATGACGCAGCTGTCGACCGCGATCGGCGAGCAGATCGGTTCCACCATGGAGCAGTTCGCCACCAACATGTCGAGCGCTTTCTCCATGGATCCGCAGGCCTTCGCCGAGGCCTTCCAGTCCAACGTGGACGAGAAGTCCCTCGCCGCGCTCATGGCGACCATGTTCTCCACGAACGTGCCGACTCTCGAGACGAACCTGAGGAACCTGGGATGGGCGGATATCGCCTCCCCGTCGAACATCTCGATCTACCCCAAGTCCTTCGCGGACAAGGACAAGGTGAAGGCCGCCCTCGACGCCTACAACGCCGACAACAAGGCGGCGGGCGCGACCGACAAGGTCGTCACCTACTCCGACGTCATGGGCGCGCTCATGAGCTCGGTGACCAAGATCGTCGACATCATCTCCTGGCTGCTCATCGCCTTCGTGTCGATCTCGCTGGTGGTCTCGTCGATCATGATTTCGATCATCACCTACATTTCGGTGCTCGAGCGCCGCAAGGAGATCGGTATTTTGCGCTCGATCGGCGCCTCGAAGGGCGACGTGTCCCGCGTGTTCAACGCCGAGACCGTCATCGAAGGCCTCTTGGCGGGCCTGATCGGCGTGGGCGTCACCTACGGGCTGTGTGCGGTTGCGAATGGCATCGCGTACTCCTCGTTCAACGTGGAGAACATTGCCCAGCTCTCGCCGCTCACGGCCCTCACACTCATCGCGGTGTCCGTCGGTCTGACCGTCATCGCGGGTGTCATCCCGGCCTCGCGCGCCTCGCGCCAGGACCCGGTCGAGGCCCTGCGCTCCGAGTGACGCACACGGCCTCGTCCCGCGGGGACGAGGCCGTGGCGCATCCACGGGGCACGTGCGGCTGCGCTAACCTGGACGTAACGCTCGTTTCAGTAGCCGCGAGGAAAGAGGAATCATGCCTACTCCCGAGAAGCTTGCCACCGACGCCACTGTCGCCATCATGCTGGCCGACGGCTTCGAAGAGGTCGAGGCCCTGGCCGTCGCCGACGTCCTGTACCGCGCCGGCGTGCGCTCGGACCTGATCTCCGTGACCGACGCCCGCCACGTGACCAGCTCGCACGGCATCCGCGTCGTCGCCGACCTCATGCTCGAGGACGTGGACCTGTCCACCTACACCGTCCTCTTCCTGCCCGGCGGCATGCCCGGCACCCTGGGCCTGAAGGGCACCCCCGCGATCCAGGCCGAGGTGCTGCGCCGCTCCGACGCCGCCCAGCCCATCGCCGCGATTTGCGCTGCCCCCTCGATCCTGTCTGAGCTGGGCGTCCTCGACGGTCGCCACGCGACCGCGAACCCCGCCTTTGTCAAGGCCATTGCCGAGGGCGGCGCAATCGTCCACGAGAACCCGGTCGTCGTCGACGAGCAGATCATCACCAGCCGCGGCGCAGGCACCTCCCTGGAGCTCGGCCTCGAAATCGTCCGTCTCCTCCTCGGCGACGACGTCGTCGATGAGGTCGCCCGCGGCGTCGTGCTCTCCCGCTGACGCGCGCCCGCCTCGTTCCCGTCCCTCCTCGAAAGGTCAATGACCTCGCATGAGCCCGCGTAAGCCTCGTCCCTGGCCCGACGCGCCCGCGCCCCTGGCGGCGCCCGTGGTAGACAACCACACGCACCTGCCCACCCACGTCGGCGAGATCCCCCGGCGCGAGGGTGTGGCGCTCAGCCTTGAGGATCAGCTGGACCGCGCCCGCGAGGTGGGGGTCACCCGGATGATTTCGAGCGCCTGCGAGCTGCCCGACTTCGATCCGATGATCGAGCTGGCGCGCGCTCACGAGGGCGTGCGCGTCGCGATCGCGATCCACCCCAACGACGCGGCCCTGCACGCGGGCTGTGCGGACCCCTCGCCTGACGGTCTGGTCCCCGTCGTGCGCGACTATCACGTGCCCCTTGACGAGGCCCTGGCTGCCGTCGAGGCTCGGCTGGACGATCCGATGGTCGTCGCGGTGGGGGAGAGCGGCCTGGATTATTTCCGTACGGCCGACCCGGGCCGCGAGGCGCAGAAGGAATCCTTCCGCGCGCACATCGACATGGCGCAGCGCGCCGGCCTGCCCCTGCAGATCCACGACCGCGACGCCCATGAGGACACCCTCGCGATTCTTGACGAGCGTGCGAGCGAGGACCAGCGCATCGTCTTCCATTGCTACTCGGGGGACGCGGCGATGGCGCAGCGCCTCGCCGAGCGCGGATGGTATGCCTCCTTCGCCGGCCCCATCACATATCCCGCGAACTCCGACCTGCGCGCCGCGCTCGCGGTCCTTCCGCGCGAGCTGGTCCTGGTTGAGACGGACGCCCCGTACCTGACGCCCGTGCCGTGGCGCGGCTGCCCCAACGCCTCCTACGTCATGGCGCACACCGTGCGTTTCATTGCGGATCAGTGGGGCGTCAGCGAGGCGGTGGCGTGCGACCAGCTGCGGGCGAACACCGAGGCGGTCTACGGCACCTGGTGAGGGCATCTCTCCTGTGACGAGCGCGGGTTATCAGGCCTCGCACGACCTTCCCGCGCGCGTTCTCTGACTGGTGAATTGCGTCAAAGTGGTCGCGCGAAGGTAACAAATTGGTTACGGTGGGTGTGTCAGTCCGAATTGGCCTGCCCGTCTGATGCGCCCGCAGTCCGCGGGGATGCGTCGGCGCGGCCCTGAAACGGAACCTACAAAGTCTGGAGACACGTGAGCTTTCAGCCCTCTCGTACAACCGTCATTTCCGTCGCAGCCGCGACGGCCCTTGTCGTGGCCGGCACCGCGGCCACTGCCATTGGCACCTCCTATCGCCACGTCACCGTCGAAGTTGACGGCGTGACCCGCGATGTCTCAGGCTTCTTCACGACTGCCGGCGATGCTCTGCACAGCGCGGGCGTGACCGTCGGCGACCACGACCTCGTCGCCCCCGCCTCCAACCAGACCGTCGCGAGCGGTGACACAGTCGTCGTGCGCACCGCGACCGAGTACGACGTGACGGTCGACGGCAACCAGACCACGGCATGGTCCACTGCCTCGTCGATTTCCGGCGTGCTCTCTGCCCTGCCGGCCTCCGCCGCATCCATGGCGGCCGACCGCTCCTACACCCGCGCCGAGATGCCCATCGCCGAGGCCGGCCAGACCGTCCACGTCGTCGCCGACGGCACCACGACGGACGTCGTCGTCTCCTCTGACGAAGGCACGACCGCGATCCTCGAGAAGGCCGGCGTCAGCGCCGGTCCGATCGACCGCGTCACCCTCGAGCACAACGGCGGCGAGGCCACCCTGCGCGTCGCACGCGTCGTGCGTGGCACCGTCTCTTCCACGACCGAGATCCCGTACGAGACCGAAGAGCGTGAGGACGCCGAGGCCGAAGAGGGTACCGAGAAGACCGTGCAGGAAGGCGTGGCCGGCTCCGAGGTGACCGAGACCTACCAGGAGACCATCGACGGCAACGTCACCGTCTCCGCCGTCCTGTCCACGACCCGCACCGAGCCCACCAAGCGCATCGTCTCCAAGGGCACGAAGGCGAAGAAGGCCGAGGATACGTCGTCCAGCTCGTCCACCTCGTCCGATTCTTCGGGTGCCTCCTCGTCTGGTTCGTCTGCGTCTGCTCCCGCCGCCGTCTCCGGCGACGACGCTGCGATCTGGGCGGCCATCGCCCAGTGCGAGTCCGGCGGCAACCCGTCGATCAACACGGGCAACGGCTACTACGGCATGTACCAATTCTCTCTGCCGACGTGGCGTTCCGTGGGTGGCTCCGGCCTGCCCTCTGATGCCTCCGTGGAAGAACAGACCATGCGTGCGCGCATGCTCCAGCAGCGCTCCGGTTGGGGCCAGTGGGGCTGCGCCTACAAGCTGGGCCTCGTCTGACGTGACATTGCACGCGGGCGCGGCCAGACCCTGGCGCGCCCGCGTGCGTGCACGTTAAGCTGACCGGCAGTATCGATAGCGAGTAACTGGAGAATCGTGAACCACCACCTGAGCACCTCCCTGAGTGCGTCCGCCGCAAGCGCCCTGCACGTCCTGGGCGCCCACGTGCGTTCCTTCGCGCCTTCCCCGCGCATCGTCCTGAGCGTCGCCGCCCTCGCCTCGGCGGGTGTCCTCGGCGTCGCAGGCGTCGGTGTCGCCTCCTCGCACACATCCGTCATGCTCGAGGTTAACGGTGTCTCGCGCCCCGTGACCTCCTGGGGTAACACCGTCGGCGACGCGCTGCATGCCGCGGGCGTGAGCGTTGGCAGCAACGACCTCGTTCAGCCCGGCACCGGCGAGGCCGTGCGCGACGGCGACACGATCATCGTGCGCACCTCCAAGCCGTACACGGTGGCCGTCGACGGTCAGACCCGTACCCTCTGGACCACGGCCTCGTCTGCCGATGCGATCCTCGCGGACGCCGCTCCGCTGGGCTCGACCGTCAGCCTCGCCGCAGACCGTTCCTCCTCACGTGACGAGCTTACCCCGCTCGTGTCGCGCGCTCGCAACGTCGTCGTCACGGTGGATGGCACCACGCGCGAGGTCGCCGCACGTCCCGGGCAGGATGCCCGCGCGATCCTCAAGGCCTCCGGCGTCTCCGTGCACCCCCTCGACCGCGTGAACGTCACGACGGGCGAGGCCGGCGAGCTGTCGATCAATGTCAGCCGCGTGACCCGCGGTGAGGCCACCGAGACCGTCGAGATCCCCTTCAGTGAGACGACGACGACCAGCTCCGACCTCTTCGTCGGCGAATCCCAGGTGACGACGGTCGGCGTCAACGGCGTCACCACGTGGACCGTGTGGCAGGAGAAGAAGGGCGAAGAGGTCCTGACCACCGTGCCGATCACCGAGCACTCCACCTCTCAGCCCGTCACCCAGGTGCGCAGCGAGGGGACGAAGGAGGCCACTCCGGCCGCCCTCGTCGCCGCAGGCATCGACCCGAAGGCCCCCCTCGAGGAGAAGGTCGAGGCGGACGGTACGACCTCCGTGCGCTACCGCGCGAAGCTCGGCACGATCTCCACGAAGGAAGAGATCGCCGCTATCGCAGCCGACACGAAGAACACTGACTCCGCCACGGCCGCTGCCGCCGCCGCTGCCGCTGCCGCCGCCGGCGCCGTCCCGACCACCTACTCCGGCGAGGACCCGCGTTCGCTGGCCAAGCCCCTCGTCGCAGCCCAGGGCTGGGGAGACAGCGAGTACCAGTGCCTGGTCCTCCTGTGGAACCGCGAGTCGCAGTGGAACCCCTACGCTGAGAACGCCTCGTCGGGTGCGTACGGCATCCCGCAGTCGCTGCCGGGCTCCAAGATGGCCTCGGCCGGTGCTGACTGGCGTACTAACCCGATCACCCAGATCAACTGGGGTATCGGCTACATCAAGGGCCGCTACGGCACGCCCTGCTCCGCCTGGGCGCACTCCAGCGCCGTGGGCTGGTACTAAGCCTGAGAGATGCTGAGGGCCGGGCCTGACAACGAGGGTTGTCGGGCCCGGCCTTTGTTCGTGTCTACGGGCGTGTGCCGGGGGCGGATGTGTGCTGCGCCAGAATGGGGAGTGTGTTTAGCTGGGTGTTGGCAAGCTTATGTGTGCGGCGCCCGGCTCGCCGTCGGCATACGGATAGGTTGTGACGATGTGGATAGGTTAGGCGCATGCGGATAGGACAATAAGCTATCCGCACGCCGATAACCGATCCGCACGCCGATAACCTATCCGCGTGGTGTAGGGGTTGTGGCAACTTGACGCTTACCGTACAATCCCCATGAGGGTTACCTAATATTCACCCTAATTGTGTCAGTGAGGTCATCATGGGTTTCTCAACCGTCGGTAAGTTGGCTGCGTCTGTGGTGATCGCAGGTGTAGGATTCGCCGGTGGCATGAAGGCTGCCCCGGTATTCGGCGTCGGGTCCGGGGACCAGGGTGGCGAACCAGTCGTTACCGTTGACACGACTCTTGTGAAATACTCTTTCGCGGACATTGGTGAACTTGCCACTGAGTCCTACAACTTCACCCAGGTGGGGAAATACTCTGAGGAGGGAACCAAGGTGTTCGGCATGGAAGTGCCGGGCACGAGCGCCCATTACCTCATCACCTATTCGGGAGAAGTGAAGGCCGGAGTGGCCGACGTCAGCCGGATTCAGGTCGAGGTGGACGAAACGGGGCACGTCGTGACGGTGACCGTGCCTGCCGTCGAAATTCTCTCCGCGTCCATCGACCCTGCCTCGGTCGAGACCTACGACCAGTCTTTCTCCATCGTTAACCAGATCGAGGTCGGAGAGGTCACCACCTTCCTGGCGGATCGGGAAGCTGCTGCAGCAGACGAGGCTGTTTCCAAGGGTCTGCTTGACAAGGCGCAGGGGCGTTTGGAAGACGTCGTGAAGAAGCAGGTCAACGCCGTTCTGGGTGAGCAGGCCAGCACGTACGAGGTGCGCGTCGTCCTACCGCCCGCCCCCGCCCCGTGACGCTTCGAGCCTCACAGTGCCCCCAGCCCCGGCCTCGTCGGCCCCGTGCACTAGACTTGCCAGCGTGAGCCGATCCTCCCAACGCAACCAGCGCGACACGCGCCGCCGCCTCGATCCGACCCTGCCCGAGGGAGCCGTCCCCTCCGAGACGGGCCTGCTCGGTCCCCTTGAAGTCAAGGCCATCTCCGAGGCGCTCGGTATTCGCCCCACCAAGGTGCTCGGCCAGAACTTCGTGCACGACGCGGGCACGGTGCGCAAGATCGTCGCAGCCGGTGGCGTCGAAGCGGGTGACGAGGTTGTCGAGGTCGGCCCCGGCCTCGGTTCCCTGACGCTCGCACTCCTGGAAGTCGGTGCGCGCGTGCGTGCCGTCGAGATTGATCCGCCCCTGGCCGCAGCCCTGCCGCAGACCGTGCGCGCCCGTATGAGCGAGGCCGCCGACCGCTTGCACGTTGTCACCATGGACGCCACGGAAATCAGCGGCATCGATGACTTCGGCGTGGACTGGCCCGCCCCCACGAAGCTCGTCGCGAACCTGCCGTACAACGTGGCGGTGCCGGTTCTGCTCAACATGCTTGAGGCCTTCCCCTCCGTCCAGGGCGTCGTCGTCATGGTCCAGGCTGAGGTCGCGGACCGCCTGGCCGCCGGCCCCGGATCGCGCACCTACGGCGTGCCCTCCGTGAAGGCCTCCTGGTATGGCTCGGTTGAGCGCGCCGGGACGATCGGCCGCTCCGTGTTCTGGCCCGTGCCCGGCGTGGATAGCGCCCTCGTGCGCCTCACACGTCTGGAGACCCCGCGCGGCGACGACGAGCTGCGTCGCGCCACCTTTGAGGTCACCGACGTGGCCTTCGGCCAGCGCCGCAAGACCCTGCGTGCGGCCCTCAAGAACTGGGCGGGCGGCCCCGAGGCCTCCGAGGCCCTCCTGTCGGCCGCCGGCATTGACCCGACGCGCCGCGGCGAGACCCTCTCGATCGACGAGTTCGTCGAGCTGGGACGCGCCGTCATCGAGGCCCGCGCGAACGGCACCCTCGCGGCGTCGACCGCGGCCCGCTGAGGGCCGCCGGTCAGACAAGCGGTAGGAAGAAGGAACGCCATGCGTGAAGTGCGCGCCAGTGCGCCCGGAAAAGTCAACCTGACCCTGCGCGTCGGCGCGCCCACGCCCGACGGCTATCACCCCCTCGTCACGGTCTTCGAGGCCCTGAACCTGCGCGAAACCGTCACCGTGCGCACCTCCAAGACGCCCGGCGTACGCGTCGAGACGATCGCGTACCTGCCCGACGGCAGCATCGACGAGGCCACGACCCGCGCCATGGCGGACGTGGACCCGGCCACCCACCTGGCCGTGCGCGCCGCGCGCGTCCTCCAGCGCCTCGCCGCCGCGGGCCCCTGGGCGTCCACCGCCGCGGGCCTGAGCATCCGCGTCGACAAGCGTGTCCCCGTCGCCGGCGGCATGGCCGGCGGGTCAGCCGACGCGGCCGCCGCCCTGGTGGCCTGCAACGAGCTGTGGGAGCTCGGCCTGGGCGATGAGCAGCTGCAGGCCATCGGCCGCTCTCTCGGCGCCGACGTCCCCGCCTGCCTGGCGGGCGGCATCGCGCTGGGAATCGGGCGCGGCGACCACATGAGCGTCCTGCGCGAAGGGGACGAGGAGGGCCACCACCACTGGGTCATGCTCCTGTCCCGCGAGGGCCTGTCCACCCCCGAGGTGTTCCGCGAGTTCGACCGTCTCGACGCAGCGGGTGCGCCCGCCCTCGCCGAACCCACGCCCGAGGAAGTCGCCGCCCTGTGCGGGGAACCCGAGGAAATGGGCCACTGCCTCGTCAATGACCTGCAGGCGCCCGCCCTGCGCCTGCGCCCCGAGCTGGCCGAGACCATCGGTGCCGCGAAGGATGCGGGAGCCCTGGCCGTCACCCTGTCCGGGTCCGGCCCGACCGTCGCGGCCCTCGCGCCCGACGCCGAGCACGCCCAAGCACTCGCGGCCACCCTGAGCGACGCGCCCACGGTCGCGCGCGCGATCCCCACCCACGGGCCCGCCTACGGCGCCCGCATTGAATCGACGGAGGCCATCTGATGGCACACCTGCTCGGAACCCAGAACGTCGGCGCCCTCGCCGGATCGCGTAAGCTCCTCGAAGGAGTCACGGTCGGCCTCGACGACGGCAGCCGCGTCGGCATTCTCGGCCCCAACGGCGCCGGAAAGTCCACGCTCCTGCGCATCGTCGCCGGCACGCAGGAGCCCGACGGGGGAGTGGTGACCCGTCGCGACGGCGTGCGCGTCGCCGTCCTCACCCAGGCGGACACCCTTAACCCCGAGGACACCGTCATCCAGGCCGTTCACCCCGGCATGGAGGAATACGAGTGGGCGTCCGACCCGGCCGTGCGCGACATCCACGCCGGCCTCCTCGCCGACATCAACCCCGCCGCCCTCGTCGGCACGCTGTCGGGCGGTCAGCGCCGCCGCGTTGCGCTCGCCCGAGTCCTCGCGGCCACCGCCGACATTGTGTGCCTGGACGAGCCCACCAACCACCTCGACGTCGAGGGCGTGGCCTGGCTGGCCGCGCACCTGAACGCCCGCTTCGCCCGCCCCGGCGCGTCCGGCGCGCTCCTGGCTGTCACCCACGACCGCTGGTTCCTCGACGCCGTGTGCGAGCACATCTGGGAGGTCGTTCCCGGCGTCGACCCGGGTGGTGACCGCCCGCAGATCGCCGGGCACGTCGAAATCTACGACGGCTCCTACGCCGCCTACACGCTGGCCCGCGCCGAGCGCATGCGCCAGGCGGACGTGGCCGCCGCCAAGCGCGCTAACCTGCTCACCAAGGAGCTCGCGTGGCTGCGCCGCGGGGCCCCTGCCCGCACCTCGAAGCCCAAGTTCCACATCGCCGCCGCCGAGGCCCTCATCGCCGATGTGCCGCCCCCGCGTGACACCGTGGAGCTGGTGAAGATGGCGACCGCGCGCCTGGGCAAGGACGTCATCGACCTCGAGGACGTCTCCGTGTCCTTCACGCGTCCCGACGGCTCGCGCCTGGACATCCTCGAGGGCGTCACCTGGCGCCTGGCCCCCGCCGAGCGCGTCGGCATCGTCGGCGTGAACGGCGCCGGTAAGACGACGATCCTGAACCTGCTGCGCGGGGACCTTGAGCCCACGTCGGGGCGCGTCAAGCGCGGCAAGACCGTCCAGGTTGCCACGCTCTCCCAGGACACGCACGAGCTCGACGCGCTGGCGGACATGCGCGTCGTCGAGGCCGTCGCCGACGTCGCCCAGACCGTCGTCGTGGACGGCAAGGAAGTCAGCGCCTCCCAGATGACGGAACGCATGGGCTTCACACGCGCCCGCGCCTACACGCGCATCAGCGAGATCTCCGGCGGCGAGCGCCGACGCCTCCAGCTCATGCGCCTGCTGATGAGCCAGCCGAACGTGCTGCTCCTCGACGAGCCCACGAACGACCTCGACACTGACACCCTGGCCTCGATGGAGGACCTGCTTGACACCTTCCCGGGGACCCTCGTCGTCGTCTCACACGACCGCTACCTCCTCGAGCGCGTCACCGACCACCAGGTCGCCCTCCTCGGCGATGGACAGGTCCGCGCCCTGCCCGGCGGCGTCGAACAGTACCTGCAGATGCGCGCCTCCGGCGACCGCGGGGCGTTTGGCTCGTCCTCTCGCGCCGACGAGGCCGGCTCCGCTTCCCGCTCGACCGCACCCTCCGCGGACGCCTCCTCGGGCGAGGACAGTGCGGGGCAGGGGAGCGCTCGCGGCGGCGTGAGTGACGCTGCGGCGCGGCGTGCGGCCAAGAAGGAAGTGGCCCGCATCGAACGCAAGCTGGAGCGCCTGCGGGCCGAGGCCTCGTCCCTGGAGGCGAAGCTGGAGAAACTGTCGATCCAGGTGGCCACGGATCCCTCGGCGGTGTCCGAGCTGACGAAGGTCTCGGCGGCCCACCAGGATGTCCTGGCCGAGATGGACGAGCTGGAGGAGGCCTGGCTCGAGGCGGCGGATTTGCTCGAGTAAAACGTATTGTGATTGAATACGATGTTCAACTGAACAAGTGGTTGAACGAGTGGTGTTTGCCGCTCTCTATCCGATGAAGGAGGAGCGGGCAATGAGTGGTCATGACCTTGTGTTTTATGAGGCAGCAGCGAACTATGTAATGGACGACATCGATCGAGCATCCTCGAAGTTACGCGAGCGTAGTACAGAGATGTCAGACCTTGTGGAGGCTGGACTCGCTGAATGGACGGATAGTTCTGAGGCTCGGTAGGCGCAAAAGGAGTGTGCGCAGCGCCTTAACGATCGTGCGGAGGAACTGGCTGCTGCCTTAGATTCTCTGAAACAAGCATTTGAAGAAATACGCAAGGCTGGCGTTAACGCTGAAACTCTTGCATTCGCTGCCGTTGATTAAGGGGTTGTGATGACGAGTCATGATTTTGAAGTTGATCTCGAGGCAATAGCCACAGCGGTTACAAAGCTCAGTGAACTGCAAGAACGCAATAAAACCTATGGTGTTGCAGACTATACGCCCAACTCTGGAATGGTTGCTGATCCCGTCGTGGTAGGGGGACTGGATAGCTTTAATACCAAGTGGGATCAGGGGCTGAACGGGATGCTTCGAGATATTTCCGAAGCAGCTGGTCGGCTGGGCAAGGTTACCGGGATATACGCTGACTATATGGCTGCTTGTGATGAGGCAATGACCCGCGCTCGTGATGCAGCGGCTGCTATCTCCACGGAACCACTGGTGAAGGGGATTTAGGGTGAGTGTGACACATAAAGGTGCTCCGACATTTGAGATCAAGGGCGATCCTGCTGCCATCCGTGGGCGGATTGCTGTCATGCGTGATCGTGCGTCCGATTTTGAGAGAATCGCGTGGTCATTGCATGAGATTTCAGTGTCTGGCTGGAGTGGGCGGGCGGCTGAGCGTTTTCGTGAACATTTCAAGCTGCAGCCGGAAAAATGGTGGTGCGCCTCAGTGACTTTCGGCCGTGCCGCAGATGCCTGGGAAGCCTACGGGTCGGCGCTCGAGCAAGCTCAAACGCGTGCTGCTGAAGCTAAAGTTGCGTATGAAGAGGGAGTCGCCGCCGTTGAAGCGGCTCTCGCGGAACAGAAGTGGGCAGCCGAACACCCGAAGATCGGTATATTCGGACTGCCTGAGGTAGATCTGTCGTATCATCCAGAACGGGATACGAGACCTGGTGAGGCGAAGCAAGCGCAGGCGGTCGCCGACTTCGAAGCAGCAGTGAGCGATACGGATGCTGCCGGTGAAACTCTTTCTCAGATTCTCTATGAGCAGGCTAACCGTTCTCCGGATCCGTCGTGGGCCCCCGTTCATTTCATGAAACGCATGGGAGCGGGCATCTTTGATGGCGTATGGGGCCTACTCTCCATGCAGTATGGATTAGCTCTTGAGGGGATGCGTGACTATGGACGGTACATGCTGGGGTGGATCACCTGGGACGAATTGCAAGCGAAGCAGAAGCAGAACAAAATCTCACCCGAGGACTTGTTTGCGCTACGTGACGCGATCATGGCAGACCCGACAGGCTTCGCGAAGAACATGTGGGACGCGTTGATCAATGCTGAAGGATGGGAAGACGATCCCGGTGCCGCACTCGGTGAACTTGTTCCGGCTGCAGTTCTTGCTGCGCTCACCGCTGGCGGTGGAAATGCAGCGCGGGCTGCTGCAGTGCTTGAATCCTTACCCGTCATTGGTGAAGGCATGATGCTGCGGGACATGGGGATGGGGCTAGGCACTCTTGCTCTGAAGGGTGCGGGCCGTCTTGGGCTTGGTGCGGATGGTGTCGCGGGGAGGTTGTCGTCGCATCTGGATGATTACCTGCGTACTCACGGGATGGAAGACCTTGCCAATGAATGGAAAGAAAGACGACTGCGCGTCCCTCCACGAAGCACGGAGGACCTCGCATCAAGGGTACCGTTGAAATCGTATCAGTCGGATGGCAAGCCCCCGCCGCCTGAAGGGCTCGTAGAGGACGTGATGGGTGCGGACATGGCGCGCCGACGCGAGCTGGTCTTGGGTGTGAAACCCGACGGGACGTCGTACACCTATGAGGAATGGAGGGCGGAACACGGCCATATTGAGATTAGTCCCAGGACTGGGAAAGAAGAGTGGGTGATTGACTGGCCGCCGAATGACGGATATACGGGGGAACCGACCGTGTATTCCTCGGTCGAGGAATACGTCCGGGACTTCGGCGGCGACGTGGACCGCATTGGGCATCCTGACGGCAATTTCCTGGGTGTCATTGAGGAGGACCACCCCGCCTCCTTCGAGGAGCGCTCCCTGCGCCCGGAATCGGTGAATGACCACTACTACCAGTACGAGTTTACGGGGGATCCACTGCCCGAGGGGTGGACCATTAAGTCCGGCAAGGCGGCTCCCTGGGGGCAGCAGCCGGGAGGTGCGACGCAGCTGCAGGTCATCAAGGATAATGGAAAAGCGGCAAGTATTACAGACCTCCTTGAGAAAGGAATTCTGAAAGGAAAGGAGAGTCCCGTTGGACTTCATGGATGAGTATGCGGAAGTGATGAACAAGTACACAGAAGTGGAGGTGTATAACGGTTTTGCCAGGGGATACACGGGTCTGTCGATTACTTTTAGCGCCACCTGGAGACAAATGTTGTGGTTGGAGGATGGTGTGTATTGTTTTGACGAGGAGGAGCGTGGGAAGGTTCAGAAGGGAGGGATGTTTAATTCGCCTTCGATTGAGTTGACGCAGAAGGTGATGCTGAACTACACGGTGTCGATCTTGCGACACGCTCTCGGGTTTGAGTGGCTAGGTCTACCAATGGAGGAAGATCAATTGCCAAACGGTTGGCAGCTTCAAGAAGCGCCAATATGGCGCTATGTTGCCCTTGATGGCCCCAATGGTGAGCATTTGGATTTTGAGACTTCTGGTGAGCGTTTCTGCGTTCCGTTAGCGTGGCTCTATAATGTGTCTCCTTCTGAGTTGTTGCACGCGTACATGCTTCCCGACGGCGGCCCATTGCTTCGTCGGTGGCTGGGGAGACCCTATGTCCGATGAGAGTCTCATGTGTATGAGCATCAATGAAATGCGTGAGTATCTAAGCTTGCGTAAGTGAATGGAATAGAAAGGAAGAGAAAGATGGAAGTTAACCAGATCCCTGACGTTCACTCGCCGGACTTTCCTAATTCGGGAGTCTTGAAGTGGGTGCCGGATGGGCCGACAGTGCTCGCGCGGATGGATAGAAGCACCGTGAAGACCTACACGAGCTTTCTTGCCTATACGAAGACATTTGGTCCCTACGTGGATCGGCTCGGACTCCCGAATGGGAAGTATCTATGGCAACTACCTGAAAATGGGAGTCCATTTTCGTTGGAAGAGCGGTCGCTCGATATTTTTGCCATGAATGATCCGTACTATCAGTATCGGATTGTGGCGTTGCCGACCGGTTTCTCCATTCGAACAGGAATCAATGTCCCGCAATTCTCGATGCCTGGGGGAGCGCGACAGGTGCAATTCATGCTTGGTGACTATCCGCTTACCGTGAGCGAATGTCTGCAGCTTGGAATTATCGAAGCAAAAGGAAATGACTAATGTCCGTTACAGAGGATCTTATTGATTTCGCCCGTGAAAGCGGGGCGATCCCGTCCGTCTATAATGGTGGTGGCGTAGCACTTACGTGGGATGCTGGGCGTAGCTGGCAGCATATTTGGGATACGAAGAATTCGCGTCGCCCTCAAGCGTTCTATGGTGAGAGCGAGTATTTAGAACCGCGTGTCCCGACAATGATTAGCGACTATGGTGAGATCATGTTGAAATGGGCGATCATGCGCATCGGTGAAAAAGCGCGCTGGCGTCGCCGGTGGCCGCGCATCGATGTTCCTGTGGGGCTTGAAAGCGTATCGCCCCAGTGGGGTTTCGAACAGCTGACCCCTATCACTGGTCGGCTCACCCTGGACGGAGCATATATCCCGATGGAGATGCGCACAATCTTCCCGGTGCATCCGGAACTCAATCAACTGACCCATGTGATGCAAATCGATTTCGATGAACTCCTCGCTGGATATATGGATCCATCAGGGGGCCCGTTTCTACGCGAGTGGCTTTCCTGACGTTGTCGGTGTCGAGACGGGTCGCTGACGAGAAGATCTGTAATTTTCACCCCAGAGGAGGAAGACAGTGTTGAACGCGTTGGGACGGTTCTTTAAGAGAGGTGCATCTGGGGAAGAGAAAGATCCGATGGCCTTCCTGGACGAGTATGCGGCGGTCATGAACCAGCACACTCGGGTTAAGGTGCGTAACGGTTTCAGATGGGGGCGTGCGGGCCTTTCGATTGACGATGCGTTTAGTGAGAGTGCGGTGTTGTGGTTGGAGGACGGGCAATACTGCTTCGACGAGGAAGAACGCGGGAAGATAAGAAGAGGTGGCTTTTTTAGTTCGCCCTCGGTTGAGTTGACGCAGAAGGTAATGGTCAACTACACGGTGTCGATCTTGCGTCATAGTTTGGGCCTCCCAGTGCTGGGTGTTCCGACCAAAGCTGACGAACTCCCGTCCGGTTGGGTGCTTCAAGAAACTCCCGCGTGGAGTTACGTTGCTCTTGATGGGCCTGATGGTGAGCACTTGGACTTTGAGGCCTCGGGGGCGCGTTACTGTGTAGCCCTTGCATGGCTCTACGACGTGACTCCCTCCGAGCTGCTCAACGCGTATATGCTGCCCGATGGTGGTCCTCTGCTTCGTCAGTGGCTTGGGCGCCCCTATCTGAGGTGATAGCAAGCGTGCCAGGCGCAGTGTCGTTGGAGCGTCGCGCCGGCGGCAAGCGCCTTGCGCGCAGTAACGGCCGTGGCCTCGTCGCCGCGTCCGCAATCCCTGCCATCGCATCGGAATCTCACATTCATATTTACAGTGCGAATATTGGTGTGCTGCGTATTTGTTGGTATTTCACGGTTCTTCACTGCGGAAATATCTGAGCAACTCTTTGACAGTGGTCAGATTCCGCTACTATGTCCCCGGGTTCCTTCCAACAAGCGGAACCTAGGAGTGAAGCGGCGCTTCGAGCGCCCTTCAGGGCATGAAAAGGGGCTTGAGAGTCAGATGAAACGCGGACCATTTGTCGCCGGAGCAGGCGTGCTCGGCGTCATTGCGCTGGTGCCCGCACTGGTCCCCAGTGCGGTCGCGGCCGACGACCAGTACGGCGCGAGCGTCCCCTACACGCGATACGAGGCCGAGGAGGCGAGCCGATCCGACGGGACGACGCTCGAGCGCTCCGACGACATCGAGTCGACGGCCATCGAGGCCTCGGGACAGTCCTACGTGGCCCTGAACGGCAAGAACTCCTCCGTGGACTTCACGGCGGCGACCGCGGCCAACGCCCTCGACATGCGCTTCACCCTGCCGGATCACACCTCCGGTCGTGTCGACGTGCGCGTTAACAACGAGACCGTCGCGACCCTCGACCTCTCCTCCGAGACAGCCTGGCAGTACGTTGGCGGCGACCACGTGTACGACGAGCCGGGAGAAGGCACGAAGGCGCGCTTCCGTTTCGACGAGGTCCACACCCTCATCGGTCGCCAGATACAGAAAGATGATCATATTCAGATCGTCAAGGTCGGCGACGACCAGAAGGCCTACGGCATCGACTTCATCGAGCTTGAGCAGGCTGTTCCCGCCATCGAGCGCCCCGAAGGCGCCGTGAGCGTAACTGACTATCAGGGGGCCAAGCCCGGCGACGGCGTCGACGACTCCGACGCGCTCGTCTGGGCGATGAACCAGGCGGCAGCCACCTCCAAGACCGTCTACATTCCCGCAGGCACGTGGGAGTTCGGCCGCAAGATTGGCCTAGACCACTCTGACCTGACCATCCAGGGCGCGGGCATGTGGCACACTAACGTGCGCTTCACCTCCGACCAGGCTGGTGGCGGCGGCTTCGTCTTCAACCGAGGCGTGGGTGGCGTGACCATGACCGACTTCTACATGTCCTCGAACCTGAGGTCTCGCTTCGGTGAGAAGGCTCAGTACAAGGGCTTCGCGGGTTCCGCCGGCGCGAACACTCGCGTCGCCAACGTGTGGGTCGAGCACTTCGAGTGCGGCTTCTGGATGGGCGACTATGTGGACGCCAGCCAGATGACCTACACCGACGGTATGGTCATCGAGAACGCGCGTATCCGCAACAACTTCGCCGACGGCGTCAACTTCGCGCAGGGAACGGCGAACTCCACGGTTCGCAACTCCTCGGTGCGCGGCAATGGTGACGATGGCCTGGCCTCGTGGTCGAGCATCGACAAGTCCACCAACAGCCAGGCGCGCATCGCCGAGCACAACTCCTTCGTTGGTAACACCGTCGAGCTGGGCTGGCGCGCCTCCGCCATTGGCCTCTTCGGTGGCAAGTCCCACGTCATCAAGGACAACCTCATCGTCAACAACTTCTCCGGCGCGGGCATCCGCCTCAGCACCGTGTTCGACGGTCACAACTTCGACCTGAACACGGACGGCGGCATCTCGATCTCGCACAACAAGCTCGTGCGCTCGGGCACCACGAACGACTTCTACGGAAACACGCGTGGCGCGATCGACTTCCAGGAAGTGAAGGGCGACATCCGTAACGTCACCGTCTCGGACAACCTCATCGTGCGCCCCTACGCCGAGGAGATCCGCGCGGACTTCGGCCTCGACGGTTCCGCTCTGTCTCCTCGCGGCATCACGCTGCGCGACAACAAGCGCGACGACGAGGCCGTGGCCACCCAGCAGTCGGCAATCGTCAACCACGTGCTGGTGGGGGATCAGGTCGTGCGCACCGTCCCCGGGACGGAGAACTACAACCTTTACTGGTACCAGCGCGACGAGCGCGGCGCTCACGGCACGATCAACCGCTACTGGGTCTCCAAGGCGGACGGTGTGGCCATCACGCCCGACATGGAGTACTCCGTCGAGGGTAGCAAGCGCGTCTACAACGTGACGCTCGCTGACCTGCCCCGGTACCTGCCGACGTCGACTGACTTCTCCGGCTCCTACGACTACGTCGCCGATCTGGAGCGCTCGCAGTCCGCAGATGACGGCACGACGATCGTGGTCCGTTTCTGGTCCGCGAGGTGATCGCTTCCTGACTGACTGCTCCGGTCCGCAATCGCCCGCGCTGTCCCTCGGCGACGTGGGTAGAACCTTGCGTGAGAGTCGATCAGGGTAGGCGTGCCACACCCGCCTAGCGCAGGCTCACCTACCCGAATTACGCAAAATAAATGCCGCATTTATTTACGTAATTAGTGATGGTATGAATGCGAAAATAACCCCCGAAAGGCGTGCGAGCGCCCTTGGAATTGCAACGAAAACTCGCTACGTTTTGGATATGTTGCGAAAAGGCGTATCACTGGAGTCAACAGCGCGGCCAACCCGGTCGCGACCGGCTACAAAGAGGACCCACGGGTCCACGTTGAAAAGGACACTCCAATGGCAGATATGCCCCGCATCCTCGACTGCTCCGTCACCGACTGCTCCTACAACAAGGAGAAGAGCTGCGGAGCCGCCGCTATCACCGTCGGCTACTCGACCTCCTGCACGACCTTCATCCCGCTGACCGTCAAGGGCGGCCTCGCCAAGTCCGAGACCTTCGTCGGCGCCTGCCAGAAGGCCGACTGCGTCCACAACTCCGCACTCGAGTGCACCGCCGCCGCCATCTCGGTCGGTGCGGGCACCGCTGACTGCCTCTCCTTCGAGGCGCGCTGAGTCTCACTCATTAACGAGGCCGTGGCTGGGAATACCCGCCACGGCCTCGTCGTGTGTTGAGAATGAAAAACTAGAGTCCTTCGCCCGAGCGTACCCGCAGCGTCGGGTGGGGGCGCAGGCCGCGCTGGCCGTTCCAGATGAGGTTGACGACGTGGGCGGCGACCTCGTCCTTCTTCATGCGGCGGTCGTCCAGCCACCACTGGCCGACCTGCGCGATGAGGCCGACGAGCATCTGCGCGTACAGGGGAGACCAGGTGGTGTCGAAGTCCGAGCGCTTGAACTGCTCGGCGATGATGTGTTCGACGCTGGTCGCGACGTCGCCCATGACGGAGGAGAAGGAGCCGGCCGTGCGATCCGAGGGGGCGTCGCGCACGAGCACGCGGAAGCCGTCCGTGTTGCGCTCGATGTAGTCGAGCAGGCCCAGGGTCGCGTTCTCCAGGATGAGGCGCGGGCGCTCGGAGGACTCCAGGGACGATTGCAGGGAAGAGATGAGGGCCTGCACCTCGCGGTCGACGACAACCGCGTACAGGCCTTCCTTGCCCCCGAAGTGCTCGTAGACCACGGGCTTGGAGACCTTCGCCCGGGCGGCGATCTCCTCGACGCTGGTCGCGCCGAAGCCCTTTTCGGCGAACAGGGAACGCCCCACGGCCACCAGCTGCTCGCGGCGCGCGAAGCCGCTCATTCGTGTCCTCTTCTCAGCCATGCCCCCAGTATCACACGAGGCGTGGGTCGGACTTCGCTCAGACCGGGCAGTGAGCGCGGGGTCGCGTTTGAAAGCGCGCGAGGGGTGCGGGTATCATCACAGTGGACGCATTCCGCCTTGGTGTAACGGCAGCACAGAGGTTTTTGGTGCCTTTAGTCTAGGTTCGAATCCTAGGGGCGGAGCGACCGGTCCCGATGGGACCGCAGACCCCCGAGGAGGAACATGTCTCGCCCCGCCGCCGTCATCGTCCTGGCCGCAGGCCAGGGAACGCGCATGAAATCGGCTCTCCCGAAGGTCGTTCACCCCCTGTCTGGCCTGTCCATGATCGGACACGCCCTGCGCGCCGCCCACGGCCTCGATCCCGAGTACCTGGTCGCCGTCGTGCGTCACCAGCGTGACGTCGTCGCCGCCGAGATTGAGCGCGTGCTGCCCAGCACCATCATCGCCGACCAGGACGAGATTCCCGGCACCGGCCGCGCCGTCCAGTGCGGCCTCAAGCCCCTCGATAAGGCCGTCGAGCCCGTCTCCGGCACCATCGTCGTCACCTACGGCGACGTCCCCCTCCTGTCTACGGACACCCTGGCCGATCTGGTCGCCACCCACGAGGGCGCGGGCCACGCGGTCACCGTCCTGACCTCGCGCGTCGAGGATCCCACCGGCTACGGACGCATCATCCGCGACGCCTCGGGCACGGTCACCGCGATCGTCGAGCAGCGCGACGCCACCCCCGAGCAGGCCGCGATTAACGAGATCAACGCGGGCATCTACGCCTTCGACGCGGACTTCCTGCGCACCTCCCTGGCTTCCCTGGGCACCGACAATGATCAGGGCGAGGTCTACCTGACCGATGTCCTCGCGGCAGCGGCCCCCGCCGGGCGCACCGCAGGCGCCCTTGAGCTCACCGACCACTGGCAGAGCGCGGGTGCGAACGACCGCGTCCAGCTGGCCGAACTCGGCGCCGAGATGAACCGCCGAATCTGCGAGGCCCACATGCGTGCCGGAGTGACGATCGTCGACCCGGCCTCCACCTGGATCGACGTTGATGTGACGATTGGCGCCGACACCACCATCTACCCCGGCACCTGTCTGCGGGGGACAACCACCGTTGGGACCGGCTGTGAAATCGGTCCTAGCGCCACACTGATTGATGCGGAAATTGGGGACCGCAGTGTGGTTCCCACCGCGTGGATCGGTCAGGGCTGCGTCGCAGCCGATACGATGGTCACGCCATACAGCACCATCGGCACATTGATCGCGGCGCCTCGCGCCTGATCCAACACAAGGAGAGACAACCGCATGAGCGGACTGGTGACCACCGGAGAGAAGAACCTCGTCCTCGTTTCTGGACGAGCTCACATGGACCTGGCTCACGCCGTGGGCGAGGAAATCGGATGTGGGGTCTCGCCGGTGACGGCCTACGACTTCGCCTCCGGCGAGATTTACGTGCGCTTCAACGAGTCCGTTCGTGGCGCCGACGTGTTCGTCCTGCAGTCCATCGAGGGCGACATCAACAAGTGGATCATGGAGCAGCTCATCATGATTGACGCTGCCAAGCGCGCGTCCGCTAAGCGCATCACCGTGGTTGCTCCCTTCTACCCGTACTCGCGCCAGGACAAGAAGCACCAGGGGCGCGAGCCCATCTCCGCGCGCCTCATGGCTGACCTGTACCGGGCAGCCGGTGCCGACCGCATCATGAGCGTCGACCTGCACGCCTCGCAGGAACAGGGCTTCTTCGACGGCCCGGTCGACCACCTCTTCGCCATGCCGGTCCTCGTGGACTACGTGCGCGGTCGCGTCGACCTGACCAACACCGCCATCGTCTCTCCCGACGCCGGCCGCATTCGCGTCGCCGAGAAGTGGTCGAAGAAGCTGGGCGGCGCGCCCCTGGCCTTCGTCCACAAGACCCGCGACACCACCCGCCCCAACGTCGCCGTCGCAAACCGCGTCGTCGGCGAGGTCGCCGGCAAGGAGTGCGTCCTGGTGGACGACATGATCGACACGGCCGGCACGATCACCGAGGCGATCAACGTCCTCAACAATGCCGGTGCCAAGAAGGTCATCGTCGTGGCCACCCACGGCATCCTCTCCGACCCCGCCGCGAAGCGTCTCTCCGAGTCCGGCGCCGCCGAGGTTGTCGTCACCGACACGCTGCCGATCCCCGCTGAGAAGCGCTTCGAGCAGCTCACCGTCCTCTCCATCGCGCCGCTCCTGGCTCGCGCGATCCAAGAGGTCTTCGAAGACGGTTCGGTCACATCGCTCTTTAACTGAGCGCCTCCCGCTTCACATCCGCCCTCGCCGTGAGGTAACCTATTGGGGTTGCTCCGGCGAGGGCGGATCCGTATCTGCCGTTATCGACAGGGCCTGAATTGAAATGCCACGCGTTTCCTTCACTCTGCCGACACCGACGCCGGACCTGAGAAACGAAGGAAAGACACATGAGCGACAACCCCGTCCTGCTTGCCGAAGAGCGTTCCGAGTTTGGTAAGGGTGCTGCCCGCCGCGCCCGCCGCGCTGGCAAGGTCCCCACGGTCCTCTACGGCCACGGCGCCGAGCCCCGTCACCTGGACGTTCCCGGCCACGACCTCTTCCTCATCGTTCGCGGCACCAAGAACGCGCTCGTTGAGCTGAAGATCGAGGGCAAGACCCAGCTGGCTCTCGTCAAGGACGTTCAGGTTCACCCCGTGCGCCGTGACATCCTGCACGCCGACTTCCTGGCCGTCAAGGCCGGCGAGAAGGTCGACGTTGAGGTCCCTGTCGTCGTCGTTGGCGAGTCCGCCCCCGGCACCGTCCACTCCGTCGAGGAGTTCACCATCCTGGTGAAGGCCCCCGCCACCTCAATCCCCGAGAGCCTCGAGGTTTCCATTGAGGGCGTCGAGGCCGGCTCCGCCGTGCACGTCTCCGACCTGAACCTGCCCGCCGGCGTTGAGGTCGAGCTCGATCCCGAGACGGTCATCGTCGCTGTTCAGGAAGCCGCCGCTGAAGAGGCTGAGGAAGCCACCGAAGAGGCCGCCGCAGAGGGCGACGCCGAGTGACGCTCGCGTAACGTACGCTTTCCACGAGGGGGCGAGGCTGATGCCTCGCCCCCTCGTCGTATCTGCGATACTTGGGGGCATGAGTGACCTCCACGTGATCATCCCCGCCGGCGGTGCTGGCACCCGCCTGTGGCCGCTGTCGCGCCGCCGCCGCCCCAAGTTCCTCCTCGACCTGGCGGGCACGGGCCGTACCCTCCTGCAGGGCACGGTGGACCGCCTGGAGGAGTCGGCCTCGTCGGTGACCATCGTGACCGGCCAGGCGCACCGCGACGGCGTGCTCGCCCAGCTGCCTGAGTTCGCCTCGTCGGATAATCGCACGCTTCTCATCGAGCCGTCGGGCCGTGATTCAATGGCCGCGATCGGCCTGGCCGCATACGTCGTGCGCGAGCGCTTCGGGGATGACGCGATCGTCGGGTCCTTCGCGGCCGACCACCTGATCGCCCGCCCCGAGCTGCTGCGCAGCGCCGTCGAGACGGCGATCGGCGCCGCCCGCGAGGGCTACGTCGTGACGATCGGCCTGACACCCACAGAGGCGTCGACCGCCTACGGGTACATCGCACCTGGTCCGGCCCTCTCTGACGAGGCTGGGGAAGCCGACGCTGAGCGCGGCGCTCGCCGGGTCGCCGAGTTCGTGGAGAAGCCGGATGCCGGCACGGCTGCCCGCTACGTGGCGGCGGGCTACCTGTGGAACGCGGGTATGTTCATCGTGTCGGCGGGCGTGCTTGCCGCCCATCTGGCCCGCCTGCTGCCCGACATGCACGCACGCCTGGAGACTATCGCGCGCGCGTGGGGCACCCCCGAGTTCGATGAGGTGCTGGCGGATAACTGGCCGCACCTGACGAAGATCGCCATCGACCACGCGATCGCCGAGCCGGTGGCCGCCGACGGGGGAGTGGCGGTCGTGCCCGCAGACGCCGAGCTGGGTTGGACGGATCTCGGCGACTTCGAGGCCCTCACCGGCATTGTCGCGGAGGCGGGCAACCTGGGCGAGGCGCTGCGCGTCGAATCCGAAGGGGCGGCGGTCTTTTGTTCCCTCACGCAGGATGGCGAGGGGCCCCTCGTCGCGCTCGTCGGCGTGCCCGATGTGGCCGTCGCTCTGACCCCCGACGCGATCCTCGTGACGCGCCGCGACCGCGCGCAGTCCGTGAAGGCCGTCGTCGACCAGCTCGCTGACCGGGGCCGCTCCGACCTGCTCTGACGCGTCGCCGACGCGCGGCGTGGCGTATCCCCTCGTGGCGCTCCCGCGAGGGGGTCTGGCCTCGCCGCGCCCTGTTCGCTCTTGGGTGAGGTGCGCCGCCCCGCCCGCCGCGCAGGGGCGCGGGGCTGGTAGCGTGTTGGGCAGCAAGAAGCCCCTACGAAAGGCATCACACGTGAACAAGCGGACCATCGCCGCCCTCGCAACCACCGCGACCGCGGCCGCCTTGGCCCTTGGAGCTTGCTCGACCACGCCCGCCGCCACCCCCGCAGCCTCCGCGAAGGTCTGCGCCGCCATCTCCGGAGCCCACGGCGACGCCGCCACGGACCCCGTCGCGACCGCTCTCGCGAGCGCCGCGAACGACGCGTCTGTCGCTTTCGAGTCGGCCAGCGGGCAGGAGGCGCCAGCCTCGCTCGTGTCCTCCGGCTGCACGCTGATCGTGGGCGCGGACTCGACCATGGCCGCCTCGATCTCCGAGTCCGCACGTTCCAACCCGAAGGTTCGCTTCGCCCTCGTGGGCGCCTCCTTCGTTGACTCCAAGGGGGCCGTGACCTCTCTGAAGAACGGCTCGGTCGTCGACGTGGACGCCTCGCAGGCCGCCTACCTGGCAGGCTACGCCTCCGCGGGCATGACGACCACGGGCACGCTCGCCGTCGTCGGCGGAGAGCGTGACAACGTCACCAGCTCGCAGATGTCCGCGTTCTCCCAGGGCGTGGACGCCTACAACCTGGCCAACGGCACGTCGATCACGGTGCTCGGCTGGAACCCCGTGACGAGCGATGGCACGTACGCGGGCAGCGCCAACGAGGTGCGCACGGCGACCGCCGACGCGATCTCTCAAGGCGCCGACATCATCGCCCCCTTCGCCGGTGAGGCGAACGAGGGCGCCGCGCACGCCGTCACCGAGGCCGCCAACCCGACCGTGCGCCTTGTGTGGTCGGGCCTGACGAAGAACGACCTGAAGGGCCTGACTCGCGACGAGGCCCAGTCGGCCGAGACCGCGCCGATGTCCGGCCAGTCCGGCGCGTCGGTGACGCAGCAGGTGGACACGCAGTCATTCGCGGACGCGTTCAGCTACATCCAGATCGCCGACGAGGTCCGCTCCGCCATCGGCGCTCCCGTGCTGACGGGCGTCGTCGTGGATTACAAGGCTGCGATGGATACCCTCATCGCCCAGGCCTCCGCGGGTGAGAAGGCATCCGTCGTCCCGGTGTCCCTGGCCTCGGGCGGTGTGATCCTCACGGGCTTCGGCGCCTACACGCCGATGCTGTCCTCCGAGCTCAAGCTGGGCCTGTCCGACATGGTCGGTCAGATCGAGACGGGCGGCATGGTCATCTCCACACCCTTCGACGTGTGAGCTGACGGTATAGACGGCAGTGCCCCGGGGACGTGTCCCCGGGGCACAACTGTTCGGTCTCAGACTCCTAGCACTGCCAGCGCCGCGCCCGCGCACAGCGCGTCCGCGTCGAGTACGAAGGCCGGGTCCACGCAGTACAGGCCCGGGTCGGTGGGCGCGGCGGGAGAGGTGCTCAGCGCATCCTCCAGCGCGCTGCGGACCCGCTCCTCGGGCACCGAGGTGCTCAGGGTACGCCCATCCGAGGAAACGCTGAGGGAGAGATCAGCGCCCTCCTTGAAGACCGGCACGCCCAGGTGGTCCAGGAGAGTCGCCAGGAGCCCCGAGGCCTCGTCGATCGACACGGAGGTCCCGCGTGCGCCGGAAGGCTCCAGGGAGGCGATGCGCGAGGTGCAGCGGTCCACGTACGCGCCGACCATTCCGTCGCCCACCGACTCCCAGCCTCCCAGCGAACGGGGGAGGGACGAGCCGTCCCCGCACGCGGCCACGGCCTCGTCGATGAGGGCCAGCTCAGCATCGGGGGCCAGAGCGCCCTCGTGCGAGCGATCGATTGCGCGCCCACCCAGGTAGATGAGGGCCTCACCCGACGCGCGCACGTACACGGCGCCGTCCGCCATCACCATGCGCACCGAAAACGCCGTCAGGGGAGCGGGGAGCGCACGCGGCATGAGCAGGGCGTGCCCGCCGGACGCTTCGATGACCGCAGCGCCGTCGCGCGCAGCGTCCTGATTCTCAGAGGTTTCGTAGCCGATGATCAGACGAAAACGACCCCCGGTTCGCGCGGACAGGAAAGAAGCGATACCCGCAAACAGCAACGGGTTAGCACAGCGTGTCATGTGCTGAGGGTAACACCTTGGGTGGTTCGAGCAAAAACGGGTATCAGGAAGGAGGCCGGGGCTCGCTCCCGGGGAGCGGCGGAGGGACGCAGGTGGGGGGAGTGCACGGCTATCCTGGAGGCATCCATGAAGGAGGAACCATGCAGCTGACGAACCTGACGGACCCGGTCGAGCTCACGCGCCAAATGATCGACATTCCCTCGGTGTCGGGAGACGAAGGGCCCCTGGCTGACGCCGTCGAGGCGGCCCTGCTCGATGCCGGATTCGGATCGGTCCCATCCCTGGAGATCCTGCGCGACGGTGACGCCGTGTGCGCGCGGACTTGTCTCGGCCTCGACCAGCGCGTGATTCTCGCCGGGCATCTCGACACCGTCCCCATCGCCGACAATGTCCCCGGTCGCTTCGAGGAGCGCGACGGGGCCACGGTCCTGTGGGGTCGTGGGTCGGTCGACATGCTGGGAGGCTGCGCGGCGGCGCTCGCGCTCGCGTGCGAGGCTGGCGCTGTCCTCCGTTCCAGTGACGAGGCTGCGCTGAACGCCGACGTCACCTGGGTCTTCTACGATCACGAGGAGGTCGCCTCCCACCTGAACGGCCTGGGGCGCGTCCAGCGCAACCACCCCGAGTGGCTGGTCGGCGACCTGGCGCTGCTGGGCGAGCCGACCGCCGCCCACGTGGAAGGCGGCTGCAACGGCACGCTGCGCGTCATTGCGCACTTCTCGGGGCGCGCCTCGCACTCGGCGCGCGCGTGGATGGGCGTCAACGCGATCCACGCGATGGCTCCCGTCATCGAGCGTATCGCCGCCTACGGAAACCCTGTCGTTACCGTCGATGGCCTTGAATTCCGCGAATCCCTCTCGGTCGTACGCGTCGAGGGCGGTATCGCCAACAACGTGATTCCCGAGGCTGCGTCGATGACCGTCAACTACCGCTTCGCTCCCTCCACGCGCGCGGACGATGCCCTGGAGTGGGTGCGCGGGCTCTTCGAGGGCACGGGCGCCACGGTCGAGGTCGATGACCTGTGCGAAGGGGCCAGGCCGGGAGCGGACTCTGACGTCGCCCAGCGCTTCCTGTCGGTCGCCCGCCAGGTCGCGGCCTCGCGGGGTGAGGAGCTGCAGCTGAGTGCAAAGGTCGGCTGGACCGACGTCGCGCGCTTCACCCAGGTCGGCGTGCCCGCCATGAACTTCGGCCCCGGTGACCCGCTACTGGCGCACACGCGCGACGAACATACGCCCGTATCCGATATCGTGAAGGTGCACGACACGCTGCGAGCGTTCGTGCTCGCGCAGCCGGCACCGACGCCTGCACCACACAGGGAGGCATGACCATGACCAAGCCGACGCACACCTACCGCCGCGGATCGATCGTCCTGCGAGGCGACCAGATCCCGCGCATGACCTCGGACGCATCGCTGCTCCAGTCCGACCAGAGCGCGGACTGGAAGCACGAGGACCCGTGGCGGGTCCTACGCATCCAGTCCGAGTTCGTCGAGGGCTTCGAGGCCCTCGCGGAGGTCGGCCCCGCCATCTCGGTGTTTGGTTCCGCTCGCACCCGCCCCGACGAGCCCCTCTACGAGTGCGCCCAGCGCATCGGCGAGCTCCTCGTGGATCGCGGCTACGCCGTCATCACGGGCGGCGGCCCCGGCATGATGGAAGCGGCGAACCGCGGCGCATGGGAGGCCGGCGGAACGTCGATCGGCCTGGGTATCGAGCTGCCCCACGAGCAGGGCTTGAACCAGTGGGTGAACCTGGGCGTTAACTTCCGCTACTTCTTCGCTCGTAAGACCATGTTCGTCAAGTACTCGCGGGGTTTCATCGTGATGCCCGGGGGTTTTGGGACCATGGATGAGCTCTTCGAGTCCGCGACCCTCGTGCAGACGGGGAAGATCCGTTCCTTCCCGGTGGTCCTCGTGGGGACCGACTACTGGTCGGGCCTGGTCGATTGGATCCGCTCCTCGATGGTCGATGCCGGGATGATCTCGCCCGGCGACGTGGACCTGCTCCGCGTCGTGGATGACCCGGAGGAGGCCGTGCGTCTAGCGACGGGTGCCTAGTAGTTTTGCAGCCTTTATGCGGGTGCTATGTTCTATCAAGCTCCACTTGTTACAGGACTAATTAATCGATTGGATTATTTTTATTGATTACTCTTTGCGATGTGTTAAGGAAAAATGGCGCTTATTCGATAAAATAGGTATGTTACCCCGCCTGAGGAGGCGCGGGCATAACTCTGAGAAGGAGTACTCTCATGGCAGCAATGAAGCCTCGCACGGGGGATGGACCCCTCGAAGTCAGCGCCGAAGGGCGCGGTATCGTCATGCGAATTCCCAGCGAAGGGGGCGGTCGGCTCGTCATTGAGCTGAACGAGCAGGAGGCGGCGGAACTCGCCGAAGCTCTCGGAGCGGCCATCTGACAGATAGAGATGAAGCGGCGGAACAGGATCTCCTGTTCCGCCGCTTGTCTATGAATGGGGCAGCTCAGCGCTTCACGGCGACCGCCAGGCCGTCACCGACGGGCAGTAGCGTGGGCACGAACTCATCGGAGTCGCGCAGGTAGTTGACCACCTCGCGGGCGACCACGGTGTGCGCGTCGCGACGCGCGGGGTCGGCCACCTGGTCGCGCCACAGGGCGTGCACGAAAGCGATCGTTCCGCCGGGGCGCAGGATACGCACCGCGTGATCGAGGTACTGAGGGGTTTCCTCCAGGTCGCCGTCCAGGACGACCATGTCGTAGCCGCGAGCAGCCATGCGCGGCAGCACGTCGAGAGCGCGCCCGGCGATGAGGCGCGTGCGATGCGAGGACAGGCCTGCAGCAGCGAAGTTGCGGCGCGCGTGGCCCAGGAGTTCAGACTCGGAGTCGATCGTCGTGAGGACGCCGTCGGCAGCCATGCCGTCCAGCAGCCACAGGCCGGACACACCCGCGCCCGTGCCCACTTCCAGGACCGCGCGGGCGCCGGAGACGGCCGCCAGCATGCGCAGGGCTGCGCCGGTGCCAGCGGATACGGGGGAAGCGCCCATTTCGGTAGCGACGGCGCGTGCGGCGGTCAGCGCGTCGCTTTCCGCCACGTAGTCCTCGGTGTACACCCACGTCTGGGCCTTGTCCGCCATCGCCGTATCCTCACTCGTGTTTGATCGCCTGGGTGAGGTACGCCTGCGCGTTGATGCCTCCCCAGGCATCAGGGTACAGGCGAGGATGCGCAAGGGCGCGCTGGCGCTCCGAAAGTACGCGAAAACTTCACCTGGCAAGCATACGAAACCCCGGCCTCGTCGATGGGGACGAGGCCGGGGCGAAGCCGCGTGGCTCAGTGCTGGATGGGGGAGACCCCGAGGGGGCGGCCCGCCAGGCCGCGGTTCACCGACGAGAGCTGCTTGGCGAGGGCCGTGAGCTCCTCGGCGGCAGGGCCCGAGGCGACGGCGACGGGCTCGCCACGGTCGCCGCCCTCACGCAGCGCGATGTCGAGGGGCACCTGGGCTAGCAGCGGCACGGAGTAGCCCAGCTGCGCGGTCAGGCGCTGCGAGACGGACTCGCCGCCTCCCGCGCCGAAGATCTCCAGGCGCGAGCCGTCCGGCTGGGGCAGGAAGGACATGTTTTCGACGACACCGATGACCTTCTGGTTCGTCTGCGAGGCGATGGAACCGGCGCGCTCGGCGACCTCGGCGGCCGCGACCTGTGGGGTCGTCACGACGAGGATCTCCGAGTTGGGCAGCAGCTGCGCGATCGAGATCGCGACGTCGCCCGTGCCCGGAGGCATGTCGATGAGCAGGACGTCCAGGTCGCCCCAGAACACGTCTGCGAGGAACTGCTGAAGGGCACGGTGGAGCATGGGGCCGCGCCAGATGACGGCCTGGCCGTCGGGAACGAACATACCGATCGAGATGACCTTGACGCCGCCGGCGCCCACGGGCGGGATCATCATGCCGTCGATGACCTGCGGGTCGTGGTCCACGCCGAGCATGCGCGGGATCGAGAAGCCGTAGATGTCCGCGTCCATGACGCCGACCTTGAGGCCCTGCGCGGCCAGCGCGGCGGCCAGGTTCGCGGTCATGGAGGACTTGCCGACGCCGCCCTTACCCGAGGTGACGGCGATGACGCGCGTGAGGGAGTCGGGGCGAGAGAAGGGGATCTCGCGCTCGGGGCGACCGCCGTTGAGCTTCTCGCGCAGCGCCTTCTTCTGGGCCTCGTCCATGACGCCCATCTCGACCGAGACGTTGTCGACGCCTTCGACGGCGCTCACGCGCTCGGTGACGTCCTTGGTGATCTGGGTGCGCAGGGGGCATCCGGCGGTGGTGAGCAGGACCTTGACAGCGACGGAGGAACCGTCGATTGTGACCAGGTCGGGGGTCACCATGTTGAGGTCGGTAATGGGGCGGCGGATCTCGGGGTCGATGACCTGGCCGAGAGCCTCCATGACGGAATCAAGCGTGACTGGCATAGACTCCACTCTACTGGCCGGCGTGTCCATCTTCTAGGGGACGAAAGGCACCGTCGGCCTCGGGCTCAGGCTCCGCCTCGTTCGACGACGCGTTGGTCGCGTCCGCGGCGATCTCCGCACGCAGGTCCTCCAGCATGTCGCGCAGCTCGGAGCGCACGAAGTCGCGCGTGGCGACGTCCTGGAGCGCCAGGCGCAGGCCTGCGATCTCGCGGGTGAGATACTCGGTGTCGGCGAGGTTACGTTCCGCGCGAAGACGGTCCTGCTCGGCCACGACGCGGTCGCGGGCATCCTGGCGGTTCTGCGCGAGCATAATCAGCGGGGCCGAGTACGAGGCCTGGGTCGAGAACGCGAGGTTCAGGAGGATGAAGGGGTAGGGGTCCCAGGCGGCTTCCTCGCTGATGCCGGCGAGCATCAGGTTCGCGCTGATCCACGCGACGACGAAGATCGTCATGTAGAGGACGAACTTGGGGGAGCCCATGAAACGGGCGGTGGCCTCGGCGAAGCGGCCGAAGCCGTCGCCGCTGCCCGACGAGCGGCGGAAGAACCACCGACGCTTGTCGATCGGGTTATCCAGGCGATCAGCCATCGATGCTCCTTGCCATCATGCGGTCGGTCACGTCGTCGTCGAAGTCTCGCCAGTCCTCGGGCAGCAGCTCGTCGAGGACGTCATCGACCGAGACGGCACCGTGCAGGTGCCCGTCCTCGTCGACGACGGGCAGGACCGTCAGGTTGTAGGTTGCCAGCAGGCGCGTCACGGTCGCGATGTGCGCGTTGGGTTCCACGGCTTCGATGTCGCGGTCCAGGATCGTGCCAAGCAGCGTCTGTGGGGGTTCGCGCAGCGCGCGCTGAATGTGGACCATGCCCAAATACTGGCCGGTTGGTGTCTCCTGAGGCGGGCGGGCGATGAAAGCCACCGTTGCGAGCGAGGCCGGAATGTCCTCGCGGCGAACGGCCGCGAGCATCTGGGCGACGGTCGCGTTGGGGCCGAAAATGACGGGCTCGGTGGTCATGAGCGAACCCGCGGTCGACTCGTCGTAGGTCATGAGTCGACGCACGTCCTCGGCCTCTTCGGGCTCCATGAGGGCGAGCAGGGACTGAGCCTTCGCGGTGGGCAGCTCGGCGACGAGGTCGGCCGCGTCGTCGGGCTGCATGACGTCCAGGACGTCGGCGGCTCGGGCGGCTTCCAGCGCCGAGACGATCGCGATACGGTCGTCCTTACCCAGCTCCTCGAGCACGTCGGCGAGGCGCGCGTCCGTCAGCTGCATGGCGACCGCCATCTTGCGGTCCTGGGGGAGCGTGTGCATGAAGTCCGCCAGGTCGGCGGGGCGCATGTCCTCCGTGTACTGCAGCAGCGCGGTCGCCGCCTGGTTCGAGTCGGTCTTGAGCAGACCCGACACCTCGGACACGTCGACCGTGAGGGTCTCGCCGCTGCGCGTGAAACCGAGGGCGGACGTGCGCACGCGCTGGACGTGCAGCGTGGAGATCACCCAGTCCTTCGGACGGCGCTGACGCATCGCGACGTCGAGGATACGCACCTGGCCCGAGCCGTCGTTCATGGTGACGACGCGGTCGAAGAGCTCGGAGAGCACGAGCGTCTCGATAGGACGCTGCGTGAACGAACGAATGTTGAGCAGGCCCGTCGTGATGACCGAGCCGGCCTCGATCGAGGTCACTCGGGTGAGCGGCAGGAAGACACGCTTACGCGGGCCGACCTCGACGACGAAGCCGATGACGTTGGCTTCGGATTTCAGCCGAAAGATGACAACGACATCGTGGATCTTGCCGACTTGGTCGCCCAAAGGGTCGAAAACACCGGTGCCAGCGAGCTTTCCGATGTAGACGCGGCGGCCCTTGGTGCCTAGTTCAATAGATGCGATGCTCACTCTTCCATCTTAGGCTGGTGACCACAGATGCGTACTGATGAGCCGGTCGCCGCATGAACAATGCGTTCCATGCCACCGAGGCCGGGACGAAGGAGAAGAAATGGCTGTCGTGATGGACCCGCAGATGCCCACGGGCACCGAGGTCGCCTCGTACGAGACCTACGCGCAGGCGCGTGCGGGCGTCGACTTCCTGTCGGATGCCGGCTTCGATGTTTCCGCGATCACGATTGTTGGCTCCGACCTGCACCTCGTCGAGCGTGTCAAAGGACGCCTGACGATCGCCCGCGCCTCCCTCTCGGGTGCCTCCAGCGGCGGCCTGTGGGGAGCCCTGGGTGGCATGCTCATGTCCGCTGGCCAGAGCGCGGGTGGCACGGGAACGTGGGTCGCTGGCGGCATCATCGTCGGCGCCCTGATCGGTATGGCTCTGTCCGCTCTGTCCTTCATCATTCGCGGACGCAGCCGCGACCTCGTGTCCTCCCAGCAGGTTGTCGCGCAGCGCTACGCGGTCCTGGCCTCGGCCGACATAGACCGCGCCTACCAGATCCTGCAGCGCACCCCCGGCAACCGCGCGCGTGTCGTGCGCCCGCGTACGGAGCAGGCGCGCCCGCAGAAGGATTCCGTCGGTTTCTTCCCCGACGGCCGCCCCCGCTTCGGCGCGGCGACCAAGGACGGGGAGGTGCCCGGTGGACGCCAGACGCCCGAGGCCACGTCCGCCCGGACCGACGTCCCCGTGAGCGCGCCCGATGCCTCGGCCCCTACGACGAACAGCCCCGAGAGCGCGGCGTCCGCGCATGAGGACGCCCCGGCCTCGTCCCCCGAAAAGGACCAGACCGAGGCGTAACCTCAGCGTCTTCGCGCAGCTCAGCGGGACTGAACGCGGGCGATCCACTCCTCGACGTCCGCGATTGTGCGCGGGATGTCCTCGGAGATGCGCGTGACGGTGCCGTCGGCGTTCACGACCACGTCGTCCTCGATGCGCACGCCGATCCCGCGGTACTCCTCGGGGATGAGCAGGTCGTCGGCGCGGAAGTACAGGCCCGGCTCGATCGTGAAGACCATGCCCGGCTCGAGTAGCGCACCCTTGTAGAGCTCGTCTCGCGCCTTCGCGCAGTCGTGCACGTCCAGGCCCAGGTGGTGGCTGGTGCCGTGTGGCATCCAACGGCGGTGCTGCTGGCCCTCGGGGGCGAGGGACTCTTCCGGGGTGACGGGCAGGATGCCCCACTCGTGCAGCCGCGTGGCGATGACGCGCATGGCTGCGTCGTGCACGTCCTTGAAGCGGCAGCCCGGCTCGTTGGCGCGGGCCAGGGCGGCCTCGCACGCGTCGAGGACGGCCTGGTAGACGCGTGCCTGGACCTCGGTGAAGCGACCGTTGACGGGCAGGGTGCGCGTGATGTCGGCGGTGTAGAGGGAATCGACCTCGACGCCGGCGTCGACGAGCACCAGGTCGCCTTCGCACACCTCCCCATCGTTGTCGATCCAGTGCAGGGTATTCGCGTGGTTGCCCGACGCGGCGATGGTTTCGTAGCCTTCGCCGTTGCCTTCTTCGCGGGCGACCGCTCGGAATGCGCCCTCAATGACGCGCTCGCCACGGCGGTGGCCGACAGCGCGCGGCAGGATACGGATGATGTCCTCGAAACCGGCCTTGGTCACCTCGACGGCTCGCACCATCTCCTCGAGCTCGAACGCATCCTTAGTCAGGCGGATCTCAGACAGGCGTTCCTCGAGACGTTCGTCGTCTTCGCGGGCCTCCTCGCCTGCGGGCAGCCCGGCCTGGGAACGCACCTCGTTCACCATCGCCTCGACGTTGGCGTCGACGCCGCGCACGATGCGCAGCTGCACGGTCCCGGCGTCCTTCGCCAGTGCGTCGCGCAGCGTGTCGATGTGGCGTGTCTCCAGTCCGGTCTGTGCGCTTAGCTCCTCGAGCGAGGGGCGTGCGCCGACCCAAAACTCGCCGTAGCGGGCGTCCGCGTAAAACTCCTTGGAGGAACGCGAGGCGCGAGGCTTGAAGAAGAGCAGGGGAGTGTGGGTGCCATCGTCGTTCGGCTCGAGCACCAGGACCGTGTCAGGTTCCTTCTCGCCGCCCAGGCCCGACAGATGCGCGAAGGCGGAGTGCGCGCGGAAACGATAGTCGCAGTCGTTCGAGCGGACCTTGTAGGGGCCCGCGGGGACGACGAGGCGCTCGCCCGGAAACGGGGCACCGGCCTTGAGGGTGCGGTCATTCAGGAAATCGGCGACGCGCTCGCGCGCGGGAAGCTCGGTGGGACGAGGTCCCCAACCGGAGCCGATAAAGTCGCGGAACGCGGAGGACTGAGGTTGGCGGGAGCGGTTATCCCCGCGATCGGACATGGACTGGGTAGCTTCTTCACTCATGGGTGCTATTCTACGCACGCGTTGTGCGCTCACGGGCGCGAAAGACATGACAAACCCCGGCCTCGTCTCCCAGGTAGCGCGCGCTGCGCTGGGAACGAGGCCGGGGCTGTGTCGGGTGCAAGAGGCTCAGTCCTGGAGGGTGAGCTCTCCCGCGATGGACAGGTCCATCCAGCGCTTGAAGTCCGCGCCGCGCTTGCCCTGCGAGAGCAGGAAGACGGTCTTGGCGTAGAGGGCCTCGAGCGTCATGTCGTGCGCGCCGATCGCGCCCAGCTGGGCCAGGGCGTTGCCGGCCTCATAGTGGCCGAGCATGACCTCGGACTGGTAGCACTGGGAGGCGACGATGATCGGCACCTCGGCCTGCGTGAGCTCGGCCAGGACATCCAGGAGGCCGGGCTCGGAGGCGGGGATGTTACCCACACCGAAGGTGCGCAGGATGACCGCATCCGGGTGGGGCGTCGTCATGGCGCGCAGCCGCGCGGCGCTCATACCGGGCACCACGTCGATGACGGCGACATCCTGGCGCTTGTATGGGCTGGGATCCTGCCAGCCGGTGCCCGCGCTCGGCGCCTCGTACCAGCGCCACGGTGCGCCCGTGCGCGCCATGGGGGACACGGAGGGCGACTCGAATCCGCGGAACGCCCACGACGAGGTTTTGGTGGCGCGGTTGCCGGCCAGGAGCTTGTGCCCGAAGAACAGCATGACGCCTCGGGCGCGATGCGACATTGCTGCGCGCAGGGCGCCCGTGACGTTCGCGGACGCATCCGAGCCGACGACGCCAAGCGGGTACTGAGACCCGGTCAGGACGACCGGCTTGCCCATGCTCGCCAAAGCGTAGGACAGGGCCGCGGCCGAGTAAGCCATCGTGTCCGTGCCGTGCAGGACCAGGAAGGCGTCGGCCTCGTCCGCATGCGCGTTGATGTCGTTGATGATGGCCTGCCAGTCCTCGGGGGTGGCCTCCGAGGAGTCAATGAGCGGGTCCAGCGTCGACATCGTGATGTTCGAGGCCAGCTCGATCCCCTCCAGCTGTGAGCCGAACCATCCCTGAAGGTCAGCGCCGGGGCGCAGACCCTCGGGGGAGTCGACCATGCCGATGGTGCCACCGGCATACGTGACGTGAAGACGCACTGTTCGTCCTTTCTCAGTCGCCCGCCACCAGGGTTTCCTCGCCCTGCAGCGAGGCGGCGGCCTCGTCGGTCAGGTTGCCGACGCGCCCGCGCACGTAGTACCAGCCGGCGACCATGAGGACGACGACCACGGCGAAGAGCGCGAGGGTCCAACGGCCCGACTCGGAGGTCACGTTCGAAGCCACGACGACCGCGAAGAAGAGCAGCGCCAGGTAGTTGGTGTAGGGGGCGCCGGGCATGCGGAACTCGGGGCGCTGTTCCTCGCCGCGCTTGACCTTGCGCAGGAACGCCAGGTGCGAGATGAGGATCATTGCCCAGGTGCCGGCGATGCCGATACCCGCGAGGTCCATGACGATGTTGAAGGCGTTCTCCGGAACGAAGGCGTTGAGCAGGACGCCCAGCAGGCCGAGCGACGCGGTGATGATGATGCCGCCGTAGGGGACGTGGTTCTTGTTGAGGCGAGCGGCGTAGCGCGGGCCCTCGCCCACGAGCGCCATCGAGCGCAGCGTGCGGCCGGTCGCGTACAGGCCGGCGTTGAGCGAGGAGAGGGCGGCGGTCAGGACGACGACCTGGATAATGTCGCCCGCGTGGGGCACGCCCAGGCCGGAGAAGAACGTCGTGAAGGGTGACTCATTCGAGGAGTATGCGTTGTAGGGCAGCGCCAGGGCGAAGAGAACGACAGAACCGACGTAGAAGAAGAAGATACGCACGACCATCGAGTTGATGGCCTTGGGCAGGATCGTCGCGGCGTCCTTGGCCTCGCCCGCCGCGACGCCCACCATCTCGGTGCCGCCAAAGGCGAAGACGACGCCCAGCGTGAGCGCGAAGACGGGGGCCAGGCCCTCGGGGAACCAACCACCGGACTCGGAGATGTTGTGGAGGCCCGCGGTGTACTCGCCGACGTGAGCCTGAGTGATGATCGCCCAGATCGCCACGCCCATGAAGATGAGGATCGTCGCGACCTTGATCATCGCGAACCAGAACTCTGCCTCGCCGAAGGCCTTGACGCTCATCATGTTGAGGACGAAGACCAGGGCGAGCGCGACGAGGGCGATGACCCACTGCGGGACGGACTCGAACATCGACCAGTAGTGCATGTACAGCGCCACCGCGGTGATATCGGCCATGACCGTGACCGCCCAGTCCAGGAAGAAGAACCAGCCGGTGACGAACGCGCCCTTCTCGCCCAGAAACTCGCGGGCGTAGGACACGAATGCGCCCGAGGATGGACGGCGTACGGCGAGCTCGCCGAGGGCCCGGACCATCAGGAACGCGAAGGCGCCACACACCGCGTAGGCGAAGGCCAGCGCGGGGCCGCCCTGAGCCAGGCGGCCGCCGGCACCCAGGAACAGGCCGGTGCCGATCGAGCCGCCGATGGCGATCATCTGGATGTGTCGGTTTTTCAAAGCCTTGTTGTACCCGGCGTCTCCTGCGTCGGTCGCGGTGGACACCTGGGTCTGATCCTTGTCAGACACGCGTGTACTCCAATCGGTGTTGAGGGAGGCCAAATGGCCGCTTACTGTCAGTTTCCTATAGTCGACGGATCGTCGCTGCAGGTGGGACGGTGGTCAAAACGGCGGCTTCGAAACGCGAGAACGTGCGGAAAATGCGGTCGAGACAAGCCAAAACCGGGTCATTGGAGAGACCTCCTGGCGCTCGCGGGTGGTGTTCGCCCGCGCGGTTGTGTGATGGGACTAATGGGGTAATCTCAAATGGTGAAGCGAATTGACCCCCACACTCATAGCGCGTATTCAGACGGGACGGATACGCCCGCGCAGCTCCTGGCTATCGCCGCGCAGGCCGGGCTGGACACCATCGCGCTGACGGACCACGACACGACGATCGGATGGGACGAGGCCGCGGCCGCTGTCGCGGACACCGGCGTGAGCCTCATCCGGGGCGCTGAGATGTCGTGCTCGTCCTCGGGGATTACCGTGCACCTCCTGGCGTACCTCTTCGACCCGGCCAGTCCCGGCCTCGTCGATAATTTCCGACGCACGCGCGAGGACCGCGAGACGCGCGCCGCGCGCATGGTCGAGAACCTGTCCGCCGACTACCCGATCACGTTGGACGACGTGCTCGCCTTCGCGCCCGAGGGCGGCCCCGTGGGGCGCCCGCACATCGCCGATGCGCTTGTCGCCGCCGGTGCCTTCCCCGATCGCAGCGCTGCCTTCGTTCAGGCCCTGCACCCGTCGGGCCCCTACTACGTGCACCACTGGGCGCCCGACCCGGTCGAGGCCGTGCGCTGCGTGCGGAAGGCCGGGGGAGTGCCGGTCTTGGCCCACCCCCGTGCTCGCAAGCGCCAGCGCCTGCTGCCCGAGGCCGTCATCGCCGACATGGCGGAGGCGGGACTCTTCGGCATCGAGCGCGACCACCGCGACCACGCGCCTGAGGATCGCGCCGACGTCGAGCGCATGGCCCGCGAGATGGGTCTGGCGATGTTCGGCTCCTCCGACTACCACGGGACGGGTAAGCCGAACCGTATCGGCGAAAACACGACGGACCCGCAGGTGATCGCCGAGGTCATCGCGCAGGGCACCATCGAGGTGGTCGAGCCGTGAGCCTGTTCGACGTCACTCTTTTTGCGACCGCCTTCGCGACGCTGACGGTCATTATGGACCCGGTCGGCACCGTGCCGATCTTCCTGGGGCTGACCTCGCGATACTCTCAGGTCAAGCAGCGCAGGGCCGCTATCCAGGCGACATCCGTGTCTTTCGGTGTCATCCTGACCTTCGCGATCCTGGGTGGGCAGATCCTGCGCTTCCTGCACATTTCGATGGAGGCCCTTCAGCTCTCCGGCGGCGTCCTGCTCTTCCTGGTCGCCATGGAGCTCCTCATGGGCACCGACTCATCGACACCAGACACGGGGGACGAGGGCGTGAACGTCGCGCTCGTGCCGCTGGGTACTCCGCTCTTGGCGGGCCCCGGCTCGATCGTCGCTGTCATGGTGGCCGTCGGACAGGCCGGCACGAACGTGGGCTCGTGGATCGCAGTCATCGTCGCTGTGATACTGGCGCACGTCGTCATGTGGCTGACGATGCGTTTCTCCCTGATGCTGTCCCGGCTCCTGGGGCCCGGTGGCATCATGCTGCTGACAAAGATTTCCGGCCTGCTGCTGGCCGCCATTGCGACACAACTCATCATGGAGGGCATTTTCCAGTTCATTGCGACCGCTAAGCTGTCCTGAACTGGTTGTTTTTCCGCGTGGTGGAGCCGATGAAAGTCCTGAGAAATAGTGGGGTGCGACTCGTAGACGGGTGATTTGTGGAAATATATGCGTAATGGTCAGGAGGTGTTGTAGGGTGGGAGAGAACGCCGTGACGCGACACAGCCCGCACTGGTCAGGGTCGCGCATTCATCCCTCACCACATTCCTTCCAGGAGAAACAATGAAGAAGACGACCTCGTCTCTGCTTGCCGCCACCGCGGCCCTCGGCCTGATCGCCGCTTCGGCCGGCGTTGCTTTCGCCTCCGAGCAGCCTCCCTCGCCGGATCCGACGACGTCTCCCACCGCCGCCCCGACCACCTCTCCGGCCCCCGGCAACGGCGCGGACAACAACGATGCCCCGCAGCCTGTTCCCCAGCCCTCGGGCATGCCCCAGCCTCCGAGCACGCCGGATCCGGAGCCGAGCCAGGACCCGCAGCCGAGCCAGCCTGAGCCCTCGACCCCCGCTGCCGACCAGGCTCCCGCCGCCGATCAGGGTGGTGCTGGCGCCGCCTCGGGCCCCGTCGGCACCACCGGCGTGACCACCCGCGGCCAGATCTCCACCGGCAACGGCCCGGCCCCCGTCTCTGCTCGTGGCGGTATCCGTAACACGAACGCCCCGGTCGGCTCCCCCGCCGCCTCGAACCCGACGCTGGCCAACACCGGCTCCGTCGCTTCGATCGCCGCTGGCGCTGGCGTTATCGCGCTGGCCGGTGGCGTGACCCTCGTGGTTGCTCGCAAGCGCCACTGAGGCATCTTCGCCTGACAAATAACGCGGGCCCGCTCGATCCGAGCGGGCCCGCGTTTTGTCTAGTTTGCGCAGATCACGCGATAGTTGTGCACGAACGTGCAGTTAAAAACCGCGAATTTGCACCGAAAAGTCATCGTTTCGCCTTGAAATGATGCGTGCATCACATGCATAATGGAGCTACCGAAAGTCACCATGAATTGAGCCCTCATGATGAACCGGTGATGGGAAGTGGCACCGCTCCATTGAGGGGTGCCACTTTCCTGTTATGCGCCCCTGCGGAGCGTGCCCCCCGCAGGGGCGCACCTTGCGGGGGATGATCCGTCAGCGCTGGCGACGGCGCAGAGCCAGAGCTCCCAGGCCTGCCAGTCCAGCCATGATGGTCGCACCGGCCAGCATCGGGGTGTCAGCGCCCGTGCGAGCGAGGTTGCCGCTCGGGGTTGCGGACGGGGTGGGAGTGGGGGTCGTCGGCTCGGGCGTCGGGGAATCCGACGGCGCCGGCGTGGTCGGCTCCTCGGTGGGAACCGTGCACTCGCTGTCCGTGCCGGTCAGCCAGTTGTGCAGGACGATCGGGGCCAGGATCGGGGAGCCTTCGAGAGTCTCGCCGGTCAGGATGCCGTTGATGTTGAAGGAGAAGGCGGAGTTTGCCGGCATGTGCTTGATCGTGACGGTGATGGTCTTGCCGTCCTCGCTGACCTTGATCTCGCCCAGGCCCTCGACGGTGTTCGTGAAGCCATTACCCTTGAGCGCGCCAGCGCCGGGGTTGGCGATCGTGTTGATCGTGGAGGCGTCGAACTTCAGGCCCTGGACGGCCTTGATCGTCAGCGTCGCGTTGGTGAGGTCCTTGTGGGTGGCGCCGTACAGGCGCAGGGTGCGCGAGTCGCCGACCTTCGGGTCGGTACCGGTGGCGACGAACCAGCCATCGGCGTTGGCTTCGCCCCACTTGGGCTCATCCGAACCCCAGGAGCTGGAGTACTTCGAGCGCTCGTTGATGTCACGCGAGTAGGGGCTCCACACGGTGCGGTCCACCGTGGTGACCTGGCACTTGGTGAGCTCGGGGGTTTCGGGGGTGGGCAGGTCGCCGCACACCGCGCCGTCGGCCGGGAACTGGGCACCGGTCAGCGTCGCGGTAGCGGTCGAGGACTCGGCTCCCTCGGGGAAGGTGCCCGTGAACTGGAAGGCAGTGCCAGTGTTGGCTTCGAGGCCCTTGTTCAGCGTGATGGTCCAGATGTTCTTCGCCGCGTCGGTCAGGGTGGCCGTGAAGTCGCCGTCGTTCCACGTGTAGGTGGCGGCCTGGCCGCCCCATCCCTGCATGAAGGCGTTCAGGCCTGCGCGGGTCTCGAGCTTTCCGGTGAAGACGGTGTTGGTCATGTCGTCGGGCAGGTCGACGGTGATCGTCGTGCCGGCGGCCAGCTTGGTCTTGGTGGCGACGGGGAAGCGCCAGTTCTGCTGGGATCCGGAGATCCAGTGGTTGGCCTCGAACATGCCCGGTGCCGTGTAGGAGTCGTTATTGAACAGGGCGGACACCTTCGAGGTGTAGCCGTTGTTCGAGCCGGTGGCGACCTTGTTGATAGTGCCGTCGGCGTTGCGGGTGATTGCGTCGGCGGATACAAGCTCGGGGTGGTGGGCCAGGATGTCCGTGTCGAGGATCGCCGAGGCGGTCCAGTTCGCGCGGCACGCGGTCGAGTTGTCGCCGTTGGCAATCGTGGGACCGGTGGGCTTGTTCTCTTCGGTAGGAGAAGCCATTGCCGGGCCTGCGATCAGGGCGGTCGCGAGCGTGGCGCTCAGAGCCGTCGTGATGGTCAACCTATGCGTCAGTTTCATCGTATTCCTCGTGTTGAAGGTGATTCAGTCTCAAGAACACTGGCTGTGTGGGCTGTTGTTAGCCCGGTCAGCATTGGTTACATGAAAACCTTAGTCCATGAACACTGACCGTGTCTCACGTTTGCGAAGAATCATTGAAGGAGTATTTCACAACTTGCTGCAGGTGGGGTTATTTTCGCTGGTGTTTGTTGGTGACAACCTGGGTCTTTGGTCTTAGAGTCAATGTGGCGGGTGTACTCCGTCACGTGGCTGAGGGTGGGGTTTCTCCCAGACCCGTGTCAGCGCATGGAATCGTGGTGGTTAATCGCTACCCTCTAGAGTTGAGGCCAGCCCCACCCTGGGGCGCTCGCCCCCGCGGCGGGCACGGCGCAGTTACAAAAAAGGAAATCGTATGACGCTGGATCTGACGCAGTCGCTGCCCTCTCATGTGCGCGCGACCTCTGGACGCCCCGTTGAAGATTCGACCCTGATGGAGGTGTGGCAGGGCCTGTCCGCCGCAATCGTTGATCAGATCGCCGATAACTGGGCCGCCACCACGGAGCGTTACGCCAAGGGTCGTCAGGAACACTACTTCTCCGCCGAGTTCCTCATGGGCCGAGCCCTGCTCAACAACCTGTCGAACCTTGGCCTCGTCGAGAAGGCTCGCGAAGCCCTCGCTGCCTACGGCCTCGACCTCGGCCAGGTCCTCGAAGAGGAACCCGATGCTGCCCTCGGTAACGGTGGCCTCGGTCGCCTCGCCGCCTGCTTCCTCGACTCCTGCGCGACCCTCGACCTGCCCGTGCGCGGCTACGGCATCCTGTACCGCTACGGCCTGTTCAAGCAGCTCTTCGACAACGGCTTCCAGACCGAGCACCCGGACCCGTGGATGGAAGAGGGATATCCCTTCGTCATTCGCCGCGAAGAGCGCGCACGCATCGTCTCCTACGCTGACCTGACCGTTCGCGCCGTCCCCTACGACATCGCGATCACCGGCTACGGCACCAAGAACGTGGGCACCCTGCGCCTGTGGAAGGCTGAGCCGATCGAGGAATTCGACTACGACGCCTTCAACTCCCAGCGCTTCACCGACGCCATCGTCGACCGTGAGCGCACTATGGACATCTCCCGAGTCCTGTACCCCAACGACACCACGTTCGAGGGCAAGGTCCTGCGCGTGCGCCAGCAGTACTTCTTCTGCTCCGCCTCCCTGCAGGAAATCGTCGCCAACTACGTGCGTCACCACGGCACCGACCTCAACGGCTTCGCCGAGTTCAACGCCGTCCAGCTCAACGACACCCACCCGGTCCTCGCCATCCCCGAGCTCATGCGCATCCTCATGGACGAGCACGGCCTCGGCTGGGAAGAGGCCTGGAAGGTCGTGTCCAAGACCTTCGCCTACACGAACCACACGGTTCTCGCCGAAGCCCTGGAGACCTGGGACATCCACATCTTCGACCGCCTGTTCCCGCGCATCGTCGAGATCGTCCGCGAGATCGACCGCCGCTTCCGCATCGATATGGCTGAGCGTGGCCTCGACCAGGCAACGATCGACTACATGGCCCCCGTCGCCGGCAACACCGTGCGCATGGCCTGGATCGCCTGCTACGGCTCCTACTCCATCAATGGCGTCGCCGCCCTCCACACGGAGATCATCAAGCGCGACACCCTCAAGGAGTGGTACGCGATCTGGCCGGAGCGCTTCAACAACAAGACCAACGGCGTGACCCCGCGCCGCTGGCTCAAGCAGTGCAACCCGCGCCTGGCCGCCCTCCTCGACGAGGTGACCGGCTCCGACGCGTGGGTTCGTGACCTCACGGAACTCTCCAAGTTCACCGAGGCCGGCACTGCCGAGGTGCTTGAGCGCCTGGGCGAGATCAAGCGCGCCAACAAGGTCGACTTCGCGGCGTGGGTCAAGGAGCGCGAGGGCGTCGAGATTGACCCCGATGCGATTTTTGATGTCCAGATCAAGCGCCTGCATGAGTACAAGCGTCAGCTGCTCAATGCCTTCTACGTCCTGGACCTGTACTTCCGCATGAAGGACGACCCGACGCTGGACACACCCAACCGCGTCTTCATTTTCGGCGCGAAGGCCGCTCCCGGCTACATCCGCGCCAAGGCGATCATCAAGCTCATCAACGCTATCGCTGAGCTGGTGAACAACGACGCGGACATCAACGGGCGCATCAAGGTTGTCTTCGTTCATAACTACAATGTCTCGCCCGCTGAGCACATCATCCCCGCCGCGGATGTGTCCGAGCAGATCTCGATGGCCGGCAAGGAGGCCTCGGGTACGTCCAACATGAAGTTCATGATGAACGGCGCCCTCACCCTGGGCACCCTGGATGGCGCGAACGTTGAGATTCTCGAGGCCGTGGGCGACGAGAACGCCTACATCTTCGGTGCGACCGACGATGAGCTGCCCGAGCTGCGTCGCCACTACGACCCCCGTTGGCACTACGAGAACGTCCCCGGCCTCAAGCGCGTCATCGACGCCCTGACCGACGGCACGCTCGACGACTCCAACTCCGGTTGGTTCCACGACATCCGCCACTCGATCCTCGAGGGTGGCTACGACCCCGCCGACGTGTACTACGTGCTGGGTGACTTTGCTTCCTACCGCGAGACCAAGGACCGTATGGCCGCCGACTACCGTGACCAGAAGGCCTGGAACGCTCGCGTGTGGGCGAACATCTCCCGCTCCGGCCGCTTCTCATCGGACCGCACGATCTCCGACTACGCTCGCGAGGTGTGGCACATCGAGGGTGAGCCGATCGCCTGACGTATTTGCGTAGGGAAGGGCCTGGAACCGCACGGTTCCGGGCCCTTCCTGTGTTTCGGGAGTGCACATCGGTATTGACACGCGACCCAACTGTATTAGTGGGTTGACACAATTCTGAATCTGTGTCATTGTATTAGTGTATTAATACAGCAAGACAGGAGGGAGGCGTCGATGCGTATCGATGACACCCGCCCCATCTGGATCCAGCTCGCCGACTCCTTCCGATCCCGCATTACCAACGGGACGTGGAAGCCGGGAGAGAAGATCCCCTCCGTCCGAGACCTCGCCATCGAGGCCGGAACGAACCCCAATACCGTCCAACGAGCCCTCGCCGCCCTCGACGAGGAAGGGCTCACGATCCCCAAGCGAACCGCCGGACGTTTCGTCGCCACCGACGACGCCGCCCTGCGCACCCTGCGTCGAGACGATGCGCGGGCAGCGGCGAGCGCCTTTATTCGCGCCTGCCGCGCCCTCGGCGTCGAGAAGGAGGACGCGCATCGTCTCCTCGACGAGCGGTGGGACACGGACTCAGAGCACACAGGAGGCATCCCCTCATGACCACCCAACCCCCGGGCGCCGCGCAGGCGTCCCCCGGCCTCGTTCACATCGAAGGCCTCACCAAGCGTTATCGCAGCGTCACCGCGCTGCAGGACTTCACCCTCACCCTGGAGGCGGGCCACATCGTCGGCCTCATGGGACCCAACGGATGCGGTAAGACCACGCTGCTCAAGATCCTCGCTGGGGTCCTCTCCGACTACGAGGGAAGCGTCACCATCGACGGGCACGCGCCCGGCGTCGCCACCAAGGAGATCGTCTCCTACCTGCCCGACGCCGACTTCCTGAATACCGACTGGACGGCAGCGGATGCGATCCGCGTCTACTCCACGTTCTTCGCCGACTTCGACGCCGACAAGGCGGCCTCGATGGTCGACTTCTTCGGACTGCCCACCGACCGACGCCTCGGCGAGATGAGCAAGGGCATGGGGGAGAAGCTCCAGATTGCCCTCATCATGTCCCGGCGCGCCCGCGTGTTCCTCCTCGACGAACCCATAAGCGGTGTCGACCCCGCCACACGCGACGTCATCCTCGACGGCATCCTGCGCGAGTTCGACCCCTCTTCGCTGCTGATCATGTCCACCCACCTCATCTCCGACATCGAACACTTCGTCGACTATGCGCTCTTCATGAAAGAGGGCAGAGTCTTCCTGGCGGGTGACGCCGACGACCTGCGAGCCACGCGGGGAGACTCCCTCGACGCAATCTTCCGGAAGGAGTACCGCTGATGTACGCCAAACTACTTGCCTACGAGATTCGCTCGCGTTACCGCGCGGACGCGCGCTCCTTCGGGGCGTTCATCGTCACTATTGCCGCCGCGTCGGGAATCGTCGCCGCAGGGCTGCCGGGAATCAGCGGCTCCACCGCTGTCCTCGCCTATGCCCTGTGTGCGCTCACGCCGGTCGCCTGCGCGATCGCGGCGATGGCCGACTACTGGAAGACCCTGTACGGGCAGCGCGGCTACTTCACGATGAGCCTGCCCGTCTCCGGCACGACCATTTTCTGGGCGAAGACCACCCGGATGGTGATCGAGTGCCTCCTGGCTCTCGCCCTGGCCGTCGGCGGAATTATCGCCGTCGCTTCGGCCGCCGCGTGGAGCGACGGAATTAGCCTCGCTGAGTACACGGCCGGGCCGCGTTCCCTCGTGGCCGGAGTTCCCACCTCCACCGTCGCTATCATGATTGTGGTGCAGGTGCTCGTGTCGTTGTCGTGGCTCGTGCAGGGTAGTGCCGTCATGTCCATCGGCGCGGAAGGGCGCTTCAATCACATGGGTTTCGGCGCGCCCATCATCGGTTTCGTCCTGCTGTACATCGTCAACCAGGTGCTTTCCACGGTTGGCACGTTCTTCCTTCCGCTGTCTGTTACAACCGACGGACACTTCTCCACCGAGATTATGTGGACCTCGTACCTGGCGACGATGGGAACCGAGGGGCAACCGAACGTCATCGGCATCGGCTCCTATGTCCTCGTGCCCCTGTTTGCGCTGGTCATGGCGATCTGGGCCTCTCGATCGATTGAGAAACACACGTCCCTGCGCTAGCGTTACCCGTCCTCTCGTGTGGGCGAGCAGGCCTTGATCTTCGGCGCACTCGCACTCCCGGAGCTCCCCGTCCTCGCGCCCACGCGAGCCAAGCATAGGAGGTTTCAATGCTATTGCTATCGTCAGCGATCAGCGCCTTCGTCCAGCTCGGCCTGTTCCTCGTGATCCCCTTCGCGTGGTGGGCATTCACCGCCAGACGCAGCGTTGGCTTTGCCTCCTGGATCGGTCTACGGTGGCCGACCTGGGACGGGAGAAGGGCGCGACTCGGCGTAGCCATCCTCGCGTGGGTGGTGATCGGGGCGGCCTCAACCGCGCTGCTCCAATCCCTGTCGGGGGACGTGCCCGCCGCGCGTTTCGTCGGGCGAGGCCTCGGCGGCGTCGTCCCGGTCCTGCTCTTCGCGATCGTGCAGACCTCTCTCGCCGAGGAGATATTCTTCCGGGGCTTCCTCGGCAAGCGGGTCATCGCCAGGTGGGGTTTCGCCCCCGGCAACGTCGCTCAGGCCATCGTCTTCGGTATCCTGCATGTCGCGATGTTCGCCTCCTTCGCGGACCCGGTCCGGCTCCTCGCCATCGGGATCCTGACGGGGGCCAACGGATGGATCGCCGGTTGGCTCAACGAGGAGGGGGCCGGGGGATCGATCCTGCCCGGCTGGGCGCTCCACGCGAGTGCGAACCTGCTCGTCGGAACTGCGGCGGCGTTCAACCTCATGGGGTGAGCGTGGTCCCGGCCGGCGGTTGACTCCGCTGGCCGGGGCTTCGCTGCGCGCATGGGCGGCTTCGAGGGAACGTGCGCCGGGCTTTGAGGATTCGTTCAGTTTCCTATGATGTCTTAGGAGTGATAAGCGTCGAAACCCGAAAGGACACCCGTGGAACCAACGAACGGCTCATTCGTCCCGGCGAGCCCGGACCTGATCTGGATGGTGTTCATCCAGCAGGTCTTGGTCCTCATCGCGTGGCTGATCGGTGTCGTAGTGCGCCGGGTCCTGAAGAATCGCATGACGATGTCCACCGCGTCAGCAACTCTGACCGGCCTGGCCGGCCTGTGGGGTGGCTTGGTGATCGCCGGTTGGATCTTCGACTCCGGTGACCTGTGGAAACCTGGGATGATCGGCGTCGCCGCGCTGGTTGCCCTCGTCGTCGTCATCGTTGTTTCCCTGATCGCCGCCTACCTGCACCCGCGCCCCGGCCTCGACCCCATCTCCGAGGTTGCCAAGCACGGCGAATCCGACTCCCTCGAATTCAAGTCGAGCGCCCGCTGGAACATGCGTTCCGGCAAACGTGACGACGCAATGGAGACCGTTATCGCCAAAACCGTAGCCGCCTTCATGAACTCCGGTGGCGGCACTCTCCTCATCGGCGTCGACGACGAGGGACGGCTTATCGGGCTTGGCCCCGACTATGCGACCCTCAAGACCCCGGACGCTGACCGTTTCGAGCTGTGGATCCGCGACCTGTGGGGCCAGCGAATGGGGACCAATGCCGCCACTCTGCCGAGGCTCGACTTTGCCGAGGCCACGGACCCGCAGGATGGGTACGAACGCCAAGATGTGTGCCGCGTGACCATCCCGCCTTCGCCCCGCCCCGTTTATCTGAGGGGACCCAAGGGTAAGGGGGAAGCAGAGTTGTGGGTGCGCGTGGGCAATTCGACGCGACGCCTGGAGGTGGTGGACGCGGTCCAGTACGTCTCAACTCGCTGGCCCGAAAGCGTGCGAGTCTCCCCGTGGACGCGCGTGCGCCTCCTCGTGCTGCGCCGCCGCGAAGTGCCGACGCGCCTGCCGGGCGTCGTCGAGCGGGTTCTCACCGAGCGCGAGAGGAGCATCTTGCCGGCGTCGGAAGAGGAGTGATCCGCACGGGGCTTCGGGCGCTGAGGGGGAGTAGGGGCGGGGTTAGACTGGCCCCAGGAACTCAGAGAGGAGAGTAGGCATGCGCCTGCGCAAGACCCTGCCCGCGGACATCGAGCAGATCATCGCGTCCGGGGACGTCGAGGCCGTCGCGCGCGCGGTCGAGCGTTGCGAGATCGGCGCGTACCTGCGGGGATCCGCCTATGAGCCGAGGCTCATGCACTTCCCGGCCTCCGAGGAACTCACCGACTTCCTGCTCGCGCGAGGCGAGGACATCAACTCGCGTGACCGGTACGAACGTACCCCGATCCACGCGCGCGTTCGGTCGCGATGCCTGGACCAGATTCCGTTGCTGATCGCTCGCGGAGGCGACATCAACGCCCGCGACACGTCCGATCAGACGGCGTTGTTCGGCGTCGTCGAGCGTTTCCCCGTTGCCGACGTGTCACGGATGATTGCCTGGGGCGCGGATCCGCTGGTTGTCGCTGATTCGCGGGTCTATGGGAAGTCGACGCTTGTTGAGAACGTGGTGTCCTGGCACAACTTCCTGGACGCCCCACGCGCGCTCGCGGTGATTCGGTTGCTTCTGTCCGTTGGGGCGCCCGTCGGCGAGCGTGTGCCCATCGCGCTGCGAGCCATGGACCGGATGCGCTGCACGTTCATCACGCACGGGCTGCCGGAAACGATTTCTCAGGCGACGTTCGACGAGGCCTCGGCCGCGTTGTCGGAGCTGTGTGCCCTGTTCGGGGTGGAGCAGCGCGAGGCTCAGCGTGCGCCTGTTGTGGGGGAGTGGCTGGAGCTGGATCCGTCCGTGCCCGCAATGTGTCAGCACGGGGAACTGTGGGATCTTCTTGTGCCCGACAGTGGCCAGTGTCAGACGCTGCAGGGCGAGGTCATTCGCATTGCGGGGTGCGTCGGCCACGAGGTGTACGACAACGGCGGCATCAACTGGGATCGCTCTTTTGGGAAGCTGCTGGACCAGTATCTCAGTGTCGTGCGTTCAGGCCTGCCGATGCCGCCCGACTCTGTCGCCCGCGCCGAGGCCGCCGTCGCCTCCCTTAAGTCCCGTTCGATGTCCCACCAGGCCGTCGACGACATCACGGAGCTGGCGGTGGCCTGGGTGCGCTTGAACCCCGTTCTTGTGGAGACGGATCTGCCAGACGTGGGGCGGTGAGCGGGGCTAGGTGTAAAGCTCGTGGCGGTACACTGGGCGAATGGGTAAACGAATTCTTGGGTGGCTGCGTCAACGGCGAGTTGCAGTGATGTATGGAGTGTTATGGTGTTCCTCGTTCTTCGTTATCGCAGTGTTTTTTCATAAAACTCTCACTGATATCGCGCATCGTGCTGATGGGGAAATTGCTGAAGCCTGCGTGGTGATGTATGTGATTTCTATTGTTCTCAGTGTGGCTTGCGTTTTCTTCGGATTGTCGATTCGCCAGGGGAAACGACGTCTTTGTGTGACTATGCAATTGCTGACATTTGCCATACTTGTGACAATATTTCGCTCTGTGTTTGATGTGCTTGGTGGTGAGGGGCTTGCGTTTTCCATTGGAGTACCTACTTCTGGAGTTGCGTCGGTATATGAAGCGTTCTTTATGTGGGCGCTTTTTGTGGTAGGGGCAGGGTTTCAAATCGCTTTGATTTCTAATGAAGCTCGACGTCCTGAAATGAATATGCTTCACGGTGGCGTTCTTATTATTGTGGGAATCCTGCTTCCGAAAATGCTTGATTCCTATTCGCTGCTTCGTGCTCACTGCTACGAGGTGCAATGTGGTAATGGTGAGCTCGGTAGTGTCATGCTGTTTGAAATGGCTATTGCCTATGCGGCGGCTCTAGCTGCAATGTTCGTTTTTGGGGTCTTTTCTCCGTCTATTCGTACTTCTATACGCAGAATTACTGGAGAAAATGAATTTGAATGCGTAATGCATTCTGATGATGTTCCACATTATTGTGATCATCCCGTCGCTTTTTGCGCAGAAAAGGAATCGTTTGACAAGAGTGCATTGGCAGGCTCTTCCACCGGCTTAAGTGGTGTTGCTCTATCCAAGCAGCTGATGAGTGCTGCTGTTAGCGGCCTCGTCGCCGGTGCCTGCTTCTCGGTCGCGAGCCTTCTGTTTAGTCGCCGCTGAACTGCGTTGCCTCACGTTTCGACTGTAGAGTCACGGCATAGCTCCACACCGATACTTGTTGCTAAGCGGTGTTACACCACTTAGCGGGGTCTTACACCAGTTCGGAGGTGGTGTAATGCTCCCTAACTGGTGTAATGCTCCCTAAGTGGTGCAGCGCTGTGCAGCCTGGGGCTGTTGGATGCCGACGTGGGCGTCGTTGGCCACTATTTCCGCGACGGGGCTTGTTGGTCGGTGGCGTTGCACTAGTTAGCGCAGCTTTGCACTGGATAGTAGGCAGTGCAATGCTCTCCTATCTAGTGCATTGCTGCTGTACCTAGTGCAGTGCTGCATGGTCTGGGTCTGTGGGGCGTCGGCATGTGCAGTGTTAGCGGGGAAACCCGCGCTCAAGCTTGTTACCGATGAGGCGGTGCACCCGATCCGTCGGCATTACACCTCTTCTGTTCGGGTGTAGTGCCCCGTAACGGGTGTAGCGCAACGGATCGGGTGTAGCGCGACGTATCGGGTGCAGCGCTGCACGGCCTGGGGCTATCGGATGCTGGCGGGGCCAGCGCCAGCGAGGAAAGCCGCGTGCAGGCTTGTTGCCGATGAGGCGGTGCACCCGATCCGTAGGCATTACACCCCTTCTGATCGGGTGTAGTGCGACGGAACGGGTGCAGTGCCACGTAACTAGTGCAGTGAGTAACGAGTCCAGAGCTCACCGCACCCGTGTGCGTGAGCCGGAGCTACGTGCGTCAATGCCACAGCAGGGATGCGCCGGAGAACAATACACAACAGGGGAGGGCCCAAGTCTTTCGGCTCGGACCCCTCCTCATGTCGTATCAATGCGACGCTGACAGCCTCACTCGGCGCCCTTGCGGCGGCGGATGCGCTTGCGGGCGCGGGGCGCGCCCTCAGACGCCTCACCCGGATGCTGCGAGTGCTCGCCGCGGCCGCGGCCACGCGTACCGCGATCCGATCGACCCCCCTTACCGGCGTTCAGCGTGCGATCCCCGTCCTGGGACCCGCGCGACCGAGAGCCGCGCGCTGAATCCGAAGTGCCGCCCGAACGTGCCGAACGCCCACGGCCACCCCGAGAGGCGCCTCGGGACCCGCCGCGCGAGCCACGGCCTCGGCCCTCGCGGCGAGGAGACGAACCGCCCAGGTCCTCCAACACCTCCGCATCCAGGCCGGCGCGCGTGCGCTTGGCGCGCGGCAGACGACCGGTCGTGCCCTCCGGGATATCCAGGTCGGTGAACAGGTGGGGGGAGGTGTGGTAGGTCTCGAGCGGATCCGGTACACCCAGGCCCAGGGCCTTGGAGATGAGCGACCAGCGCGGCGTATCGTCCCAGTCAACGAAGGTGACGGCCGTGCCCGAGTTGCCCGCGCGGCCCGTGCGACCGATGCGGTGGATGTAGATCTTCTCGTCTTCGGGGCACTGGTAGTTGATGACGTGCGTGACGTCGTCGACGTCGATGCCTCTTGCAGCGACGTCGGTGGCGACCAGGACGTCGACCTTGCCGTTACGGAAGGCGCGCAGAGCCTGCTCGCGCGCGCCCTGCCCCAGGTCGCCGTGCAGCGAGCCGACCGCGAAACCGCGGGCGGTCAGGTCCTCGCCCAGGCGGGCAGCCGTGCGCTTGGTGCGGCAGAAGATGACGGTCCGGCCGCGCCCCTCCGCCTGGAGGATACGGGCGACGACCTCGACCTTGTTCATGGCGTGAACGCGGTAGATAACCTGCTTGACCGTGTTGACGGTCTGGTTCTGGTCGTCGGGATCCTGCGCGCGGATGTGGGTCGGCTGGACCATGAAGCGGCGGGCGAGGGCCACGACGGGGCCAGGCATGGTCGCGGAGAACAGCATGGTGTGGCGGTTCTCGGGGACGCGGCTGAGCAGCGTTTCGACGTCGGGCAGGAAGCCCAGGTCGAGCATCTCGTCGGCCTCGTCGAGGACGACGGTCTCGACGCCGGACAGGTGCAGGTGGCCCTTACGCAGCAGGTCGATGAGGCGGCCGGGCGTGCCCACGACGATGTCGGCGCCACGCTCGAGAGCCTCGATCTGGGGCTCGAAGGCGACGCCGCCGTAGATTTCGACGATGCGGGTCGACAGGTACTTGGCGGCCTCGCGCAGGTCCTGGGCGACCTGCTTGGTGAGCTCGCGGGTCGGCAGGATGATGAGCGCCTGCGGCTTGTTCGGGTTGAGAAGGTCCTCGTAGCCCTCTTCGTCGGGCGCGATGACGTCCTCGAGGACGGGGATGCCGAAGCCGAGGGTCTTGCCGGTGCCGGTCTTGGCCTGGCCGATGATATCGTGGCGCTCCAGCGCGGGGCCAAGCGTCAGGGCCTGGATCGGGAAGGGATGCGTGATGCCCTGGTCTTCGAGGGCGTCGACGATCGGGTCGGTGACGCCGAAGTCCGCGAAGGACTTCTTGTCGAGGTCCTCGCCCTTGCCGGAAATGTCCGGGGTGGCCTCTTCGACCTCGGGGGCTGCGGGCTTGATGTTGCCGAGGCGGACGACGCCTGCGGAGTATTCGACGGACGAGGCCGGGGTGGCCTTCTCGGTGGTGTCAACGTCGGTGGTGGGCACAGTTGCCTCAGTGCTCGTGTTGGTCACGATCTACCTTGTCTCCCGGGCTTTTCCGGGGTTGGGGTCGGTGCCGATCGCGCATTATCTGGGGCGGGGATTCTCGTCCACGCGTACGTGTTATGTAGTCAAGAATGCGACCGGTCTTCCGGTGGTCACTTTTCAGTGTAATGGTGTGTGAGGAGTTCGCGGGGGAGGGGCTGGTCACAGAGACGGCTACCAAATGCACAGAAGTAGGAATCATGCGCCGGGCCGTGGAGCTTGTCAGGCACTATGCTGGAGTCATGGCACACGAGTTTTATTCCGTCCCCGCCGACGACGCCGAAGTCCTTGGTATTCTCGCCTATTCGTCGCTCGCGTTCATGACGCGCCTGGCGAAGGATGGTGAGCAGGCCCCTACGTTCGAGGCCCACGTGGAGCATGCGCGCATGGCCGCGCAGTGCTTCAAGCTTTATCAGCAGCTTGAGGTGTGGAGTGCGCACCGCGGCTTTGATCTGCTGGCGGCCGGTAACGCGTTCTCGGGAGCGTACGACGACCTGGATGCGCGCACGCGTCCGACGACGTTCGCGGAGCGGGCTGTCAAGACGTTCATTACCCGTGGCATGCTGGGCGACATGCTGATCCGCGTCGCGCAGGTGCACGGCCTGTTCGAGGGCATCGAGGACGTGTGGCCATTCGAGCAGGGGCACTGGGTGCGCGCGCACCTGGGCCCGCAGATCGAGGCTGACGAGCAGCTGTCTGCGCGCCTGTCCCTGTGGGGGCGCCGCGTGGCGGGCGAGGCCCTCGGCCTGGTGCGCGCGACGCTGTTCACCTACCCGTCGCTGGCTGCGTCCCCGGAGAACGTCGATGGGATCACGGAGTACGTGATCAAGCGTCACGGGGAGCGCATGAAGGACATTCACCTGAAGGCCTGAGGCCACAGGGTATAGACGAGACCGGGGTTCCTCGGGCGGTATCGCAACCGCTCGGGTTCCCCGGCCTCGTTCGTCTGGGCGCGAATCAGTGGATTGCGAAACCGACGCGGCGTTCGGTCTTGTTGGCGATCTGCACGTAGCCGAGGGCGTGTGCGGGTACGAGGGTGCGCTGGCCCTTCGTGTCCGTGATGTCGAGGACGCCGTGGGCGGAGATGAGGGCCTCGTTGACCTTCGCCATGAGTTCATTTTCGGTCATGTCGACGTCGAGGGCGAGCTGGCGCGTGTTGTCGCGGATGCCGATGAAGATCTCCATGTTGACTCCTTGCTGGTAAATATCGTCATGGCCATCATATGTGCCGCAGATGCGGGTGGGGTCTGGGAGTATTGCGTTATGAGCGAAATCAAGGTCAGGTTGCGTAGCCGCAATGCCGATTGGTGGCGTCTGCCGGAGCTGAACGCGAACCAGCGTGCGGTCGTGGACGCGGCGTGCTCGGGCGACGTGATTGCGCGCGGCGCCCCGTCCTCGGGCCGCTCGACGTGTGCCCTGGCCGTGTTCGAGGAGGCGGACGCCCAAGGCCGCTCCGCGCTGATTCTCGCTCCCGATCGCACGCGTGCCGACGTGCTGACCCCGCGCGCGCAGGCGCTTGGCCCGGCTGCGGTGCGCCCGGTGCGTACCCCTGCCTCTTTCGCCTATCAGGTGGTGGCTACGTGGCGCACCCAGCGCGACGTGCCCTTGGAGGGCGTGGAGCTGGTGACGGGCGCGGCCCAGGACCAGATGCTCGCCGAGGCCCTGGAGTCGGTGGATGCACCGTGGCCCGAGGACATTGGACCGCAGATGCGCGCGATGCCGGCCTTCCGCGGGGAGTTGCGCAACCTGGTGGCCCGCGCGGGAGAGGCCGGGATGGACGCGGCTGAGTTGTCCGAGGCCGGGGCCCGGTTCGGTCGTCCGGAGTGGCAGGGCGCGGGCGCGATTATTGCTGCGCTGGAGGAGGGGCCCGAGCGTTCCCCGGAGTATCCGCGCACCCTGCGCGTGGACCTGTCGCGTATCCAGGCGCTCGCGGCCGATCTGATCGACGCGTGGGAGCAGGACGCGCCCTCGCGCGGCGTGCAGGCGCCGTGTCCGGTGCCCGATGTGGTGATCGTCGATGACCTGCAGGATTGCACGCCCTCGACGCTGAGGCTGCTGGAGGCCTGCCGCGACGCGGGTGCCCGGATCGTCGCCTTCTCGGATTCCGATGTGGCCGTGGCTGGGTATCGTGGCGGTGAGCCGCACCTGGACCGCAGGCTTGCCAGTGCTCTTGGTGTCGAGATAGCTGAGCTGGGCCAGGTCTACGACATGTCCCGCGCCGTGCGGGAGCTGGCGCGCCAGGCATGCGCGCGCATCGCACAGTCTGGATCGCCCGCCCGGCGCGAGGCCGGCGTCGCGGACGACGCTCCTGAGGGCGCTTTGGTCACCCACTTGGGCGCCACGCCCTCGCAGATGGGGGCCCTCATCGCGCGAGCCCTCAGGTCCCACCACCTGCACGACGGCATCGACTTTTCGGATCAGGTCGTTATCGTGCGCAGCTCCTCGATGGTTGCCGAAACCAGCCGCTACCTGGCGCGCGGAGGCGTGCCCGTCGCGGGCGGCGGACGTGCCTTCGACTTCGCGACCCAACCGACGACGCGCCTGCTCCTGGACCTGGTGACCATGCCGACGGGGACGAGCGACATGGACGTGGCCCAGCGCCGCGAACTCGCCGAGCGCCTCCTGCCCTCGCCCCTCGTGCGAGCCGACGCCCTCGTCATCCACCGTCTGCTGCGCCGCCTGAACGCCGCGCGCGCCCAGGCTGCCGAGGAAGCGGGCGACGAATCCGCGCCGATCCCGCTGACGGCTGCCGACCTCGTCAGTGACCCGCAGACGTGGAGGCCGTTCATCGAACAGGCCGAGCAGGCGGGCGGCAAGCGCGCCCGAGCAGCTGCAATGCTCGCGCGGCCCCTCGAGACCGCCGCGCGCCTGTGGGAGCTGGGGATGAGCGGCAGTGTGCGCCCACAGGAACGCCTGTGGTCCCTCTGGGAGGCATCCGGGGTGGCCGGCGAGTGGCGCTCGCGGGCCATCGCGTCGGATGACTCGTCGGGCTGGTACGACGATCAGCTGGACGCCGTCGTGGCACTCCTGCGCGTGGCTGACGTGTGGGAGCAGCGCAACCCCGCCGGCTCCGCTGTGGGCTTCGCATCGGAGCTGCTGGCCGGCTCGGTCCCCATCGACACGATTTCGCGCGTGGGCGTGCGCCCGGGCGGCGTCGAGGTCCTCACCCCCGCGCAGGCGATGGGTCGCCACTGGCAGGTCGTCGTCCTCGCGGGCCTGCAGGACGGGGCCTGGCCGAACCTGCGCCTGCGCGACCGGATTCTGCGCGCTGACCTCCTCGCGGACGTGGGCGCGGGCCGTGTCGCCGTGGGAGAGGATGGGCGCGAGGAGCTCATCGACTCGACGAGAGCAGCCCGTCGCGCGGTGCTGGATGATGAGTATCGCCTCTTCGTCGCGGCTGTGACGCGCTCTCGCAGCATCGTGCACGCCGGCGCGGTGCGCTCGGAGGACGCGGCGCCCTCAGTGTTTTTCGACCTGGTGGCGTACCTGGCTGGCACCCATCGAGAGAACGACATCGTCCCGGTGGATCCGGTCGAGGCGCCGCTGTCCCTGTCCGGGCACATCGCGGACCTGCGGGCGCGTGCGGCCAACTCCGGCGAGCCGGCTGACGCCCAGCTCGCCGCCACCCTCCTGGCCCTCATGGCTCGCGAGGGGATTGCTTCCGCGCAGCCGCACCGGTGGCTGGGCGCGGGTGGCACGCCGACCAGCGCGCAGGACTACCGCGGGCAGATCGTCCTGTCGCCGTCGCAATTCGAACGCGCGCTGGCATGCCCGCTGCGGTGGTTCCTCACCACGATCGGAGCCGATGCACCGTCGAACGCGGCCGCCAGCCTCGGCACCCTCGTCCACGCGGTCGCCGAGGAGCATCCGCACGGAACCCCCGAGGAGCTCACCGAGGCACTGGAGGCGCGTATCGAGGAGCTGGGCTACAACCTGGACACGTGGGCTGGTCGCGTCGCCGACCGCCACGCGCGCGAGATCGTGAACAACCTGGCCTCCTACGTCGTCGGCGTACCCGGTGAGGTCACGGTGGAACAGACGGTATCGTCCGAGGTCGAGGGCGTGACCATCCGGGGCCGGATGGACCGACTCGAGCAGGTGGATGAGGGCGTTCGCGTCACTGACCTGAAGACCGGTAAGAGCGGTTACACGAAGGCCAGCGTCGCAGAAAACCCGCAGCTGGCCGCCTACCAGATGGCCATGCTCGCCTCGGGCGAAAAGGTCGCGGGGGCTCGCATCGCGCTGCTGTGCGGCTCCAAGCCGCAGATCTACGATCAGCCTGCGCTCCAGGGCGAGGAGCTGGAGCGGTGGCGCGAGTCGGTGCGCGAGGTGGCACTCAGTGCCCGTGGCCCGTACTTCGAGGCGAGGCCCTCGCAGGAGGCCTGCCGATACTGCTCATTCGACCGGCTGTGCCCGGCGCGCGAGCGCGGCCGCAAGGTGGTGGAGTGACGTGGGAAAGGACAGTGCAATGGCTCTGAGTGCCCTGCAGATTCAGGCAATCGTCGACGCGACGAAGACCCCGACGCACGAGCAGGTGCGCGTCATCGAGGCCCCGCGACGCCCGCTCCTCGTCGTGGCGGGCGCGGGGTCGGGTAAGACCGAGACCATGTCGATGCGTGTGCTGTGGCTCCTCGCCAACCACCCCGACCTGAGCCCGTCCTCGATCCTGGGCCTCACCTTCACGCGCAAGGCAGCCGGCGAGCTGGGGGAGCGCCTGCGCGAACGCATCCGGCTTCTCTCACGCGAGATGCCGCAGCTGCGCGAGCGCCTCGACGAGGACCCCGTGTCCCTCACCTACAACTCCTTCGCCGAACGCATCGTGTCCGAGCACGGGATGCGTATCGGCATCGACCCCGATTTCTCGATGCTCTCCGAGGCCGGGGCTCTGGACCTCATGCTGCAGATTGTCGAGGCGTGGCCCACCGACCTCGACGAGGATCTCACGCCCCTGGGTGCAGTCGGACAGATCCTGCACCTGGCAGGCGAGATCGCCGAGCACGGCTACACGGTGGAGAGCGCCCGCGAGGCCCTCGTGGGCTTTGGGCGCGAGCTCGAACAGGTCGGCGAGACGAACGACGACGCACGGCGCCTGCTGCGGGCGAACCGCCGCCGCATTGCCTTCCTCGACCCCATCGCGGAGTATCAGAAGCGCAAGCGCGACATGGGCGTGCTGGACTTTTCCGACCAGCTCGTCCTGGCCACGCGCATCGTGCGCGAGGCCCCGGCGGTTCGCGAGTCGCTGCGCGAAGAGTTCCGCGCGGTCCTCCTCGACGAGTTCCAGGACACGTCCGTCATCCAGATGGACATGCTGTCCATGCTGTTCGACGACCACGCTGTCACCGCGGTGGGCGACCCGAATCAGGCTATTTACGGCTGGAGGGGGGCCTCGGCCTCGTCGCTGGAGTCCTTCCTGGATCGATTCCAGACGGGGGAGGCACAGGTGAGCCAGACGCTCACCCTGTCCACGGCTTGGCGCAACGACCAGGCGATCCTGGACGCGGCGAATCGCGTGGCCGCGCCCCTGCGCGAGGTCGCCGCGTACCAGGAGGGCAAAGAGCACCTCAAGGCCCAGTCGCCCGTCCTGGTCGCGCGAGACGGAGCGGGGCCCGGGCATGTCGACGTCGCCTACGCCCCCGACTACGAGGCTGCGCTGGGTGCCGTCGTTGACTTCGCCCGCAGCGTGCGCTCCCATGCGAGCGAGGGCGGCAAGCGGCGCACGGTCGCGGTGCTGTGCAGGCGCCGCAAGGACTTTGCGTACGTGGACGCTGCCCTGCGTGACGCCGGTATCCCGACGGAGATCGTGGGACTCGGCGGTCTGCTCGACCAGCCCGCCGTGCAGGACGTGCGTGCCGCGCTGGAGCTGGCTTATGACATTGAGGCCTCCCCGTGGCTGGCGCGCCTGCTGGCGGGCATCGACCTGGGGGCCACGGACCTGATGGCGCTGGGCGACTGGTCGCGCGTCCTCGCCCGCATGGAGGGGACAAACCCCCACCAGGCGGTCCTTCTGGATGCGGTGGATTCTCCGCCGGAGCCGGGGTGGGCGGCCGAGGGGCGGCCGGCGATCAGCGAGGAGGCGGTGCGCCGCGTGCGGCTCCTCGGCGAGCGCCTGCGGCAGGTCCGCGAGGGCGTGGGGCGCTCGGTCACCGAGCAGGTCGAGCGGGCGATCCTCATCATGGGCACGTTGGACGACGTGATCGCCGATCCGCTGTCGATGGGCGGGCTCGCGGCCCTCGACGAGTTCATCGCGGTGACGGCGGCCTACGAGAAGGACACGCCGGGGGCTTCCCTCGGCTCGTTCCTGGCCTACCTGCGCATGGCTGACGAGCGCGAGGACGGGCTCGAGGCTCCCCTGGGGGAGCCGGATCCGCGCGCCGTGCAGATCATGACGGTCCACGCTTCCAAGGGACTCGAGTGGGATTGCGTCGTCGTCTTCGGGTTGAGTGACGGCATCTTCCCGTCGCACGACAAGCGCAAGACGGTGTCGTGGCTGGATGAGCCGCCGATCGCTACTGCCTGGTTGACGGATGCCAGCGCGTTGCCGCACCCGCTGCGCGGGGACCGCGCGGATCTGCCGCCGTTCTTGCTGGACGTGGAGGGGGAGTCCAAGCCCTCTGCTGCGTATTCGAAGTGGGTGAAGGGGCACTATGGGCGCTGGCTGGGAGTGCACGCGGAGCGCGAGGAGCGCCGCCTGGCGTACGTGGCGATGACGCGCGCTCGGAGCATCCAGCTCCTTGTGGGCTCGTGGATCTATCGGACGGGTTCGACGTCGCGCCAGCCTTCCCGCTACCTGATGGAGGCGCGCGCGCAGCTGTTCGGTGATGCGCCGGACCTGGTCGACGACTCGCTCGTGCGCGTGGGGGACCGCGGCGTGTGGGCCAGGGGCGATTGGCGCAGCCTGGGGATCGAATCGGTGTCCGGTGCCGGAGTATGCCTGATCGCGCCGGAGCCCGGCGACGAGGACATCGTCGACAGCGCGGCCGGTACGGCGTCGGTGTCCTTCCCGGAGGAACCCGGCCCCTCGCGCCAGAGGGTCGCTGCGGCCGCGCAGACCGTCGAGGCGCAGATTCGCGACCTGGCGCAGGATCAGGATGTGTACGAGGCCTTGGCACAGTTGGGGGATGACCCCGCGGTGCGTGATACGGTGGCACTCATCGAGGAGTATCACCTGGGGCTTGAGACGCCGGTCGTGGACCTGTGGGCCGAGCGCGTACCCGCGACGTCCGTGTCGGCCCTCCTGCAGGACGCGGATGAGTTTGCGCGAGATATGCGCCGACCGATGCCTGCTCGCCCCAGCTTGTTCTCCGCGCTGGGCACGGTGTTTCACGCGTGGGTGGAGCGCGAGCTTCACCTCGCGAGCGCGGATCCGGCCTCGGAGATCACCACGGGCAGCGAGGTGGGTGCGGGTGAGGATGCCGTGCTGGCCGGGGGCGACGACGCGGCGGACGAGGCCCTGCTGACGGACGGTGAGCGCGAGCGCCTGGCGCGGCTGCGCGCTAACTTCCACGCCTTCGTCGCGAACGAGCTGTCGGACTACCGGGCCGTCGCGATCGAGGAGGCCTTCTCGGTGGAGGTGGGCGGCGTATCCGTCCAGGGCCGCATCGACGCCGTGTTCGAGCGCGTGCGCGGTGATGGTCCCCGATACCTGGTCGTCGACTGGAAGAGTGGACGCCCGGTGACTGCCACGACCAAGCCGGATAAGGTCGCGTACTTCGTGACTCAGCTGCGCCTGTACCAGCGCGCGTGGGCGGCCCGTACGGGCGTGGACGCCTCCCAGGTGGGGGCGATGGTCGCATTCCTGGCGGGCCCCTCGCACCACACGCTCGAGAGCCTCGAGGCCATGCTGGGGGCGGGCACCGCATCCCTGGACGAGGCGCTGCGCGATGTTTTGGAATTCTAAAATCCCTCTTTAATCAAACTGGATGGGTGACAGGCTGACAAGGGTTTGACGAAAACGGTTGAAATGCCTGTCACCCACGTCATTAAAAGCCTTCACAGGGGCATCAGAATTAATCGCCGCCTGTGACGAATGCACAATTCTCCCTTGTGTGCCCTGCTTAGAGGCTGGTACAGTTGTCCTGTCAATTTCAATGACGAGAGACGGCACTTTCGGGAACGTTCCCCGACACGCGTTACAGAGAGGCAATGCGTTGACTGGAACCCCGGTGCCCCTGACAAGGAAGGAGCGCAGCGTGCGCCCCACTATCTCCAAGTACCTCGCACTCGGTGCGACCGCCTCGGCCTTCGCCCTGCTCGCAGGTGCGTGCGGCTCGGGAAGCACCAGCTCTGGCGGTGGTGCTAGCTCGGACCAGGTCCACCAGATGTACACCTGGGTCTCCACCGACAACGACCGCGCCCAGTGGCAGTCCTTCGTTGACGCGGCCAAGGAGAAGGACCCCAACTTCACCCTGACCTTCGACGGCCCGGCCTTCAACGACTACTGGACCAAGGTCAAGACCCGCATGGTCGCCTCGGACGCGCCCTGCATCCTCACCACGCAGGCAGCCCGTGCGCAGGAGCTGTCCGGCCTGCTTGAGCCTCTCGACTCTTACATGGAAGCCGCCGGTATCAAGGCCTCCGACTACAACGCTGCGATGATGCAGGGCATGACGGTTGACGGCAAGGTTCTGGCCCTGCCCTACGACGCCGAGCCCGACGTCCTGTACTACAACCGTGAGATGTTCGAGAAGGCCGGCCTTGAGGCCCCCTCAACCTCCTACACGACCGAGCAGTTCCTCAAGGACGCCAAGGCCCTGACGGGTGACGGCAAGTACGGCATCGCCGTCAAGCCGCTCCTCCTGGGCAACGCCCCCGGCGACTTCGGCATCGCCTTTGGTGGCCAGGTTTCTGCGGACGGCAAGAACACGCTGACGGATCCCAAGTTCGTTGAGGGCGTCCAGTTCGCGTTCGACCTGGTCCACAAGGAGCAGGTCGCGGTTGCCCCGAACGCCGCCGACAACGACGGCCCGGCCCAGACCGCCTTCACCTCCGGTACCGCCGCGATGATTGTGGATGGCCCGTGGATGTACGGCTCCTTCGAGAAGGAGCTGGGCGATAAGCTCGGTGTTGCCGTTATTCCGACCCCCACGGGTCAGCCCCGTGCGGTCATCCAGGGTTCCGGCTTCGGCATCGCGAAGTCCTGCCCGGACAAGCAGGCGGCCTTCAACGTTCTGAAGGAGCTCGTGACCCCCGAGGTCATCGGCACCGTTGCTGACAAGCAGGGCACCGTTCCCTCCGTCGAGTCCGCGATGGACAAGTGGGCGGCCAACAAGCCCGCGGATAGCGCCGAGGCTGTTCGCGTCCTCCTCGAGAATGGCACCCCGCTGGTGACGACCACGACGTGGAACCAGATCAACACGTCCTTCCAGCAGTACTCGCCTGAGGGCTTCCGCGGCACCAAGACCGCTCAGGATATCCTCACTGATCTGCAGAACTCCGCTGGCTGATCCCAGCTCACCATGAACGAGGCCGGGGCGACCTTCTCGGTTCCCCGGCCTCGTTTCGTGGGTTTCTTTCCGTTAGCGCTAACGATGGTGTGAGCGGGACTGTGGAACCCACTGACATTCGACGGAAAGGTGTGCATAGCTTATGAGCGTTGACACTGTGAAACCCGGCCGCGAGGCGCCCTCGGGCGCGGCGGGCGCGGGGGAGGCGAAGGCCTCCAAGCGCGGCAAAAACTCCGCGCGCGCTGAGGGCCTGCGGGGCGATGGCCTGCGCGCCCTCGTCTACCTGTCGCCCGGAATGATGGGCTTCCTTCTCTTCATCGTCCTGCCCCTGATCGCGTCCCTCGTGATCTCCTTCTATGACTGGTCGATCTTCGGAGGCGGCCGCTTCATCGGAGTGGAAAACTACCGGCGCATGCTCAGCGGCGAGGACCCGGCGTTCTGGACGGTCATGCGCAACACCGTCGTGTTCGCCGCCTGCTACACTGCGCTGAACCTGGTGATCTCGATCGGCCTGAGCTACTGGCTCCAGCGCGTTCCCGAGTGGCTCAGCCGCGTCCTGCGCGTCATCTTCTTCATCCCGGTTGTCACGCCGATGGTCGGTAACGCGTTGATCTGGCGCCTCATGCTCTCCGACAACGGCGTGGTCAACTCGGCCCTGGCCGTCTTCGGGATCGAGCACATCCCCTTCCTGAACCACCCGGCTCTCGCGATGGGCTCGCTGCTCATGATGAGCCTGTGGCAGGGGCTGGGCTACAACATCGTCGTGCTCACGGCAGGCCTCAACGGCCTGAACACCTCGGTGCTCGAGGCCGCGACGATCGACGGCTGCAACGGCGTTCAGCGCTTCTTCAAGGTCGTCTTCCCGATGATCTCCCCGACCGTCTTCTTCTGCACGGTCATGACGATCATCGGCGCCTTCAAGGTCTTCGCTCAGCCCTACTTCCTGACGCTGGGCGGCCCGGGCGAGGCGACCAACACGATCGTGCTGGCCCTGTACCGCAACGGTTTCTCTTTCGACAAGCTCGGGTACGCGTCCGCGATGGCGTGGGTGCTCTTCGTGATTGTCATGACGGTGACGGCCCTGCAGTTCGCTGGCCAGAAGAAGTGGGTGAATTACGATGCATAACAAGCGCGTATCAACGACGATTTCGGTCGTTATCCTGAGCCTGATCGCGGTCGCTTTCCTCTTCCCCTTCGCGTGGATGGTCGCGACCTCGCTCAAGCCCACGACAGAGGTCTTCAGCCTGAGTCCGACGGGCAGTCGAATCGCCTGGGATAACTATCCGTCTGCTCTTAGCTCTATTCCGTTTGGCCGAGTTGTCCTCAACTCCTTCATCGTTTCGCTGGCAGGCGCAGCCCTCGTGGTCGTCGTGTCGGTTCTGTCCGCCTACGCGTTCGCGCGTCTGCGCTTCAAGGGTCGCGATCACCTGTTCATGCTGTTCCTGGGGACGCTCGTCCTGCCCCAGGAAGTCCTCGTGATCCCGCTGTACATCGGTATGCAGCGCATGGGCCTGGTGAACTCCTACTTTGCCCTTATCGTGCCCTTCGCGTTCGGCGCTTTCGGCGCGTTCCTGATCCGTCAGTTCCTCATGTCCCTGCCCCTCGAGTTCGAGGAGGCGGCTCGTATTGACGGCTGCAGCGACTGGAAGATCCTGACGAAGATCCTGCTTCCCCTGCTCAAGGCTCCGATCACGGTGGTTGGCGTGTTCGCGTTTATCGACTACTGGTCCGCGTTCCTGTGGCCCCTCATCGTGGTCAACGATTCGACGCTGGCGACGATCCCTCTGGGCCTGCAGATGTTCTCGGGTGAGCGCGGCACCGACTGGGGCCCGCTGATGGCCGCGGTGACGATGACGACGATCCCGTCGATCCTGCTGGTCGTGTTCCTGCAGAAGCAGCTGGAAAAGGGCGTTACCCTGGGCGCCTTCGGAGGACG
>ERZ772927.79-NODE-79-length-77570-cov-24.0067_pt1 | contig 77570 bp, 63 predicted proteins | sample MGYA00512115_ERZ772927 | MGnify/ENA primary metagenome ERZ772927 (study PRJEB29015, sample SAMEA2737924) | human oral metagenome | biome: human oral; feature: human-associated habitat; material: dental | place: China | collected 2013 ... | reverse complement strand
TTTTTCTCCTTTTCGTCTATTTAAGATAATAGGCTAGCTCCACAAGAAAACCGACGCGCGTTGCGTGGCAATGCAACCGAGCGTGTCGCAACCTCTTGCATCAAAGCTAATAGCTGTTTTTCACAGCACCATAGTAGTTTAACACAATGAAAGCCCCAATGCAAGGAATTTGAGCAGATTTTTTTCGTTTTTTTGATGAAAGTGTTTTCGAAAGAAAAAGCGTGCTAAGAAAGTTGCTGTTATATAGAAAAAGGGAGCGAGACAGAACAAATTTATTTCCAAATTTGTTCGTCGTCTCGCCCCCGCACAGTTGATTAGGTTATCTTTGGAGCTTGTTAAGCTCCAAAGATACCAATCAACCACTGCGTCTATCAGTTATTCCTATTATTCTCAGATGGCTGTGGTCTTTTTTCTTCCTATTTAGCTTTTCCTAGAAATTCCGCCCTGACTTGTTATAGCCATATTTTTCGACGAAATGCTCACGGAATTCTAAGAGATTGTCATCCATGATGGCTTGACGGACCTGCTTCATGAGGCTGATCAAGAAATACAAGTTGTGGTAGCTGGTCAAGCGAATGCCGAAGGTCTCATCTGCCTTGAGGAGGTGGCGAAGATAAGCTCGGGTGTAATTCTTACAAGTGTAGCAATCACATTCGGGATCCAGCGGTGTAAAGTCTTCTGCAAATTGCGCATTTTTCACTACTAGGCGACCTTGGCTAGTCATACAGGTACCATTTCGCGCAATCCGCGTCGGCAAGACACAGTCAAACATGTCCACTCCACGAATAACGCCATCAATCAGACTGTCTGGAGCTCCTACTCCCATGAGATAGCGTGGCTTGTTTTCTGGTAAGAGCGGAGTAGTGAAATCAAGCACGGCATTCATCTCTTCATGGCTTTCCCCAACAGCTAAGCCACCGATGGAATAGCCTGGGAAGTCCATGCTGACTAAATCTTGAGCAGACTGACGGCGCAAGTCTTCAAATCCAGCCCCTTGGACAATCCCGAAAAGACCTTGATCATGAGGGCGACGGTGAGCCTTTAGGCCACGTTCTGCCCAACGACTGGTCCGTTCGATTGATTTTTTCACATAATCATAGGGCTGATAGAACTGAGGGCATTCATCAAAGGACATCATGATGTCGCTTCCTAGATTGTTTTGGATGGAGATGGCCTTTTCTGGAGATAGGAACATCTTCGAGCCGTTGAGGTGGTTTTTAAAGGTTACCCCTTCTTCGGTGATGTTGCGGGTATCCGCTAATGAATAGACTTGGAAGCCTCCACTATCTGTCAAAATCGGCTGGTCCCAGTTCATGAACTGGTGCAGTCCTCCTGCTTTTGCGACCAAGTCGTCCCCGGGACGAAGCCAGAGATGGTAGGTGTTGGCCAAGATAATGCCGGAACCCATTTCCTTGAGTTCTTCTGGCGATTGGGTCTTAACGGTTGCCTGAGTCCCTACAGGCATAAACATTGGGGTTGGGAAGGTCCCGTGAGGGGTGATAATTTCTCCCAGACGAGCACCTGTATGCTTTTCTTTTTTGATTAATCGATATTGAATCGGTGAATCTGTCATGGTTACCTCCGTACTGGGAAAAACAGTCCCAGCCTTCTTATTCCTGTCACAGTTTTCCTGTGAGCACCTGTACGATTGTACCAAATTTTACCGGCTCTGTCACGGACTTATGTTATAATAAAAAGTACTACTATGAAGAGAGTGTCATCTATGAACCTTAAATTGATTCGCCTCCGGGCACGTACCATTCAAGTCCAGCAACCGGGCTTAGCTATCCTTTTTGCTCTTCCGGTCCTGTTGACCATTCTTGCTAACTTTCTCTTAAGCGGGCAAGATCTGGTCGATCTACTACCGGATATGACCTTGCAGCAAGCAAGTATCTACATGATCCAGCGGCAACTCTTTCCTTCTGTCGTCTCCTTTGTCATCTCCATTTTGGTGGTTGGTGCGACTTTTAGCTATTTAGATACGATTAATCCCAAGATCGAACACCGAACACGTGTCTTAGATATCTTTAAACAAGATCGCTTTACCTCTGTATTTGCCACCTTGATCTTGAAGCAAGCCGTCCTCTTTTTATGGGGACTCATCCTCTATGTGGGGAGTCTCATCAGCACCTACGCCAGCATTCGATTTTTAGCGATCTACGATAAGGTGAGCAACCCTAGCACTCTGAGTGCTTCCAGTCCTGAATTCCAATCTCTCATGCAACAAATGCCTCTGATGACTGCTGGTGTCATACTTGGCCTGATTGGCCTCCTCTTTTACCTGCCACAATACTACAGTCTCAGCTTGGTCGAATTGATCCTCTATGAGCAATTACGAGACGGCGACTACAAGGGAGCCTTTGGAGTCCTTCGCCAAAGTCGTGAAACCATGAAAGGGTTCCGCAGCAATCGCTTGGTACTCGATCTAACCTTGATTGGTTGGTACTTCTTGAATTACTTCACGCGCGATGTCATCGGCTTTTATACCATGCCTTACTTTATCAACTGCCAAATTGCCTTTTATGATCAAATCAAGCAGATCAAACAAGGGCCGCGCCATTTTACAGGCCATTCAAGCCATGAAACTGAATAAGAGTAAGAAGAAAACCCCAGCAAGCTGGGGTTTTCTTCTATGATCAATTGTTTATCATTTATAAACCGTATAGGGAGTCTCCTAAGATCAGTCGGGTGTGTTCCCGTTTGATACAGCGGTTCATGACGATATCTTCTCGTCCAGCTCCACGAAGGATTTCTTCTGCTTCTTGATTTTCCAGCTCCAATTGTGCCCAGAAAATTTTCGCATCCGTCTCAATAAAATCACGTGCCACATCTGGTAAAAACTCACTGCGACGATATACATCGACGATATCTACTGGGAAAGGGATCTCCTGCAAGCTAGCGTACACCGTTTCTCCAAGGATCTGGCCACCAGCTGCGCGGGGGTTGACAGGAATAATCCGATAGCCCCGTTCTTGCATCTCCTTGCTGACACGATGACTGGTCGTCTCTTCACGATCAGATAATCCAACTACAGCGATGATCTTGCTGGTTTCTAGGTAATGTTTGATAATGCCATCACTAGGATTGCGAAATGAATAAGCCATAAGAATCTCCTTTTGTATGCGTTTCCTTTCTTTAAATAGTATAACAATACGGAAGGCATTGCAAGTGTTTGTCGTTAAAAGCGGTAGGAAACTGAAAAGTCTCCTACCGCTTTCTGTTTTGGACAAACTCAATTTTATTTGGCTTCATACCATGTTTTGCCTTCATTTTCATCGGCTTCCAGTGGTACTGCAAGTTCGATAGCAGATTCCATGGTCTCTTTGACGAGTTCTTTGATCGCTGCCAGTTCACCACTTGGTACTTGCAGAACGATTTCATCGTGCACTTGAAGAAGCATCTTGGTCTTGTATGCTCCTCTTTCTAGCGCTTGGTCCAAGTGGATCATGGCAATTTTCAAGATATCTGCTGCCGATCCTTGGATCGGTGAGTTGATAGCTGTCCGCTCCGCAAAGCCTCGAACATTGAAGTTGCGAGAATTGATATCTGGAATCTCCCGACGACGCTTGAAGAGGGTTTCTACATAGCCTTTGTCACGCGCTTCCCGTACCACTCTCTCCATATAGTCCTTGATGCCAGGGTAGCGTTCGAAATAGGTCTCAATGTAGGCCTTGGCTTCTTTTCGACTGATCCCTAGGTTGTTAGACAGGCCAAAGTCGGAAATTCCATAAACCACACCGAAGTTTACTGCTTTTGCATTGCGACGGTCGTTCGGCGTCACATCTTCTGGTTTTTCAATATTGAAGACGCGCATAGCAGTCGATGTATGGATATCTGCCCCATGTTTAAAGGCGTCAATCAAATGCTCATCTCCCGAAATATGGGCCAAGACGCGCAATTCGATCTGTGAATAGTCCGAACTGAGCAAGACACTGTTTTCCTCTTCTGGGACAAAGGCCTTACGAATAAGGCGACCTTGTTCCAATCGGACAGGGATATTTTGCAGGTTGGGATCCACGCTGGACAAGCGGCCTGTCTGCGTCAAATCCTGTACATAGCGGGTATGGATCTTCCCATCTTCCAAAATCCAATCTTGAAGACCGATGACATAGGTCGACTGGATCTTAGCAATTTGGCGGTATTCAAGAATCTTAGACACAATTGGTGCGATGGGAGCCAGGCGTTCCAAGACATCAACAGCTGTGGAATAGCCGGTTTTGGTCTTCTTCGTATATTCAAGAGGGAGTTCCAATTTTTCAAAGAGGATGACACCCAATTGTTTTGGAGAATTGATGTTGAACTCTTCTCCTGCAAGCTCGTAGATTTCTTGGGTCAAGCGTTCCAAGACCGCTTCGTTTTCCACTTGCATATCTTGGAGGGTCTGGCGCTCTACCTTGATCCCCACGATTTCCATCTTGGCCAAAACAGCTGCTAGTGGTTGCTCCATATCATAAAGCAAATCTAGCTGATCATGGGCTTGCAACTGCTCCATCATAGGCTCTTCGGTATCCAGTAGAACAGCGACTTTCCGTGCCAAATGCTCTAATAGGACCGCCTTCTCTGGGATAGCTTTTTTGGCTCCCTTGCCATAAACGACTTCGTCCAGTGGCAGCGCAATCTGACTATAGAGACTCGCAATGGTTGAAATCTCATTGTCCTCTACGGTCGACAAGAGATACTTGGCCAATCGACTGTCAAACGCGGGATTTTGAAGGGTAATGCCCAAGTGGCTGAGCAAGACCTTGGCCCGCTTGAAGTCATAGACCTTGAGGGGCGTTTTTTCGAGAAATTCTTTGAAAATCGGTGTTTGCAAAAGACCAGTATCTGTACTCGCGTAGAGCTGACCTTTGGTCCCCCATGCAAAGCCGATAATGGGTTCCGTATGGTAGTTGTCCCCAAAAATCTCGAAATGGAAGAAACTATCTTCCGTAAGCATATCTGGAGTGACTTGCTCGACTTCTGTATAGTCAATGGCTACAGGAGCCGCCTCTTCTCCACTGAGATCCAAGGCCTGACGGAGTTGCTTGAAGCCCATCTCCTCATAAAACTTGGCGAGATTTTCTAGATGGGGGCCCGTATAGGTGATATCATCCAGGCCAATCTCAATGGGCGCATTGGTATCGATGGTCGCGAGAGTCTTGGACAGATAGGCCTGCTCCTTGTCGTTGATGAGGTTTTCCTTCATCTTAGAAGCTTTCATCTCATCGATATGCTCGTAAATACCATCGAGAGAGCCATACTCTAGGAGTAGTTTGATCCCTGTCTTTTCTCCGATCTTAGTAACACCTGGGATATTATCCGACTTATCTCCCATCAAGGCCTTGAGGTCGATAAATTGCTCTGGTGTCAGACCCATTTTTTCTTTGAGATAGGCTGGAGTGAATTCTTCAAACTCTGCCACCCCTTTTTTGGAGATTTCAACCACCGTATTGTCATCCGTCAGCTGGATCAAATCCTTGTCCCCAGAGACAATGGTGACTTCAAATGGCACCGAGGTAGTTTCTGCCATCTTACCCAGCGTTCCAATAATATCATCCGCTTCATACTGAGCTAGCTCATAATGGCGGATTCCCAAATGATCCAGTTGCTCACGAATGAAAGGAAACTGCTCGCGGAACTCATCTGGAGTTTTTGCACGACCCCCTTTGTAGTCAGCATACATCTCCGTCCGAAAGGTCGTCTTTCCTGCATCAAAAGCGACGAGGACATGGGTTGGTTGGATGCGCTCCAAGAGATGACTCAACATGAGATTAAAGCCATAGACCGCATTGGTATGCAGACCATTAGCATTTTTGAAGCGATCAATTTGATGATAGAGTGCGAAAAAGGCACGAAAAGCGACGGAAGACCCGTCGATGAGTAGTAATTTATTCTTTTTTTCCATAGGCCTATTATACCACGAATCACAAGGTCTCTGGTACATAAAAACTCTACCCTTTCGGGTAGAGCCTTCTTTAGGAGTTTCTTATGAAAAATGAAGAGAAGTGTTTATTCGCCGTAACAAGAACCTTGTTGTGGCAATTTCTTAAAGCGTTTTGGATAATTAACTGAGATTTTCATTTTCTGTACCTCATTTCTTATTGGATGAGTTTAGTATACAGCTCAAACCTAAACCATTCCTTATAGAAAGCTTCAAGAAAACTAAAAGCTGAGGCGCAAAACACGCGGTTGTTTTTTCCTACAAGCTGGTAACTGAAGATGAAGCCCTGTCTCATCTTGGCTCCAAGAAAGGAGCTGACTTTCTCCAAGGAGTTCCACCTTTTGAATGCGCGCATGAAGGATTCTCGGTTGCTTGAGATCATAGGCAAGAGACGGTAAGGTCAGCTCTTCTATCCTTCCACTTGGTTCCAGCTGGATAGCATAAAGCAGGCCTTCACGCATGGTATAGCGGAAATCTTGGCTGGTATAGAGTGGCGCTTTCCCGTCTGAGAAGGAACCTTCCTGGGCCTCGGTCGGTCCGTCCGATGACACCCGCCAAGGCCGACTCTGATAAATGGCTTCTCCATTTACCGCCAGCCAGTCCCCGATCTCTGTGAGGATGTCTTGGTCTTGCTCAGGTATAGTGCCATCTGCCTTGGGTCCAATATTGAGCAGAAGATTGCCATTTTTGGCCACAACATCGACTAAATTTTGTAGTAATTCCTTACTGGTCTTGTAGGCTAGATCCTGGGTATAGCACCAAGAGTTACGGGCGATCGCGGTATCCATTTGCCACGGAAAGGCTTGCGTCTCTCCGTATCCTCCCCGCTCCATCTCAACGATTCCTGAACCGAAAGGGAGGGCATCCTGTTTGTAACAAACAGCCACCTTTCGATCCTCTTGTGCTGCTAGATTGTAATAATAAGCCAAAAAGCGCATCAAGTAGGGACGGAAACTCTCATGCTGGATCCACCAGTCAAAATAAAGGAGCTCTGGCTGGTAGTCCCGCACCAGTTCACAGGTTCGCAACAGCCAATCTTCCAAGAATTCTTTACTTGGATAAGGCTTGGAAGTCAGATCAAAATGATCCTTGGGCTCTGGCTCGGCTGGCCAATAAAGGCTGTCTCTTGGGACTTCCTGCGGAATGTCACTAGTGAATTCCTTGCCATGTGAAAAGAAAAACTGGTGTTCTGCCCGGTGAGAGGACGTACAGAAGTGCAGGCCACGTTTTTCTGCTTCCTCCCTCAGCTCTCCTAAGACATCTCGTCTCGGCCCCATTTCTAAACTATTATAAGGCGAGAGAGTAGAGGCATACATCTGAAAACCATCGTGGTGCTCCGCAACTGGAAAAAGATACTGGGCTCCCGCTTTTTGAAAGAGATCCAGCCAAGATGCCGGATCAAATTGATCGGCTGTAAAAAGAGGAATGAGATCCTTGTAACCAAAGCTAGCCTGGTCTCCAAAATGCTCTCGATGATAGTCATAACAAGGATTCCCTTGGATATACATATTTCGCGAATACCATTCCGAACCAAAGGCAGGTACACTGTAGACGCCCCAGTGGATAAACATTCCAAATTTGGCATCTCGATACCAATCTGGACAGACTTGATGGCTAAGAGAGTCCCAGCTTGGTTCAAAAGGACCTGACTGGACAACTTGATCAATCTCTTCAAGGCTTAACATTCTCTTCTCCTCTTTTCTTGTTACTACCTCTATTGTAACGAGAAAGCCTCGTTTGTAAAGGCCAACGAGGGGAATGTTTAAAATAGTAGACGATATTCTATGATTAGTAGCGAGGAAATCTCCGATTGGATAGAGTTCTCCCCACTTTTTCTTTATATCAAAGTAGCAGTATCTTGTAAAGTCGTAGGTCTCAATGGTGCTAGACGTTGCTTGACAAGCTGGCAAGATCTCTGTTTTAGGTAGAATTTTACCAAAGTATGTGGACCACTAGACATTGCGTATTGAAAACAAAATTACTATTATTCAAGACAAAAGAGGTAATGTTCTACGAGCATTATTTGGGATTGGTATGAGTAAGGCAAGTTTTAAGGTGGTAATTTTAGTCAACAGTAAGATGGTTAATGGTTACACCATGCTCAATGACGCAATTGACCCCTATCGTCTGTCGGGCAACTCCAAAAACTGTTCAATTATCTTCGACTATTCTCGGCACTTTTAGACCTTTTTGAGTAATATGGCTATACAAAATCTTCTGGAAGCTGAGAAGCAACTGGTCATCCTCTGAATTCATATTATAATAACACCTTGTTTCAAAAATAACAGATGGGGTATTTTTTAACATGTCCTTTTATGGATCAATAAGTAATAAAAATAAGACAGCAACATTAGAATAGCTACTGTCTTATCTCATTTTATACTTAAAGTCTTGATAGACTTGACAAATGGTAGAAGAAGGGAGGACTATTTTCAGGTTCACCTTTCTATAGTCATGGTTTCTCTTTCTCAGCCTTTCTTCTTGCGGTTAAGGAATCCGAACATGCTCAAGACAGTTGCACCAAGGAGGGCTAAGATGCCTGTACCTTTTTCACCTGTATTTGGTAGAGCTTGCTTGTTTTCAACCACTGGACTAGTAGCTGGACGATCCAATGCCACTACCTTGTCAGCTGGTTTAGCAGGGTCTTCCTGTTTACCTGGGTTAACTTGGTTAACTGGGTTGACTGGGTTAACTGGCTTGACTGGATTGACTGGATTTTCTGCTATACCGTAGTAGATAAACTCATCAACTGGCTCAACAAGCACCTTACGCTCTAGTTCTTTACGTCCAGTTTCAACACCATCTGTATAGGTGATCTCTTCAACGATAAGAGCTTGACCCTTCTTACCAACTGTCACGCGACGTTCTTCACCCTTAGCAAGTGCTGGGTTTTCTTTACGGATGACCTTGTATGGTAATTCAAGAGTTTGTTCCACTTTCTTGGTTGTAACAACTGGTACATGTGGTTTCTTAGTGCCGACTTCGATCACTTCTTCAACTGGTTGTTTGGTGACATTTTCGCTCTTCACGACACGGCTTGTTTCAACTCCGTCTGTATAGGTCACGGTATAGACAATCGTCTTTTCTCCCTTTTCACCTGGAGTTTTCACATTGCGAGTACCTTCTGTTAGCTCAGCATTTTCAACTGTACGGCTGGTGAATGGCACTTCTTGCTTTTCTGTGACTTCCTTAGTCGTTACGACTGGAGCTTTCTTAGTCCCCACTTCAACCACTTCTTCAACTGGTTGTTTGGTGACACTTTCGCTCTTCTTCTCGCGTTTTGTTTCAACTCCGTCTGTGTAGGTTACGGTATAGACAATAGTCTTTTCACCTTTTTCACCTGGAGTTTTCACATTGCGTGTACCTTCTGGAAGAGTAGGGTTCTCTTCTTCACGTTTTGTGAATGGAATTTCTTCCTTTTCTGTCACTTCCTTAGTTGTGATCACCGCAGCTTTCTTAGTGCCGATCTCGATGACCTTATCAACCGGTTGTTTAGTGACCGTTTCGCTCTTCTTCTCGCGTTTGGTTTCGACACCATCGGTCAAGGTAATCGTGTAGACAACAGTCTTCTCACCATTTTCCCCTGGAGTCTTCACGTTACGTGTACCTTCTGGCAAGTCAGGATTGGTTACGGTCTGTTCTCCATAAGGGATTGGTTCAGTAACTGTGAGTTCCTGAGTGGTCACAACAGCAGCCTTCTTGGTGCCCACTTCAACCACTTCTTCAACTGGTTGCTTCGTAACAGTTTCGCTCTTCTTCTCGCGTTTCGTTTCTTTACCGTCGACATAAGTAACGGTATAGACAATGGTTTTTTCACCTTTTTGACCAGGAGTCTTAATGTTGCGTGTGCCTTCTGGAAGATCTGCATTCTTTTCCTCACGGCTGGTGAACGGAATTTCTTCCGTCTCTGTCACTTCTTTCGTCGTTTCAGTTGGAGTCGGAGGAGTTGGGGTAGTCTTACCTAAGGCAGCGTTTGCTCGAGCAACCAAGGCGTTGTAACGAGCTTCTAATTTAGCTGCGGAAGCTTGACCTTCAGGACTTTTGACACCGTTTTTAACAACGGCAAGTTCAGTAGCTAGCTCATTGATGCTATCCTCTAGCAAAGCCTTCAAATCTTCATCAGAAGGATCGCCCTCAAAGCTTTGAATGTCTCCTTCAAAATCATTCAATTTATTAGTGAAATTAACAACCAATTTCCGTTCTTCTGCATCTGGAATTTCTTCGTCTTCTCCTGGTGTTTCAGCCAAAACGGTTGGGATAAAGTTTGGGACTGTATAATGCGCTGCTACTCCCAAAGCATTTAAGGCAAGAACTGAAATCCCTAATTTAATTAACTTTTTTCTACTCATGATAATTTCCTTTAAAATTATACTAACAATACCGCAATAAGAGGAGTAAAATATTTTACCCTCTTCTTGCAATATGTGTTATTGCTCCTTCTTGCGTTTCCAGATAAGAAGGCTAGCCATTCCCAACATGAGGCCACCCACAAGATTCATTACTGGAGAATCAACTGCTGCTGTCTTCGGTAAGATTGGTTGTGGTTGTTCTGGGACCTTCGGTGTTGGTTTCTTAGGTTTTGGTTTATCTGGGATTGGAGCTGGTGGCAAGTCACCATTCGGTGCCGGTGGAATCACTGGCGTTGGAGGTGTGTATGGACCAGGTGGTGGTGTATTTGGTGCTGGTGGGAATACCTTCACTTCGTAAGTTTCTTTTGGTTTATGGTTGAAGCTTACTTTTGCAACGTTTGGCACACCATTGTCGACGTACTTGCTAACATCGACGCCATCTTTGAAGCTTGTGTACAAGACAAGACGGAGGGTGCTTCCTTTGAGGGTATCTAGAATAGTTTCATCTGTGATTTCAACAGTTACTAGATTTGTTGCTTCATCATAGGTGACAGTTGCAAAGGCGCTCAAGGCATCACCTGTAATTTCACCACGTTCATTAGAAACTTTGCTTAGATTTTCAACTGCCTTATCAAGTTTCGCTTTCGCTTCTTCTAGGCTCTTGATTTCTTGTTCAAGTTTCTCTTGAGCTTGTTTTTGATCAGCTGATGTTGGAAGTCCACCTGACTTATCAGCGTTTTCTTTCAGAGCTGTCAATTCATCTTGAGCCGCTTTCAAGCTTGCTTCAAGTGTTGTCACAGCTGCTGCTTTTTCTGCTGATTCTGCATCTTCTGCTGCGGCAGTCTTGGCAGCTTCTACTTGTGCTGTCAAGTCGGCGACTTTAGCTTCTGCTGCAGCTACTTTTTCTGCAATTGAACCAGTAGTTGGTTGACCAGCAAGGTCTTTCAACTCTTGTTTTGCCTGATCAAGCTTGGCTTGAAGCGCTGCTTGGATAGAAGCAAATTGAGCATTTTCAACCTTGAGGGCAATTTTCTTCACTTTCAGAGCCTTATCGATCTCATCTGAGAAGGTCAAGTTAGTCAATTTCGTCTTGACGTCGCGACCGTATTGGTCTTTGACTGGATTGCCGTTCTCATCTTTTGGATCGGTTGGAACTGGAGTAGTGATGTCGAAGCGGAAGAGTTCGCCAGCTGTCTTCAAGCGGTAAACAGAGCCTGGTGCTGAACCATCCTCTGGACCAACAGTTTTTTGTGGTCTGTTTGGATCTGGATCGCGTGGTTTTTCAGGATCACGTGGTTTCACCGTCACCGGCTTAGATTCCTTGTTTCCTGATTGACCATTGCGGTCCTTGAAGGATACAGTTGCCTTGTTTGGAACAAGTTGTTCTGCATAAGGTGTCAAATCGCTACCTGATTTGAGTTTAGATGGAATATACAATTGAATTTCTTTGAAGCCTTTGAGGCGAGCAAAGTCTTTCACTGTCACGGTAACAGTGTTACCTTCCACTTTCGTTTCAAGAGCTTCTTTTGCATCGTAACCATCGACGTAAGCCACTGGTGTACCCGCGATTTCCAATACTGGTTCCAGGGTATCTGTTACAGTGAATTCTTTATACTTGTCGATATCTGCAGGCAATTTCGTGTTGACATTGTACATGTAGCCAGCATCGTAGTCTACATCCAAGTGATCCAAGGTACGATTGATCTTCTTAGAAATTTCTGGTTCTGGTACTTTCGGTACAACAACCGGAACGGTGTTAGAGTCTTTCTTCAATCCTGGATTGTTATTAAGGATGTAAGATGCTGTATTTGGTACTGTGTAGCCACGATCTGTCAGATAAGGAGTAAGATCTGCGTCGGCTTTGACTTTGGCCTTGAAGGTTACTTGTACTTTCTTGCCAGCGCTTGATTTCACTGTTGCTTCTGGGAAGTTAACTGTCAGAGTTTGTCCGTCAGTTGTGACAGTAGCATCAGTTGCTTTACCATCAAGAGTTACGTTTGCAGTTCCTTCAAACTCTAATACTGGATCAAGAGTATCGGTTACTGCGAAGGCTGTCGCATCTTCTGGCATGACTGTGTTGATTGTATATGTAAATACTTCATCACGGTCTCCAAGAAGGGCTTCAGCTGCACCATTGACTTGTTTTTCAATTTCAGGCTGACCTGGGTTTGGAGGTGTAACTGGGACTGTGTTCGAGTCTTTGGTTACGCCTGGTTTGTTAGGGAAGTCTACCTTGTAGCTTGCCTTGTTAGGGATCTCGGTCTTACCAGCAGGTGTGAGGTAAGCTCCGAGGTTGGCACCCTTCTTGATCTTAGCTGTGAAGGTCAAGTTCACTGCTTTACCGCCGTTTTCTTTCACTTGCTCTTCTGTAAGCGTCAAGGTAATGGTTTGTCCGTCAACCTTGATTTGGTTAGCCTTCAATTCTTTGCCGTTCAAGCTTGCACTTGATGCGCCTGCGAATTCAAGAACATCTACCAAGGTATCGTGAACTTCAAAGGCTGTCGCATCTGTTGGAACATTTGTGTTGACGTGGTAAGTGAAGACTTCATCACGTTTAGCTAGTGTTTCGGCAGGTTTGTCGTTAACATCCTTCTTAATTTCTGGTTCACCTGGTGTTGGTGGGATAACTGGGACTGGTTTAGATTTTTGCTCTGTGCCAGGATCGTTGTTGAAGTTGTACTTAGCCGTATTTGGTACACGGGTTACGCCATCTTCGTTCACATATTCTGACAAGTTTGCACCATCTTTGATCTTCGCTTTGAAGGTCAATTCAACTGTCTTACCAGCATTGGCTTTCGCTTCTTCTTCAGTCAATTTCACTGTAATCTTTTGACCCTTGAAGCTGATGTGGCTGGCATCCAAGGCTTGGCCGTCAAGAGTTGCGACAGCTTCAGCGTTTTCGCCTGCAAATTCAAGAACTTTTTCAATCGTATCGTATACTGCGAATCCTGTAACATCTTGAGGAACTTGAGTAGTCACTTTGTAAGTGAAGACTTCATCGCGTGCTCCTAAAGTTGCTTGGTCTTCGTTGTTTACTTTCTTCTCAATTGGAGGAAGTTCTGGTGATGGAGGTGTAACTGGGACTTCATTTGAGTCTTTGGTTACGCCTGGTTTGTTAGGGAAGCTTGCTTTGTAGCTTGCCTTATTTGGAACTTCAGTCTTACCTTCTTTGGTTACGTAAGCAGAAAGGTTGGCACCATCCTTGATCTTAGCTGTGAAGGTCAATTTCACTGCTTTACCAGCGTTGGCTTTGACTTGGTCCTCAGTCAATGTGACTGTAATCTTCTGACCGTCAACCTTGATTTGTTCTGGAGCAAGAGCTTCTTCACCAAGAGTTGCAGTTGCACGTCCAGTACCATCTGCGAATTCAAGTACGTCTACCAAGGTATCGTGGACTTCAAAGGCTGTCGCATCTGCTGGAACTTCAGTGTTGACATGGTAAGTGAACTCTTCGTTACGAGCTTGAAGCGTTTCAGCTGGCTTACCGTTGACATCTTTCTTGATCTCTGGCTCACCTGGTGTTGGAGGTGTTACTGGAACCGTGTTCGAGTCTTTGGTTACACCTGGTTTGTTAGGGAAGTCTACCTTGTAGCTTGCCTTGTTTGGAACTTCTGTCTTACCATCTTTAGTGATGTAAGCTGAGAGATTTGCACCATCCTTAATCTTAGCTGTGAAGCTCAATTTAACAGCTTTACCGCCGTTAGCTTTGACTTGTGCTTCTGTAAGAGAAAGGGTGATGGTTTGACCTTCCACTTTGATTTGTTCTGGAGCGATTGCTTCTCCGTTCACGCTTGCACTTGAGGCACCAGCGAATTCTAGAACATCTACCAAGGTATCGGTTACTTCAAAGGCTGTTGCGTCTGTCGGTACAGTTGTGTTGACATTGTAAGTGAAGGTATCGTTACGGTTTACAAGGGTTTCTGCTGGTTTTTCGTTGACATCCTTCTTGATCTCTGGTTCTTTCGGAGTTGGAGGAGTAACTGGGACTTCGTTGGAGTCCTTATGATATTTCGGATTGTTGTCAATATCATAAGAAGCTTTGTTCGGAATTTCGGTTGTACCTGCAGATGTGATGTAAGATGCAAGGTTTGCGCCATCCTTGATCTTAGCCTTGAAGGTTACTTCGATAGCCTTGCCAGCATCTGCTTTCACAGAAGCTTCTGCAAAGGTAATCTTGATGGTTTGATCCTTGACTGTTACAGTCGCTTTCTTACCAGCGGCTTTTCCATCAATTTTCACAGTTGCAGATCCATCTTTACCTACAAATTGCAAGACATCTTTCAATTCGTCAGTGATTTCAAAGACGGATGCATTGGCTGGCATTTCTGTTGTAAGAGTATAAGTGAACTCTTCATCACGTTTCGTTAATTCGTAACGTTCTTGTCCGTTGACTTTCTTCTTCAACTCAGGTGTTGAGGTTGGAGGAGGAGTTACGGTTACAGGAGTTGATTCTTTCTTAGAATCTGGGTTGTCATTAATGATGAAGCTTGCAGTATTTGGTACTAAAGGCTTGTCTCCAGCTGGATTTGGATAAGCTGCTAGAAGGGCATCATATGAGACATTGTCTTTGATCTTAGCCTTGAAGGTAATATGAACAGCTTTACCTGCATATTTCTTCACTTGGTCTTTATCAAAGGTTACACTAAGTGTTTGACCGTTGGTTTGAACAGTAAGGTCTGTTGCTTTTTGACCATCCACTTCGACAGTTGCATCCCCATCAAAGGTTAATTCATTAACCAGTTGGTCTGATACTTCAAACTTATCAGCAACTTCAGGAACTTTCGTGTCAACTGTATAAGTAAAGCTTTCGCTTAATTTATTCAAGTCAGCATGTTCTTGATTGTTCACTTTCTTCGTGATCGGTGGAGGCGTAACCGTTACTGGTTTGGTTTCTTTCTCACCTTGCTGATTGTTCTTATTGGTGTAAGTGATTTTAGCTTTGTTTTCAATCGCTTCTGCAGTTGATTCTTTCTTCACTTTCGCCTTGATAACAAGTTCAACTTCTTTACCAGCGTAGTCACCAGCATTTTCAAAGTCCTTCATTGTTGCAGTTACTGTTTGACCAGTTCCTGTTACAGTGAAGAATTTATTAGCTTCACCAGTGATCGTTGCTTCACCTACTTGGAGGTTTTCATCCAAGGTATCCGTGATCACAAATGATTTGTAAGAAGTGATATCGTTTGGCAATTTAGCCTTGATGTTGTATGTGTAGTCTGTTTCAGCTCCGATTACGGCTGTATCAAGCTTCTCATTGATTTTCTTCTTGACAGTTGGTTCTGATGGAGGAGTAACCGTTACTGGTTTAGTCTCTTTCTCACCACTGTGGTCGTTCTTATCAGTGTAGCTGATTTTAGCTGTATTCGGGATCTTAACGCGAGTTACACCATCATTGATCTTAGCAGGGATTTCAAGTTCAACTTCTTGGCCAGCAAGATCCGCAGCAGTTGCAAAGTTCTTCATCGTGGCCGTTACTGTTTGACCTTGAACTTCAACATCGAAGAATGCTGCTGCTGCACCTTTAATGACAGGTTTTGTTTCACCTTCATTGATGACAGACAATTCATTTTCCAAGGTATCTGTAATCACAAATTTCTTGTAATCTTTAATATCTGTTGGAAGTTTTGTCTTGATGTTGTATTTGTATTGTTCTCCTGTCGGGATATCCAAGTGATCAAGATTTTCATTGATCTTCTTAGTTACAGGTGGAGGAGTAACATGAACTGGAGTTGATTCCACTTCTTTGTCCACATTGCTCTTGTTTGTGTACTCAACTTTGGCTTTGTTGTCGATGACTTTACCTGACACGCCTTGTTTCACTTTGGCAGGGATGATCAACTCAACCGTTGAGTATTTAGCAAGGTCTTTGAACTTGCCTGGTTTCACAGTAGCTGTAACAGTTTGACCGTTCTTTTCTACTGTGAAGAGATCCGCAGCATCTCCCTTAATAGTTGCTTCTCCATCGAATTCCAAATCGTTATCAAGCGTATCGCTGATGACAAATTTCTTATAAGAAGAAACATCTGCTGGGATAGCTGTTGAAATGTTGTAGGTATATGGTTGACCTTCGAAGGTTTGGTAATCTTCTAAGGTTTCATTGATTTTCTTCTCTACCGTTGGTTCTTTTGGTTTCGGCGGAGTAACGGTTACTTCATTAGAAGTTTTCTTGATGTCGTTCAAGGCGACGTCTGCCTTGTTAGGCACCTTGATGGTTCCGTTCTTCTTGTACTTGCTCAAGTCAGCATTTGGACGGATCTTAGCCTGGAAGACTAAGTCCAGTTTTTTAACTTCATCGCCACCACGACGGTTGACCAAACGTGTCAAACGATCCATATCAGCTTTATCCAAGCTGATTTCAACAGTTTGATCTTTTAGGGTCGTCGCCTTAGTGAGGGCTGCGTAAGTTTTTCCATCAATAGTTGCTTTGATGGTGCTTTCTTGAACTTCCAATTCTGGAACGACTGTATCGGTTACAGTGAACTTGTCAGCTGTACCTGGCCATGGAACAGACACCTTGTATTCGAAGAGTTCATCTTCTGTCGCAAGGTCCGCATGTTCTTTTTCGTTTACTTTTTTCTCGATGTCAGTTGACAATGGAGGTTTTACATAAACGGGGTTTGAACGACGGATGGTGCTTGGCTTGTCTGCTGTCTTAGCGTGAGGGTCTGGGTTTGGAGAATCATCTTCGCCATTCCACATGATATTCCCTTGGTTGACCAAACCAAAGCCGTTGCTATCTTGAAGAAGGGCTAAGTAATTCTTACTTGCTTGGTCCTTGCGGAATTCTTCTTTCAATTTAACTGTAATCTTAAGCTCGGCTTGTTTCAAGACCAAATAGTTGTAGTTTGTCCCGTCGCTTGGCACATCTGCCACGACGATGTCGCGTTCGTTCCCAGCACTGTCTTGGCCTTTCACGACACGAGTTTTTAGTGGACCATCAGGACCAGTCGCTGAGCTACGAACCACTTCCAAGCGGTAGTCCAATGGGTCTGTCAACATAACGTTCTTCTTGAATTCATAAGGAACGTTGTTGAAGTTGTAGTTTACTGTATACGTAAATTCTTCAGCTTTATCTGACAAGTTAGCTGCATAAGCTGGTTTTTTAGTCAATTGAAGTGGGTCTTCAATTGTACCTGTATCGTTGCTAAGATCTTGGTCTTCGATCTTCTTGGTCGCACTTGGGTAACAGTATTCAAGTTTTTGAACTTCTACTGTTTCGTTGTGTCCCCCAATTGTTTGAGTTTCGAAGTCACCAACCTTAAACTTACCAGTCAACTCAGGAACTTGAACTTGTTCTTTAGCTGGTTGGTAACCCGCAGGAGGATCTTGTTCATCATCTTCGTCCACTTGTTCGGCATGAGCTTCTTTACTCAAGTCGTAGTCGAAGTTGTTCTTACCAGGGTTGAAGACACTTTCTGGAACAGAGATGGTAACCTTGTCACCATTCTGTTCAATCTTACCAAGGATTTCCTTGGTAGAATCTTTGACTTCAGAAACAATCTTCTTCCCATTGATTCGAACAGCATCTACCTTGTAGCCTGGAGTGACATCAAATTCACCCTTGATATCTTCCTTGACCAAGGCAGCCCCAACAGATTCCAAAACGCGAGCTGAGAATTTGTCGATATTGTCTTGTTCATTAACATAGAAGGAAACGTTTTTGCCATTTACTTCTTTATCTGGAGAAGCCATCCCTTGAAGGGCTTCATGGAAGATTTCCTGAACGGAACGGTTGTCTCCGATATTAAAGTAATTACCGAAACCATTCAAGTAGACATCGTAGTACTGAGCCTTATCATTGTTAAACAGTGCTACGTCTTCCCAGAAACCTACAACTACAGTTCCGTTTGACCCAACCACTCCTTTAAGAGTGTTCCCAGCATCTTTTACTTCGTTTACACGGCCAATGATGTCTTGGGAAGCTTCAGAAAGTTGGTTATAGCTCCATGCTTTTTGAAGTTTTCGATTTCGAGTGCCACTATAGTCAATTCGAACCTTACCATCAGCGTCACGTTTCCCGTTGGCAACACCGTCGGTAATCACAAGGAAGACGGTCTTGCGCTCGTTGGCCATGCTACCTTTGTTAGCGTTATACTGTTTGATAGCATCTTCGATGGCAGGAACTGTTGGAGTTCCCCCTGCTACACTGATGTTGTCGATAAAGCTGTGGATAGCGTTTTGATTTGTCGTCAAACCAGAAGATTTGTATTGATAATCGTATTTCGCACCCCAACCACCATATACATCTGGTTTACCTGTAAAGGTATCGTTGTTGTAATAATTGTATCCATCTACACCTTGGAAGCTAGCAACCATGACACGGTCTGATGTATCCGGATCATCAGTCTTGACCAAACGAGGATTGTTCTCATCGTAGTCTTCTTCACTGACAAATGTCGTTAAGGTCTTCAAGGCCTTTTTAACACTTGGAATGGTGTTAGCGAATGATCCACTCGCATCCTGCAAGATGACCAAGTCAATTGGTTTTCTTGGGAGTCGCCAGTGAATTTCTTCTGTCTTTTCAATCTTGCGCGAACATCCGTTTTGTGTGATCTTGGTGTTCTTGTTTCCTTGCGTGGTAACAATGTTCTCTTCCGCTCGGGCGTGAGTTACAAGAGCGCTTGTTAAGTTTGCAGGCAAGGACATGAACAAGATTGCAAACAACATGAAAATCTTTTTACAAAAATTTTTCATAATTCCCTTGGAGCTTTTCGGAGCTCCGTCCTCCTTTTTTTATTTTTCTCTTCTATAGAAGTTAATTGTTTAGTAATGTTTCTAACGCTTCCTCAAACTCCTCTTGGTCTAAGTGATCGACAGCCACTCGGGTGACTTCTTGATCCTTGTCCACGAAGTAGATGCTAGGAATCGTTTGGACTTGCAGAGCATCTGCAGCAGATTGGTCGCGATCGTAATAGTAAGGGAAGGTAAAACCTTTATCCTTGATATACTGATCGGCGGACTCTTTAGTCTCCTTGCCCTTTTCCATCATGTTCAGCATCACAAAATTGATCTTCTTTCCATATTTCTCATACATCTGCTGAACAATCGGAAGTTGCTGTTGGCAGTGCGGACACCAACTAGCCCACTCTACAACGAGCATCGGTTTCTCATACTGGTTGGAACTTTTCAGTTCTTGATCCTTCTGGTCCGTCATTTTAAATTCTGGTAGTTGTTGACCAACTAGTTCAAGAGCTGTATTCTCTCTACTACTCGCTGTCGTCGTTGCACTATCCAATGGACCTGAACTCTTGTTCCGAACAGGACTGTTGTAATACAACAAACCTATTCCAGACACTACTATGACTCCCACCGCTAGGAAGGGGAGCCACCATCTATCCCTTTTCATAAAATCTCCTTTTTATTCTCGCAAAAAATGTTCTCCAGTATACTCATAGGTACCTTTCTCCTTGGAGTTTCATTTTTTATCTATCTTGTCTTACTTTCTTCGTAATGATTGATATAATTAGTCAAAAATATTACATAGATTACAAGACAATGACACATTTTTGAAATTTTATCACTATATTGTCATTTTTTCAACAAAAATAACTATTATGTTTATTAAAATTTTTAGTTTTATATATATTGAAGCTTAACATACATTAAATCGTCTGACAATTGTCTGTTTCCATTTCCAAAGCGCTATTTTTTTCTTTTATTTAATTGATCAAATGAATATTTATAATATGTTTATTATTCCTTTTTTTCGAAAATGCGATTTTTTTATATTTTCCCCTCTTGGGATTTCAAATCCATTTTTATAACACTAAATGCTTGTTTATATTTCTATTTTTGTAGCTTTTTAGTCAACAAAAGGCAATTTTTTGAAAAAAATTGTAGGGATTTCTCACTTTTTTAACATTCTTGTACTTTCGTCTTTTTTTGTTATCGTTCTGTTCTTTGCTTGGAGAAAGGCGTGTTAGCTCACCTTCTGACAAGGAATTGCCTCAACTGAGTGAGAGTTTGAGATCGTTCTCACCAAGGAACACTCACTAAATAAGGTAATCCCTATGTTAGAAAAATCTTGTTCAAGTGCATTAGCTAGCCCTACCAATCCTTGCCCTATCGCTTACTTCTACGAGAAACGAAAAAGGCAATCACCAATAGCTTCAACTAAGCCACAAGCGATTGCCTCTATACGTTGTCTCATTTGGACAGCGTACTGCCTCATTATGCATAACAAACTTTACGATTATGCTTCAACTCAAAAATCGATAAGCTATCTACGCCGTATTATTGTAACACCTCGATTCAAAAAGTGTTATTTTATCATGCCTTTTTATAACTCTATAAGTGTTAAATGTAAGATAGCAAACTCAGAATAACTACTGTCTTATCCCATTAGACTAGATAGACTTGACACAAAGAGCATAAACCTTTTAGCCCTTCACTGCTTGAGAAATAAAACGAGCAATGGCGTCTGTCTCCCCTTGGTGGAGAGCCTTAACGATTTTGGAGCCCACAATAACCCCATCTGAGACCTTGTTGAAACGGTGAACATCCTCCATGCTGGAAACTCCAAAACCTGTTAAAACAGGAATGGACGCTATTTCATGTAATTGGGCCAAGTGGTGATCCAAATCATCTCGATAGCTACCAGCTTTCCCCGTCACTCCATTGACAGCAACGGCATAGATAAATCCTTCTGCATCATGGATCAATTTCTTCTGGCGCTCGATTCCTGTGGTTAGGCTCACTAGTGGCACCAAAGCGATGTCTTTATCCACTAAGAGAGGCTCTACCAGATCTGCATGCTCATGAGGAAGATCCGGAATAATCACTCCCTTGACCGCTGTTCCTTCTACATCTCTAAAGAAGTTTTCGAGCCCATATTGGAACAAGGGGTTGAAATAGGTCATGATGACCAAAGGAACACTTGTCTCCAGACGCTGGATCGTTTGCACCAGACCCTCTGTCGTCGTCCCATGGGCTAAACTTCGTAGTCCCGCCTCTTCAATCACAGGGCCATCTGCCACCGGATCCGAAAAAGGAATGCCAACCTCAATAGCTGAGACACCAAGCTCCTCCAAAAATTGGATGGTTTCCTGCAAACCTGCCAAGCCTTTTTCATGATCTCCTGCCATGATATAAGGAACAAAGATCCCTTGCTGCTGGTCTTTCAGCTTTTGTAAATGCTCTGTTAAGGTCTTTCCCATCTTACTCTCCCCTCTCTTGTTCTAGGCGGTCTTTGACTTGTACCACATCTTTATCCCCACGACCTGATAAGCAAACGATCATGGATTTTTCAGGCCCCATTTCCTTGGCCAATTTCACCGCATAGGCGATAGCATGGCTCGATTCCAGAGCTGGAATGATTCCTTCTACTTTTGAAAGCAATTGAAAGACTTCTAGGGCTTCTTGGTCTGTCACAGGCACATAGGTTGCCCGCTTGATCTCATGGAAATAAGAATGCTCTGGCCCAATTCCTGGGTAATCGAGACCTGCTGAAATCGAGAAGGCTTCTAAAATCTGTCCATGAGCATCCTGTAACACATCCATCAAGGCGCCGTGAAGGACTCCCGGACGCCCCTTGGTCAAGGTTGCTGCATGCTGGTCTGTATCTACTCCAAGTCCAGCAGCTTCCGCCCCATACATGGCGACAGACGCATCCTCAACAAAAGGATAAAAGAGCCCAATGGCATTCGATCCGCCTCCTACACAGGCTAGGACGGCATCTGGCAGCGCCCCGTCATTTTGCTCTGCAAATTGGCGTTTAGCTTCCCTCCCAATGACACTTTGAAAATCACGGACAATCTCTGGGAATGGATGAGGTCCTAGAGCAGATCCCATGATATAGTGGGTATCCTCCACATTTGCTACCCAGGCTCTAAGGGCAGCATTGACTGCATCCTTGAGGACACGCGACCCATCTGTTACCGATTGAACCTTGGCGCCCAACAACTCCATCCGAAAGACATTGAGGGCTTGGCGTCTGACATCTTCTTCCCCCATGTAGATGGTACATTCCATATCAAATAAAGCAGCAGCTGTTGCCGTTGCAACACCGTGCTGTCCAGCCCCTGTTTCTGCGATGATCTTCTTTTTACCCATTCGGTGTGCCAGCAAAACCTGTCCTAGGGCATTATTAATTTTATGAGCCCCTGTGTGGTTGAGGTCTTCTCTTTTAAGAAAAATCTTGGCTCCGCCGACATACTTGGTTAGATTCTTAGCGTAATAGAGCGGTGTTTCCCGACCGACATATTGTTTCAGAAGCTGATCCAATTCGGCTTGAAAAGAAGGATCTGCTTGACTTTCTCTGTAGGCTTTTTCTAATTCTAAAACTGCTGTCATCAAGGTTTCAGGGACAAAACGTCCTCCGAACCGCCCGTAAAATCCGTTTTGATCTGGTTGTTTATATGCCATGCTTGACCCTTTCTATAAATCGTTTTATCTTTTCTTGATCTTTTTTTCCATTTGTCTCGATCCCACTGGATACATCCACCGCATAAGGATGAAAGAAGCAAATAGCATCTGCTACATTGTCTACCGTCAAGCCTCCTGCAATAAAGAAGGGCTTTGTAACGTTTTGACTTTCGAGTTCTTGCCAGTTAAAAGTCTCTCCACTTCCTGCTACAGGAGCATCAAAGAGCAGATAATCGGCACCGGTCTCAGGAAGTGCTGCATCTTTCCCCACTTGAACAGCGCGAATCGTTTGTTGGGGAAACTCTTGCAAGATAGCATCATCCATCGATCCATGCACTTGTATCAGGTCCAAGCCCACAACTTGGCAAGCTTGCTCCACTTCTTCTCTTTGTGGTGATACAAAAACACCGACTTTTTGAACCCCCTTTGGAATCCCTGTAGCCAACTCCCGGGCTTGCTCCAGCGTCACTTGCCGTTTGCTTGGTGCAAAGACAAAACCAATGTAGTCCGCACCAGCTTCAACAGCTGTCTGGACAGCTTCTGGAGTGGACAGTCCGCAAATTTTAACCTTTGTCAATCTGCAACTCCTTTACTTTTTCAGCCACATTGTCTGCCTTCATGAGGGCTGTCCCAACGAGAATACCATTAAAATAAGGAGCCAGCATGCGCGCGTCTGCTGCTGTGAAAATAGCAGACTCAGAGATGTAGACCGGTTCTTGTTCAAAATTGGTTGCTAATTCAAGGCTAGTATGGAGATCTGTCTCAAAGGTCACCAAGTTGCGATTATTGACCCCTATGATCTGAGCCCCAATCCGGTGAGCAACCTCTAGTTCTGTCAGATTATGGGTCTCCACCAAGACCTCCAGGCCAAGATGGGTCGCAAACTCATAGAGTTCTTTCAGACGAGCCTCTGATAAGGCTGCAACAATCAACAAGATCACGGTCGCCCCTGCATTTCGCGCCCGAATCACTTGTTTTTCATCCACAATAAAATCTTTATTGAGGGTGGGGATACGCACCTGACTAGATATTTCCCGGAGATACTCGATACTGCCCTTGAAAAACACTTCATCGGTCAAGACAGAAATCATCACGGCCCCATTTTCTTCGTAAGTCTTAGCCTGCGCGACGATATCCACATCGACATGAATATCTCCCAGACTCGGGCTAGCCTTTTTCACTTCCGCAATGACCTGAAGCTTTTCTGGATGACTCTTTAGGTAATCATACAAGCGGTAGGTCTCGCGCAAAGGTTGGAGCTCCTCTTCCTTCATCGCAGCCACTTCACGCGCCTTTTCCTTTAGAATCTTTGGCAAGAATTCTTGACTCATTTTTGATACTCCTGTAATAATCTCAATTTCTCAAGGGCAGCCCCACTGGCAATCACTTCACGTGCCAAGGCAATCCCCTCCTTGATAGAATCTACTTTGCCGTTGGCATAAAAACCAAGGCCAGCATTCAAGACAGTCACCTCTAAGAAGGGACTCGCTTCATTCTTCAAGACACTGAGCAAAATTTCCGCATTGCGTTTGGCGTCTCCACCTCGTACTTGATCAATTTCGATGCGCTCCATTCCAATATCTTCTGGTTGAAAGCTAGATAAGGTCACCTGTCCATTTTCCAAAATAGCGAGCTGAGTTTCCCCATCAAGACCTGCCTCGTCTAAACCTTGTGGACCACTCACCACCACTGCGCGTTTCCGACCCAAATTCTTTAGAATCTCCGCCGTACTTTCCAGCATATCTGGACGACTGGTTCCCAATAGCTGGGTTTCTAGAGGAATCGGATTGATAAGAGGACCGGTTAAGTTCATCACCGTTGGAACCCCTAACGCCAAGCGAGCGGGCATAATATAGCGCATGCCAGGATGCAGATTTTTGGCAAATAGGAAGACAATTCCCGCCTTTTCAAACACTCGTCCCAAGTCTTCTGGACCCAAATCAAGGTTAATCCCTAGAGCTTCTAATACATCCGCAGAACCAGATTTGGAAGAGATCGAACGATTTCCGTGTTTCGCCATCTTAATCCCACCACCAGCAAGGACGAAGGCAGCTGTTGTTGAAATATTGAAACTATAGGAACGATCGCCCCCCGTTCCACAATTGTCCATCGCTCCTTGAACTTCTGTAGGAATAGCGACTGCATAGGCCTGCATCACTTTTGCAATAGCCGTCCGCTCTTCAACCGTTTCTCCCTTCATTTTGAGACCTAGAAGAAGGGCCGTCACCTGTGCTTCTGAAGCACGACCAGCAACGACTTCCTCCATAGCAGCTTCTAACTCTGCACTGGTTAGATCTATTCCTTCCGCTACTTTTGCAAGCACTTGTTTCATCTTCCGCTCCTTGACTAGTTTGACAAAATTTTCAATGGTCTTGAGCCCATCTGGCGTCCCGATACTTTCTGGATGGTATTGAAAACCATAAATCGGTAAGCTACGGTGTTGAATCCCCATAATGGCTTGATCATCCGTCGTCCGAGAGGTAATGACAAAATCCTCTGGCATGTCTTCAATCGTCAGCGAATGGTAACGCATGACTGGGACTTCTTTTGCGACACCCGCGTATAGAGGAGAGGGAGCTTCTAGCTGGATCTGGCTTTGTTTGCCATGCATGACCTGTGGCGCCAATCCCAAGCGCCCTCCAAAAACTTCCGCAATCGCTTGATGCCCCAAGCAAATCCCCAAGATTGGTTTGACCCCTGCGAAATCTCGGATCATCTCCTCCATCTTGCCCGCGTCCTTTGGCCAACCTGGACCTGGAGAAAAGACCAAGGCATCTGCTTCTTGGGCAACCTGGTACAAATCCGGATCATCATTTCGAAGCACCTGGACCTCATCAAATTTTCCGATATACTGTGCTAAATTATAGGTAAATGAATCGTAATTATCGACTAATAAAATCATCCTTCTTCTCCAATCCTTGTCATCGATTTTGCCTTATTGACGGTTTCTTGGTATTCATTTTCAGCGATCGAATCATAAACGATTCCTGCTCCAGCCTGCACATAAGCCTTCTTATTTTTGAGGATCATGGTTCGAATCGCAATAGCAAAATCGAGATCCCCCGTCACAGAGAGATAGCCAATAGCACCCGCATAGACGCCTCGTTTTTCTTTTTCTGCTTCATAGATTCGCTTCATGGCTCGAATCTTGGGAGCACCCGAAACGGTCCCCGCTGGAAGAGTTGCCTTCAGAGCCTCAATGGAGGCTAGTCCAGGAAGCAATTGACCCTTGACCACACTCGTCAGGTGCATCACATAACGGAAGAACTCCACTTCCATATATTTGGTCACTTCAACCGACCCATTTTGGGCGATACGCCCAATATCGTTTCGCCCTAGATCCACCAACATCCGGTGTTCTGCGACTTCTTTTGGATCCCCTGCCAAATCAGCTGCCAATTGCCGATCACTCTCTTCATCGATCCCTCTTGGACGCGTGCCGGCAATAGGATTGGTCGTCACCACTCGATCCTTGACCGACACCAGACTTTCTGGACTAGCACCGATAATTTGGTACTCCCCAAAATCATAAAAGTAGAGATAATTCGAAGGGTTGGTCACGCGCAAATTGCGGTAATAATCCAATGGTTTACCTGAAAAATCAGCTGAAAAACGTTGACTAAGCACGCATTGGAACATATCCCCTTTTCGAATATAGTCCCGCGCTAGGGCCACCATTTCCTCAAACTCTTTTTGCTCCAAATGATTGTGGAAATGAAGTGCATACAGATCCTTGTCCTGAAACTCTTCTTTTGCAGGTCTTGCCAACTGTGCTAATACTTGCTCCAAGCTCGACGCTTGCTCTGCTTCACTCCGTCCACTATAGAGGTTCTCTTCCACCACATAGACCTTTTCCTTTTTGTGATCAAAAATCACATAGCTCTCATATAAGAAAAAGTGGAGATCTGGGGTGCCGATCGTATCTTCAGGAATGGAGCCAATGTTCTCATAGAGGCCAATCAAGTCATAGCCGACAAATCCAATCGCCCCACCTTTAAAAGGAAGTTCTTCGGAAGTTTTCGTTTTGACCGTGATGCGATTCAAAAAGTCCAAAGGATCCTCTTCAACAATTTGATCATTGTAATAGAGGACGCCATGTTCAAACTTGACTTCACTGACTGGCCGATAGGCTACAATTGAAAAACGCGCATTCTCTTTTTCACGAGGGATTGACTCCAAGATCATTTTATGGGGCGCATCCAAACGCATATAAGCCAAAATTGGACTCAAAACATCAGCAGATAAAACTTTTTTCATATCAGAAACCTCTCTTTTAGAACTCTTTTATTCTAAGGAATTCCGCTGGCCCATGCTTTTCTTGCTAAGGCTATCAAGGATATCCCACGCTCTATTTGCGCTTTGGGATCAATGTGCCTAAGCGCGCTTCGCTTGCTAAGGCACATAGAAAAGCCCTCACACAAAAACTGTGTGAGGGCGTAGTGTCCGCGGTGCCACCTCTTTTATAGGGAAAAATAGCTGGTCTTTCCCTACATCTCTATCTCCTCTATCAAGGAGTTGCACGGTAAGGGGTGCCAACCGAATTCACATGGGTTAGAATTCATTAATCATAACAGTCCAATTTTCATCAGTCGCTATTGCTTGTTCACAATTCCCACAAGCTCCCTGAAAATAGCTGACTCATTACTTTTCTGTTGCTACCATTATAACCCTTTTTCTTAGAAAGTCAATAAAATTTTTAGTCTTTTTTTATACTTTTTTCTACACTAATTTAATAAAATCAGCTTAATGAGCCCGAGCGGCACGTCCTTTTTATCCCAACAATAGGATACTCAATAAAGCTAAAATTGCAGGACCACCTTGGGTCAAGATAATCTTTTTATTGGCTGTCATCGCACCGTAGGTAGCAGCTCCAATAATAAAAAGCACAAAAATCGTAACAACTTCACTATTTTTAGAGACAAACAATCCATACAAGAGGAACACCCCAATCAAGGCATTGTATATCCCTTGATTCTTAAATAAAGAGGTCACAGATGGGCGAGCGAGTTCTTCTTTATCCATGTTGAAAACCCGACTTGTGGTATCAGATGTGGTTCTGATGCTCTCCAAATAAAAAATATATAAATGCTCCAGTGCAGCAAGACTTGCTAAAATAATCGTCAGTAATGACATCGTAGATTCTCCTTTTTATTCGACTGTTATTTGTTCAATGCCAGATACTAATTTGTCCAGCAGGTAAGAAAATTGCTCTTGTTCTTGAGCCGTCAAAATCCGACTCATCTGTTCTTTCACCGCCACATGATAGCGAGGGGGATGTTTGACCAAACGATTATAGGCCGTATCCGTCAAATGAATTAAGATTTCCCGCTGGTTTTTTGGATTTCGACTCCGATGGACAAACCCTTCCTTTTCCAATATTTTGAAATGCCGGGTTAAGGCCGCTGGATCAATCTGCAAGCGTTCCTGAACCGCGATCTGATTGCAAGGCGCTTGTTCTAATAAATCCTGCAAAATTTGATAACGTGTTAAGCTAATCCCTAGGCGCTTTTCAAAGAGTTGCGTAGTTGTTTGATCTGCCAAGCGTAGTTGGTAGAGCAAATCATTTATTTCTGCCATATTCCTTCTCCAATTTCTTTTTGATAAATCAATAATTGACTTGTCAATTATAAACCATTTCTCATCTCCTGGCAAGAAAAAGAGCTTACACTATTCTTGCGCACAAAAAAAGCCGCCTGATTGGGCGACTCTTAGGGAGATTATTATGAAAAAGAAAAGTTTTAGGATTTTTATAAACAAAGTTAGGAGGTCTTTGTTTATGCTTCTATTATAGCGGACATTTCTTAAAGAAAGCTTACGACTTTATTTCAAAATGAAAACAAATTCTTTACAGATTCTTTTCAGCGTTTAAAATAGCTGGAATATCTAATAAACTTTCCATCTGATGATTACCTTCATAGTCAGACGTCAAGAAATTGATACTCTGAATCTGGCTATTTCTTGCAAAGTCAATATCCAGACTCCGATCCCCAATATAGTAGGTATTTTCTGGCTCCAAGCCGTACTTCTCCATCAGATACATGGCAGCTTCTGGGTCAGGCTTGCGGGCAAAACCACTTTGACTGGTCAAAATCTCTGTAAAAAAAGATTCCAAACCCAAATCCCGTAGGATGACAAAGGCATTCTCTCCCTTATGGGTATAGACAAACTGCTCAATTCCAGCTTCTTGTCCCCAGGATAGGACATCACGCGCCCCCTCCATCAGAAGGACCTGGGCATTTTTCTCTGCTAGACTTTCAGCTCGGCGATGATTCAAGTCGGTCACGTCCAGATGATACTCCTCCGCTACCGCTACTAAAAGATCCTGAACCGAATGCTTCAAGATGTAGTCTTTAATGCTGGCTCGTTCAAACGGAAGCTGATAAGTTGCATAGGTCTCCTCAAGACCTGCCAGAATAGCATCATAGGAATCCAGCAAGGTCCCATCCAAATCCCAAATAAAGGCTCGTTTTGTCATTTTTTCTCTCCTACTTTTCGTCTATATAGCTGACTCAAAAATAGCCAACGAAAGCCATTGTCGAGCAAGGTCCCAGTCCAGACCCCTGGAAGGCCAAAGCCAAGGGTTACTCCTAGCAGATAACCGGCTCCAATTCGAATGACCCACATGCCAATCGTCGTTGCATAAAATGGAAGTTTCCCATTTCCCAAGCCTTGCCAAACAGCTGTATAGATGACCGTTCCTGCTGTAAACGGCGTTCCTAACAAAGAAAAGAGGACAACCGAAAGGCTAGCTTCTACTGCTTTTGTATCTTGTGTGTAGAAATGGGTCAGAAGGGTGCCACCAAAAAAGATTCCCAAGGCAATAGGTAACATTAACACGAAGGACAACCAGTAAGACTGCTTTCGAAGGCGATCAATCTGCTCAAGATCACCTTCACCCAGGCTCCGTGCTACGAGCATGACCGTCGCTGTGGCCACTCCAAATACAGGCATATAGTTAAACTGGGTCAAGGTCTCTCCGATGGCATTTCCTGCGACTGCCTCTGTTCCAAAAGCAACCACAATCGCAATAATCACCACATCTCCAGCCCGCATCATCAGCCGCTCTCCGGCAGCTGGAAGTGCTAAGTTCAAGAGCTTACGATCCAATCCCCAACGAAGGGGGGCAAAGGGTAGCCGGACCTTTTGCCACAAGAGGACAACCCCAACCAGACGGGCCAGCACAGTCCCCAAGGCCGCGCCGACAATGCCCCAGCCAAAAAGGAAAATGGCTACAGAGGAGAATAGAGCATTCAAAACATTGGTCAACAAGCTGACATACATGGGAATACGTGGATTGTTGGCTACCCGAACCAGCGAGCCCAGGGTCGTCATCAAGCCTAAGAGAACAATGGTCCCGCCGACCAAGGAAAGGTAAATCCCCCCACTTTCGGCTACTGCAGCTTCAGTCCCCAACAGCGAAATCATCTGGCGTCCAAATAACAGCGAACCCCCTCCTAAGAGAGCACTCAACAACAAGGTCACCTTCAGCGACTCTGTCGCATGGTAGGCAATGGTGTCTTGATTTTTTTCGCCCAAGCTTTTGGACATGACACTGGCAACTGCCGCACCCAGTGCCAAAAAGATGGCTTGATAAATGGTGATGATATTCCCTGCGACGGAAACACCCGAGATAGCAATCAAGCCCAGGTGAGCCACTAAATAAGAGTCCACCATGCCCATCAGCATTTGTAAGAAATTTTCACCCATGGCAGGAAGGGCGATGTTTAAGATTTTTTTGTATGAATTCATGCGTATATAAAAGAGCCAAACGGCTCTTTTGATCTTTCTAATACAGAGAATTAAAGTCCCAAGTAGTCTTCTACGGCTGCTTGCATGTCTTTGGCTGCCACGCTTGTACGATGGCGAACCGGTGCAGTTTCAAGACCATCTACAGCCGGTGGCACAGGAACACCTGAGAGTGTGTGTAATTTAGCCAAGGCTTCGAAATCGCCTAGACCTGTCTCGCCTGTCACCGCTTCTACTGCTACCACTGGGAATTTGTAAGGACTTGCTGTAGAGGCAATGACTGTTTTAGCAGTATCCCCTGTTTGGGTCCGGTATTTTTGATAAACCGCTGATGCTACGGCTGTATGAGGGTCTTCGATGTAATCAGACGCTTCATAGACCCGCTTGATCTCTGCAGCAGTTTCTGCTTCATCTGCGTATGCAGCCGCAAACAAATCTAAGATGTCTGCATCAAAGTTGGACAACTGGTACTGACCTGTTGCAACGAGGCTTTCCATCAATTCTTTGGTCTTTGTGGCATCATTGCCTACCAAGTGGAAAATCAAGCGTTCCAAGTTTGAAGAGACCAAAATATCCATCGATGGACTGGTGGTCACCTTGAACTCACGTTTCTTATCATAGACATGTGTTTTGAAGAAGTCTGTCAAGACATTGTTTTCATTTGACGCACAGATCAATTTTCCAACTGGAAGACCGATTTGTTTGGCATAGAAAGCTGCCAAGATATTTCCAAAGTTTCCTGTTGGAACAGTGAAATTGACTTTTTCTCCCGCTGTGATTTGGCCTGTCTTGACCAATTGCGCATAGGCGTATACGTAATAGACAACCTGAGGCACCAAACGACCAATGTTCATAGAGTTGGCTGATGAGAATTGCATCTTGTTGGCTGCTAATTTTTCACGAAGCGCCACATCATTGAACATGTGTTTGACATTGGTTTGGGCATCGTCAAAGTTTCCATCGATCGCAATGACATGGGTATTGTCCCCAGTCTGAGTCGTCATTTGCAATTCTTGCACCTTGCTGACCCCGTCTTTTGGATAAAAGACAATGATCTCTGTCCCTGGAACATCGGCAAAACCTGCCATGGCAGCTTTACCAGTATCTCCAGAAGTCGCCGTCAAGATGACAATTTTATTTTCCAAGCCGTGCTTTTTAGCTGCTGTTGTCATAAAGTAAGGCAAGATCGACAAAGCCATGTCTTTAAAGGCAATGGTGGAACCGTGGAAGAGTTCCAAGTTGTATTGCCCATCGAGTTTGACAAGCGGAGCAATGGCTGGAGTATCAAACTTGCTGTCATAAGCATGAGAAATACAGTAGTCTAACTCTTCTGCTGTAAAGTCATCCAAAAAGGCTGACAAAACAAGCTTGGCCACTTCTTGGTAAGAAGCGTCTTTGAGGGTATCAAAATCCAGCTCTACTTGAGGATAAGAGACTGGAGTAAACAAACCGCCATCTGTCGCCAATCCTTGAAGGATGGCTTGACTAGCTGTTACAGTATTTTTTTCATCTCGTGTTGATTGATAAACTAATGTCATGACTGTTTCATTCCTTTACTAGTAGTCTTCTCATTATATCATAAATGTCAGAAAATTTAACGGCTTTTCGCCAAATCTTGGCAAAGGTTGGCAAACAGAAGCTAGATAAAAGAGAGCAGGCGCAACGACTTTGCTCCTACTCCCATGCGAATCTGTTTTTCAGGTGTCTGCAAGACTTGATCAAGCCAATCCCAACTCTGCTAAAACAGATGGGAAGTCTTTCTTCAATTTTTCAAGAGCTACCGTTACTTCTTGTCGAGTTTGGTTATTTTTCACAGTAACTTGACCGCTCTCAACTTCACTACTTCCTAAGGTAATCAAGGCTTTGGCCGCAAAGACATCTGCTGACTTAAATTGTGCCTTGAGCTTGCGTCCAAGATAGTCACGTTCTGCCTTGAAACCTTGGATTCGAAGGGCCTGAACCAAGCTAAGCGCTGCTTCATTGACTTCATCTCCTAGGACGGCAATATAGGCATCTAGGCTTGTTTCGATCGGTAATTCAATGCCTTTCTTTTCAAGAACGAGAAGGATCCGTTCCACACCGATACCAAATCCAAAACCAGCTGTCGCAGGGCCACCGAAGTATTCCACCAAACCATCATAGCGACCACCCGCACAGACTGTCAATTCATTGCCTTCAATTTCTGTAATGAACTCAAAAATCGTGTGGTTGTAGTAATCCAAGCCACGCACCATATTGGTATCGATGACATAGGCTACCCCCAAGTCTTCTAACATCCGACGAACCGCATCAAAATGCGCTTGGCTTTCTTCATCTAGATAATCTAGGATAGAAGGAGCCTGTTCAACCGCGGCCTTGTCTTCTTTTTCTTTTGAATCCAAGACACGAAGCGGATTTTCTTCTAAGCGACGTTGGCTGTCCTTAGACAATTGATCCTTCATTGGCAAGAGGTAATCAATCAAGGCTTGACGATAAGCCTGACGACTAGCAGGGCTTCCCAAGGTGTTCAAGTGCAAGGTCACATTATCAAGCCCTAGTTCTTTCAGGAATTGCGCTGCCATGGCAATGGTTTCGACATCCGTTGCAGGATTGCTCGATCCAAAGCATTCTACCCCAATTTGGTGGAATTGACGCAAACGACCTGCTTGAGGACGTTCGTAGCGGAACATTGGGCCTATGTAATAGAACTTACTTGGTTTTTGTACCTCAGGCGCAAAGAGTTTATTTTCTACATACGAGCGGACAACAGGAGCTGTTCCTTCTGGACGAAGCGTGATATGACGGTCTCCCTTGTCATAGAAATCATACATTTCTTTGGTAACGATATCCGTCGTATCCCCTACTGAACGGCTGATGACTTCATAATGTTCGAAGATCGGTGTGCGGATTTCATCATAATTGTATCGCGCAAAGACCTTGCGTGCAAAGCCTTCTACATATTGCCATTTCGCTGAATCGCCAGGAAGGATATCCTGGGTCCCTTTTGGTTTTTGTAATTTCATAGCCTTCATCCTTTGTCTTACTTTTGCCTCTATTTTACCACAAATTCGAAGAGAAATGGAGGCTGGACCGAATTTCCTTCGTTCGACACGTTCAAAACCTCTTTCTCTTCTTGCCTTATCAGCCGAATTATGAGAAAATGGAAGCCATACTACACTGAAAGGATCTTGCGATGAGAGAGGATATCAAAATCAATGACCGCGCCCTGGCACTAGAGAAGCCGTTAATCGAAAAATTGGAGCTTGTATTTGATACCGATGTTGAGTTAGATGTCTATAACCTAGGACTGATCTACGAGATCCATCTAGATGAAGCCGGTACTTGCAAGGTGGTTATGACCTTTACCGATACGGCTTGTAGCTGTGCTGAGAGCCTTCCAATCGAAATCGTCGCTCGCCTAAAAGAAATCGAGGGGATCGAAGATGTCAAGGTTGAAGTGACTTGGTCACCCGCTTGGAAAATTACACGAATCAGCCGATACGGGCGCATCGCCCTTGGTCTTCCACCACGATAACAATCATTACCATTTAAGAAACGCAGTCAACTAATGAAGGAAAGCCTCTTTGGAAATCCAATCCATCATAAAAAAACGAGGAACACCAACTCTGCCATCAGAGTTTGTTCCTCGTTTTTATAATGTTTGAATCCATTCAAACTTTTTCACTACCAGAACAAACTAAGCCTCGTCAGCTTTTGGTTCTGGAAGGATTTGATACAACACAATTCCAAGAATGGTTGACGTTGCGACACCAGTGATTTGAAGACCACCGAGGTCAATCATCAAACCACCGATCCCTGATACCAAGATCACACTTGCAATCAAGAGATTCTTTTTATTATCAAAATCAATCTTATGTTCAACTAAAATTTTCAAACCGCTAGCAGCGATAACCCCAAAGAGGGCAATAGACAAACCTCCCAATACAGGAGTTGGAATAGAGTGCAAGAGTGCTGATAGCTTCCCAATAAAGCTCATGACAACCGCAATCACTGCTGCGCCTGAAATAACGTAAACTGAGTAGACCTTGCTAAGGGCCATAACCCCAATGTTTTCCCCATAAGAAGTTACCGGAGGAGCTCCAAAGAATCCAGCAATAATCTGTGCCAAGCCATCACCAGTAAGCGTATGGTCAAGTCCTGGATCCTTGAAGTAATCACGCTCAGTCAAACTATTTAAAACCATGAGGTGGCCAAAATGTTCCGTCATGGTCACAAAGGCAATCGGAGCCATAGTCAAAATCGCACTTGGATAGAGTTTAAAGCTATAATCTACAAATGGAATGTCAAAGTTTGGGACTTGAATCCAATGTGCCGCACTTACCTCTGAGAAATTGACAAAACTATGTCCTGTCATCAAACCAAGAGCCAATGAGAAAATATAGCCCACAATTAATCCAAGTAAAATTGGGACGACACCGACAATCTTCTTGCCATACATGTTAAATAGGATAACCGCAAAGAGGGTCACCATCGAAATCAATAGAGCATAGCCGCTGTAGCTATTATTTAAGGTTGTCGCATCAGTGACGGCATTCTTCGCAAGACTCAAACCAATTACCATGATAATGGGACCAACCACGATTGGTGGAAGGACCTTATTAATCCAATCTTTACCCGCATGCTTAACAATTAGAGCTACAAACAAGTAGACCAAACCACCCGCCATAGCACCCTGGGCAACTGCCGCGATCCCATCTGACTTCATCAGCATCTGCATAGCAGCAATATAAGCAAAACTAGACCCCATGTAAGCAGGAATCTTATACTTGGTCACTGTCAAGTGAGCCAAGGTCCCCAAACCAGATGAGAACAAAGCAATGGCAGGATCAATCCCAACCAAAATCGGCACCAGCACTGTCGCCCCAAACATGGCAAACAAATGCTGGAAAGATAAACCAATCAATAAACCAGGTTTTGGCATATCATTCACATCATATTTAACGTCATTCACGATCGTAAAAACCTCCTAAAATTAAGATACGACAAGCTATGGCTGAACAAAAACGTCTACCTTCGATGACCAAATCGTAAGGGAGTACTTCATGCTCCATCATCGACGATTTCTTTTTTGATCAAACCACTTTTCAATATACAAAAAAATCCCCCACAACAAGGAGATACACAAAATATAGGCTGGTCTTCCCAGGCCTTTCATTTCCATAGCTCCTTGCCTGCCTCTCTGGACAGTATTAAAGGATTGATTCGATTAGTCACAATTATAGCAGATTATAGACGGATTTACAAGAAAAATGACAGATGATACACCCAAATCCCCCAAAAAGTAATATTCATACGTTTCAGCGACAGGGTTGAAATTAGCTACTTTGAGCCCAAAAAGAGGCTGGGACAAAAGTCCTAGCCTCTCAATTATTTTTGGATTGTCGAGCAAGACGCAGTGGTTGAGTGGGCTCTACTACACTGATTTCATCAGCTTTTACAGCCCTACTCAACTGTGCGGAGGTGGGACAAAGTCGTCCTTGCAATTACTGTTTACCAGACTGTTCCATGTTCCAGAAGTCGGTTACAGCACCACGTGATGCTGAAGAAACGATGTGGGCATATTTACCCAGAACCCCACGGCTATACAGTGGTGGCAAGGTTGTTTCAGCTTTACGTTTCGCTAACTCTTCGTCTGAAACGTGCATGGTGATTTCTTTGGTATCTTGGTCAACCGTTACCAGATCCCCAGTGTGGAGGTAGGCGATTGGGCCACCGACCTGAGCTTCAGGCGCGATATGTCCAACAACAAGACCGTAAGTACCACCAGAGAAGCGTCCGTCTGTCAAGAGGGCCACCTTGTCTCCTTGGCCTTTCCCAACGATCATAGATGATAAGGACAGCATTTCCGGCATACCAGGACCACCCTTAGGACCTACGAAACGGACAACGACAACGTCGCCATCCACGATTTCATCCGAAAGAACGGCTTCAATGGCAGCTTCTTCTGAGTCAAAGACCTTAGCAGGACCCGTGATGTTGCGGACCTTGACACCTGATACTTTGGCAACCGCCCCTTCTGGAGCCAAGTTCCCTTTCAGGATGATCAATGGACCATCTGCACGTTTTGGATTTTCAAGTGGCATGATAACCTTTTGACCTGGCGTCAAATCAGCGAAGGCTTCCAAGTTCTCAGCTACTGTTTTACCAGTACAGGTGATGCGATCCCCGTGAAGGAAACCATTCTTAAGAAGATATTTCATGACGGCTGGCACACCACCAACATTATAAAGGTCTTGGAAGACATATTTCCCTGAAGGTTTCAAGTCAGCCAAGTGAGGCACGCGCTCTTGGAAATCGTTGAAGTCTTCCAGGGTCAAGTCTACATTGGCCGCATGAGCAATCGCAAGCAAGTGCAGAGTGGCATTGGTGGAACCACCAAGCGCCATGGTCACTGTAATCGCATCTTCAAAGGCTTCACGAGTCAAGATATCAGATGGCTTCAGTCCCATTTCCAGCATCTTGACAACCGCACGACCCGCTTCTTCGATATCGGCCTTCTTATCCGCTGATTCAGCAGGGTGAGAAGATGAACCTGGTAAGCTCAACCCAAGGACCTCGATCGCTGTCGCCATGGTGTTGGCCGTATACATACCACCACAGCCACCAGGGCCAGGGCAGGCATTACATTCCAGTTGCTTCACTTCTTCAGCAGTCATATCACCGTGGTTCCATTTCCCGATCCCTTCGAAAACAGAAACCAAGTCGATATCCTTGCCGTTCAGATTACCAGGAGCAATGGTACCACCATAAGCGAAGATCGCAGGGATATCCATATTGGCAATGGCAATCATCGAACCAGGCATGTTCTTATCACAGCCCCCAATGGCTACAAAGGCATCGACGTTGTGACCGCCCATAGCAGCTTCGATAGAATCCGCAATGATATCACGTGACGTCAAGGAGAAGCGCATCCCTGGTGTCCCCATAGCGATCCCATCCGCAACCGTAATGGTTCCGAATTGAACCGGCCAAGCTCCTGCATCTTTCACACCTTCTTTGGCCAATTTCCCAAAATCATGGAGGTGGATGTTACAAGGGGTATTTTCCGCCCATGTCGAAATCACTCCGACAATCGGTTTCTCAAAACTTTCATCGGTCATTCCCGTCGCGCGAAGCATGGCACGGTTGGGCGATTTTACCATGCTGTCGTAGACACTACTACGATGGCATTTGTCTAATTCTGTCATGTCATTCCTCTCGTTTCATTTTTTACCATTATAGCATAAAAGACGGCTCAAAGGCAGATCCAAACTTTGAGATCAACTAGGGAGAAGCAAGTTTTTCCAAAAATTTCAATTTTTTTGTCAAGTAACTTTACTTTACAAAAAAGTTTTGTTATACTGTTAAAGTTGATGAAAATCAAACCTAATTGAATTTATATCTTAAAAGGAGAAAAACGAAATGGCAGTACCTGCACGTCGCACATCAAAAGCGAAGAAAAACAAACGTCGTACGCACTACAAAGTAACAGCTCCATCTGTAAACTTTGACGAAGCAACTGGAGATTACTCACGTTCACACCGTGTATCACTTAAAGGATACTACAAAGGACGTAAGATCGCTAAAGCTGCATCAGCTGAATAATAGAAGGGAGATACCATGCGCGTAAATATTACACTTGAACACAAAGAATCTGGTGAACGCTTGTACCTTACTTCTAAAAACAAACGTAACACTCCAGACCGTCTTCAATTGAAGAAATACTCACCAAAACTTCGCAAACACGTTGTGTTTACAGAAGTTAAATAATAGGTCATTACGTTTCAACAGAGACGTGAAAACCTTGGTTTAATGCGATTCTTGAGTTTTTAAACTTCAATGTATTGCAATAAAAATCAACCGAATGACTACATTTTTGACTACATTTTTTGTGAAATAAATTAGATGTTCGGATATATAAGAGACACCCTAGTTCAAATGAACTAGGGTGTTTTTTCAGAATACTACAAATCTCTCTAATACAGCTTATATTCACTACTAATCAAAGTAACTTTTTAATTCTTCTCTTAGCAATTTTTTAGACATTTCAAAATGTCTTTTTACAGTTTTATGACTCTTGAATCGAGTCTCTTTTGTTAGTTCTAGTAATGATTTTCCGTATATTACTTTCCCCAAAAATATATGTCTGTCATCTTCTAAAAGTTTGTTTAAAGCTCTGCAAAGATATTCACGAACCTCATTAATAAGTGTCAGCTCAAGTGGATTCAAACTATTATCGTTATATAAGTCAATTAATTCGATTATACCTCCTTCATTTTTTACTATTGCGTTCAAGCTTGAGAGATGATACTTGCGGTCTTGTCGCTTAATATTATCAAATTGTTGGTCTAGTAATCTACTCACTTCATTCCAATCGTTTTCACGTATTGCTCGATTAATTCTACGTTCTCTGCGTTCTTCAATTTTTGACATATTTTCTCTTTTCTAACAGTCTCTTTTGAGAAGACGAATAGAAACTCTAATATTCAAAAATTGAAAGCCTTGCTGTCAAATGCACACCAAAAATCGGCGAAACAATTTATACACAACACAACCTTTATCGTTACATCGTTTATATTAGTTTCAATCCGTCTTCTTGATGCGCATCATCAAAGACTATACATGTTTTTTGTAAAGAAATTTCTTTACTTCATTATGTTAACAAACTCCCCCCAAGAAAAATTAAGCGTTTTTTAAAAAAACTGGGATTTTTGATATAATCTAATATTATGAGAGATAATTTGTTCTTATTTAACGATTTACTTGATGAATTTTTAAGAGAAATAAAAAAGAAGTTTGGTATATCTACTAAACTTCTTACTTTCGAGCTAGGAATATCAAAAAACATGCTAAATAATTGGAAAAAAGGAACTTACTCTCCAAATATTAAATCAATTAAAAAACTTTTAACATATTTAAATAAATTTAATAAGGAACAAAATGAAATTATTGTTAAGGATCCTAACATTAGTTCTTTAATCAAAGCACTTTTAAACATGTTATATACTGAAGTTGACATTTATCCAAAAACAAACAATGAAGAGAGGCGAAAAAAATGGCTTCAAAAAGAGAGAAAAGAAAATTTTAAACAGAGTTTTAATAATTATATTCTATTTTTAAATGAAATTAATTTAAGCTATAAAAAAGAATGTAAGAAACTACCTAATGATAATGTTGATGACCAGTTAAAATACGAAATCCATGAAATGTTAATTACCGAAGGACTAATTAATTCAGATAGGAAAACAGGAGTTCAAAAAATTTTGTCTCAGAGATTAGGTGTGAGCTGTGCTCAAATTAGTCGCTGGAAAAAAGGGGAAGATTACCCGTCAAAACTAAACTTAGATAGAATCAAAAAACTAATGGCAAAGGATCCCACTTATCGGGTACTGACAAAAGAAGACTTTCGTAATAACTATGAGAGTTCATATAAGTTAATGTTTATTAATAATTTTGAGATCAATTATATCAGGCGATTAGAAGATATTATTTCAAGTACTAAAAGATTGAAAGATAACTTTCTAAACGAGTTTCCAAATTGGCAATTTCTCCGACCAACAATTTTCGAACGTCGCCAAAAAGCAATAGAAACGCTATATAATGAAAATATAATGTTGTTAAGGACTGCATATAAGATCATTAAAAAAACAGATAATAAATTTCCAGAATGGCTTTATAACAAGATAGCAGATGAAAAGCTACTTATAATACATGTTGGAACTATGGAACTTCCTATAAGTTCTTGTAAAAATTACGAGTATTTTTCAAGTGAAATATATGATTCTTTTAAAGATATTAGGAATTTCCAAAATAAATTAAATTCAGGAGATTCATTAGACACAACAGTATTAAACAACTGTGTGCTACTTGTTTTGGCTAGAGAATTTATAATAGAAGATCTCCTTATGAAGGATAGAGAATCGTTTATAGAATGGTTCCACGAAAATTCAGATAAATTCGAAGTTGTTGAAAATTATGCTGTTAAAAGTATTAATCTAGTTGACCTATTTAATAAAACTAAAGAAGAACCACTGAAAGAATTCTTTGAACAGTTTAGGCAACTAATATTGGATAAGCAAAAGGGCGTATCCATTAAGGATACTTCCTATGAGATAGATAAAGATATATACAACTACTTATTCCACTTGGTTGATGTGCTTGATCTGGATAATTTAATTGATGAACTTAACCCTGAATTTAAAAATAAATATGGTTTTTCTCTAAGTGATTTTATTGAGGCAAAAAATGTTTTTGAAGACATTTTGAAAAAAAACAATATTCATAAAAGAAATAGCGAAGAAATTCCTTTTTTAGAATCTGTACGTAGAGATGAGCAAAAAATTATCGAATTCTTTAAAATTCATCCTGTTTTGAATTCCTTTATTATGCATGGTTCAGAGGACATAAAAAAATGTATTTAGTCTCAATAAAACTGCCAAAACACACCCATTTTATTTAATAATTGTATATAATATGTTGATTATATTTACAAATTGTGATAATATGCTGATTATAGTTAGAAGTCATACATGATTTTTTTTTGAATAGAATATCATCAAAAAATCACTTACTAACACCACTAATATAAAATTGTTACATTGGGGGACATGATGTCATTAAACAAATTCATTAACGGTGTAATAGCAGGTCTTTTTACAGTTAGGGTAAAACAATCCGGTGATAATTATATAAAGAGATCTCATAATACAATTAAAGCTAATAAACCAATCAAAAAAGATTGGAGTAAATAAATTGAGAGAATTATTATCAAAAGCTTGGTACTATAGCACTTTGCCAATCTATTGGTTTTTTGCTTTTGTAACCTCACAACAGTTAGTTGGTATCTTTGGAAGTGGAGTAATAATCGGTTTTCTCATGTTCTTGTTTACATGGCGAACTACATGGTTTTGGTTCCAATTCACAATGTTATGTGTATTTTGTTCATTTGCTCTGTGGATAGGTGGCATCGCTTATGGTTTCATTGGAAAATATGTAATTAAATTCATTCGATTCATTCAAGGAATCATCGACGGTGTAGATTATAATGATTAATTCATTAAACAATATCAGTCGCAACTTCTATATATCATAAATTAAAAAGAGGCATTTGCCTCTTTTTAATTTATGACAGAAATTCCGATTAAACTAAAATGCTTATCTATCTTCACTCAACCTTAAAATGTTCAAGAATACTTTTATGTATTCACTACTATCTTCTTTCACTTGAAGTTTCTCAATAAGAAGTTGGAGGTCTTGATTTGAAGAATAAGAAAGAGGTTTAAAAAAATCACTTGGTTCAATTTCCATCGCTTGTAAAATCCTAAGCAGTGTATCTACTGATAGATTTCTTCTGTTATTTTCTACTAAATTGATAAAAGGTAAACTTAAATCGCTTAATTCCGCCAATTCTTGTTGGGTCAAATTCTTTTTTAATCTATATTCTCTAACCAATTTACCAATTATCATAAAAAACTCCTTTTATATATTGTATAAATTATGGACCCATTTTTATATAAACAATTGTATCTTTGTTTTAATAAACATTTACAATAGTTGCAGTTAGTGATATAATATCACTGTTACGAATTGTTTAGAACCAATTAATTTTAGGTTTCTTACACAAATTACTTTTAGTAGATAGGAAAATAAATGAAAAAGAGAAATGTCACAATTGCTATTGCAACTGGAATGGCGTTAACAGGTTTTACTGCTGTTACAGCTAATGCTGATGAAGTTGTTACACCTGCAGAAACAAAAGCAACAACCGTTGCTTCAAAAACAAGTGAAGTAACACAAGCAGAGGTCACAACTGCCGAAACATATGCTAATCAAGCACAAAGGGATGTAGATGCCCAACAAACGGTTGTAAATGAAGCTACTAGAAATGTCGAAAAAACATCAAATGCTGAGAAAGAAGCCAAAGCTAATCTGGATATAGCGACTGCCAATGCTAATGAAGCAACTCCAGAAAATATTCAGTCTGCAAAAGAAAACGTTGAAGCTGTTAAAGCTGAAATCAAAGCAAATGAGACTAAAGTGGCAGAAAAAAAAGCTAATGTAAACGAAGCAACAACAAAAGTTACAAACCAAAACGATAAAGTTGTCACAGCTCAAAAAGAAGTCGACAACGCTCAAAAAGAAGTCGGCAATGCTAAAACAGATGTAGAAAAAGCACAATCAATCCTTGATGGAACAGGTGCTAAAGAAGTTATTGCAAAAGCAGAACAAACACAAGCTAAAGTAAATGCAGATAAAGAAGCAGTTGCTAAAGCAGAATTGAAAGGTTCTGAGAAAACACTTGTAGAAGCACAAGAAAAAGTCCAAAACTTAGAAAATGCTCCTGCTAAATTGGTAGAAGCACAAAATGCACTTGCAAAAGCGCAAAATGCACTTGTAGAAGCACAAAAGAACCTTGAAGCTGAGCAAATTAAATTGAATGAGTTAATTGTTAAACGTGATGAGGCTAAAAAAGCTTACGAAGTGATTAAAGCACAATTCGATAAGCAAGAAGAAGCTAAGAAACAAGCTGAATTGGAACGTAAACGTGAAGAATTAGCTAAGCAAGGTATCCAAAACGTTCCAGTCATTTCTCAAACTGGAAAAGTAATCGGCTTTGTACAATCAAAAAATCGGTATAAATATGGTGCTGTTGTTTCACCACAAATTGTTCCATACAATTCCGAAAATAATTTTGAAAAAACAAATCAAAACTCAGAACGACAATTGCCTTCAACTGGACAATTTGATAGTGTGTTCAGTATGATTGGTGCATTATTAATCGGCACTTTTGGTTTTGGGTTAATAACTAAAAGAAAAGAAAATTAATTAAAACTAATAAAATCAGATTGAAGAAAAGGTCCATTTTAGACAATTTTTTCAATCTTTTTTAGCAGGGATTACCAATTCCCTGCTTTTTTTCTCCTTAAAGATAGGAGGTGAAATTATATAGCGTCAGAAAGTCTAGCTCCGACTTAAACCGAGCATATCAGATCAACTCTACATTAACAAAGAAAGGAAAATATTATGAAAACACATAATCGTACAGCGGGATATTCAATTAACACCGCAAAACACTACATCAATACTAAACAAGCTATTTACTGTCTTAGTGATGAATTAGAATCACAAGTCAAATTTGAGAACAATCAACCAACTGGAGAGGTCATTGCTTATAAAGCGTGGTTTTCACAGAAGGGACTACCACCTTTTCAGGTGAAATTTGAATCAGAAGTGCCTCTGCCTTCTTATTTGGCGATGGTTGATTTCGATAATCTTGAAGCATGTGAAGTTGGTTATAACGTTTATTTCCGCGCAAATGATGTTAAAGAGGTTAAATAATGGATAAAAAAGCACTTGAACAATATTTGTTGCAAAGTCTAAACATGGGACTAGGATCCTCGATACAGGGAGAAACTAGTTATACAAACAGTTTCGATATTAAAATCACTGCGGAAGGCTTTATTTTTATACCACGCCTTCCCGCCAGTTATATAATTGATGACGAGCTCTATCAGAAAATCTTTCTAATTGCTAATGCATCTTTATATCCAAGATATACCCTACTCAAACAAAATTCAGCATTTTTCATTGCTCTTGACACCGACGATATTCATGTTCAGCGCGGGCTCTTCTTTCCATGGAAACTTGGTATTTCTGAACGCATTGTAATACCCGATTTAGAAGAATTTTCAGAAAATCAAAAAGGAAATCTAATCCCAATCATGAAAAATCTTTCTATTGACTACAATAAAGTAACTTCTATGGCTATCGCTGGGAACAGCGGATCTGGTAAATCTTATGCCCTGACCTATTTTTTGACTTTGCTCAAAAATTTTTCTGACTTGATTATTGTAGATCCAAAGTTTGATACTCCCAGCCGTTGGGCCCGCGAAAATGGATTTCCTGTTCTCCATCCTCAACGAAATCGTTCTAAATCAGATTTTGTTTCAGAAATCAATGAACATCTTAGTTCTTGCTTAAATCTTATCCACCAAAGACAAGAAATCCTCTATGATAATCCAGACCATAAATTTAGGCATTTTACAGTTGTAATAGATGAAATGCTTGCATTATCTGAAGGAGTCAATAAAACTATAAGGGATTCATTTTTTTCACTAATTTCAGAAATCGCTTTGCTCTCGAGATCGTCAAATGTACATCTTTGTATGGTGGGACAACGTTTTGACCATACTTCTATACCGGTTTCTGTTCGAGAGCAATTAAATGTTTTAATTCAGATAGGCAATATCAACAAGAAAACAACGCAGTTCCTATTTCCAGATTTAGATCCCGAAGGAATTGTTATTCCTATTGGCAAGGGTACTGGACTAATACAAATTATTGATAGCGATCATCCATATCAGGTGCTTCCATTACTCTGTCCCACTTATTTTACAAAGGAAGGTGTTTTATAACAATGAGGAAGAGTTTTTTCCAAAAAACATACAATATTAACACAGGGTTAATCTATTTCATATTTATGAGCATAATTTTAAATCTAGCATTAAAACAACTTAGACAATTATTTGAAAAATTAAATATTCCACAACTTAAAAATACATTCTCTCTTATTCAAGAAAAATTGGGAATTATCGAATACATGAGTAAAGTAACATCGATTATTTTAATAACTTTAATTGTTTTTCTTATTACTATCGAGTTATTTCAAAGATTTAGAAGTGATTCTGTCTTTAATTATTTTAAATCAATTTTTCAAACAATTAGATTTCGACATTTTTTAAAACAGTACGAAAAAACTGAAACAGTCAATGATAGGGACAATAACATAACAAAAACTCAGTTAGATCCTGTCATACAAAATTTTAACAGTTCGATCTCTAAATGTACGATTGACGTTAGGAATACAACTGTAAGTGTCGTTATGCAATATCCAAAGACTCAACAAGCACAAAAAATTCTACGAGAAATGACCGGACAAATTAAGGAAGAGATTTCTAATTATAACCCACGTTATATTTTCTCATCTCCTACTAGGGAAGGGGATAAATTCTGGTTTAAGGCAACAAAAGTATAACAAAAGGCAGTGCTTGGCTCATATAATGATAGCCAAGAGCACTGCCTTTTGTTATTTTTAATCAAGATATCTAATGGGGCTCACTACGACAGCCCCAATAGATAGACAATCATTAATCAAATTATTTTTTAAATCATTACCAAAAATGGTCAAAAATTCTCCTAATTAATGAGAATAAAAAAGGAGGTTGTTAACTTGGCAAAAAACATACGGTCAAATAAATGGACTTTCTTGTTATATCAAGAAAGTGCCCCTAAAAACTATCTTGATATTCTAGAAGAGATGCATGTCCCTTTTGTTCTTAGCCCTTGGCATGATAAAGATGTAAATAAAGAGACTGGAGAATTCAAAAAAGCTCACCGACATGGTGCACTATATTTTGATTCGCTTAAAAGTTACACTCAAGTTTCTGATTTACTGACCAAGAATCTTAATACCCCTGCCCATGTGGAACCAGTCATGTCTCCGAAAGGGATGTACGATTATTTCACTCATGCTCAAAATCCTGAAAAAACTTTATATGATATCAATGATATTGAATCCGGTTGCGGTTTTGAGCTAGATAAATTTCTTATTAGTAATAACAATGATGAATTTCTTTCAATGGTAATCGATGTCATTGAAGAATATAATTTTACAGAATTTAATGCACTAGTAATATACGCTAGAAAAGAAAATAAACAGTTGCTAGGTTTAATTATGGATAAAACTTACTTCTTTGCTAAATATTTAGATTCAAGGAGACACGATAAATCAAGAAAGGAAAATACAGATGACAAATATTGAAAGTACAAAACTCGATCATATTGAACAGCTTCTGATATGCTTGGTATCCATTTCTCAGAAACAATTAGAAAGACATCAAAATTTAAAGATTGTAACTCAGAAAGAACTCTTAACGATTTTACAGATATCTCCTAACACTCTAAAATCTTGGGAAAAAACGGGACTTAAGCGTCTTGAACCACCTATTGAGGGAACTCGAACAGTTTATTATAAGATGGAGGATGTGATAAGCTATTTAACTCCTTGATCCTAAAAAATGTGTTAAAATAGCAATATCACATAGAATAGTGTGAGGTTGTTATTTTAGCCTTTTATATATCCGAACGTGAAAGGCTACTATGCAAAAAGAAACTATCATTCACAACAATCGAAAAGTCATTAAAACTATCAAGAATAATGGAAATATTAGCTATACGCAACGTGGTGTGTATATTGGTGTAGATGTTAAGACTGGAAAAAAAGTTACATCATCTATAACTGCTAAAACTCTAAAAAGTCTAGATAGGAAAATCATTCAAGCTCGGATTGATTTTGAAGCGAAGGGATCAACTCTAAAAGAGACCTTGTCGATTAATAACTTCGAGGAATTAGCAGAAGCCTGGTTTGTCAGTTTTGTGACTTGGGTGACTTCTCAGAATACGATCAACAGAGTTCGAAGCTATCTTGATACCTATCTTATCCCTAAGTTTGGAGAATATAAGCCTGAAGAGATAAAATCCGCAGATATTCAAATTTGGGTTAATAAATTAGCTCAACAATCTAAAAAGTCTGTTGAATCAGGTGTTAAAAAATCCAAAAAGGGACACGCCAAAGATTTCGGTGCAATTATCTATAAGCTTAGTGATATTTTCGATTATGGAATTACGAATTTCGAACTTTCTCATAATCCAGCTAGGACAGTAAAAATCCCTCCAAAACCGAAGGTGGTAAAGGAGAGAATCATGGTATTGCACGGAGAGGACTTGGCTATTTGGCTGAACTATCTTGATACTCTTCCTGATACTCGAGCAAATCGAAGATTTAAGGTTATATGCGACACACTATTAGCTTCCGCACTTCGAATCAACGAGCTTCTAGCTTTGACGATCAATGATTTAGATTTTGATGCTAATGAAATTATCGTCAATAAAACGCTAATGTGGAAAGCTGGAAATAAGAAACTTGGGATTAAGGGCGAGATTGTTTGTAAGAATAGTGCCAAAACGGATGCTGGCAACAGAAGAGTTGCAGTCCCGAGAAAAGTATTAGATGACTTGAAAGCTTTTCATGCTGAGATGAATGATTATTTTGTGAGTCACGATTTACCAACTGTAGACTTAATTTTCCCTACAATTTACGGGAACTATATGTGTGACAGAAATGAACGTGCAACGCTTAAAAAGCGTTTGACCGAGTTAGGACTACCAAACTATGGTTTTCACCTTTTCCGCCATACACATGCTTCTTTAATGCTGAATGCTGGTGCAAACTGGAAAGAGCTCCAGATAAGAATGGGCCATAAGTCGATTAAAACGACAATGGATACTTATGCTGAATTAGCACCGAAAAAGAAGGCAGAAGCAGTTGAAATCTATCTCAAAGAAATTGCAAAATTGACAGCATAGCAAAATGACTACATTTATGACTACATTTTCTAAAGAACAATCTAAAAACGTTGATATAACGGTGTTTAAAGAGTGCTAAAATACCATTAACAACCTTTACTGAAGTTAAATAATAGAGTTTAAAAAGTCGTTGAAAATCAATTTCAACGACCTTTTTTCTTTTTGCCAAATGCAGTATATTGCACTCTATTTCAATTCAAGCTCTGGCTTTTTCCAAAAATTAAGTTGGGAAAATATTGTCTTTCCATGATATTTGCATTTAATGATATGAACGCTACTAAAATTATATATTATTATACAACTTTATATTTAATAATATAGGAAATCTCTAAAGATAGGGCTTTTATCACTCACGAAAACTTTAAAATATTCGAACCTCTTATCTGAACCTGAAATCAAAAGTTTAAAGTCTTTAGTTTCATTTTTCCATATATATTCTATCTCAAATTGATAACTATAGTCATACGCTACGTATCTATCTAACAGTCCATTAATTTTATTAGCAGCATATTTTTTGATTCGATCTTCTTCCTATAGAAAACCTGATTTTTATATCTTATCTATTTTAAGTCAATACCACTATGACCTTTTCTCACAGAAATCATAAAATCATGATAATCTCCTGGAACATCGTTTTCTGAATCAGCCTCAGTTAATCCCACATAATAAGAATCTTTTACTTCCTCTGCACTCTTTGAGAAGAAACCTTCTCTCAATATCTTTTGAGTTTTTTCTACTTGATAGGACATTGAGTCTTTGGCAAGCTGTTGTACGGCAAATGTTAAAACCATCTGCATTTGATTTTTGCTATACTCATCTCGATCATATGTCCCAAAAGTGTAGTTCACTACCCTTGCCTTTGGTTCCTTATAGTTTGATGCAACGACTGCATCAAACTGTTTTTGTACATCTTTGATTGTTTCATCTAAGCGTTTCAATTTTTCTCTCACGTCAGTGGAGTTTTTCGCGTCCCACGATAGCTGTATACCTTCCTTCTTCATTGATTCTAATTGAACTTCCATCCTTTCCCTGAGCTGTTGTTTTTGGCGATAAAAATTACGTTCATGAGCTTTTTTTGCAATTTCGAGTATCTGTTTGTCATTCTTCCCACTAAATTCACCAAGATCTATATCCAGTCCCAAATAAGCTACCACATTCCCTTTCCCATCAAAATGATACACAGCGGTAACTGCATCATATGGATTCAAAGTAACTTTTTCCCCATGATGGACATCAATCCATACAGAATCCGTTTTCAACTCTTCCGTCATTTTTATCCCTTTAATTTTAATATGTAACCCTTCACAAGCGACCAACACTACTGCTATCAATGATAGAAAGACTAATTTCATCCATGTCTTCATTCTAATTTCTCCAAAATTAAATTCTTCCAAATTATTATACCATATACTGATATTTATAGCTTTTCTCACATTTTTTAATATACTTAGAAGAAAAATATCCATTGAAATAATCATACATACTACAACTCTGAGAGATGGCTCCTTTGAAAAGTAATTCTTAATGGTAATATACATTCTGTTAGCTCTCTTCGTTAGTTTTATCATATCTTCAGTCTTATATATCGATTTTAAATGGTGGATCACTCTGGCTGTGAATGCAAGTTTTCTGTTCTCCTATCCAAAATCGAAAAACAACCGGAAAAGAAACCGTTCACGACTGCTTCTTCTCTGGTTGTTTTTTATACTAACGATTTTTCCGGCTTAATTGATAAGAGTACATCATAGGGATAAACACAATGGCGAGGATGACCAGCACCAGTACATAAGAAAGCGCGAATTGAAGGCCTGCTTCAAGTAGGAGGATCAAACCTCCGAGGACCCACAACTTCCCTGCCAAGCGATGGGTTTTGTGCCAGTTATCTTCACTCTGTAAGGTCCAAGGCAGACGGATTCCAACCGTGTGATTCACTTTTAGCTTAGGCATGTAATTGCCCATGATTACAAAGATGAGACCCAGCAGAACCGAAACAAAAACTGATGGATTGGTAGTAGATCCTAGCGCCTTACTATAGATGAGATAGGAGGTACTTAAGGAAACGATTGGGGTCAACCAGTAAATCGCTCTGATCATTTTCTCATTCATAGCGCTATTCTTAGAATCGCGACCGATCATAAAGATCATAAACAGATGCACCATGAGATCGAAAATAGGAAGACCAAACACAACCAGGGGTTTCGATTGGAAGTTATTGGCCTGGCCAGCAAAATTGAAGTGAATCGGGATTTGGTTAGGCAATTGCGACCAAATCATCAGCCCCCAAAGCATGGGGAAAAGGATCACCATAGAAGTTAATAGCAATAGTTTTTTATTCGTTTTCATCAGTAGAGTCTCCTTTCAAATCAACGAGCCAGACCATTAAATCCTCCAAGACAGAAGTATTGAGTTCATAGTAGATAAAATTCTTCTCTTTTTCCTCTCGAATTAAATCTGCCTGCTTGAGGAGGCTTAAATGATGAGAAATGGTCGCTCCTGCTACATCAAAGTGGCCAGCGATATCTCCCGCAGATAATTTCCCCGCCTTTAGCAGTTCTAAGATACTTCTTCTTATCGGATTCGATAAAGCTTTAAATGTTTGCGCAAAATTCATTCTCTATCTCCTTTAATCTATTTAGAAATATTTCTAAATAGATTCTAGTACTTTCGGATGGGTTTGTCAACTCTATTTAGAAAAAAATCTAAATAGTTTCTGTTGTAAAAAAATATCAGACCTAAGACCGATTCTTATAAACAGCGTCTTTTCTTAAGTTTTCTTTAAGAAATCAGCCTTATAATAAAACCATCAAATGAAGACCTCCTAACTTTGTTTGATAGAAAATCCTAAACTTTTTCATAATAATCTCCCTATAAGAGCCACCAAAACCGGTGGCTTTTCTATATCTCTTAATGAGGTGAACTCAGAGAGTTCAACCGAATTTAGAGATATTGATGCAGTTTGAGCGAAGCGAAAACTACGATCTTTAAAAAATTAATGAGGTGAACTCAGTGAGTTCATCCGAATTTAGAGATATAGATGCAGTTTGAGCGGAGCGAAAACTACGTTCCTTATAATACTTAATGAGGTGAACTCAGAGAGTCAACCGAATTTAGAGATATTGACGCAGTTTGAGCGAAGCGAAAACTACGTTCCTTATTCCCTTAGCGAACGGTAGTGAGCTTAGGTACGTTGATGCAGTTTGAACGACAGTGAGAACTACGATCTTTAGAATGGAATAAGCAATTTTACTGTTTGGAATGATGATTAATGCATTTTGTCAGACTTAAGACCTATTTTTTAAACACAACCTTTTCTTAAGTTTTCTTTAAGCAAACCACCTTATAATAAAACCATCAAATAAAGACCTCCTAACTTTGTTTGATAGAAAATCCTAAACTTTTTCATAATAATCTCCCTATAAGAGCCACCAAAACCGGTGGCTTTTTCTATGGGAGTGAGACAGAACAATTTTATAAAATTGTTCGTTGTCTCACCCCCGCACAGTTGATTAGGTATTCTTTGGAGCTATAAGAGCGAACAAAGATACCAATCAACCACTGCGTTATGCAATTGTTACTAATCTATTTTTGTGAACCAGACCTAGTAGGGGCTTAGACGAACTTAGGTACGTTGATGCAGTTCGAACGCTAGTGAGAACTACGTTCCTTCTCCTTCATTTGTACTAATACTCCAATTTATGCTCGATCTATGTTATAATGAAGAGAATTTTTGTCTGAGGAGGATTTATGAAAAAAACACATTCTATGCTATTCATCCCGGGCATCATTATGCTTGGGATTGTTTTACGAACACCATTTACTACGCTTCCGACTGTCTTGTCTGACATCGCTGCTGGTTTGGGGGTAGATGTGAGCTCTCTGGGACTATTGACTAGCTTGCCACTTCTCACCTTTGCCATTTTCTCACCTTTTGCGATTCAATTTGCTAAAAAGTTGGGGATTGAGCGCCTCTTCTTTCTTGTCTTGATCGCAATGACGATCGGATCTGCCATTCGGATTATCAATCTTCCCTTTCTCTATCTGGGAACCATCTTAATTGGAGCAAGTATTGCCTTTCTCAATGTTCTGCTTCCTAGCTTGATTCAGGCCAATAGGCCTAAGCAACTCGGTGTGCTAACGACTCTCTACATCACTTCTATGGGGATGTCCACAGCGATCGCCTCTTCTGTGGCCGTTCCGATCACCAAAGCCACTTCTTGGCAAGGTTTGGTCAACATCTTGACAGCCTTGTGTGCTCTTGCTTTGGTCATCTGGATTCCTAACCTTCGCTACAACCACCATCTTAAAAAGACGACTACTAGTGAATCTAGTAGCAAGTGGTATACCAATAAATATGTTTGGGCTATCATGATTTTTGGGGGCTTGCAGTCACTGCTTTTCTACACCAGCATGACTTGGCTTCCGACCATGGCTGTTCAAGCTGGCCTTTCAAAGGTTGAGTCTGGACTACTGGCCTCCGTGTTCACCCTGATCAGTCTCCCATTCTCCTTGACGATCCCAAGTTTAACGACACGGTTATCCGATCGCAATCGACGCTTGATGCTTACGATTGTTGTCGGAGCAGGGATTCTGGGGGTAGCCATGCTCTTAATCCCGACCAGCAGCTTCTTCTACTGGTTGGTATTAAATGCTCTGATTGGAAGTTCCGTTAGTTCGCTTTTCCCTTACCTCATGGTAGCTTTCTCTATGAAATCCAGCACGCCTGAAAAAACAGCTCAACTTTCCGGTCTTGCCCAAACAGGAGGCTACGTCTTTGCTGCTTTTGGCCCCATTCTCTTCGGCTACAGCAAATCCCTCTTCCACTCTTGGACACCAGCTATCCTCATGCTACTGGTCTTAACCATTATCATGGCGATTGCCCTTTATCAGGTGGAAAAAGTCGATCATATTTTATAACCATTGTCCGGCTGGAAAATTCGTCTTCCGGCTTTTTTGTGCACACAAAAAAGAACTAGGCTCTAGGCCTAGTTCAATGTTTTATTATTCGGTAAATGAGATATGCACGTGGTCATAGTGGTTTGCTGTATCTCCACCACGGTCAGGCATTTGGTTCCAAGTGTTAGCTGGTCCGTAAATGTTGTCTACTGGCATGTAGAATTGTTGTTTCCAGATAACATATGAGATACCTGCACGGTCCATATTGTCAATAGCATATTGGGCAACTTGATCCCCGAGTTGTGAACTGGTTGGTACCATTACGTCCACTGCAAGTCCTTTACCATGATCGTCTGGATCCCCTTCACGGTAACCACCAATGTTTGTGATACCAAATTTTGCAGCGATTTCTTGACGGAAAGCTTCTGCTTGTGGTTGAAGGTGTGGATCATTTGGAATCGTATTTCCGCTCGTTGAGGTTTCTGCTACTGGTTGCACTTCTGGTGCTGCAGTCGTTTCTGCTGCTGGTTGTGCTGCTGGAGCTTCTTCTGCTACTGGAGCAGATTGAGGAGCAGCTGGAGCTTCAGGAGTTGCTGGAGCTTCAGGAGCAGCAGCTGGCGCTACTTCTTGATTTTGTACTTCAACATTGACAGCTGGAGCACCGTAGTTTGGTGTTTCTGGAACAGCTGGTTGTGCTGGTGTTTCTGTTGCTGGTACTTCAACTACTGGAGCTTCTTGAGTTTCTGCTGCTGGAGCAACTGGTACAGCTTTATTATCTTCGTTTACTGGTTTAGACAAATCGTTGACAGCGACTGTTTGGTCATCAACTGTCACTTGGTTTGTTGTCAAGTCAGCACTTGCAACGGTTGCATCTGTCGCACCTGCTTGAGGAGTTTGGATTTCAACTGAAGTTACTTCTTTTTGATCATTTACTGTTGTTTTCAAAACAGTACCTGGGTAGATCAAATCCATGTTGCTGATGTTGTTCAAGTTTGCCAACACATGTACGTCGATTCCAAGCGCTTCTGCGATCGAACTCAATGTATCACCATATTTGATGGTATAAGTTTGTTGGTTTTCACCGCTTTGTTGGATATCATGTTTGATTTCATCTACTGAGCGAGCTACCCAATCTTCAAGTGTTTCTGCAGTGGCTTTTGTAAATGGAATCACTGCAAGAGCTACTGTTGAAGCGATCAAGGCTTTCGTATTAACTTTTAATTTCATCTTTTATCCTCTTTTTTCTTTGTTTTTTTGTTCAAGATTTTCTTGGACAAATTAACTACTATACTATCTTATCACAATTTAAAAATAATAAAAGGCCTTTTTGGCTATTTAACAAAACTGTATTTTTCTTGTAACATTTCGTCTTTCTTGTCACATTGTTACAAACTAGTAACATAAAAAGAGGGTGCTGGAAGAAGAGTACGAGGATACAAAAAAAGCCTCATCAAGGAGCGGTTCCTCGATGAGGTTCTTGTATTTTTTAAGTAATTGAGGCCGGGCTAAGAACTGGGTAAAAAACGCAAACTGTAATAGTACTAACTTCAAAGGCACAGTAGCTGATTGGATTTTTCTCTCGCTTTAAGAGCTCGGAAAAATCCTAATCAGCCTTGTGGGGGCAGGACAACGAAGCATTCTATACAACAGTGCTTCTGTCCTGCTCCCTATTTTCCTTTGAGTTGCTTAACGGCTTTGTATCTTGATGTATCTTATTTTACCTTCATGATTCTGACGAGGTTGGCGCGTTCGGCTTCTTCGAGTTTCATTTCGATATAGTAGATGGTCTCTTTGAGGTCTGGGATGGTCGCATACTCAAGTCCGTTCACTCGACGGCGGGTTTTCTCGATTTCATCTGCCATGAGCTGACAGCTTTTTTCGATTTCCGCTAACTTGAGCAAATCTGGGAGTAGATCCCCCATTTCTTGGATGGTGCTATCCATTTGACTGTTGGAGGCTAAGTAGCTATAAACCACGTCCCCTTCATCATCTCCGTATGGATTATCGATACGGGCATGGAGCTTGGGCACGCGCACACTCATGACATTTTCTTCCTCGATATGCAGCATCACTTCTCGCGTGGGAACGGCGAAGATTTCTTCCACCATGAGGTCGCTCTCTAAGGACTTAGCCATCACGAAATCTTGCATATTGCCCACCAGCGCTGCCTCCACCTTTTGGCGCAGACGATTATTCTCACGCACTGCTTCAATAAAACGGCGCATGAGTTCATCCCGCTTATCCTTGAGCAACTTGTGCCCCCGGGTTGCTGTCTTGAGGCGCTCTTTGAGAATATTAAGCTCCATCCGAGTTGGTTTTACATTTAATCGTGCCATAGGCTAATCCTCTTTGTTTGGCAGATACTTGTCAATCATCTCATCCTTGATCCGTTTAAGCTCTGTTCGTGGAAGGATGGATAGGAGTTCCCAACCGAGATCCAAACTTTCCTCAATCGTCCGATTGGTAGTGAAACCTTGGTTGATGTATTCCTGCTCAAAGCGGTCCGTAAATTTAACATAGAGCTTGTCGGTATCTGACAAGGCAGATTCCCCAAGCACTACAGCCAGTTCTTTGGCTTGTTTTCCTTGGGCGTAGGCTGCAAAGAGCTGGTTCATGGTCGCCGCATGGTCTTCCCGAGTCTTGCCTTCACCAGAACCCTTGTCCTTCAAACGGGAAAGGGATGGAAGAACATTGATCGGTGGGCGGTAACCACTATTGTAGAGATCGCGAGATAGAATAATCTGACCTTCGGTGATGTAGCCTGTCAAGTCAGGGATAGGGTGGGTGATGTCATCTTCTGGCATGGAGAGGATCGGAATTTGGGTCACAGATCCTTTCTTTCCAACCAAGCGTCCTGCACGTTCGTAGAGGGTTGAGAGGTTAGTATAGAGGTAACCTGGATAGCCCCGACGACCTGGAACTTCCCGGCGGGCAGCAGATACTTCCCGAAGGGCTTCACAGTAGTTGGTCATATCCGTCATAATAACCAAGACGTGCATGTCTTTTTCATAGGCCAAATATTCGGCGGCTGTCAAGGCGATCCGAGGAGTGGCAATCCGCTCAATAGCTGGGTCATTGGCTAGGTTGATGAAGAGGACAGAGCGGTCAATGGCCCCTGTCTCCCGAAGATCGTTCATAAAGAACTCGGCTTCTTCAAAGGTAATTCCCATAGCCGCAAAGACCACGGCGAAGTTTTCTTCCGAATTAAGAACCGTCGCTTGACGAGCAATCTGAGCCGCCAACTCCTTGTGAGGAAGACCAGAACCTGAGAATACTGGGAGTTTTTGGCCCCGAACCAAGGTATTCAAATGGTCAATGGCTGAGATCCCTGTCTGGATAAATTCATCTGGATAGTCCCGCGAAACAGGATTGATGGCTTGTCCATCAATGTCCAAGTACTTCTCTGGGATAATCTCTGGACCGCCATCGATGGGTTTGCCCATCCCGTTAAAGATGCGTCCGACCATGTCTTCAGACACAGGAAGTTCTAGGGGACGTCCGGTAAAGCGAACCTTGGCTTTTTCCAAGTTGATCCCACTAGATCCTTCAAAGAGCTGGACCATGGCCTTATCTTCTTGGACTTCGAGGACTTGTCCCTGACGGGTCGTTCCATCATGAAGCTTGATTTCTACGAGTTCATTGTAGTGAACCCCTTCGACCTGATCGACAATCATCAAGGGGCCAACAACTTCGCTGACAGTACGGTATTCTTTAATCACGCTCATTGTCTACTCCTCCTTTTGCGACGATTTGGTGTAGGGTTTCTACGATTTCTTCTTTCAGGGCTTGAATGGTTGCCAACTGATCCTCATGGATGAACTTGCTCCGGGCAATGCGGTCTCGAAGAGCTACTGTTCCTTCCATGATTTCTGTGAAGTAAGCTCCCAATTCTAGTGCTTTTTGACTTTCTTGGTCAAAGGTCAAAATGTTGGTCAACAAGGCCACCTGCTTGCTGAAAGAGGTATAGGTATCGACCTCATCAAAGGCATTTTGTTGCAGGTAGTCTTCACGGATCATCTTGGCCGCATTCATGGTCAAGCGGTCTTTTTCAGACAAGGAATCTAGACCAACCAAGCGGACGATTTCTTGCAATTCACTTTCCTTTTGAAGCAAATTCATAGCGCGGGTCACCTTTTCAGACCAACTGATTTGTTCATGTAGATCGATATAGCGACCAACTTCATCTTGGTAAAGCGAATAAGAACTCAACCAGTTGATGGCTGGGAAGTGACGGCGTTGGGCCAATTGAGCATCTAGTCCCCAGAAGACCTTGACAATCCGCAAGGTATTTTGGGTCACCGGCTCTGAAATGTCTCCACCTGGAGGGGAAACGGCACCGATGGCGGTAATCGAACCTTCACGCGCAGTGGTTCCAAGTGTCTTGACCCGACCTGCACGCTCGTAGTATTCGGCGATCCGGCTACCAAGATAGGCTGGGTAACCTTCATCCCCTGGCATTTCTTCTAGACGACCAGACATTTCACGGAGAGCTTCTGCCCAACGAGAAGTAGAGTCCGCCATGATGGCAACGGAATAGCCCATATCACGGAAGTATTCGGCGATGGTAATCCCTGTGTAGATGGAAGCTTCACGCGCCGCTACTGGCATGTTCGAAGTGTTGGCGATCAGAACGGTCCGTTGCATGATGGATTGACCAGTCGTTGGATCGATCAATTCTGGAAATTCATTCAGAACGTCCGTCATTTCATTTCCACGTTCCCCACAACCAACGTAAATTACGATGTCTACATTGGCAAACTTGGCCACCTGGTGTTGCACAACTGTTTTTCCAGCTCCGAAAGGACCAGGAACAGCTGCAGCTCCACCCTTAGTCACTGGGAAGAAGGTATCGATGACCCGTTGACCGGTGACCAAAGGCTCTACTGGAATCAGTTTTTGTGCAAAGGGACGGCCTCGACGAACCGGCCATTTTTGCATCAAAGTACCAGTAAAGAGGCTGCCATCTGCCTGCTCGATCTCATAGACCGGCTCTTCCACTGTGTAAGAACCTGCTGCGATCTTGGTCACACGTCCACTGACACCAAAGGGTACCATGATGCGGTGTTCCACCATATTGGTCTCTTGAACGGTACCGACGATGTCTCCAGCGACCACTTCTGTCCCTTCAGTCACACTTGGTTCGAAGGCCCATTTGGTGTCCCGATCTAGATTTGGAACTTGCACCCCACGAACCAAAAAGTCACTGGCAGTCACTTCTTGGAAGCGTTCCAAGGGGCGTTGGATCCCGTCAAACATCTGAGAGATCAAGCCTGGTCCCAATTCAACAGAAAGGGGAGCTCCGGTTGTGACCACTGGTTCTCCTGGACCGACTCCAGACGTTTCTTCATATACTTGGATAGAGGCTTCATCCCGCCGCATCTCAATAATTTCGCCAATCAAACCAAGATCGCCGACCCGGCAAATGTCTTGAATATTGGCCTCCTGCATCCCTGATGCGACCACCAAGGGACCGGAAACTTTGATAATTTTTCCTTGAGTCATGTATTCCTCCTGGGAATCCTTTGTTTCTTTGTTTTACTTTTGTACTATCTCTCTTAGAGATTGCTTTTGTTGGCCATTGGCATCGAAATTGCTTGGATCCAACCAGGCTTCTAGTCGCTGTTTGATAGCTGGCCATTCTTGGTCAATGATAGACAACCAGTCTGTATCGCGGGTACGACCTTTATAAATAACAGCCTGACGGAAACAGCCTTCATAGGTGAACCCTAAGCGCTCAGCTGCTTTGCGAGATGCTTGGTTTAAGGCGTCGCATTTCCACTCATAGCGGCGGTAGCCTAAATCTTCAAACACGTAGCGCGCTAACAGATACTGGGCTTCCGTAGCCATGCGTGTCTTTTGGAGCGCTGGTGAATAGGTCACTGCTCCGACTTCGATCACCCGGTTGGCTTGATCGATCCGCATGAGAGAGAAAGTTCCCAAAGCCTTGCCTGAATCTTTGTCTACAATCGCATAGTAAAAGCGACCTTGGGCTGTCATGAGATCATCTAATAGATGGTCCCACTCCTCTTCATTGCGGGCAGGGCCTTTGAACAGAAAGGTCCACATCGCTGCTGGAGAGTCCGGCCCGTAGACCTGATAAAGATCTGCTCCATGTTTTTCTTTTGAGAGGCGCTCGATCACGGTATAGCGACCTTCGATCCGCTCAATAGCTGGCAGACGCCCTGGTGTAAAATCCGGCAGTGCATCGCCAATCGCTTGGCCAAATTCATTTGTTCTCATAAAATATCCTGTCCTACTGCTTTTTCGACATTATCACGAATCCGCTGTTGGCCCAGTCCCGTAGTTCCTCTATGGGTCGGGATAAGGATCAGAGCCGGTGTCAGCTGCTGGTCGTAAAAAGCCACTGTATCTGGAATGGCCTGAGCAATATCCTCTGTCAGGTAGATAATCCCGAAGTTTTCCCGACTGAGTTTTCGCAAGGTATTGATCGCTTCTTGCGGCTCTGTGACCGGATAGGTTTGAAAGCCAATCAGGCGAAAAGGAAGGATGGCGTCCCGATTGCCCACAACGGCGATCTTATAGGTCTGTTTGTCCATAAATCGGTCTCATCCTTTCTTTGATTTCTGCTAGCGGAAAACCATTGTCCAAACCAGAGAGGACCAAACGAAGGTTGGTCACCTCTAACTCTTTTCCGTGAAGATAACGAACAAGAGGGAGTGGTCCATCGACTTCAAAACGGCCAGCGTCTAGAAGACTGAATTTCACCAAACTTTCTAAATACTCCAACTCTACGGTCTTTAGTTGACCGGTACGCATCTTTTCTTCATAAGTCTCTAAGGCGAGATCGTACTCCAGCGGATTAACTTGATAAAACCAGGTCAACCATTGACCCGATTCCAGCAGGTCGATCACCTGATGGGCACTGAGGCTCCCTTCATCTGAGAGTAATTGGTGCATAAAACTATGCGGTTTTTGCTGATCCAAGGCCCGCTTAACCGTAATCGCATTGTAAAAGTCAATGGTCACGTCCACCAACTGCTTCAGAATCGGATGATCTAGACTGTCTCCTAAGTATCTCAGGTGTTTAAAATAAGCTAAATCCATCCCGATTTCGAGAACCCGCAAGTCCTGATAGTCTTGGAATTCTTGCCAGGTTGCAGCTACTTCTTCCGCCATAAAGGCCGGACAATGCTCTGCAGAAAAGGTCGCCACCAAATGCTCAAGCACATCGAGAGAATAAGGACCGATAGGGATCAATAAGTGCCCCAACTTGCGCTCTGTCGCCTTGTGTTTTAGATAAACCTTGAGATTATGATAGGTGTATTTCAAGGTAAACAGGCTAACCAGGTCTGACTGAGGGGCTACCTCAAAAGCCCATTGGTATTCTGCCAACAAGGCTGCCATCAGGCGGGCTTCAAGGGCTGCTAAATCCTTGATCTCCTGGCTGTCTAAAGCATAAGGCGTCCCCTGCAACAAGCCTTCTCGGCTCTCACTGGAGGGACTTGCAAGCAACTGCTCGAACTGACTGGGACTGAGAAAACTAGCCTCACGTACGCTGATTCCTGTATTGACTTGAGAATAGGTCCGTTCGCTCATTGCAACCTCCTAGTTCTCTTCATCTGTGAAAATGCTGGCTGCCATCTGGTAGCTTTCTTGCTCCCAAATGGAATCCACCAAATCAAAGTAGAGATAGTTGTCATCAATCTTCCCAACCGACAGGACAAAGCCTGCTTGAGCTGGGATCGTTGCATCTGCAACTGTCACATTCTGATGCGTCTGCTTCAATCTCTCAAGAGCTGCTGAATCAAATTTAGCAGCGCTCACCGCCCCAAAGGTCAGGGTCACAACTTGTCCCTGATAGCGCTCTAAGACCGCATCTACAAACTGCATTTCCTTTTCAAGGGGCCAAGCCACCATCGCTTCATAAGCATCTGCAAAGAGATCCTTTAAGACTCGTTGCTTGGTGACAAGGGTGGATTGGCGTTTTTTATTTTCGATTTGTTGGGTTTCACGTTGCAATTGACGTTGAATCCGCTTGAGCTGCTCGGAGCGTTGATTAAGTTTGTCTTGGATCAAACGCTCTTCTTGCGCAGTCTCTTCTTTTAGGATGGTTTCCTTGGCCTCTTCTAAGAGTTTACGCCCTTTTTCGTGGGCTTGGGCCAAGATCGAATCCTTTAATTGGGTTTGTTCATCCATATCGTTTTTTCTCCTATTGCATGCGTCTTGTGTTTTTCGCCTCGTAAGGCGAATCCATCAAAGCTAGCTCTTAGCCGACGCGTAGGGTCAATAGGAAGGACACAACGAAGGCCAAGATGGCGTAAGTTTCAACCATGGCCGCAAGGATAACCCCTTTCATCATGTCTTCAGGGCGTTTGGCTAAGATTTGCATCCCTGCTGTCGCAACATTTCCTTGGTGTTTGGCTGAGAAATAACCAACGATCGCAACTGGAAGAGCTGTAAAGAAGTAAGCAACCCCTGTTTCAAGTGGCATATCTGGCTTAATTTGCAACCAGATCAAGATCCCGATAACGAAACCGTACAAACCTTGTGTACCTGGCAACAATTGCAAAATCAAGGCTTGGGCAAATTTTTCAGGTTGTTCTTTCAAGAGCGCTGCTGCTGCTTGACCCGTTTTACCAACCCCAAGGGCAGATCCCATTCCACTAAGTGCAACGGCGATCGCCACACCAAATGCTGCAAAGAAGGCGCCCCCATGGGCTGAAAAATATGATGCTAAAGATTCCATGAATATACTCCTATTTATTAAAGATAATACTTATTTTTTTGTTTTAATATAGCGTTCAGAAGGTTTGAGAGGACGAAATGACTTGCCTCCTCCTTCGTAGAACTTACCGAAGAACTCCACAAAGATCAGACGGGCTCCATGCACATATCCCGACAAGAAGGACAGGAACATATTAATGGCATGTAGGACGATAAAGAGCACAAGCCCTACCGTAAACCGTCCAAGCGGTGGAAAGAGATTGACAATGAGGTTGAAGGCCGAACCGATACTCGCTCCAGACAAGCCCAAAGCCATCAAACGGGTGAAGCTGACTAAGTCTCCAACATAGCCACTAACATTGTAGAGGTTAAAGAGACCAGAGGCTAAGCCGGACAGCTTCTTGGCACTGACAATGGAAACAATCAAGATCCCAATGGCATTCAAAATAGCCAGCCACTTGCCAATCGGAACTAAAATGCTCATCCCTGGCAAGATATTGCCTACTGCTAGAAGCATTAAACCAAGTAGGATCAAGACCCAAGCAAAGCCAGCATTATAGGCTTCCGTGTAGTCTTTGAGGCGAACATTTTTCATTCCTCCTAGGAAGAGGCCCACTAAGACGGTGATAAAACCAAAGACCACTGAGAGGATCAGGATGGTCATGGCGTTGCTGGTCGTACTGATCAGGGCAAAAGGCATCTCAAATCCAAAGAAAGAGCCATAGACCACACCCCAAAGGGCAACTGAAATTCCAAGGAGACTGAAGAAACGAAGGTTCTTCGCTGTACTAGGCTTGAGCTTAAAGGCTTTAAGGGCAAAGCCTGTCGCTACCGTTAGCAACAGTCCATAACCGATATCTGCGACCATCATGCCAAAGAAAACAAAGTAGAAGAGAGAAACGATCGGTGTCGGATCTTTCTCGTAATACTTAGGCAGGGCGTACATCTCTGTGACTAATTCAAAGGGCTCTACCAAGGCATTATTTCGCAACTGGATCGGAACGTCATCCCAATCTTTTTCCGTCACATCGCGCGTCTCTAGTAAGACCCGAGAACCAAAACCTTCTTGCAAGAAGTCTCGCAATGAGGCCACTTGGGAGGTTTCAATCCAACCCTCTAGGGCTACCAAGCTTTGCGTGCTGGCAAGAAGCGACTTGGCTTCCTCACGAGCTCCCGAACTCAGCAAGTAATCCATCTGGTACTTAAGCTGGTCCAACTCCTTCTGGGAGTTTTGCAACTCGGCTAGGGTTGCTGCAGCTACAGCTTCTTGCTCTTTGATTTCCCCTTCTAGGCGATCCAAGTAGGCGGCCGGGACCTGCTCTTCTTCATAGTCCAATTCTTTGAACCCATGGTCTTCCAGAAGCTCCTGAACAGCTACACGATCTCCCGATCGATACAAGATGACATAACCGTGTTCGGTTTCAGACGTAAAGACTTCTTCTAACTCCAGCTCTGGATGAGCTTTTAAGGAAGAACGAACAGCGTCTGTATCGCTATTTGGAATCGTCCCGATCAAGCCATGCACATAGTGAAAAGTAGCGAGGGCAGCTGGTGTCACCTCTAACGGTCGCCATTTTTCTAAGCGCTCTATCTCTGCCTTTGCATCCGCAATCTTCTGACGAGCCTTGTCTAACACGCGCAATTGGCGTTTCAACTTGGTCAATAGAAGATCCTCATCTCGAATCATCCCGTGGGCCTGCAAGTCATCAAAAGACAAGCTTAAGGGTTCTTCCTTCAGAGCTTGCAGGGCCTTTTTCTCAGGCATATAAGGCTCCAGAGTCTGAATCATTTTTTCAACTTGTTCTTGACGTTTTTGCAGCTCTACCAAAGCTTGACGATTGTCCTCTGTCAAGGGTTGAGACAAGGTATTTGCCTCAAAGGCAGCCTGCCATTCTTCATGCTCACTGAGGTCATAAATCTGGATTTTTGCCTCAGACTGTAGCGCTAGTAGGAGACTGTCCAAGTCATCTTTGGGTAAGATGAGGGACAGTTTTTGCATCTGACTAACGGCCATAGCTTGCTACCACCTTTTCTACAATGGCTTCAACTAACCCAGCTCGCTTATCGGTCATCGCCTCTTGTACCTTGGCATCATTGCGCGCAACCGTTTCTTCCAGATCTTTCGTTAAACGGACGAGTCTTTCCTGGGCGTTTTTTTCTGCCTCTGTGACCAATTGCTTGGTTTCCTCATCGTAATGCTGTGCCACTGTTGCAAGGCGATCGCGCGAATCCGTTCGGATTTGTTCAACTTGAGCTTCATAGCCTACGATCACGCCCTGAGCAGCTTGCTCGATCTCTTGCATCATCTCGAGTGTTGCATTCGACATCGTCACACCTCCTTATTCAACCATTGTTCTTCCAACAACAGTACAATTATCTTAAATTATACCACAATTCATATCGTTTGTTCAGGCCCAACCGGAAATTTTCAGAAAATTGTGGATAACCAACAAGCCACTACTGCCAGGATTGGAAGCGTTCTCTTCTTTTCTCCTATCCTGTTCCTAGTTTCAGTATTTCTTGATTTCTTTTACTTGAATAAAGCGGTTACCCATGTTATAATGTGTAATATATTATAGGAGCATCCTGTTATTTCATCTCGTGAGAAAGGAGGATTGCTGTGAAACAAGATCAAGATTTACGCGCCATTATCGCCAGCCATGAAGCTGAGTTAACAGATATGGAACGCGACATTGCCCAATATTTTTTATCATCCGAAGCACGACAGCACTCCCTGTCCTCTTCTCGTGTAACGGAGTTACTCCATGTCTCAAAGGCAGCTTTAACGCGTTTCTCTCAAAAATGTGGTTTTTCCGGCTATCGGGAGTTTGTCTATCATTTTAATGAGGAAACAAAGAATCAAAAACAGGTGCAAGAGCATGACGAACTCACTCTCAGCGTCTTGCAACGCTACCACCATATCAGTAACGTCACTGAAAGTCTGGTAAAAGATTCCCAATTAGATCAGGTAGCTGAACTAATCGATCAAGTAGACCGAGTCTATTTCTTCGGGATCGGTAGTTCCGGTTTAGTCGCTCGAGAAATGAAATTGCGCTTTATGCGACTGGGCGTCGTTTGTGAAGCCCTGACTGATCAAGACGGCTTTGCTTGGACGACCAGTATTCTCGATTCCTCTTGTTTAGTCATCGGTTTCTCATTGTCAGGAGGTACCAACTCCATTACAGACAGTCTCCTGGACGCCAAAGAAAAAGGGGCTAAAACGGTTCTTGTGACGGCTAACCCGGCTGCCATCCACCAAGGATTCACAGAAGTGTTACCGGCCACACCTCTTCCTAGTAGTACCTATATCGATCGTATCTCTGCGATTTTACCACTCCTCATTGTGGTCGATTTGATCTATGCTCATTTCCTTAATAAAAACCGAGAACAAAAGGAAATCGTCTTTAATAGCTACTGGGAAAATAAAAAGCTTTCTGGTCAACGTTCTCGAAAATCTTAATATGGTCTCCCTATTTAAAAAGCATGAAAGATAAGGTTTTCTTCGTCTTTCATGCTTTTTTTGATGAATCAAAAACAAGTCGCCAGCGCGACTTGTTTTATGTTGCATGTTTTTGTCTAAAGTGGTAGTAAGCCCCCAACATACCCGCGGCGTTTTGATGGTGGGCAAATTCCAAACGAATCTTATCTGCTAGGCTAGGAACCAGCTCTGCACACAGAGCTTGATAGATTTTAGGTTTGAGGATGGCTTCCTGAGCCATAATACCCCCTCCAAGAACGATGACTTCTGGATTGACCACATAAACGATATTAGCCAATCCTTTTCCAAGATAGGTCACCATTCGATCAATTCCAGCCATACAGATTTTATCCCCTTCAGTTGCCTGCTTGAAGATCCGGCGACCATTCCACTGCTCCACGGGATCGCCATGATGTTCTGCCACATACTCGACTAAAGCCGTCGTTGAAGCTAGATCCTGAAAGGCACCGTCTGGCAAATGAAGATAGCCAACCTCACAGGCTGAATAGCTAAAGCCATGAAAGACCTGACCATCAAGCAAGAGACAACCACCGATCCCTGTTCCAATCGTCAAGCAAACAGCATTGTTCGAGCCTTTTGCATGACCTGTAGTGACTTCTGCAAGACCGGCACAGTTAACATCATTTTCAATCTCGCAAGGGATCTGAAAAGTCTCTTCGATTTCCTTTTTGAACTGAGTTCCAGCATAGTTGGGAATTTGTGGCCCAGCATAAAAGATTTCTCCCTTATCAGGATCCACCATCCCGGCCGAAGAAATCGCAACCCCTGCCAAGGGATGCTTCTTCAAATAACGGGCTACGATTTCCTTTGTTGTGTTAAGAATGTGAGGTCCTCCTTTTTGGGCCTCCGTTGGCATTTCATGGGTCTCTAGGAGTTGCCCTTTTGCATCGGCTAGACCATACTTGATACTGGTCCCTCCGATATCAATTACAACATATGGATTCATCTAGACCTCCTTTGATCAAAGGAATCTGGCTTTTGTGTCCTGAATGAGTTGAGCAGCACGTTGAATCACTTCTTGATCCGCTTCTACTACTGGCGTCAAAGGGGAGCGAACAGATCCCAAGTCCAAACCTTCATTGATGCGTAAAACCGCTTTGATGACTGCATACATATTGCCATGAGCAGACGTCAAGACTCCGATAATATCATTGATGGCAAACTGCAAGGCACTCGCAATCTCTAAATCTTTCTCAGCAATCAGCTGATTGAGCTTCAAGAAAAGTTCTGGCATCGCACCATAGGTACCACCGATCCCAGCATGGGCTCCCATGAGACGGCCGCCTAAGAATTGTTCATCTGGACCATTAAAGACAATGTGGTCGTCGCCTCCTAAAGAAGTAAAGGTTTGAATGTCCTGAACAGGCATCGAAGAATTCTTGACCCCAATCACCCGTGGGTTTTTCAACATTTCCTTGTAAAGGCTCGGTGTCAAAGCAACCCCTGCCAATTGCGGGATATTATAGATAACAAAGTCTGTATTGGGTGCGGCTGCACTGATTTCATTCCAGTAGTGGGCAACACTATATTCTGGCAAGCGGAAATAGATCGGCGGAATGGCCGCAATGGCATCCACTCCTAGTTCTTCCGCATGTCGTGCCAATTCTACGCTATCCTTGGTGTTGTTGCAGGCTACGTGAGCAATGATGGTCAATTTCCCTTTAGCTACTGCCATCACTTCTTCCAAGATCAGCTTGCGATCGGCCACGCTCTGGTAAATACATTCGCCAGAGGATCCGTTGACATACAAGCCCTGCACACCTTTCGCGATAAAATATTCTACCAGCGCACGTACCCGCTCCGGGCTAATTTCTCCTTGGTCATCATAGCAGGCGTAAAAAGCGGGGATGACTCCTTCATATTTTTTTAAATCTGACATTTTTTCTCCTTTTGTCGTATCAGTAATATTATTAACCCATGATCTCTGATAATTTAACTTTTCGGTCCTCATTAATGGAACGAGTACAAGCATCAGCAGACGCAATCGCTTCTAACGCCGCTTCTCCGGTTAATAGTTTTTCAAATTCTTTTGATACAGGAGCACCATTCATTATGTCATGAAGATATTTCATTTCTTTATCAATAACAGAAGATAGCCACAATGGAGTTCGTTTCCCTGGTTTACCATAGGCAATAGCACCATCCATCTCCGTGCTATGATAAATTCTTGTACGGTCATCATCTTCTTCCTGAGATTCATGAATTAAGAAATATGATTCTTTTCCATCTACTTTTAGAGTACCCTTACAATTAAATAGGTCTAATTTTATAGCACCCTTCGTTCCCTGAATCAAGACATAGTGTTCTCCCCAACGATAGGCAGAACCCCATTCCAGCAAGGCAAATCGCTTGCCAGGGAATTCCATATTGACAAAAATCATGTCATCTTCATCACCAAAGTTTTCTCCTTGGTGAGCTACATTTCCACCTGTCATCGTAACTGTTTCAGGAATACCTCCCATTAAAAATTGAACGCAATCCAACTCATGGATATGGTGGTAAAGATGGCCCCCTGATTTTTCACGAATTTTTTTCCATGAAATGGATGGTTGTTGTTCTTCCCAGCCATTTCTCGCTGTATGACAGTATAAAACGTCCCCAATAACCCCTTGATTGATCAATTCTTTAGCATGATGGACACCATTAAAGAAATTCATAATGTGACCAGCCATGAAAATCACACCATTTTCTTTACATGTTTCTACCATCTCTTTACAATCTTCATATGATAAAGCAATCGGTTTTTCACAAAATACATTTTTTCCATTCTGAGCAGCTTTAATCACGGGTTCTTTATGCAAATTATTAGGAGAAGCCACGATCACACAATCCACATCGTCACTTTGAACCAATTCATCTAGTGACGAAGCCACTCGTGCTCCTAATTCTTCTGCTACAGCTTCTGCATTTTCTGGATCATACACAACTGTAATGACTGCACCTTCATTTTCTTTCATATATCTTGCCAATTCAGCACCAAAGTATCCTGTGCCAACAACACCATAATTTACAACCATTGTTTTACTCCTGTTTCTATTTTTACTATTTTACGGATCCTTCAGAAAGACCACTTGCGATTTTGTTTTGGATAATTGAGAAGAAGATAATTGAAGGCAATACTACAATTACGGATGCCGCCATCATATCTCCCCAATCCAGTATTTCCGAACCATTTAATGAACGCAAAGCCACCGCAACCGTCATCTTACTTGTATCGTTGATCAAGATCAATGCATAAAGGAATTCATTCCATGCATTGATAAAGGTATAGATGGCTGTGGCAACAATCCCTGGTGCAACAATTGGTAACACCACTTTATAGAAGGTAACAAATTTATTCGCACCATCTATTTTTGCTGCTTCCTCGATTCCAATTGGAACTGTTTGGAAGAATCCTACTAACAACCACACTGCATAAGGGACACTAAACGAAAGATAAATAATCATTAAACCAATCAAACTATTGGTTAATCCAACTTTTGCAATGGCAATAGAATAAGGAATTGCCAACAAGATCGGAGGGAAGATATAGGTAATGACTAGCAACCGGGACATGATCGCCCCTAATTTTGGAAAGAAGCGAACAATACCGTAAGCAGCCATTGCAGAAATGATAATAGCGATGACAGTTGTCGTTAATGCGATTAATAAGCTATTTTTTATATTATTTATAAAATGTAGGTCATTAATAACATGCGTAAAATAATCGAGAGTAAACTGTTTAGGCCAAAATCTTGTTGGAAACTGGGTTAATTCACCTTTTCCTTTTACAGAAGATAGAAGGATCCAAATTAAAGGAAAAATTGCGATAATAGTTGAAATAACTAAAACAACATGTGACCCAATATCAAGGAGTACATTTGTTCTTCTCTTCATCATTTTCTACCCTCCTTCTCCCATTTACTAATTACTCCAAAGTAAATGAAACATACTGCCAATAAGAAAATAAATAGCAAGACTGTTACCGCTGAGGCACGCCCAAGAAGTTTTGTTCCCCAACCGAGATTATATGCAAATATTGGCAATGTTGTTGTTGCGTTTGAAGGGCCGCCACCGGTAATCAGATAAATAATATCAAAGTTATTAAAGATCCATACTGTTCTTAGTACAACAAGTAATCCGACTACTACTTTAATGTGAGGTAAAATAACAAATCTAAAAACTTGCCAACTGGAAGCTCCATCAATCCTAGCGGCTTCAAACTGTTCCTCCGGAACCGTTTGTAAGGCAGATAGAACATTGACCATGATCATAGGGGCACCAAACCAAATATTAATAAATACTAAACAGATAAAGGCCCAGGTACTTTCTGTCAAAAATCCAGGAACATGATTCATCAGTCCTAATTTCACAATCAAATTAGGTAGATAACCATATACTCCATTTAAGATCCATTGCCAAGAGAAGGCAATGACAATTGTTGGGAAGGCCCAAGGAACAATCAACAATGTTCTATACAACTTCTTAAAGCGTCTAACTCTATGCAATGCAAGTGCTAACACAAAACCAACAAGCACTTGTCCCAAAAGAGAAAAGACTGTCCATTTAAGGGAGTTAAAGAAGGCATTGTAGAAATTAGGATCCGATAAAACTGCTTTGTAATTTGCTAATCCTACAAATTTATAGCGCGGCATGATCAAATGTTTGTTTGTAAAGCTAAAATAGATGCTGGAGAAAAATGGGTAAACAAATAATAGTCCAACAATGATAATAGCAGGTAACACAAACACCCATCGAGTCAAATTTCTATTTTTGACCATATGCTTTTTCCTCTCTAAAAACAGAGGCTACATTATTGTAGCCTCTGCTATTATTATTTAACATCAACTGCTACAGTTTCGAATAAATCGTTCAATTGTTTTTCTGCATCCTTAGCAGCCTCCATTGGGTCTTTACCATTCGTAATAATATCTTGGAACATTTGTTCAATGATATGTTGGTTTGTTAACATTCCAGCTTGAACACTTGGACCATTTTCATATCCAATAGCTGTACCTTTTTCCGCTGCTTTTGTAATAACTTCTTCTGCATGTTGGAATTTCTTGCGGATGTCATTATCTTTATAGGCTGGATCACCACTAATTCCTTTGATGGCAGGCAACATTCCAACAGGAGTTGAATCTAAGAAGCTAATATAATCTTTCTTTTCATACAAAGATTCTAAGAATGCTTTCGCTACTTCTGGATGTTTTGAATTCTTCCAAACTACCAATGGAATATTAGAAGTTTCAATGCCATAATCTTTATCTGATTCTTTTACTTTTGGAATAGGATAGGCGTCAATCGCATCAATCAATTGAGGGCTATTTGCTTGAATACCACCTACATGGAATCCTGAGTTAAAGTCAAAGGCTGTCTTTCCTTGATAGAACAAAGTAGCTTGTTGCAAGACATTAAAGTTCAATGAATCTTTCGGAGAAAATTCTTTGTACATCTTCACCCAATATTTAATTCCATCTTGAGCCAGTTTGCTTGTCAAGTTAGCTTTCAAATCTTTTGTCAACAGGCTACCACCGCCACTTCGTACATAGAAATTCAAGAAGCGTGTCCCCATCATATCATTTGTCCCGAAAGGAACAGACAATCCATAAACTCCATTTTCTTTTAATTTTTTAGAAGCTTCATACAACTGATCCCATGTTTTTGGAACTTCAATATTATATTGTTTCAATAAATCAGTGCGAACCCACATAACTTGAGCATGTGAGTACAAAGGCACGGAATAAAAATTGCCATCAACCTTCGCTTCATCTAATGCTGTTTTATTAAATTTGTCTTCTCCAATTGTCTTAATAGTATCATTCAATGGAACCAAAGCATCTGAATTGACCATTTCCATAACTTGGTTTGGCAAAGCTGTACTAATATCTGGAACATTGCCATTTGCTAATCCAGTCGTCCATTTTGTATAGAAGTCATTCCATGAAAATGTCTCAATCTTGATTTTAACCTTTGGATGCTTCTTCATGAACTCATCAGCTGATTTTTGAATACTTTCTAACCGAGGTCCCTGAGTAAATGAGTGCCACATTACAATTTCACCAGATAATTCTCCAGATTTATTACTTCCTTCTGCATCATTTTTTGAAGATGAACATGCAGTGACAAACAATGCGAATAACGCGAGAACCAAAGCGAAAAGAATTTTCTTACTATTTTTCATTGTTTTCCTCTTTCTATTTTAAATACAAAATATGCAATCTGTGCTTTGAAGCCTTAACTTCTCCGAAAAAACTAACTATATCGCTTATCTCCTCCATTTTCTATTTGACATATCTAATCAATCGCAATTTTGAATAGATACTTTCTGACTATTTCTTCCTGACCTGAATAGCCATTTGGTTGGTGAGGTTCACCAGGGAAGAAGACTGCAAAATTATGATAGCCCAAATGAAGTGGATAGAATTTCTCACAATGAACAAAGCCAATATCACTTGCTTCATCAAATGGAATAGCTTCATCTAGGATACGGGAACCGTAGCTAGAAAATTCATGTCCTTCAACTAATAAATGAAGGTCGGCATAACGGCGATGATGTTCAAAGCGATCATTTTCATCTTTGTTAAGGGTGTTTTCTTGGACAACGAGAAAGACCTTGTCACCGTCGATATCATATCTCCCTAGCTCAAAAGAATCTTTCCGGTGTTCATAGAGAAAATCAATCGCTTGATCCAGATTAGGATGAATCCCTTTGTACAATTTTATGTTTATTAAATCATCAAATATCATCTATTTCTCCTTTTACACTAGATTTATGTTGCAGAAAGTTAAGCAAATATGACTTCCTTCTTGAAATCTTCATCGTTATCCTTCACTGAAACACTCTCATTAAATGAATTCGACTACTCTCTATTCGGTCTCCTCCTCCTTCAATCTACTGTTTTGTTTTCTCATTTTAAGGCTGCGACAAAGCGCTCTGTAATCTCTTTTGGTCGGGTAATGGCGCCACCTACGACGATACCACGAACACCGAGATCATGGATTTTCTTGGCCTGATCAGGGTAGTGGATCTTGCCTTCTGCGATGACATCTACTCCTGCTTGGCAGAGACTATGGATTAGTTCAAAATCTGGACCATCAACCTTTGGACTGTAGTCCGTATAGCCCGAAAGGGTCGTTCCGACAAAGTCCACACCCGCTTCGACAGCTGTCAATCCTTCTTCCAGAGTAGAGATATCAGCCATCAAGAGTTGATCTGGGTATTTCTCTTTGACTTGATGGATAAAGTCACTAATCGAAAGTCCATCATGACGTGGCCGTTTGGTACAATCAAGCGCAATGACCGCGATATCCAAAGCTGCCAACTCATCGACTTCTTTCATAGTAGCCGTGATAAAGGGTTCTTCAGGTGGGTAATCGCGTTTGATAATCCCAATGATCGGCAACTTGGTCACTTCCTTGATTTCCTTGATATCTCGTACACTATTGGCTCGGATTCCGACAGCTCCACCCTGCTCAGCCGCTTTGACCAAGAGAGGAATAACTCCTCCTGCTTCTGTATAGAGCGGTTCATGAGGGAGGGCTTGACAAGAAACAATGATGCCGTCTTTGATTTGTTCAATCAGTTCATCTTTTGTAATCTTTGACATAACTCCTTCTCCTTTGATAATAAGGCAACTCGAGTACTTGTAAATTGATTATAATCTATTTTTAAAGCGCTTACAATATTAATCGTGCAATTGGATTATAGTTTCACATTTAGGGGAAAATAAAAAGATCTCTGAAACTAGTTTCAGAGATCTAGGACATGGTGATTCCCTAGGCCATCTTTTGAGTCGCTTTTTCCTTTACGACAAATACAAAGCCGATAGAGCCGACGACGGCTCCAAGCAAGATCCAATAGACCATATCCGATGAAGCCATTGGGCCTGCCAAGAGACCTGCTAGTAAAAAGAGATCGATATACAGTCGGGTATCGCGATAGAAGGTCCAATTGAAATGGTAGCTACCTTCTGAATACTGACGTGTCGATACAGCCGGTTGAAAGACCTGAAGAAGGATCAAAATCCCAACAAAAGCAAGATAAGCGAGGCTAACTACCGAAAGCGGAGCCCGCATCGTCAAAGCTACAGCCGCTAAAAGCAAGACCAAGATCCAGAAATGGAAGTCCATCCAGAATTCACGATGATAACAAAACCGTTTCATAAGATCACACCTTTCTCTTTATGTAATCGTTTTCTGTACTTCTATTATAAGACAACGAATTTATTTTGCAAGGAATCATCGGCTATTTGGGGTTGAAAATAGGACCAGAATATCTCTGGTCCGTCTAAAAAAACTATGAACAAAAATTAGTTGCCACTTCATTCACTGATGTCATTTTCGATAATGACCTTGAGCGCATGGTTTTCACCCGCATGTTTAAAGACATCATAGGCTTTTTCAACTTCTGAAAGTTTGAAGTGGTGGGTGATGAGCTTGGTCGCATCGATCTTACCTGATTTCAAGACATTGAGCAACATTTCAGTGGTATTGGCATTGACAAGACCAGTGTTGAGGGTAATGTTCTTGATCCACAAATCATCCAAATTGAAGCTAACCGGTTTTCCGTGGACACCGACATTGGCGATGTGTCCACCGACAGAGATGACGTTTTGGCAGACATCAAAGGTAGCAGGATAGCCCACACATTCCATGGAGATGTCGACACCGCGGCCATCGGTCACTTCATTGATAAAGGCTTTTATTTCAGCAATATCGCTGGAACAAATGGTATGAGTTGCCCCAAATTTCTTAGCCGCTTCAAGACGAGATTCGGACAAGTCCACCATGATAATGGTAGCTGGTGAGAAGAATTGAACGGTCAAAAGAGCCGCAAGGCCAATCGGACCAGCTCCAACGATACAGACATTGTCCCCTGGTTTCACATGAGATGGAAGCACCCCAATTTCATAAGACGTTGGGAGAATGTCTGAGAGCATGACCAAGGCTTCGTCGTCCACAGTCTCAGGCGCATGATAAAGACTACCATCAGCATGTGGAATGTGGACATACTCTGCTTGGGTTCCGTTGATCAAGTGACCCAAAATCCAACCACCATCTTCACAGTGAGAAGGCAAACTACGTTTACAGTAGTAGCAGGTATTACAAGCTGTGACACAAGAGATGATAACCTTGTCGCCCACCTTGAAGTTATTCACTGCATCGCCGACTTCTTCGACGATCCCGATTCCTTCGTGGCCTAAAATTGTGCCTTCCTTACAAGCTGGCACATCTCCTCCTAGGATGTGAAGGTCTGTCCCACAGATGGTTGTCTTCAAGACACGCACAATGGCATCCGTTGGATTTTTGATCACTGGTTTTGGTTGATCCAGCAGTTGCAGATTGCCTGCAGATACATAAGTTGCAGCTTTCATAAGCGACTCCTTTTCTTTGTTGGTTTGATAAAACCATTTTATTTTCGTTTCTTTGTGAATATTATAACATATTAAGTAAACGCTTACAAGATTTTATGAGCACATTTTTAAAAGTTTTTTGAGCAAACAAAAACATTCCTCTTATCTCTACCAGAGGAATGTTTCAATCACCTTGTTCTAATTGTTGGCGCTGCTTATAGTACTCTTGCTGCTCGCGCTCACGTTCTTCTTCTAAACGCTCTTCATAGCGCTTGAGTTCTGCCTCAAACTCTTCTTGCAAGGCAAATAAACGTTCCAAGCCACTTTGAGCCTCCGCACTTGGGGCTTGAAAATGCAGGGCACTCAGCCAGTCTACTAAATTTTCTGTATGTTGGCGGACATCCATTCGCATATCCGCATAATCCCACTCCAACTCGCTAAGTTTCTGGTTGAAGCGGTAATGTCGATCTTCTAGTTGTTCTAATTCACTATTTCCTGAATGGTACATCACATACCTCCTTTAATCGGACTCAATAAAATCGGCTTTTTCACTGATTTCAGTGCTGCTTCTGCCGCGTCCGCTGCTCCTCCTGTAAATCCATCTTTCAAATCATTAACTAGAGTTGTTGTGGCAAAAGAGCGCATTTTTTCGGATTGACCGCTCAAAGTCACCTGCAAACTCATCCCTTCCAACATCATCAAGGCTTTTTGCGTTGCAATCAAACTCCGAATTGCAATCCGCTCTTGCTCCTTTTTAATCTCTCGATGGAGCTCCTCAATGCGTTCTCTGTCCTCTCCCAGGATCTCTAACATCTTTTTCTCCTACTTATGAAAATCAAAGGCCGCTGCTTGTCCCTTGTCCAAGTCCACCAATTGGGCTGATGCAGCCTCCAGTTGCCCTGCCAAATCTGACAGACGTGTCGAGTAGGCCTTTGCTTGGGCCAGGTTTTCCGCCTCGACCGCTTGGTCCCAGCAAGTATCCATGGAGAACTCTCCTAATAGTTGCTCCACTTCTGCGTCTGTTAAAAATTGGGCCATGCTGTGGGCCATTTGAGACACCTCCGCAACCTTATGGGAAACCGTCTCCTTGGCCACTTCTAGCTGATCTTTGAGCTCGCCCTCAAAGACCGTCGCTTGCGCTGAAGCATTTTGTGCTACTGCCAGTACCAATTCCTCTCGTAATTGAATGGTCTGGGTACCAGATGCTCCTGCCAATTGCTGATGGAGACTCGGAATGCCGGGCCTTTCCTGCCCATTCATGGAGACCACCGAAGCAGATGATGGCTGATTTCCTGAAGCGGACGTTGCCCGATCTCGTTGGGGCATTTCAATAATTTTCTGTGCCTGATCTTGCACTTCACCTTCTAACTCCATTTGAGATGGCCTCCTTTCTTGGATTTGTTTTTTCGTTTCCTATAACTGAAAAAGGATCCTAACCCTTCAGCTACAAGCAGATTCACATACTATAGGGTATCATAAATTAGCCCGTAATGCTATAAAAATAACACAATTTCTGAAAAAAAGTCTAATTTTTATGAAAAACGGTTCGGAGGTCTGAAAAGCAAAAAAGACAGGCAATCCCTCAGCTCCCTTTTTTCGATCGAAACCTGAAAAGGCCATCAAAAATCCCCCGCTCTTTTGAACGAGGGATAGCTGATTAACATCAGTTGTTCCTTGGCGTCTTATTTACGACGTCCTGGGCGTTCCTTGTAACCATAGTAAGCATCTTCGATGATTTCTTGCATATGGTCTACCATTGGAAGACGTGGGTTAGCTGGTGAACATTGATCTTCGTAAGCAAGGAAGGCCAATTCACGAGAATGTTTCTTCCATTCTTTTTCATCAACCCCTTGTGCTTTGAAGTTCATTTCAATACCACAGCGTTCACCAAGTTCGTACACAGCTTTTGCGTAAGCATCAACGGCTTCTTCTGGTGTAGAGCATGGAAGTCCTAACATACGAGCGATATCTTGGTATTTTTCATCTGCACGGTAGTAGTTGTACTTAGGCCATGTAGCTGTCTTGGCTGGGCGTGTACCGTTGTAGCGGATAACGTACGGAAGCAAGATCGCATTGGTCCGTCCGTGGATGGTGTGGAATTGTGCACCGATCTTGTGGGCCATTGAGTGAGAAATACCGAGGAAGGCATTGGCGAAGGCCATACCTGCGATAGTTGACGCATTGTGCATCTTTTCGCGTGAATGGAAGTCCGCATTCTTCACTGAGCTTTCCAAGTTTTCAAAGACAAGTTTAATAGCTTGAAGGGCAAGACCATCTGTGAAGTCGCTAGCCATTTGTGATACGTAAGCTTCTGTCGCGTGCGTCAAGACGTCCATACCAGTGTCTGCTGCAACAGATCCAGGAACTGTCAATACCAAGGCAGGGTCTACGATGGCTACTGTTGGAGTCAATGAGTAGTCTGCGATTGGGTATTTACGGTTGTTTGCTTTATCAGAGATAACGGCAAATGGAGTTACTTCAGATCCTGTACCAGATGTTGTTGGGATGGCGATGAATTTCGTCTTCTTACCAAGCAATGGGAACTTGAAGGCACGTTTACGGATATCCATGAATTTTTGAACCAAGTCACGGAAGTCCACTTCTGGTTGTTCGTAGAAGAGCCACATAACTTTGGCCGCATCCATTGGTGACCCACCACCTAGAGCAATGATGGTATCTGGTTTGAAAGCACGCATGATCTCTGTACCACGTTCAACAGTTGTGATATCTGGATCTGGTTCTACGTCTGCAAAGATTTGGTAAACCACCTTGTTGCGACGAAGGTCAAGCTGTTCGATGATACGATCAAGGAAACCAAGCTCTACCATAGCGTGGTCTGTAACGATCATGACACGTTCAACGTCACGACATTTTTGTAGGTATTCAATTGAATCACGTTCAAAGTATGTTTTTGAAGGAAGTTTCATCCATTGCATGTTATTTCTCCGGCGTCCGACTTTTTTGATATTCAAGAGATTGATGGCACTAACGTTGTCCCCAACAGAGTTGCGTCCGTAAGAACCACATCCAAGTGTCAATGATGGCAAGAAGGCATTGTAAACATCCCCGATACCACCGAAAGTCGAAGGAGAGTTGCAGATCACACGAATGGCTTTAACTGCTTTACCAAATTCTTTGGTCAATTCTTCATCAGCAGTATGGATGGCTGCTGAGTGACCAAGACCGTTGAATTCAACCATTTGGCGAGCTTTGTTAATTCCGTCTTCACGGCTTTCAGATTTCAAGACTGCAATGACTGGTGACAATTTTTCACGAGTCAAAGGCTCTTTTTCACCAACTTCTTTACATTCTGCAGCAAGGATATTGGTTCCTTCTGGTACAGAGAAGCCAGCTTGTTCAGCGATCCATGCTGCTGGTTT
>ERZ772927.76-NODE-76-length-80126-cov-411.031_pt1 | contig 80126 bp, 60 predicted proteins | sample MGYA00512115_ERZ772927 | MGnify/ENA primary metagenome ERZ772927 (study PRJEB29015, sample SAMEA2737924) | human oral metagenome | biome: human oral; feature: human-associated habitat; material: dental | place: China | collected 2013 ... | reverse complement strand
AGTCGGCCTGCTCCACGAGGGTCGGGATCCACTGGCCAAGGGTTGTGCGTACTGCACGAAAGCCCCACCTACCCAAAGTGCCCCCCACCCTCCTCCAGTAGCACCCCACCCTCCTCCAGTAGCACCCCACCCTCGTGCAGTTCGCCCGGACGATGCCGGAAGCTACCACAGTGACCGGGGCACCCCTCTCCGGCAGGCCGATGCAGCAGCGCTCCCATCCGGCAGACCCACCCCCGACCGGTGTCTTGAGATGTCATAACATCCGAAACTCTCAGAAGTCATGACGCAACACAGGGCCGGTGCGTCTCAGGAGAGGAGGACCCGAAGCAGATCGAGCCCTACCAGGGCCACTGCGACCGCAACGGTTCCAGCGATCCCCACGACCTGCCGCTTCCCCCGTGGCGCCCAGGCGTAGATCGCCGAGACGATCCCTCCGACGACAAGCCCACCGAGGTGCCCCTGCCAGGAGATGTTGGCCCCCAGGAAGGAGATGACGGCATTGATCGCCACCAGCGCCACGATCCCCGAGGTGTCTCGCCCGAAGCGCCGTTGCACGATGAACATGGCCGAGAACAGGCCGAAGACCGCTCCCGAGGCGCCCACCGTCAGCGTGAGCCAGGACTCTGTGTCCGGCCAGGAGAGCCAGTAGATCATCGTCGAGCCGCCCAGAGCACTGAGCAGGTAGACGCAGGTGAAGCGCCACCGCCCGAGCACTGGTTCAAGAGCACCGCCCAGTACCCACAGAGCCCACATGTTGAAGCCGAGGTGCATGTAGTTCGCATGCAGGAAGGCGGTGGTCAGGAACCGCCAGGGCTCGGAGGCGGCCAGTGCCGGCACGAAGCCCAGGCGGAGCTCCAGCGACTGCATCGTCACCTCGGGGATGAGGACTTGAAGCGCGTAGACGACGACGCACAGGCCGACGAGGATCTTGGTGACCAGGGCCCCGGAGGTGACGTTCCCGCCCAGCAGCGTGCGCGCCTGACGTCGGCCGGCCTGAGACTGACGAGCACAGTCCACACAGTGCACCCCCACCGAGCTGGGCACCTGGCAGGCGGGACAGGTGGGTCGGTCGCAGCGCTGGCAGCGCACGTAGGCCACCGTGTCCGGGTGCCGCGGGCACACCGGCGGTGCCTGCTGCGGAAACGAGTTCGTCGAGGTCATCGGATGCTCCTGTGCGGATGATCGGGGCTTGAGCGGGTTGGGACGGGTGAACCGGATACGACGACGCCGCCGGGACGCGGGTCCCAGCGGCGTCACAGAGGCGAATCACACCTGATTCCGGTGCTTCGGTAGCGGTGCGGTGGGCGACCCCTCGTTGCTGAGAGGCCACCCCTTGTCCTCGTGGAAACTACTCGGTGATGTCCACCGAGGTGATGATGACGTCCTGCACCGGGCGGTCACGCGGGTCGGTCTCCACAGCCGAGATCGCGTCGACGACGGCGCGGGAGGCCTCGTCGGTGACGGCACCGAAGATCGTGTGCTTGCCCTGGAGCCACTCGGTGGGGGCGGTGGTGATGAAGAACTGCGAGCCGTTGGTGCCCTTGCCCAGGCGGCGGCCGGCGTTGGCCATGGCCAGGACGTAGGGGGCGGCGAAGGTCAGGGAGGCGTCGATCTCGTCGTCGAAGACGTAGCCGGGTCCTCCGGTACCGTCACCCAGCGGGTCACCGCCCTGGATCATGAAACCGGGGATGACACGGTGGAAGATGACGTTGTCGTACAGCGGAGCGTGGGACTCCGCGCCGGTGCGTGGATCCGTCCACGCCTTCTGGCCGGTGGCCAGCCCCACGAAGTTGGAGACGGTCTCAGGAGCCTGCTCGGGGTAGAGCTCCAGGCGGATATCGCCGAGGTTGGTGTGAAGAGTCGCTTCCATGAGTGACATGGTGGCACGGTCGCGGGCCCATCGGCATGAACCCCTCAGTGGTGTGCGGTGCTGTTCACCCCAGGCAAAACGGCTGGACATCGTGTGGGCCAGGCCGCTCCGGGGTGCGACCATTGGTGCACGTTGCACAACAACCGTCTGTATCCGTTTCCAACCTGGGAGGCAACCATGTCCTGCCTGACGAAGACATGCTGCGACAAGAAGCTCGACACCACTCATCTGCGCAAGGAGGCAGCATCCCTTGCCGGATCCGTCGTCGGCCAGGCTGAGAAGGCCGCCCTGTGGGCTGCTCCGCACGTCAGCAAGGCCGCCGGGGGCGTGGCCCGCGCCGCCAAGGACGCACAGGAGCGTCTGGAGCCGGTGGTCCACGAGGCCCGCTACCGGGTTGTCGAGGACTACATCCCTCGTGCGCAGCGCGCCGCCGTGGCTGCCCAGGCTGCTGCAGGTACGGACGGTACCCTGACAGAGCGCGCCCAGCGCGTGGCTGTTGCCGCAAAGTCCGCCGCATTGGAGGTTCCCGTGAAGAAGCAGAAGAAGCACCGCGTGCTCAAGACCCTGGGTTGGCTCGCCGTCGCCGGCGCGGCCGCTGCCGGCGCCTATGTCGTGTGGCGTCGTAGCCAGCCCGTTGAGGACCCGTGGGCCGAGGAGTACTGGGCCGACTCCACCGAGGATGAGGCCGGCTACGGCATCAGCCCCGAGGACGCTCAGGCCTGACCGCCCCCTCTGAGTTCACGACGGCGCCGCGCTGGGTCATGTCCAGCGCGGCGCCGTCGTTGCTCCAGCTCTCATCCCATGGCATTTTCCATGGGACTTTCCATGGCACTGCCGCAGCGACCGACGCCTGTCGGCCACCGTGGCAGGGGCAGGCGGATCAGGCCCGGTGACGGTGGACGCGGAATCCGGGGCCGATGTCGCCGGCCGGGACCATCTCGGCCAGGGAGGCGGGGTCGCTCAGTGAACTCGCCGCCACGAAACCGGTGATGGTGTCCACGCCGTAGTCGAGGAGCACCGGGTTGAGCGGCGTCGACGGCCCCACCAGGACGGTGTGCGCCTGGCGGGAGAGCTCGATGAGACGCGGCGCGGTCTTGTTGACGAAACTCGATGAGGAGATGAAGACGAGGTCGCACTCGGGCAGGACGTACTCGCAGGCGCTGTCCGGCCAGTCACCGGGCTGAAGGTTGCGCTCGAGGCAGATGTACTCACCGGCGCCGGCCAGGGCGGCCTCGGCGAAGGGGAAGTGCCCGATGACCGCGACCCTCTTGCCGACGATCATCTCCCGGTAGGGGTCGAAGACCTGGCGCCAGGTCAGTCCCTCCCCGGTGGGTTCGAAACCGTTGTCCGCAGCCGTCTGCTCGCGCGAGTACCAGGAGTTGATGGCGGCCTGGCCGATGCTGGCCTCAGCCAGGTTCCAGGACTTCGCCAGGGCGCCGACGTCGCGCAGCGGCCGTCCCTCGAGCGGCCCGTCGTTGAGGGCCGGGCGGCTGCGCACATCCATGGTCCAGGCCGTGCCAACGCCGCCGGCGGAGTTGAGGACGCGGCTCCAGCGGGGCCCCTGTCCCGCCGTGCGCACGACGACGTCGTCGGGCAGTCCGTCAAGAAGCGCGTCGTAGATCTCCCATGGTTGTGACATGACCTCATCCTTCTGCAACCGGGCGGTGACTGAGCCTTACCTATCCTAAGCAGTCCCGTCCGACGGCGCAGCCACTCGTCTCATCGTCTCGACGATTCGTCGCAGAATCACGTCAGTGAGGACGCTCCAGATCATCACTGCCGACAATGAGCCCACATGCTCGGTCTCGCCGGAAGAACACTAATGCATCACTTTCCGACCAGAGATCCAAATTTATCGGCGACACTCAATCGTGATATTGATTGCTGTTGAGTTGCAGGAAACTCACTGTGTTTCTCTGTGGAATTCCTAATGCTACCGTGTCAAGGCCCATGCCCCTAAAACTGAGGTAGCGCTTCATGCTTCGCCGATTCTTTGTCCGCTCGCACCGGCGGGAACTGACGTCGTCACGTCGACCCTCACGCCAGTCTCGTCGGAGACTGAGGAGCGGCGCCGCCATCTCGACGTTTGCCCTGATTGCCGGCGCACTGGGCACGGCGACGCTCCCAGCTCCCCCGGCCGAGGCCATTTATGGTAATCCTGCCGGAGGATCGGGAAAATACACCCAGGTGATCGACTGGATCGACTGGACCGAGATGACCAATACCTTGCCCGGAAAAGGCACGAGAATCCTTCCCGACGGAAGCACCGGCGTGGTCTGGTCGACTCCCTCACGGATCTCCGGCGATAAGTGGCGAACCAGTCGATGCACCCTGTCCAATGTGCGTACCACGGTCGTGGGAAAGAACGAGACGGGGCTACCCACGGACCGGGGCTTAAGTGTCGGATACTATCCGGGTAACTGGATGGGCGACGGCCTGTCTCACCTGTACAACGACGGCACCAACTACACCGCCGGGGTCGCCAAGAAGCCCTATGCGACCTCGTCAAACCTGCCTCTGGGCATTGCCAACCTGAGGGACTCCTCCACACAGCAGTTCCAGATCGAGTGCAGCGCCTACCTGGTGACCTCCGCCTCCCAGCCTGCGAAGAGCCAGCTGGAACACCTCCCCAACAAGGTGGAGGTTCCGATGGAGGGCATGGTCGTCGCCGACGCCGAGGCCTCGAGCTGGCACATCCCGAACGGCCAGAAGGAGTACATCTCCGTTTCCCCGATCCCCTACGTCGCCTCCCAAGACGTCACGTACCGCCTGTTGGAGAGCGCCCGGACACCGGGATGCATCACGAACTCCGTCGTGGGCAAGGTCTCCGTGTCCACCCCTGTTGGTAACCGGCCCGGCATCAAGCTGCGCCCAGACGACGCCGAGTGCAGCGCCAAGGTTCCCAACGGCTACGGCCCCTCCTCGGTCATGCTGCTGAGCAACATGCGCACCGGCTACGTCGAGATCCACGGAGGCGGTCGAGGCGCCGTCGCCTTCGGTGTCGTCTCCTACATGGACTACGGCGACGCGCCTGAGAGCTACGGCGTCGCCGGCAGCGCGTTCCAGCCGGTCTGGAGCGGCGGGGAGCTGTCTGACAGCGGAGAGCGCAACATCGCCCGCGGCAAGGCACCGTATGAGGGCGACGCCGGAGACTGGTACAACCTGAGTGCGGCAACGGACCAGGGGAACGTGGCCACCACGAACTCCGCCGTCGTGCGTCTGGGTGCCCTGACGGACCATGATGACAACATCGCTCACAGCGCTGACGCCTCGAGGGACAACATCACGGATATTGATGACGAGGACGCCCTCCCCGCCGACTGGGACCGCGTCATCTGGACCGATATCGGCCAGAAGTGGAGCCAGGAGATCACCTGCTCGGGCAGCAACACCAAGATCGCCGGCTGGGTGGACTGGAACCGGGACGGCGTGTTCTCCGCCGGTGAGCGCTCCGCAGTGACCTCCTGCTCCAGCGCCGGTAAGGCCACTGTGACCTGGACCGTCCCCCAGGACGCCAAGCGGAGCACCATCAATGGCAACGGTGCGGCCACCTTCATGCGTCTGCGCATCACCGGCGCCCCGCCCAACGGGCGGGAAGCCGAGGACCCTCAGCCCACTGGCATCGCGGTCAACGGTGAGGTCGAGGACCACCAGGTGCAGGTCCAGCTGCCCAACCTGTCCCTGGTCAAGCAGGTGGACAACACCGCGGCCGGCTCTCTGGGCCTGTCCGCCAAGGACTGGACGCTCACGGCAACTCCCAAGCGCGGTAAGACCGCCTCAGGCGCCGGCGGCTTCGACTCCGCTTACCTGCCCCAGGGCCAGACGGTGCTGTCGGAATCCTCGTCGTCGCCCAAGTCGGCCGGGTACAAGGCCACGGTCTCCTGCGTGCCACACCCGAACTCGGATATCAGGACTCCGTCGTCGACGGTCAACTCCGCCTCCAAGACCCTGGATCTGGCCACCGGTGAGTGGATGCAGTGCACGATGGTCAACACGGCTCAGCCCGGTCAGGTCGTCTGGAGCAAGGTCGACGACGCCGGCAACCCGCTGGCGGGGACCGTGTTCACGCTGGCCTCCCCGGCGCTCAACGGCGGTCAGAAGGAGGTGACCGACTGCGTCGTCACCGGTGGGAAGGCCACGTGCCCCAACGGCTCGGTGGACCAAGACCCTCGAGCCGGGTTCTTCAGGGTCTCCGGGCTCACCTGGGGCGAGTACTCCATCACCGAGACCCAGGCGCCGGCCGGCTACCACCTGTCCTCCACCACCCTGACCAAGACCCTGGACGGATCGGCGCCGGCCGCCGGCACGGACGACGACACCCCCACCCTCGACCTGGGTCAGGTCACCAACAGCCGGATCAAAGGGTCGGCCACCTGGACCAAGACCGATGAGCGGGGCAACCCCATCAAGGGCGCCCAGTGGTCGCTGATTCCCCTTGACTCCAACGGTCGGCCTCAGCCGGACCAGGCCCGCACCATCACCGACTGCGTGGGCACCTGCGCCCAGGGCGGCCTGGACACCGATGCGAACCCCGGCGCCTTCAAGCTGGCAGAGCTGGGGTACGGCTCCTACGAGCTCATTGAGACCAAGCCACCGACCGGCTACATCCTGGACGCCACCCCCCGCACCATCACCATCTCCTCCCAGGGGCAGGTCGTGGCGCTGGGCAAGATCTCCAACCGCAAGTCGGCGGTGCCCGCCATCCCCTTCACCGGAGGGAGCGCGGCCGACACCTTCCTCATCGCCGGTGGGGCGGTGCTGGGGATCACGGTGCCGGCCATGATGATCCAGGCCTACCGACGCCGGCGGGCCCTGGACTCATGACCTGAGCGAACCATCGGGACGCACGTGATGGGCCGCAGACACCACGGTGTCTGCGGCCCATCGGCGTCAACCGCATCAGGCCGGATGCCTCACAGGAGCGGGAGGAGGATGTCGGTGACGGCGTCGACAGGCGGGGTGGTCGCCGGGTCGGTGAGGTACTCCTCGATGATCGGATGGTCTCGCGGCTCCTCGCCCGAGCTCGGCAGCCACTGACCGTAGAGCCACCGATAGGCGGCATGCATCGACGAGTACGGGCCGATGTAACGCATGATCGCGTACCGTCCGTCCGGCACCATCCTCTCAGCAAGGCCGTGGGGAATCTTCATACCGGGGTCGACGACGGTTCCAGCCGCCGAGCGCAGATCAGCCGGAGGAACGGCGTCGGGATCGTCCTCATAGATGGCAACCATCAGACTCCCGGAGCCCACACGGTCTCTGACTCGGCTGAAGGCCCGGCCGATATCCATATAGCAACCACGGTGCTCGGATACGGCAAGTCGATAGCCGCGGCGAGTCTCCACGCGCACCGCCCACCCCGGGTCCTGACTCACCGACGACGTCGATCCCGAACCACAGCTCGTCACCGGCGAGTCGACCGACGCCGGGCGTCCACCGATGCGGAATCGGCTGGGAGTCGTCCTATATGCGCGGAGAAAGGCTCGACTGAACACTTCGGTGCCGGTGAACCCGGCTTTCCAGGCGATCCGTTCCACCGGCCACGAGGTCTCTGTGAGCATGGCGGCAGCCCGCTCCAGACGGAGACGGCGTACGGTCTGAGCGGCCGTCTCCCCGCGCACCGCCCGGTAGATGCGGTGCCAGTGATAGCGGGAGAACCCGGAGACGTGAGCGAGAGTCTCCAGGCTGAGGTCGTCGTCAAGATGCGTGTAGATGTAGTCGGTGACAACGTCGAGTTGGCGTTGGTACTGCTCAGCCCTCATGCGTCCGAAAGGACCCCAATGGAGAGGTGGATCGAGCCGTCCGGAGCGTAGTACTCGTAGTCGGCACGATAATCACGGGTCAGGTCCTTGCGGGCCCAGACATCCACCCACGCGTCATAGACACTCTCCGGCCGAGCATCGGCCAGCGTGACGATGTCGCGAGTGGAGTTCGGGATCGTCACAGTCACCTGGCCAGGGGGAACCGGACCTCCGGCCTCGATGCGCCTACCGATGACGAGGGTGTAGACACCGTCGACATCGTCGCCGGGAGTCTCGTAGTCGGTGTAGACCGCATAGATGCCGGGGCCGACGCCGGGCTTCTCGGGTGCGAGGAGCCCGGCGTCAGCAGCGGCCCGCCAGTGAGGAGGAATGGTGCGGGCCGCCTCTCGGTTCGACGTCCGAAGAGGCAGGCCAACAACGTCGAAGGAGCCGATAGTTTCTCTCATGCGCACCATGATGCTCATACGGCGCCCAGAACTCACCGACGATTCTTGCGGACCTGGACGGGTCGTCAGTCCTGTGAGTGAGTCAAGACAATCTTGCCGGTCGTGGTTCCCGCGCGCACCGCGGCGACGGCCTGAGCGGCCTCCTGGATCGGGAGGCGGTCAGTGACATGGACACGGAGCTCTCCGGAGGCCACGAACTCCACCGCGCGCCTCAGGTGGCCTCCGACGAGCGCCGGGTTCGCCTGGCTGAAGGCCCCGAGGTTGAAACCGATGACGCCGATGCCCCGCAGCCACAGCGACGTGGTGCTCACCTGCTGGTCCTGCGCCTGGGAGGCGTCCCCCAGCGCGAGGAGCCGTCCTCCCGTACGCAGCAGGTCGAGGCTGCGCAGCCTGGCCGGGCCGGCCACCGGGTCGGCGACGACGTCGAACTGGGCGGGTTCAGCCTCGGAGAGGTCCTCAGTCAACCAGGCCTCGTCATAGCCCAGGTCCAGGATCTCCTGGCGCTTGACCTCGCTGCGGGTGACGCCGACGACGCGGCCCGCGCCAAGCAGTCGAGCCACCTGGCCCATCTGCGATCCGAGGCCACCGGCGGCGGCATGGACCAGCACGCTCTCGCCACGGCGCAGGTGGGCGATCTCCTCCAGGGCGACGAGCGCCGTCGTCGAGTTGGCCGGAACTGCGGCGGCCAGGACCGGGTCCAGGCCCGCGGGGAGCGGCACGACGAGCTCCGCGGGGGCCACGGCGACCTGTCCATAGCCGCCACCCCCGGTGATGGTCAGGGCGACGACGGCGTCCCCGAGCCGGTAGCCATCCACACCGTCCCCAAGAGCACGGACTCGGCCACTCACCTCCAGCCCGGGAGTCCAGGGCAGGTCGATGGGCACGAGGCCCTCGGTGAAGAGTGCCTCGACGTAGCCGACGCCGGCATGGTCCACATCCACGGCGATCTGACCCGGTCCGGGCTCAGGAGTGGGAGCCTCCTGGTACCGCAACCCGGACGCCGGGCCATCGAAGTTGACGATCTGCATGGCCTTCATGAGCAACACCTTCCTGTATCAGTCACCAACACAGTATCAGATACCTGATACACGACACGGAGCAGCCCCGTTGCGATTCGCTGAGCCAGTGGTGATCGTGGGCTCGAGACAGCAGTGATCGTCGATGTCTCGGCCGCTACTCGGCAATGAGGTCGTCGCGCAGGAGGGAGGTGACGCGCCCGAGCATCTCGGTGAGCTGCTGGCGCTCCTTGACGGTGAAGGACTCGGCCATACGCTGCTCGATGCGGCGTGCAACCTTGTCGGCGCGCAGTAGCAGGGCCTCACCCTCGGTCGTGAGCGAGGCGATGAGGACCTTGGCGTGGTCGGAGGAGGGGTGACGGGTGACGAGTCGTTTCTGCTCCAGTTTGGCGATGACGGTGGCCATCGTCTGCGGAGTGACCGCGGCAGCCCTGGCCAGCTGGGCCGAGGACTGCTCGGGCACGTAGTACAGGGAGAGCATGGCCGCGTACTGGGCCACGGTGAGGCCGAAGTTCCTCAGGGCCTCGGTCTTGGCGGCCATCATGGCCTGCTCGGCCGACTTGATGTGCAGGCCGAGCCGCACCCCTGTGTCCTCGACGAGCTCGCGACGTCCTCGCCTCGGGGGCGGAATGTCAACGGAGCGGCTCACGGCGTTCATCCTAGGAGGCCTCGTCATCGGGGAAGAAGATCTCCTCGATGGTCAGGCCGAAGACGCGAGCAATGGTGAAGGCCAGGGGCAGGGAGGGGTCATAGCGCCCGGCTTCCAAAGCGTTGACCGTCTGGCGGGAGACCCCCAGCTCCTCGGCGAGCCGAGCCTGGGTCCAGCTGCGCTGGGCACGCAGCACCTTGAGATCGTTCCTCACCGGTACCGCCAGGTGGACCACAGCATTCCGACACCGAAGAACAGAGCCCACGCACCGCCGACCCAGATGAGACTGACGCGAGGAGCCCCTACCTCTTCCAACAAGCTGTAGGCGATCGATGTGATGACTGTCCCCGCTGTGGAAATAACAAGCGCTTCCATCACCTTGCGCGCCTGCATCTCATCCGCCTCGCGCACTAAGCGCATCATCGCCCACGCACAGATGAGGACACCAACCATGGGAAGCAGTGCCAAGGCGAATCGCCATGGGTCACCTTCCATGGATCGCGCCCATCTCAGGCCGACCAGAACTCCGACGGAGTAAAGAACGGCGCCGACAGTGAATCGGATGGAGTAGGCGATACCTACTTTACGCTCGATAGTCATGGCTGCCTTCCGTCAATGGAGACAAAGAATCGGCTCAGTTACTGGTGATCGACCAGATCAATCCTGACCACAACACACATGATAAAAAGACCTTCACCCTCGAGTCAAGGTTACTTTCCATCTCGACGACGTTCCCTCGACCGCCCCGTCGTCATCAGGTACGCACTGCCCAGGGCCGTGCCGGCGATGACCGGGAAGGCGGGGATCACCCATCGGTGGGGGCGCACCTCGACCCCATGAGCTCGCAGCGTCCGCTTCGCGAAGATCCAGAAGGGCAGGACGACCGGCAGCGCCGTCGCCACCCCCGGGGTGTAGCGCCGGGCCAGGGCCGCTGAGCCCAGGTGGCTGAAGGTGTGCATGCCGTAGCCGTAGAGCGCGGCCTGGTAGACGGGCGAGCGTCCACGGGTGCGGTAGCCGTCAATGGAGGCAACAGCCATGAGGACACCCATGAGACCGATCCCCAGGTAGACGTGCTCACGCGAGCAGCCGTGACGTCGGATGTCCTCGGGTAGGAAGGGAACCTTGTCGAAAAACGGGTGCGTCCAGCCGGGCATCGTGGCCAGCTCCTCGAGGTCATGCGCCAGCCATGAGAAGAACAGCCCTCCGGTCGCCAGTGACACCGGATCCATCACGGTCACCTCCGGCACACATTGTACCGACGAGAGAATCCCCGAGGTGGACCACCATCATGGCCCATCTCGGGGAGCGGGGAGTATGAGAAATCAGTGGTGGAGCCAACGGGACTCGAACCCGTAACCCCCTGCTTGCAAAGCAGGTGCGCTACCAATTGCGCCATGGCCCCTCGGGGAGGATGCTCACCGGTTCCGTCAGCTGCTAGTCAACGGGGTCGGTGACCTCGGCCCACGCGGCCCGCTCCATACGGGCCGCCTCGAACCTGAGCCACGCGGCATAACCCGCAGCGGCCAGGAACGAAAAGACCGCGGCTGATACGACTGCACGGTTCCTCATGAAACCTCCTCATCGTCTCACCGCGGACGGTGGGCCTAGCTGGACTCGAACCAGCGACCTCATCCTTATCAGGGATGCGCTCTAACCAACTGAGCTATAGGCCCTTGCGACCGGAGAAGATTAACCTGTCCGGCTATCGCAGACCAAATCCGATCACTCGTCCGCAAGCGTGAGATGGATCCCACCGACGAGGGTGGCGGTGATGTTGTAGAGAAAGGCGCCCAGCGTGGTCAGGGCGGTCACCAGCACGATATCCACCACGGCGACAATCGTGGAGACAGCCAGGGCCCGAGGCAGCTCGAGGTAGGCCACGATTGCGGAGAAGGTGTTGGAGCGCTCACCGGCGACCGTCTTGACGAGATCCTCGATGGTGGAGAACACATGCATGGCGTCGAGCATGAACCACACGACCGCCGTGGCGACGATGAGCATGATGCCCGCGGCGAAGCTGAGCAGGAAGCTCGCCTTCATCACTGACCAGGGGTCGACCCGGGTCAGGGCCAGACGCACGCGGCGCGGCCCGGCGATGGTCTTCTTGCTCTTCTTGCTCTTGCCGCCCGACGCGCTGCCGGAGGCATCCGCGCCACCCACAATGGATGCGGCACCTGCGGACTGCCCACCGTCAGGGGACATGGAAACCGGCTGGCTCATGCTTCGACCTCACTCTCGTTGTCTTCCAACGCTACCGTGTCCGCCGCTGAGTCCGCAGGAGAGTCGCCAGTGTCACCTTCCGGGGCCTGGAGAGCCTGGGCTTGGTCGGTGGAGTCCGCAGAGTCGGCACTCGGGGCGCTATCGGCGGCATCGACCGCCTCCTCCATGTCCCGTTCAGTGTTGCGGGCCACCGCGATGATGCGGTCTCCGGCGTCGGGCTTGGCGAAAGTCACGCCCTGCGTGGTCCGCCCGGTGCGCGAGACCTCGACGACGGCGGAGCGGACCACCTTGCCCGAGGCCATGATGCACAGGACCTCGTCACCGGAGTCGGTCACCAGGGCGCCCACGAGGTTGCCTCGGGCCTCGACGAGGTTGGCGACCTTGACGCCCAGACCGCCGCGACCCTTGACGGGGTAGTCCATGACGTTGGTGCGCTTGGCGTAGCCGCCCTCGGTGACGACGAACAGGTCGGCGTCCTGCCAGGAGGGGTCGACGACGTCCATGGCCAGCAGGTAGTCGCCCTCGCGGAAGCGCATGCCGGTGACGCCGCTGGTGGCCCGGCCCGTGGGCCGCAGGGTGTCGTCGTCGGCGTGGAACCGCAGGGACTGGCCGGCGTGGGAGACCAGGAGGAGGTCCTGCCCGGTGCTCAGGAGTCGGGCGGAGACGAGCTCGTCGTAGTTGCCGTCCTCGTCCTGGCGCAGGTTGATGGCGATGACGCCGCCGGAGCGGTTGGAGTTGTACTCGCTCAGGCGGGTCTTCTTCACCAGGCCGCGGCGGGTGGCCAGGACCAGGTAGTCGGCCTGGTCGTAGTCCTGGAGCTCCATGACCTGGGCGATCTCCTCGCCGGGCTGGAAGGCCAGGAGGTTGGCCACGTGCTGGCCCTTGGAGTCGCGCCCGCCCTCGGGCAGCTCGTAGCCCTTGGCGCGGTAGACGCGGCCGTAGTTGGTGAAGAACAGCAGCCAGCGGTGCGTCGTGGTGACGAAGAAGTGGTCGACGACGTCGTCCTCGCGCAGCGTGGCCCCGCGGATGCCCTTGCCGCCGCGGTGCTGGGAGCGGTAGGAGTCGGTGCGGGTGCGCTTGGCGTAGCCGGAGCGGGTGATGGTGACGACCACGTCCTCCTCGGGGATGAGGTCCTCCATGCTCATCTCGCCGTCGAAGGGCACGATCCGGGTGCGGCGCTCGTCGCCGTACTTCTCGACGATCTCGGCCAGCTCGTCGGAGACGATGCCCCGCTGGCGCTCCGGGGAGGCGATGATCTCGCGCAGGTCCTTGACGCGGGCGCGCAGCTCGTCGGACTCCTCCTGGATCTTGAGGCGCTCCAGGGCGGCCAGTCGGCGCAGCTGGAGGGAGAGGATGGCCTCGGCCTGGGCCTCGTCGACGTTCAGCAGGCCCATGAGGCCGGTGCGGGCCTCCTCGGTGGTGGGCGAGCGCCGGATGAGGGCGATGACGGCGTCGAGGGCGTCGATCGCCTTGAGCAGGCCCTCGAGGATGTGGAGGCGCTCCTCGGCCTTGCGCAGGCGGAAGCGGGAGCGGCGCACGATGACGTCGATCTGGTGGCTCACCCAGTGGCGCACGAACCCGTCCAGGCTCAGGGTGCGCGGCACCCCGTCGACCAGGGCGAGCATGTTGGCCGGGAAGTTGTCCTGGAGCTGGGTGCGCTTGTAGAGGTTGTTGAGGACCACCTTGGCGACGGCGTCGCGCTTGAGGACGATGACCAGTCGCTGACCGGTGCGTCCGGAGGTCTCGTCACGGATGTCGGCGATGCCGGTGACCTGGCCATCGCGCACGAGCTGGGCGATCTTGTCGGCCAGGTTGTCGGGGTTGACCTGGTAGGGCAGCTCGGTGACCACCAGGCACTGGCGGCCCTGGATCTCCTCGACGTTGACCACGGCCCGCTGGGTGATGGAGCCGCGGCCGGTGCGGTAGGCGTCCTCGATGCCCCGCCGGCCCAGGATGGTGGCGCCGGTGGGGAAGTCGGGTCCGGGGATCCGTTCGATGAGGGCGTCGAGCAGCTCCTCGCGCGAGGCGTCGGGGTGCTCGAGGTACCACTGGGCTCCGCGGGCGACCTCGCGCAGGTTGTGCGGCGGGATGCGGGTGGCCATGCCGACGGCGATGCCTTCGGAGCCGTTGACCAGGAGGTTGGGGAACCTCGACGGCAGGATGACCGGCTCCTGGTTGCGTCCGTCGTAGTTGTCCTGGAAGTCGACGCTGTCCTCGTCGATGTCCCGGAGCATCTCCATGGCCAGGGGCGCCATCTTGCACTCGGTGTACCGGGGGGCGGCGGGCCCCAGGTTGCCGGGGGTGCCGAAGTTCCCCTGGCCGGCCACCAGCGGGTAGCGCAGCGACCACCACTGGACCAGGCGGGCCAGGGCATCGTAGATGGCGCTGTCGCCGTGGGGGTGGTAGGTCCCCATGACGTCGCCGACGATGCGCGAGGACTTGGAGAAGGAGGCGGTGGGGCGGTAGCCGCCGTCGTACATGGCGTACAGGACGCGGCGGTGGACCGGCTTGAGTCCGTCGCGCACGTCGGGCAGGGCCCGGCCCACGATGACGCTCATCGCGTAGTCGAGGTAGGAGCGCTGCATCTCCATCTGGAGGTCGACCGGCTGGATGCGCTCGGGGGCGGGTGCGTTCGTCGCTCCCTCGTCGCCGATGATCTCTTCAACTTCGTCGCTCACAGGATTCCTTCGTGTTCAGAGGAGGTCGCCAGCAGCGGGCCGGCGCTTCACGTGTGGCTCGGTGCCGCTCAGATGTCCAGGAAACGGACGTCGGAGGCGTTGCGCTGGATGAAGGAGCGCCGCTGCTCGACGTCGTCGCCCATGAGGATCGCGAAGGTCTCGTCGGCGTCGGCCGCCTCATCGAGCGTGACCTGCTTGAGGATCCGGGTGGTGGGGTCCATGGTCGTCTCCCACAGCTCGTGGTCGTTCATCTCGCCCAGACCCTTGTAGCGCTGGATCCCGCCGTCCTTGGGGAGGCGGCGGCCCTTCTCCTGTCCGGCGGCCAGGAGCTTGTCGCGCTCGGCGTCGGAGTAGGCGAACTCGTGCTCGGCGTTGGACCACTTGAGCCGGTACAGCGGCGGCATGGCGATGTAGGTGTGGCCCTGCTCGATGAGGGGGCGCATGTAGCGGAACAGGAGGGTCAGCAGCAGGGTGGCGATGTGCTGGCCGTCGACGTCGGCGTCGGCCATGATGACGATCTTGCCGTAGCGCAGCTTGGCGATGTCGAAGTCCTCGCCGATTCCGGTGCCGAAGGCGGTGATGAGGCTGCGGATCGTGTCGGAGGACAGGGCCCGGTCCAGGCGCGCCTTCTCCACGTTGAGGATCTTGCCGCGGATCGGCATGATCGCCTGGTGCTCGGGGTCGCGGCCGCCGACGGCGGAGCCACCGGCGGAGTCTCCCTCGACGATGAAGATCTCGGAGTCCGCGGCGTTCTTCGAGGAGCAGTCGCGCAGCTTGCCGGGCATGGAGGCGGACTCCAGGACGCCCTTGCGGCGGGTGGCCTCGCGGGCCTTGCGGGCGGCCAGGCGCGCGGCGGCGGCCTGGGATGCCTTGGTGATGATGGCGCGGGCGTCACCGGGGTGGGAGTCCAGCCAGTCGCCGAGCTGGGCGTAGACCGTCTGCTGGACGAAGGTGCGCGCCTCAGTGTTGCCGAGCTTGGTCTTGGTCTGGCCCTCGAACTGCGGCTCGGAGAGCTTGACGGAGATGACGGCGGTCAGCCCCTCACGGATGTCGTCACCGGTGAGGTTGTCGTCGCGCTCCTTGAGCAGGCCCTTGTCCCGGGCGTACTTGTTGACCAGGGTGGTCAGCGCCGTGCGGAAGCCCTCCTCGTGGGTGCCGCCCTCGGTGGTGTTGATCGTGTTGGCATAGGTGTGGACCGACTCGGAGTAGGCGCTGGTCCACTGCATGGCGATCTCCAGGCTGATGGAGTGGTTCTCGCCCAGGGACTGCTCGGCCTCGAAGTCGATGATCTCGGGGTGGATGAGCTCGGCCTTCTTGGACTTGTTGAGGAAGGCGACGTAGTCGCGCAGGCCGTGCTCATAGCAGTAGGAGTCGGTGCGGAAGCCGACCTCGGGGGCGTCGGGGGCGGAGTCGTCCCCGGCGATCTCGTCGCCGGCGTCCTGGACGCCGAGGCGTTCGTCGGTCAGGGTGATGCGCAGGCCCTTGTTGAGGAAGGCCATCTGCTGGAAGCGACGGCGCAGCGTCTCGTAGTCGAAGTCGACCGTCTCGAAGATGGTCGGGTCCGGGTAGAAGGTCTGGGTGGTGCCGGTGGACTCGGTGGCCTCGCCCTTGACGAGCTCGGTGATGGGGCGGCCGCCGTCGGCGAAGGACATGCGCCACACGAAGCCCTGCCGGCGGACCTCGGTGTCCACCCGGGTGGACAGGGCGTTGACCACGGAGATGCCCACGCCGTGCAGGCCGCCGGAGACGGCGTAGCCGCCGCCGCCGAACTTGCCGCCGGCGTGGAGGATCGTCATGACGACCTCGACGGTGGGCTTGTGCTCGGTGGGGTGCTCGTCGACCGGGATGCCGCGGCCGTTGTCGCTGACGCGCACGCCGCCGTCGGCCAGGATGGTGACCTCGATGTGGTCGCAGTAGCCGGCCAGGGCCTCGTCGACGGAGTTGTCGACGACCTCGTAGACGAGGTGGTGCAGACCCCGCTCACCGGTGGAACCGATGTACATGCCGGGGCGCTTCCGGACCGCTTCGAGCCCTTCGAGGACGGTGATGTCCGAGGCTCCGTAATCGTGATTCACAGTGGCGTCCTGGTCAGACACGTGTCAGTTGCTCCTCAATCTGTGCGCATCGGGACCTCAGTGGTCCGATGTCTCCGTCCGGCCCCTTCACACGACGATCCTGAGGAGGATCGTGCGCACACGTAGGTGGGTACATCAGGACGGTCCTGGGCGCACCTTGGGCGGTTTCACCGCATTCTAGCGTAGATGGGCCCGTGAACCGCGGCACCGTGAGCAGCTGGGGGCGTGCCCGTGGTCACCTCTGTCTCGCCTGGATCACCGCATCGCCCGACGCCTGGCTCCAGCTCCGTGTCTTTGCGACGACGACGGCCGCGGCCGTTGCGTTGCCAATGATACCCGCGCCCCCGCTACCCGTAGGTATCGCGCGGACCGCGGGTGCCGCGCAGGCCGACTCCGCGGCGCTTCCAGGTCGGGCCTGCCGGCCCCAGGATCCGCAGCTCCACCGCGTCGCCGGTGCTGATCCCTCCGGCCTGGCGGCCGCCGGGACCCGAGCGCAGGGCCTCGACGATCCTGGCCTCGATGGTGGGTTGGAGGAGCCGCAGCTGCTGGGCCCAGCTCGAGGACGAGGCGCGCAGGGTGATGCGACCGGCGTCGAAGGACTCGATGGTGCAGTGCTCGGCGACCTGATCGCCCACGATGGCCCGCCACCGGGCGACGACGCCGGCCACCGCGAGCTTTCCGGCCCAGCCGTTGTCGGCCACCATGCGGCGCAGCTCGCGCTGTCCGGTGCGGGGGTCGAAGGGGGTGGGGCCGGGCCGGTCGCGTCCCCGCGCCAGTCCGGGGCCGCGGTCGGCCGGGTCGTCGGGGTTCTGTCCCAGGGCCCGGGCCAGCTCGCGGCGTTGGTCCCAGGGCGCTGCCGACTGTGTGTCCTTGCCCCCGGTGCCGCCGGGCTCGCGCAGGCGGCGGGCCGGCACGCGGCTGTCGCCCTTCTCCCAGGCCTGGGCGCGCTGGCGGGTCAGGGCCCGCTGCGCCAGGACATCAGGCAGCGGGCCGTCGCCGGTGGGCGCGGAGGGCTCAGCCACGGGTGACCTCACCGTCGGCCACACGGTACCGGGCGCCAGAGAGCTCGGCGGGGACGTCGTCGTCGACGGCGGCGGTCAGCAGGACCTGCTGGGCACCGGCGACCATCTGTGCCAGGGCGCGACGGCGCTGCTCGTCGAGGGAGGCGAAGACGTCGTCGAGGATGAGGACCGGCTCGCCGTCCCCGCCGTAGGCGTCGATGTCGGTGCGCAGCATGTCGTAGGAGGCCAGGCGCAGCGCCAGGGCCAAGGACCACTGCTCGCCGTGGGAGGCGAATCCGCGGGCGGGCAGACCGGTGAGGAACAGACTCAGGTCGTCGCGGTGCGCCCCGACGAGGTTGGCGCCGCGGTCGATCTCGCGGGCGTGGAGCTCACCCATGGCGTTCTCCAGGCGCGCGGCCAGGGCGGTCTCATCGAGGAGCGTCTCCTCGCCGGCGAGCCAGGCCGTCTCGTCGTGGGGGTCGGGCTCCGGGACTCCCTCATGGGTCAGCAGGCTGGAGCGATAGGCGATCTGGGCGCGGGAACGCTGCCCGGAGGTCCCGGAGACGGTCTCGTAGGCGGAGGCCACCCAGGGGCGCAGGCGCCGCACGACGTCGACCCGGGCGGCGATGAGCCGGGCGGCCGCCGCGGCGAGCTGGGCGTCCCAGACCTCCAGGGTGGAGAGCATGGAGGAGGTCGAGGAGCGGGCCGCGCGCGCGGACTTCAGGAGGCTGGCGCGCTGGGCGAGGATCTTGTCGTGCTCGGCGCGCACCCCGGCCAGGCCCGGGCGCAGCGTGACCGCCAGGTCGTCGAGGAAGCCCCGGCGGACCCCGGGCTCGGCGCGCACCAGGGAGAGATCCTCGGGGGCGAAGACGACCGCGCGCAGCACCCCGAGCAGGTCGCGGGGCCGGCAGCCGCCCCGGTTGAGGCGGGCCCGGTTCGCCTTGCCGGCGATGATCTCGATCTCCAGGACGCTAGGTCTTTCCCCGTGGACGGCCCGGGCGCGCACGACGGCGCCGGCCGGCTGGGCCTGCCCCGGTGCCGCCCGTCGGACGAGGGCGGTGTCCGCGCCGATCCGGTGGGAGGAGAGGGTCGCCAGGTAGACGATGGCCTCGACCAGGTTGGTCTTGCCCTGCCCGTTGGAACCGACGAAGGCGCTGGGGCCCGGCTCCAGGGACAGCACCAGGCTGCGGTAGGAGCGGAAGTCGTCCAGGGAGAGGTCAGAGACGTACATGCCCCGTCGGGTCTCAGGCCCCGAAGCGGATCGGCATGAGCAGGTAGCGGAAGGAGGAGTCCTCGGTGCCCCCGATGGAGTCCATACCGGTGAGCACCGCGGGCTTCGAGGCGTGGGTGAAGTCGAGGCGGACGTAGGGCTGGTTGAGGGCGCCCAGGCCGTCGAGGAGGTAGCCGGGGTTGAAGGCGGTGGAGATGTCGTCGCCTTCGAGGTGGGCGACGAGCTGCTCGGTGGCCTGGGCGTCGTCGCCCTGTCCGGCGTCGAGCTCCAGGTTGCCCTGGGTGAAGGACATGTGGATGGGGGTGGAGCGGTCCGCGACGAGGCTGACGCGGCGCACGGCGGCCATGAGCTCGTCGGTGCCCACGGTGGCGTGGATCGAGGTGGACTCCGGGAAGAGCCGGCGCACCGGCGGGTAGTCGCCGTCGGTGAGCAGGGAGGTGGTGCGCCGGCCGCCGGCCTCGAAGCCGATGAGGCTGGAGGCGGCCGACTCGCTGCTGAGGGCCACGGTCACGTCTCCGGAAGAGGTCAGGGACTTAGCGACGTCGGAGAGAGTGCGGGCCTTGAGCAGGGCCGTGGTGGACAGCTCGGTGTTGGACGGCGACCAGGTCAGCTCCCGCATGGCCAGGCGGTAGCGGTCGGTGGCCATGAGGACCAGCGAGCTGCCCTCGACCTCGATCTGGACACTGGTGAGCAGGGGCAGGGTGTCGTCGCGGGAGGCGGCGATGGAGACCTGGCCGACGGCGCGGGCCAGGTCGTGGGCGTCGATCGTGCCGGCGACGGCGGGCATGACCGGCAGCGCCGGGTAGTCGTCGGCGGCCATGGCCGCCAGGGAGAAGCGGGCCGACCCGCAGGAGACGGCGACCTTGTTGCCCTCGACCTCCAGGTCGACGGGCTTGTTCGGCAGCGCCTTGGCGATATCGGCCAGGAGGCGTCCGGAGACGAGGACGACGCCGTCCTCCTCGACGTCGGCGGCCACCTCGCAGTGGGCGGAGACCTCATAGTCGAAGGAGGCCAGGACGAGGCTGGAGCCCTTGGCCTCCAGCCTGACTCCGGCGAGCACGGGTACCGGCGGGCGGGCGGGCACGGATCGTGCAGTCCAGGTGACGGCTTCAGCGAGGATGTCTCGGTCAACCCTGAGCTTCACGGTAGGTGCCTCCGTCAATCGTGGTCGGTCGGCCGGTAGGCGTCGTGGCACTACTGAGCCGAGAAAAATACGTGGTGCCGGCAGGTCGCCGGCGGACAGTCGTCATGGGAACGGCGTCGCTGGGAACGCAGTCCTGGGTCGAGAGTGTAGACGGTAGTCCGTGGGAGCCACCCTGTCACCAGCGATCACCCATGCTCATCCCATGAGCCTTTCCGAATGACAAGCGCCCGGGGCCTGGTCCGGTCCCGTTGGCCGATCGTGCTTCGCGATTTCTTGTCATCTAGATCTGTAGGGGTAGTAGCACGTGTGGATGCTGGGGATAACAGGATTTTTCGCCGTCATGACGCCAGTGACGCTGGGGAATGACACGTGGGTGGTTCTGGTGAGTCAGGCACTGTCTCGGTGGAGAGAGCGAATGACATACATGTCATTCCACAGCGGGGGTGCGCTACCTCCACAGCGACACGCTCGCTCCTCCACGTGCCATCCTCAGCACCATCCACAGCGGGCCGGCCCGGTCACCAGGGGTGGTGCCGAGTCTCGCCGGAACGCACTGCACGAGGGTGGGCTGCTACTGGAGGAGGGTGGGGTGTACTGCGGGTAGGTGGGGCCTTTGTGCAGTACGCACAACCCTTGGCCAGTGGATCCCGGCCCTCGTGGAGTAGGTCGACTCAGGGCGGAAGCCTCGGAGCCGACGTCCCGAGGGGGACGGTGCGTCGTCGGCTCAGGTGGGAGACTGGGCGGCCTGCTTGATGCGGCTGGTCAGCTCGGTGACCTGGTTGAAGGTGGAGCGGCGCTCGGCCATGAGGGTGCGGATCTTCTTGTCCGCGCTCATGACGGTGGTGTGGTCGCGCCCGCCGAACTCCCGCCCGATCTTGGGCAGGGAGAGGTCGGTGAGCTCACGGCACAGGTACATGGCGATGTGGCGGGCCGAGACCATGGTGCGTGAGCGGTTGGCCGAGCACAGGTCATCGATGGTGATACCGAAGTAGTCGGCGGTCTGCGCCATGATGAGGGAGGTCGTGATCTCCTGGCCCTCGGGGTCGGAGATGATGTCCTTGAGGACCATCTCGGCCAGGGTCTGGTCGACGGGCTGCTTATTGAGGGAGGCGAAGGCCGTCACCCGGATGAGGGCGCCCTCGAGCTCGCGGATATTGGTGGTGATGCGCGAGGCGATGTACTCCAGGACGTCGAAGGGCAGGTCGAGGCCCTCGGCGGTGCCCTTGCGGGAGAGGATCGCGATGCGGGTCTCCAGGTCCGGGGGCTGGACGTCGGCCAGCAGGCCCCACTCGAAGCGGGAGCGCAGGCGCTCGTCGAGCCCACCGAGGGCCTTGGGGGGCTGGTCGGAGGTGAGGACCACCTGCTTGCCCGAGGAGTGCAGGGAGTTGAAGGTGTGGAAGAACTCCTCGAGGGTCGACTCCTTGCCCTGGAGGAACTGGATGTCGTCGACCAGGAGGATGTCGACCTCGCGGTAGCGGCGCTTGAAGCCCTCCATGCGGCCGTCGTCCTGGTTGCCGTCGCGCACGCAGGCGATGAAGTCGGAGACGAAGACCTCGGAGTTGACGTACTTGACGCGGATCCCCGGGTTGAGGGTCTGGGCGTAGTGGCCGATGGCGTGCAGGAGGTGCGTCTTGCCCAGGCCGGAGCCACCGTAGATGAACAGGGGGTTGTAGGCGCGGGCCGGGGCCTCGGCCACGGCCAGCGCGGTGGCGTGGGCGAAGCGGTTGGAGGAGCCGGTGACGTAGGTGTCGAAGGTGTATCTCGGATTGAGCTGGGAGACGTCGTGGGCCGCGGTGGGTGTCAGCAGCCCGGTGGGATTCTGGGGGCCGGTGCCCCCGGGGCTGTAGGTGCCGGGAAGTCCCGACCTGCCGGGAAGGGAACCCGACATGGTCGACGGCGCCGAGGCGGCGGAGGCCTGGGAGTGAGGCATCGGTGAGGGGGCGGTCGCCGAGTAGGGCGAGGGCTCGGCGAGCTGCTCGCCGTAGGTGGGCACCGTCGGTGGAGCGGGTGCAGCAGGCACGGCGGAGGGCCCCGACGGCTGGGGTGGGACGGAGGGGGACGGGGAGGATGCCGGTGCGGGGGCGACGGTCGCCAGGTTGACGGGTTCGGGAGCCATGGGAGTCATCGGTGCGCGCGAGGCCTCCGAGGAGGTGTCGACCGTGACTTCCATGGGCATGGGGCGGCCCCAGACCTGGGTGATGGCGGCGCTGATGGGGGCACGTGCCTGCTCGACGATGTCCTTGGCGAAGGCCGAGCCGACGACGAGGACGAGCGTGCCGTCGACGTCGATGAGGTGGGTCATGCGGATCATGGACATCTTGCCCTGCCCCAGCTCTCCGGAGCTGGAGAGCACCTCAAGGGCTGAGAGCCATTTGGTATTGGCGGCGTCGGGCACGACGGACTCCTGATCGGCATGGTTGGTGAACCCGGTGACTGCAACCCGACCGACGCCGGCCGGGGCCCTGTGTCGATGATGACAGGGTTGTGTGGAACTGGCGAACCGGAAGGTCTTGACCAGGCGTCCCATCATGCTGGTTCTCCACAGCCTTGTCCACACCTGGGGACACACCGAGCGATGACTCACAGATAACGTTCAGAATAAACTCTGAAAACAGTAGGTATGGATGGCCCGGATGATCTGCTGCGAGCCCGCGGAATGACAGAAGTGTCGTCATTGACGGGGCTTTCAAGGAGGTGTGAGCAGGTCCAGGAGTTATCCACATATCCGCAAGGGTGTGGACGGAGTCCTTCCCACAGCCGTGGACACGGACGACCCTGCTTGTGGACGGAGTGTGGAGAGGATGTGGATGACGCCACCGGTCACAGTGGTCACAGTCGGCCACATTCGTTTGACCGGCAAGAGGGCCAAACGTAGGCTGTTGCAGACGTTCGCGCGGAGTCAGGTCCCGATCCATGGGGCAGCCGCACGAGCGACAGTGCCGCGAACCTCGCGATGCACTGTTCCGATCACCTCAAGCAGGAGTTAAGCCCGTGAGCAAGCGGACCTACCAGCCGAACAACCGTCGTCGTGCCAAGGTGCACGGCTTCCGTAAGCGCATGTCCACCCGCGCAGGCCGCGCCGTCCTCGCTTCGCGGCGCCGCAAGGGCCGCGTTCGCCTCGCCGCCTGAGGTGCTCGGCGCGGCGCACCGATTAGCGCGGGGTGAGGACTTCACTACCGCGATTCGTCGGGGTACGCGCTGCGGGAACCGCAGGCTGGTCGTGCACTACCACGCCGGCGGGAGAGGGGATGATTCCCCGGCTCTCGTCGGCGTCGTCGTGCCCAAGAAGCAGGTCCCGCTGGCCACTCGCCGCAACCGCGTCAAGCGCCGGGTGCGAGCCCTCATGGCGCAGCGGGTCGGTTCCCTGGAACCGGGAGCTCGCGTCGTCGTGCGCGGACTGGCGGGTGCCGACGGCGCCGACAGCAGCACCCTGGGACGTGACCTGGATCGGCTTTTGAGCCGGTGCCGGGAGCGTCAAGCTGAAGGGCACCGGCGGTGAGCCGGCCGGTTGCGGGCGTAGCGATGAGCGGATGGCTGACGCGAGTCCTCGTGGCTCCGGTGCGTTTCTACCAGCGCTTCATCTCGCCCGCCCTGCCGGCCTCCTGTCGCTACTACCCCACGTGCTCGGCCTACGCCGTCACGGCGCTCAAGGTGCATGGTCCGATCAAGGGCCTGCTGCTGGCCCTGTGGCGTCTGCTGCGATGCAACCCGTTGACCCGCGGTGGAGTCGACCATGTTCCGGACAAGGGGCAGTGGCGGTACCACCATCCCCGTGACGTTCCGCGGTTCATGATCGAAGAACCCTGACCGACACCGCTGAACCGGTGGACACGACGCCGGCTCAAACCCTGAGCCCACACTGATACCTCTCGCACGAGAACCCTCATACAAGGAGTACGGATGGACACGTTGCTGTGGCCGCTCAAGGTGGCCGTGGCCTGGGTCATGGTCACGATCCACAAGGCCCTGGTCCTCATCGGCTTCCCCGACGGACCGGGTGTTGCCTGGGTGCTGTCCATCATCGGTCTGACGATCGTGGTGCGTTTGCTCATCATGCCGCTGTTCGTCAAGCAGATCCGAGCCTCCCGCGGGATGCAGCTCCTCCAGCCCGAGATGCAGGCCCTTCAGGCCAAGTACAAGGGCAAGAAGGATCCCGAGTCGCGCCAGCGCATGAACGAAGAGATGATGGCGCTCTACCGCAAGCACGGGACCAACCCCATGGCCTCCTGCCTGCCGATCCTGGTGCAGATGCCCATCTTCTTCGCCCTGTTCCGGGTGCTGGCCTCCCTGGGTGCCGTTGCTGCCGGCAAGTACGGCCGCCCCTCGATCGGTCCGCTCACGCAGCAGCTGGCCGAGCAGGTCCAGGCCTCCAGCGTCTTTGGCGCCAGCCTGTCCTCCTCCTTCCTGGGCAGCTCCGACACGCAGGTCAAGATCGTCACGGTCGCCATGATCGTCCTCATGTCGGTGACGCAGTGGTACACCATGGCGCAGCTGTCGATGAAGAACATGTCGACGGACTCCCTCAACTCCGACAACCCCATGATCCGTTCCCAGCGGATGATGCTGTATGTGATGCCGGTGATTTTCGCCGTCTCCGGCGTCAACTTCCAGATCGGTGTGCTCGTCTACTGGGTGGTCTCCAACCTGTGGACCATGGGCCAGCAGTTCTTCACCATCCGCAACATGCCCGCCCCCGGCAGCGAGGCCGAGAAGAAGTACCGCGCCCGCATCAACGCCAAGCGGGCCCGCAAGGGACTGCCCTCCCTGGAGGAGGAGGAGCGAGCCGAGGCGATCGCCAAGGCCGAGGCCGAGGGACGCACCGGAGGTCAGCGGGTGCAGCCGGTGCGCAAGAACCGGCAGAAGAAGTCCGGCGGTCAGGGCGAGTCCCGCAGTGAGGCCTTCGCCGACGACTCCGATGTCGAGCAGCTCGAGGACGCCGATGAGGACAAGGACTCGACCTCGTCCAAGAGTGGTGGCCTCAGCGATGAGGAGATCGCTCGACGTCGTTATGAGCGCCGTGCCCGTCAGCGGCGCGAGGCGGCGGCCCGACGCAAGGCCCAGGCCAAGAAGAAGCGCAACCGCTGACACGTGTTCAGCGGCCAGATAACCCGGTTCCCATCACAGATACGGATGACATGATGAGTGAGCAGCACAGTAACGACTCCTCCCACCAGGCGGCGGATGAGGCAGTGAGCAGCCCCGTGAGCAACACCGTCTCGCGCCTCGAGGAGGAGGGCGAGATCGGTGCCGACTACCTCGAGGAGCTCCTCGACATCGCCGACCTGGGCGGTGACATCGACATCGACATCGATCACGGGCGCGCCTCGATTGCCGTGGTCGCCTCCGAGGAGGGTGACGAGCGCGAGCTCGCCGACCTCGTTGGACGCGACGGCGAGGTTCTCGAGGCCGTTCAGGAGCTGACTCGCCTCGCGGTGCAGGCGCGTACCGGCAATCGCTCCCGGCTCATGCTCGATATCAACGGCTACCGCGCCGATCGACGCACCGAGCTGACCAAGGTCGCCCAGGAGGCGGTCACCAAGGTCCTCACCTCGGGAGAGGCCGTCGGCCTCGAGCCGATGAACCCCTTCGAGCGCAAGGTGTGCCACGACGTCGTCGCCGCCGCCGGACTGGTCTCCGAGTCCGAGGGCGCCGAGCCGCACCGCTACGTCGTGGTCCTGCCTGCCGATGAGGAGGGCGTGGACGACGACGCCGAGGACGCGGCTGACGACTCCGCTTCGGAGCAGGCCTGAGCATGAGTGAGGAGCAGCGGGCCCAGGTGGAGGAGCCGACCGCGGAGATGCGGGAGATCTTCGGGGTCTCCTTCTCCGCGGCGGAGCACTTCGCGCAGATGCTCGCTGAGGAGGGTGAGCTGCGCGGTCTCGTGGGGCCGCGCGAGCTTCCCCGCCTGTGGACCCGGCACATCGTCAACTCGGCGGCCGTGGTCCCCTTCCTGCCGGCCCGGGGAAGCGTGGCCGACGTGGGTTCCGGGGCCGGCTTTCCCGGCATCGTCGTCGCGCTGCTGCGCCCCGACCTCGACGTCACGCTCATTGAGACGATGGAGCGGCGTACGCAGTGGCTCTCCGACGTCGTCGAGGAGCTCGACCTGGACAATGTGACTATCAGGCGGGCCCGGGCCGAGGAGGTCAAGGACCGCTATGACGTGGTGACGGCTCGCGCAGTGGCGAACCTGTCCAAGCTCGTGCGGCTGACGGCGCCCTTGCTCCGACCGGGGGGTGCCCTGCTCGCCCTCAAGGGGATGCGGGCGCAGGATGAGGTCGACGACGCCAAGTATGTCATTAAGAAGGCGAAGTTATCAGTTGCCGTTGTTCATGAGGTTGTCACTGCCGGCGAGGAAATGACGGCTGTCGTTGAGATTCGCCGCCCGAAGAACCGTTGAGATACGGCGCGCGTTCGGTGTAACGCGTAAGGATCGACCTGCTCGCGTAGACTCGTAACTGCCCGACTGGCTCGGGCTGTTGGGTCGCCGTCCGAGGAGAAGCAGGTTTGTCCGGATCGTCTATCTTCGATCAGCTCCAGGCCGAGCACCTCGCGTTAGACGAGGTAGCGGGTGGAGAGTTCCCACATCCCGAGCGGACTCGTGTCATCGCAGTCGCCAATCAGAAAGGCGGCGTTGGAAAGACGTCGACCGCGGTGAATCTTGCGGCGGCTTTAGCTGAAGGCGGGCTGCACGTTCTGCTCATCGATGCCGACTCTCAAGGTAATGCCTCCACGGCACTGGGGGTGGAGCATGATGAGGACAGCGCCTCCATCTACGACGTCCTCGTTGACGCTATGCCGATCAAGGATGTCGTCGCCAAGACGCGATTCTGCGAGTCCCTGTGGTGTGTGCCTGCGACTATTGACGTGGCTGCGGTTGAGATAGAGCTCATCTCCACTGCTGAGCGTGAGTCACGACTGCGGCGTGCGCTGGTGGACTACCTGGTTTCACGTGAAACGGATGGTCTGGAGCCGCTCGACTACGTCATCATCGACTGCCCGCCGAGCCTCGGCATTATGACGATCAACGCCTTCGTCGCTGCTGACGAGGTGCTTATTCCGATGCAGGCCGAGTACTACGCTCTCGAAGGCCTCGCCCTGTTGACGCGCTCCATTGACAGGATCGCGCGTATTCACAATCCGGGACTGGGAGTCTCCATGATTGTGCTCACCATGTTTGACGGACGCACCACCCTGGCCCGTGAGGTGGAGTCCGAAGTTCGTTCCTATTTCCCTGATGCGACGCTGGACACCAAGGTGCCGCGTTCCATCCGTGTTGCCGAGGCTCCCTCCTTCGGTGCTCCTGTGGTGTTCTGGGATCCCCGGTCCACCGGCGCAATTGCGTACAAGAAAATGGCTCGTGAGGTCGCTCTGCGGGGCGCTCCCCGAATTGAAGGCGAGGAAGCCTGATGGCTCAGAAACGGCGCGGACTGGGACGAGGTCTGCAGGCGCTGATTCCCGAGGCGCAGAAGGAGAAAGTACCTGCTGCGTCTCGTCCTTCTGATGTGTTCTTCCCCGACTCCCGGAAGGACGAGTCGCGTGATGAGGATGCGGCCTCCCAGGCCACGCATGACGCTCCGGAGCCTGAGCCGGCCGCCGAGGCACGCAGTACTCGCGATCTGGCCGCTACTCTCCTGGCTCCGTCTCAGCGGAAGCGTGGATCCAAGAGTCGCTCGACTCGATCCACGACCGCATCCAAGACCGGTGCTCAGAACAAGCAGAAGAAGCCGGTTTCACGTGAAACCACGCCGGATTCGACGACTGATGCGGAGGTGACGGAGAAGAAGACCGCGAAGAAGTCGTCATCCGCCGGCTCAGCGAAGCGGAGTGCATCGGCCGCGCCGAAGCGAGCAACCAAGAAGGCAACGAAGGCAGTCCCCGTTGTGGTGGAGGAGCCTTCGCATGAGGCCTCGACGGTTGAAGACGTCCAGGAGGAGAGCGCTTCGACGTCGGTTCCTCAACCGGAATCTACGCCCGTGGTCCCCGAGGTTTCACGTGAAACGGAGGACGAGCAGCCTGAGGCTGCCGATCACGGGAACTCCGATGCCGAGAAGGAGAGGACCGAGGAGGACCTGACGGCGGCTTCGGCCGACGCTGGAACCGAGGCGCCCGACGAGACCGATGCCGAGGAGAAGACGGCGGATACAGGCGCTGATGAGCTTGTTCCCGTCCCGGGTGCCCGCTTCGCTGAGATTCCGGTGGGGCTGATCCACCCGAACCCTCGTCAACCCCGTCAGGTCTTCGATGAAGAGGACATCGCGGAACTGGCAGCCTCGATTGCAGAAGTGGGTCTGCTGCAGCCGATTGTGGTGCGCCAGGTGCCGACTGCTCCGGGAGAGGAGCTTCGGTACGAGCTCATTATGGGTGAGCGGCGTCTTCGCGCTTCCAAGGAAGCCGGGCTGGAGACGATTCCGGCGGTCGTTCGGGATACGGACGACGTCGATCTGCTGCGTGACGCGTTGCTGGAGAACTTGCACCGTGTTCAGCTCAATCCCCTGGAGGAGGCTGCGGCCTACCAGCAGCTGCTGGAGGACTTCCAGTGCACTCATGCGGAGCTTTCCGAGCGGATTGCCCGGTCTCGGTCCCAGATCTCCAACACCTTGCGCCTCATGAAGCTGCCGCCGCTGGTGCAGCGCAGGCTTGCTGCGAATGTCATTTCTGCAGGACACGCTCGTGCGCTTCTGGGTCTTCCCAATGCGGCGGAGATGGAGCGACTTGCTCAGCGCGTGGTGGCGGAGGGGCTGTCGGTGCGTGCCACGGAGGAGCTGGTTGCGCTGCATGAGGAGCCTGAGCCGGGACCGGACCAGCCGAGGGTCTTGCGTGCTCGAAGCACCCCTCTCCCAGCGCTCTCAACCCGGCTGTCCGATGCCTTCGACACTCGCGTGAAGGTGACACGTGGAGCGAAGAAGGGGCGCATCACCATTGAGTTCGCGGGCGATGAGGACCTCGCTCGCCTGGTCGACGCGCTGGCGCCGGGAACGTCTCTTGACGAGGAATAGCCTGCTCTGATCCTTTGAGCGTGGTGGGGCCGAGACACTCAGTGTCTCGGCCCCACCGTCGTCTTTACTGAATAGCCATTGATGGGGGCTTGTGGATGGGTCGACGGCCGTGTTTCACGTGAAACACGGTGGCACTCACCGGTGATCCAATGGTTCGGGGTGAACTCAGGGTGTCACTCACGGTGTCGAACGCTGATTGTGTCAGCCCAGGGTTTCACGTGAAACATGTGGATACCGACTTGTCCGTCATTGCTGAGGTACGTGGATACCGGCGAACGCTTGATGAGTTGAGTTGGAACGGTTGCGGATGCATGACGCGCCAGAATGCCGGGTGTCGTGACAACCGAGCCGCTGGTTGGGGCGTTGCCTGGAACCATCGTGAAGCACGCACGAGGCCTGACCAATGCCTCTCGCTACTCGCAGAGTGGGTCGACCTGGGGAGGGGGTCGGAACCGGCCTCTACCGTCCGCCTCGCGCCTCTGCGCTGAAGTCTGGGGGCAAGTAGGGGAAGGTGCGGCCGACCCCCAGCTGAGAACGCCGGGCCAGGCCACCATGACCCCGCAGGGTCGATCAAGCTCGCGGCTTAGTGCCCGCACCGTTGACTGTCATGGTTCCGTGGGCAAAGTGAGAAGGGAGCGTCGCTGGAATACGACCTCGGTTTCACGTGAAACCACCGGTCGCTTCGGGTTCGGGGTGTGGAAGCGCTACCGATGTGAGATCCATGAACGCTGCTGCGTCCTCAGATGCCTTTGCTTGCTCATCCCCGAGACGATGAACACCACCCCACGCTCCTACTCGAGCAGAGTCTTGGACGTGAGGAGATCAGATACAGACAGGTCCTGGTACTCCCAAGGTTTCACGTGAAACACGGGAAGTGGCGGTTTCATCCCTACCGAATCTGTGTGGCGCGACCGTATCGAGGCGTAGCGGTACTGATCGATGTGGTTCTCAGGCGGCGATAGAGGAGTGCGTATGGCAAGGAGCGCGGAGTCACGACGCCTCCCGTGCGGCGTTGTATGGGTGATGACGCGGATGAGGCTGTACGCGTACGCCCTCTTCAGAGTCGTTGCTAGGGCCGCTCGAAACTGGCGTGGTCGCTCGCATGGATACAAAGACACGGTCAATGTTCGCCGCGTCAGCGCTTCAAGAAGCGGGGCGGTGGGTCCTGAAATGCCGAGCTAGTCGTCATGAGCCTATGCGTTGCTGATTGCTCCAGCACGTCGGTTCCGACGGTAGCGGGGAGACTGGGGATCCACGTGGTTTCACGTGAAACCGCAAGGCGAGTTCTTCCCCTCCCCGTGGGGTAGGGGTGGCGCCCTGCGGGGTATCAGTGTTTCGTCGTGGCCAGGTAGATCGGTGGCGGGAGAATGCCGCTTCCCGGTGGGACTCACGACCGCGGGGCCATGCTGACCTCAGTGTGTCGGCCACGAACAGCGGAGGAGTGCACATAGGGGAACTCATACCGAATACTCGTGATCGCTGGTTTCACGTGAAACCAGAAGAGGATCGATCGGGGATGGCTTTCGTCGAGGTTTCTAGTCGACGTGGTGCGTGCGCATGTAGCAGATGAGTGGTCGGCGATGCCGTCTCAGCCCCTTCCCCGGGCGAGGCATCGGTTCGCATTCCAACAGTGAGGATTCCTCGTGTTGCTCACGTCCTCTGTAGCGCATCTGTTGGCGCACCAAGCGCGGCGTCAAGGGCGGAGTTCTGCATCGTGGCGCAGTGCTGAGGCATGAGTGAGGTTCCTGGCTACTCACAGGAGTCATGTTCGTGGCAGACACCGCGAAGAGGAGCACCGTGCTTACCTATCCTGGGAGAGCGGACCGCGGAATGACGTCGGCGCTGCCATGACGCCCGCGCCGTGTTTGTGAGTCGGTTTCACGTGAAACCAATGGTGAAGCGTCCGACGGCAATGCTCCGTGAGACTCTGCAGACGTCACCGAGCGCAGATGCTGTGATCTCAAGCTGCTGATGAGACGTGATGCCCTCTCCCTCCTCGGAGGCAGGTAGGGCGTATGCCGTAGCACATGAGGAGCAACGTGATGCCGCCTCCCAGTGCCCGGTAGCGGCCTCCCGTAAATTACGTCGTGCCTGCCGGATGCGACCTATTGCTGCCGCGGAAGAACGTGGCAGATACATCCGCTTTGGGCGGGACAGATCGAGTGACGTCTGTTGGAGGAGCACGGCAGTCTGAGTGAGACAACGTGCGCTGCCTGACTGGCGTGGGCGGCATGGCAGCCGTTTCTCGGGGCTGGGGCTGGTTTCACGTGAAACCAATGGCGAGGCCTCCGCCGGGAGTGTTCCATAAGACTCTGCAGACGGAACTGAGGACTGAGTCCGTGACGTCAAGTTGCCGGATGGCGTTGATGACTGATGGACTCTCCTTCCTGGAGGGAGACCCGTCATGTGCTGTAGCACGTGAGGACGAGCCGGACGCCGCTGCTATGTGGATGCTAGAGGTCGGCCGTCGAGTACGTCGCGTCCGAAGGGATGGAAGGCGTTGTGCTGAGATGGAAGAGTGCGGAAGATACATCTGCTTTGGCAGGTGCTGATCGAGTGCGTGCATTGGGGAAGCACAGCGAATCCGAGCGTCACGACGTGTACCGCCGCACTGAAGGGGCAGGCATGGTGTGCACTTCCTGGGGGCTACGAGCCGGTTTGACGTGAAACCACCGTAAGTCGCTGAAGAGCGCTCTCGTTCCGATTGGGCCAGCGGTGTCGCGTCAATGTTTGTAGGGTTCATCCTGGCGTGCGGGAACGGGATGCTCAGGCCCTCCCGGGGGAGGTACCGCTCGTCCCCGAGCGATGAGTACGACGCGAAGGTCCCGCACACGTTCCGACGCGAAGAACAGAAGTCGGTCATGCTCCTGATCGCATGTGCCGATAGTCAGTCTTGGGCACGGAGCCGTGCAGCAGACTACTCGACTCGTTCACTTGGATTGTGATTGCACCGCCTCCGCATCGGTGCCTGATGTTGACCGCGCGGAGGGCATAGCGGAGTCTCGACTGTGCCGACGCTCTACTAATGTGACGGCTCGGACTCGGTTTCACGTGAAACCGCGAGATCAACAGGGTAGGCGGTACGCGGAGCGATCTGGTTCATTACAGCAGCCCGGAATGCGTGCTGATCGATCAGAGGTCATGAAGGGTGTCGCGGGCCAGCCCATCGACCCGATGTGTGGGAGAGGTGGAGTGGCCGCTCCAGATACCGGAGGCCATCGGTGTTGAGCTCGTTCGTCAGGCTTCATTGACAGAGACAGGAACCTCCGGGGCCTTCGACACCCCTCCCCACCTACCCGGCAGGGAATCCTCGCTGGTTCGGCCACCCACTATCAGGGCAGGAGGGGCAGAAAACGGCGGTCGTCATCGACCACCAGTAACGCGCCACGCGCTACGGTGGCTAGCTCCAGGGTATGGAGCCGGGGCTGTCATACATGAGCGTGTTCCATCCGAAACCGATCTATTGGGACGCCGCTTGCTGGCTTGGAGTACCCCTACCCCGGGGATGGCTGTCCCTTATGGGAACCGTTGGGTGTCAGGCTGAGCCGGGCCGTACCCGCATAGGGGCCACCGTCTCAGTTGGCATCGGCCCCCTCTCCCGCCATGAAGCTGACGCCCGTCTGCGCAGGAATCGAATAAGGCCGCAGCCAACAGCAGGTTTCACGTGAAACAAATGGACGCAGTATCGGTAGTCGGTCGCGGGTGCCAGTGCGAGTCCTACGTGGCTCTGCGTCGACCTCGCTGGTGGCATTGCCCCATGCTGACGATGAGAGCCGATTCGTGTCCTGCTCGTCTGAAGCCGCCTACTCCCGCGTCTCCTTGTAGCAGCCGTGCGGCCCGCCTCATCGCAACGCTGGGTAGACCGGATGCGCTACCGCGCTTCTGGCGCGCCACACGGTCTCTCAACGGCACACGACGACATACTGAATGGGAGAAGGGCCCGTGCGCCGTGGACCTGGCTGAGACTTGCTGATCTGGTCAGTGGCACCGTTGACGTCTGGTTTCACGTGAAACATGATCGCGTTGCGTTGAGCTTGCGTGCTCCATCTCCCGATCGGCTAGCGCTTGGGTATGGGCAATGACGTCCATACCTGTGACCCGGTGGGCAGCATTGTTTGCCGTGCGTTGCACTTGAAGCACATCAACGAGGGCGGCAGCGCCTTGCGTTCAAAGCACGCCGTTCCTCGAACGAAGGAACCGTAAACCCCTTCATCAGCACGAGAAGCGGGAAGCTCATAAGCAGGTTTCACGTGAAACGCTGAGGATTCCGAATGTCCCGATGCTCTGTCCTGCCGTTACGATGCCAGCACTGATCGTTCTGACGGGACATTGAGGCCGGTCCGAGCAACGCCAGCCCCTGCCCTGTTCCGAGAGCGGTGTGCCTCGATGACCGTACGGCAGACGTGTCTCACCAGGGCGATGACACACGCACACCGCATCCGGTTTCACGTGAAAGCGCAGCCCCTCCGGTTACTCGTGATGGAGCGTCGTTGAGAAGAAGGCACTGATGGTGATATCCGCTTGCCGCCCTGTGAAGTGTCCAATGAGTACAGCGGTGGCTCCACTCAATAGGAGTGGAGCCACCGTTTCACGTGAAACAGAGCCGGCGTTACGGATGAACCAGTGGGTTCCTCACCAACGCGTCATACAGGTCGTCCAAGGAGCCCTCGGCCTCTGCGGCAATGGGCAGCAGGGAGGTCTCCGTCATTCCCGGAATGACGTTGACGTCGATGAACCACGGAGTCCCCTCGTCATCGAGAATGAGGTCGGTGCGCGAGAGATTGCCCAGCCCGAGAGTGGTGTGAACCGTGATAGCCGTCGTTTTCACCTTCTCGATGACCGCCTCATCCAGCCGAGCCGGCACGAAGTACTCCGAACGGCCCGGGTTGTACCGTGCATCGAAGTCATACTGCCCGTCGGTGACGACCTCAACAGGGGGAAGTGCGCGTGGCCCCTCTCCTGTGTCGACGACGGAGACCGCCAGCTCCGTCCCGGCGATGTAGCGCTCGATGAGGGCGCGCTCGTCGTAGGCGAAGCACGCCACCATCGCGGAGCGCAGCTCGTCCGCCGTCGATGCGTAGGAGACACCAAGTCCGGAGCCCCCCTGATGCGGCTTCACTACGACAGGAAGTCCCAGATGACCCGCCACGACGGTGAGAACCTCCTGGGCCCCCAGCTGACTGAAATAGGACTGTGGAAGCGTCAATGAATCAGGAGTAATCACTCCTCCGGTGCGAACACTCGCCTTGGCGGTCGGTTTGAAGGAGGCCCGCTGGCAGCCGTCGGAGTGCGTGCCGACATACGGCAGTCCCAGGGAGATGAGGACATTCTGAAGCCCCCCGTCCTCCCCGGGGCCGCCGTGAACCAAGGGCCACACGACGTCGGGCCCGAAGGTCTTGAGCGATCCAATGGTGCGTGCGTCGATGTCCAGGACGAGGACGGTGTGCCCGAGGTGCTTGAGTACCTGGGCGACGCGATGCCCCGAGCGCAGGGAGATGTCGCGCTCATGGCTCAATCCGCCGGCGAGGACAGCGATACGGAGTGGAGACTGGTTCATCGTCAACCTCAGATCTGGTCGGGTGCGGGCGCGTGGACGCCCTCGGACGGATGGGGACTGTGGGTGGGCCCGAACAGGCTCAGCAGCTCGAGATCGCGGGTCACGACGCCGGAGAGCCGGCGCACCCCTTCACGGATCTCGGCGGGCTCGGGGTAGCAGAACGACAGTCGCAGGTGGTCCTGCCCTGCCCTGCCGCCGGCGTAGAAGGCCGTCCCGGAGACGTAGGCGACCAGGCTCGTGACCGCGCGCGGCAGCATGTCCTTGGCGTCGAGTCCCTCGGGAAGCCGTACCCACACGTAGAAGCCACCGTCGGGCACGTTCCAGTGGCACATGGGCAGGAACTCCTCTAGCGCCGAGACCATGGCGTCGCGCCGCTCCTGGTACATGGCCCGGAAGTCCACAATCTGCTGCTTCCAGTCGAACTGCTCCAGGTACATGGAGATCGAGAACTGACCCACCGACGACGGGCACAGGATCGCCGCCTCGGAGGCCAGCTTCATCTTCTCCCGCACGGCCGGCGGGGCCACCGCCCAGCCCACGCGGTAACCCGGGGCGAAGATCTTGGAGAAGGAACCCAGGTAGACGACGTCGTCGGGCGCGAGGGTCTTGAGCGCGGTGTAGGTCTGCCCCTCGAAGCCCAGAAGACCGTAGGGATTGTCCTCCACGATGAGGATGTGGTGGCGTCGGCAGATCTCAACGACCTGTCCACGGCGCTCCTCGGCGAGGGTCACTCCGGCGGGGTTATGGAAGTTGGGGAGGCAGTAGAAGAACTTGATACGGCGTCCTTCGCGTTCGAGGCGGACGATCGTCTCCTCCAGCGCCTCCGGGACGACGCCCCCGGCATCAATGGGCACCTGCTGCACATCGGCCTGGTAGGTCGCGAAGATCGACAGTGAGCCGACGTAGGTGGGTGCCTCGGTCAGCACGACGTCGCCGGGGTCGACGAAGAGCTCGGTGATGATGTCGACGGCCTGCTGAGAGCCGGTGGTGACGATGACGTCCTCGGGATCGGCCCTGATCCCCTCCAGGGCCATGACCTCGGTGATCTGCTCTCGTAGCCGCGGCAGTCCCTGCCCGTTCCCGTACTGCAGCGCCCGGCCGCCGTCCTCGCGGATCATCCGTGCAGTGGCCTCGGCCAGACGCTCCAGCGGGAGGTCCTTGAGGTTGGGCATGCCGCCGGCCAGGGAGACGACCTCGGGTCGGGAGGCGACGGCGAACAGGGACCGCGTCTCCGAGGCACGCAGTCCGTGGGCTCGCGCCGCATAGCTGTCCAGCCACGGGTCGAGTCGGTTGCCCTTCACCTGGTTACTGCTCTCACTCACCTGCGGTCCTTCCTTGGTCGCCACTGATGCGTCCGTGGCCCTAAGTCTGCCACGGACCCAGCCGTACTCAGCAGTCGGCGGGGGCAGGAGTATTCCGCGGTGTTTCACGTGAAACACGCTCCTCACCTCATCGCTGGGACGGCGCGCGCGCCGGACAAGGACGCGCCGCGCATCGTGGGTGCGATGCGCGGCGCGGTGAGGTGTCAGTAGCCCTACGGGCCGACCTCGGTCAGCGGGTCAGGGCCCGCTCCTCGATGAGGGCGCGCAGAGGAGCCTCCTCGTTGTCGATCGTCTCGACCTTCTGGGGCCGGGCAAGCAGATCAGCGACGACGTCGGGGGTCTCCGGCTCGCTCCCGAGCGCCTCGGCCACCGTCTGCGGGAACTTCGCGGCCTTGGCGGTCTCCATGACGAGTGTGGGGAAACCGGGCTCCATGACGCGCAGAGCGACCGTGACGCCGTCGGCCGTGTGCGGGTCGATGAGCCGGCCGGAGCGCTCGTTGACGCTGCGGATGGCCTCCAGCCGGTCAGCGTGCGTGGACGTGCCGGCCACGAAGCCGAACTCCTCGCGCAGGCGCGGGAGCTGATCGCGCAGGTCGAGCGTGCCGGTGGTCTCCAGCTCCGTCCAGCGCTGTACGAAGACCTCGGGGCCCAGCAGCGCCCAGATGAAGCGCTCCAGGTTGGAGGCCTTGGAGATGTCCATGGAGGGGCTGGAGGTGGCCAGGGTGTCCTCCGCGGAACGGGGCCGGTAGATGCCGGTGGTGAAGAACTCCTCGAGCACGTTGTTCTCATTGGTGGCCAGAATGAGGCGGCGGATCGGCACCCCCATGGACCGGGCCAGGAAGCCGGCGTAGATATTGCCGAAGTTGCCCGAGGGCACGCACACGTCGATGCGGTAGCCGGCGCGGCGCCCCTCCTCCACGGCGTCGGTGACCCGCAGCCAGGACCACACGTAGTAGACGGCCTGCGCGGCGATCCGGCCGATGTTGATGGAGTTGACGGCGCCCAGGTGATGAGCGGCCTTGAACTCCGCGTCGTTGCTCAGCGCCTTGACCAGCGCCTGGCAGTCGTCGAAGACACCGCGCACCGCGATGTTGTGGATGTTGGCGTCCTGGAGGGTGTACATCTGGGCGCGCTGCACCGGACTCATACGCCCGGCCGGCGAGAGCATGAAGACGCTGACGCCCTCCTGCCCCCTGAAGGCGTGCTCGGCCGCCGAACCGGTGTCGCCGGAGGTGGCGCCCAGAATGTTGAGCACCTGTCCGTGCTTGGCCAGCACATAGGGAATCGCCTGCCCGAGGAACTGCATGGCCAGGTCCTTGAAGGCCATTGTCGGTCCCTCGGACAGGCCCACGAGGGTCAGGCCGTCGGCGACCTCGTCAAGCCGGGTGACAGGGACGACCGGCTGTGGGAACCGCCGCGGGCCATAGGCGGCCTGGGTCAGCTCGGCCAGGTCCTCCCGGGGAATGTCGGTGGCGAACAGGCCGATGACCTCCGTGGCCAGGTCGGCGTAGCCCAAGGGCCTCCAGGCCTCGATCTGCTCGGGGCTCAGGGCTGGCAGTTGGCTGGGAACCGCCAGGCCACCGTCGGGCGCCAGGCCCGCCACAAGAACGTCCGTGAACCCCGTTGCCGCCATCTGGCCACGGGTGGAGATGTACTGGGTGTGCTGCATGTGCCGCCTTCTTGCCGTGTCGCATGCCCTGGTGCCGCGTGCGAATCCGGTGCGATTCTACGGGGCCGTGACGGCGGGTGACAGGTGCGGTGTCAGATGCTGTGTCAGATACGGCCTCGCTGAGGTGACGGCCCGCCCGACGACGGAACCAGACATCAGACAACCGTTGGGACAGGGCATCGGCCCCGCCGAGACGCCCGCGAGGGGGCAGCACGGCGGGACCGATGCGTGAGAGTCAGAAGACAGGGCGGAGGGCCCGGGCTCAGGCCAGGACCTTCTCCACCTCGGCCTTGAAGGAGGCCTTGGGGCGCGAGCCGGCGAACTGGTGGAAGACCTCGCCGTCGCGCACCACCGCGAAGGTCGGGATGGAACGCACGCCGTAGGAGCGGGCCGTGGCCGGGTTGGCGTCCACGTCGACCTTGACGAACTTGACCTTGTCACCGAAGTCGGCGGCGACCTCGTCCACGATCGGCGCCATCTGGCGGCAGGGGCCGCACCACTGGGCCCAGAAGTCGATGACGACGGGCACCTCGGACTTGAGGACCTCCTCCTCGAAGGTGGCGTCGGTGACGGCGAGAGCCTCGGACATGATTGTTCTCCTCGAACGTTGTGGGTGGGTGAGTCAGGATGGACGGGGCTGGCGATGCGACGTCGGCAGTGCCGACTCCGCCCTGTGCTGAGTGGAGGCAGCCGGCCCTCAGGCCTGCAGAGTGGTCAGATAGTGCTCGGCGTCCAGGGCCGCTCGGCAGCCGGACCCGGCCGCCGTGATCGCCTGCTGGTAGGTGGGGTCGGCGACGTCACCGCAGGCGAAGACCCCGGGGATGCGGGTGCGCTGAGAAGGCGCTTCGACCTTGATGTAGCCGGCCTCGTCGAGCTCGAGGACGTCGGCGACGAGCTCGCTGCGCGGCACCTGTCCGATGGCGACGAACAGACCCGTGGCCTCGAGCCGGCGGCGGTCCCCGGTGACGGTGTCCTCCAGGGTGACGCCGGTCAGCGAGTCCTCGCCGTGAAGCTCGACGACTCGCGAGTTCCAGGCGAAGGAGATCTTCGGGTCCTCCTGGGCGCGCTTGGCCATGACGGCCGAGGCGCGCAACTCGTCGCGGCGGTGGACCACCGTCACGGAGCGGGCGAAGCGGGTCAGGAAGGTGGCCTCCTCCATGGCCGAGTCCCCACCACCGACGACGACGATGTCCTGGTCCTTGAAGAAGAACCCGTCGCAGGTGGCGCAGTAGGACACGCCGTGGCCGGAGAGGCGCTCCTCCCCGTCGATGCCCAGGTGCCGGTACTCCGAGCCGGTGGAGATGATGACGGTGCGGGCCTCGTAGACGCCGTCAGAGGTGGTGATGCGCTTGACGTCGCCCTCCAGCTCGAGGGCGGTGACGTCCTCGTAGCGGATGTCGGCACCGAAGCGCTCGGCCTGCTCCTGCATCTGGGTCATGAGCTCGGGGCCCATGATGCCCGTGACGAAGCCGGGGTAGTTCTCCACCTCGGTGGTGTTCATCAGGGCACCGCCGGCAGTCACCGAACCGGCCAGGATGACCGGATTGAGCTGGGCGCGGGCCGCGTAGATGGCAGCTGTGTAGCCGGCGGGACCGGAGCCGACGATGACGACGTCGTGAATCATGACTCTCCTGACGAGCGGATAGGGGGCCGCAGTGCGCGGCTACCTGAGGTAACTGGTTACCAGTACGGCCTGTTCCCAGGGAAGGTCCTATTTGATTGTGACCTCAGTCACTGTTGCCTTGTAGGGGAACTCGGTCGGATCACTGTTCTTGGGCAGCTGGGTCACCCTGATGACGATGGTGTCGACCTCCTGGGGGTTGTCGACCTTGAGGGTGGTGCTTCCCGAGGTGAAGGCGCCCTCGGCGAGGACCGTACCGCCGCCTGCGTTGCTGAGGTCCGTGGCGCGGATCTCAAGATGTCCGCCCTCGTTGGTTCCCTGCAAGTCGATCTCAGAGACCTTGGCGCGGCTCTTGAGCTTGATCTCGATGTCGATCGGCTGGAGCAGCTCTGGACTGCTGCTGTTGTGGGAGAACCAGGCGTGGCTCGTGTCCCCGTCAGCCAGGTACTGCTGGTTGTTGGCCTGTTGCGTGCTCAGGTTGTTGACCACGTTGACACCGGCGATCTCGGGCTTGGCCTCAGCCGGCTGTGGCGCGGGCTGCTGTCCGCCGCCGCCGTTCTCCTGGGCATTGGCCGAGGGGACGGTGTCAGCGGCCGCGCGGTCCTTGTCCGCGAAGGGGATGCCGATCGTCTGGTACACGATGTAGCTGGCCACCACGAGCAAGACGATGACCATGAGGAAGAAGGTGACCAGGACCGAGCTGGTCGTGCGCTGCTCGCGGCGCGCGGCCTCGGGGTCGACCTCCTCGTCCTCATCGTCATCGAAGGCCGGGAAGCTGCCGGTGAAGGGCTCGGCCGGGACCGGCGCCGGCCCGGGAACGGTCTCGGAGGCGGTCGACAGGACGTTCGGGATCGGGTTCGTCGGCCCGGTGACCTGGACGTAGACGTCGTCGGTGGACTGCTCCTGCGCAGCCGCCGACTCCGGCTGCTGCGGATCAGGAGCCTGCGGGGCCGGTGCTGCGGCAGCCGAGGCCGCCTCGATGACGGCAGTCTGCTCGGCCGGTGCGTCGGAGGCGGCGGGCACGGACGGTGCCGGCTCCGGCTGAACCGGTGCAGGTGCCGTCTGCCCCGCCGGTGCGCTGACCGTGGTGCTCTTGCCCGCACCGCTGCGCCGCAGCCGGTCCAGGACTCCGCGCGCCGCGTTGGCGACACCGGCTCCCGCGGCACTGACGGCGGCCGAGGCACCTGCGGCACCGCCACCAGTGGTGCCGCCGCTCGGCGAGGGGTGCTGGGACGAGGGGCGCTGCGCCGGCCCGGACTCGTGGTAGCCGGCCACCTGGTCCCAGGTGCCCAGTGAGCGCGCCACCTCAGCGGCGGAGATGGGGGGCTGGCTGCTCCAGGTGCGTTCGCACAGCTCGTCCAGGACCGGGTCGATTCCCGGCACGAGCGTGGAGGGCTTGACCGGGACACCGCCCAGTCGAGGTGCGGAGGGAATACCCGGCCGCTTGCCCGGCCACCGGCCGGTCAGGCCGTAGTACAGGATCTCCACTAGGGAGCGGGCGTCGGCACGGTCCGCGGCCGACGGGTCATGGCCGGCGACCCGGCTCTCCAGATCGAGGGCGGCGGCCTCAATGCCCAGGCCGCTGACCTTCACCGTTCCGTCGGGAAGGACGCGGATGGACTCCGGCGACAGGTTGAGGTGGTGCAGTCCCCGGCGAGCACCGGCGTCCAGCGCCTGCGCGGTCTCACCGATGATGGCGCGCGCCTGCGCCGGGGGCATGCCCCGGGAGACCAAGGAGGAGAAGGTCCTTCCGGTCAGCGGCTCGGTGACGATGACGGAGGGTTCGGCGCGCTCGACGTCATAGACCTGCTGGAGACGCTGGTCCTCGACCAGGACCGCCCTGCTGGCCGACTCCAGGACGTTGTCACGATGAAGCGTCGCGTCGGTGAGAACCAGGATCGTGACGTCTCGATCCAGGATCGTGTCGACGCCACGGTGCCTGACAATGCGCGGCAGGGTGGTGGACAGCGTTCCCAGGAGCCCGTAGCGACCACTGCCGATCGGCGTCGCCTCCGACATGCGTCTCCTTCCTTGAGATGGTTGTCCATCTGAACCAGTTGACCCCATCGTAACTGTCCGCGGGCTCCAGACCGGGGTGATGTGGCCGGTGTGGGCAGAGCTGTGTGACGAGTGGGTGGCGGAGCGCCCTGTGGCCCCCCGCGACGGGGGAATGCTGGCTGGCAGCGACGGCGGGATACTCCCGGGTGCGTCGGCTGGGACGTGCCCCGGGGTGGGCCAGTGGTGGGAGGAGCCGGCTGCGGCATCGGCGCTCGGTGGCGGCGGTGCGGCCGCAGCCTGCGAGGGTGCCGGTGGTGGCGGTGCGAGACGCTGGACGGGCTGCCCGTGGTGAGGGTGGCCCGCCGCGGCCTGCGAGGGGTGGCCGGCTGCGGGCTGGGACCCAATTTGACCCGGCTGTCCCCAGGAGCGGGTCTGGGCCTGAGCCGGTGGCGGTGGTGCGGGCGGAATCGCTTGAGCACCCCCGGAGGTGTAGCCAACAGCACCATGCGCCGTCGTCCCCGTTGAAAGACCGGAGGGGCCTGAGGCCGCCTGAGCCGGTGGCGGCGGGGGCGCAGGCGTCTGGATGGCCGCCATCTGAGCGGTCACCTGGGTCTGCGGCTGCGCCGGCGACAACCAGGCCGCCGCCGCCAGGACCGCTCGCCCGGGGGCGCCGGGCAGACGCCGACCGAGCGTGGACAGGATCCGCGAGAAGGGCCGGAAGGCGACCGTGATCTCCTCGATCCGGACAATGCGCCCCATCAGCAGGTAGATGAGTGACATGACGGTGGCGACCACGGCGATGTGTCCGAGGGCCGCGGTCATGTTGGCCAGGGAGGAGTCGGCGTCGATGTCACCGAGCATCGTGTTGAGCAGGATCCCGACGACGACCGCGGGCGCCACCGCCATGATGAGACGCAGGTGGGTGGTGACGATCTTGCGGCCGTCGAGGCTGGGCAGGTGGGAGCGCATCATGGGGATGACCACCACGCAGCCCCCGATCTGGCTGATCGTGTTGGCCGCGCCCGCCCAGGTCATCCAGTGGTTGGCCGGGGCGACGAAGTAGGCCAGGACGCACAGGATCACGGGGATGACGCCGACGACGACGTCGGCCAGCAGCAGCCGCTTGGTATCGGAGTAGGCCAGCATCACCCGCTGGGTCCCGAACCAGATCCCCTGCGGGACGATGCCCAGCGCCAGAGCGATGAGCATGGGGGCGCTGGCCTGGGCCTCGGGCAGGGAGATCGAGGGGGTGAAGAGCTGCAGGGCCGGGACGGCCAGGACGCAGATGCCCGCGGTGGCCAGCACCGTGAAGACGCCCGCCGAGCGCAGCCCCAAGGAGAGGTCCTCGCGCACGCCGGCCGCGTCCCCGGCCGCGGCCTTCTCACTCATCCGGGTGAACAGGGCCGTGATGATGGAGGTGACCACGAGGGACTGGGGCAGCATGTACACCAGGTAGGCGTTGAGCCACATGGTCGTGGAGGGCACGATGACGTTCGCGTACTCGGGCTGCTCGGAGGCCGTGACCGCGTAGGAGCCCAGGTTGGAGGTGATCCAGTTGCTCAGACTGGCCACGCCCACCCCGGCCAGCGCCCACAGGGCCACCTTGACGGTCTTGCCCAGCCCCAGGCCCCGCACCCCGAAGATGATGCGCGGCCGGAACCCGGAGCGCACCAGGGGGATGTAGAGGATCAGCGCCTGGACCGCGATGCCCAGGGTCGTCGTCGCCCCGATGAGGGTGATCCGGCCCCAGCCCCAGACCTCTGCGCCTTCACCAGCGGTGTAGCGACCGTAGAGATGGAGGTAGAGCAGGATCGAGGCGATCGAGATGATGTTGTTGAGCACCGGGGACCACATGTAGGGCCCGAAGCTCGAGCGGGCGTTGAGCACCTGCCCCCACAGGGCGTACAGGCCGTAGAAGAAGACCTGCGGCATGAACCAGAACGCGAAGGCGAAGGACAGCGTTCGCCACTGCCCCTGGGCCAAGGAGTTGGCGTTGAGGGTGAAGATGAGGGGCGCGGCCGCGGTCGCGATGCACGTGACCGCCAGCATGAGCGTGGCCGCGGCGGTCAGGAGGCGGTTGACGACCTCCTCGCCGTTGCGCCGTCGCAGCGCCTGAACGATCTGCGGCACCAGGATCGCGTTGAGGATCCCGCCGATCATCATGTTGTACAGGTAGGTGGGCAGGTTGTTGGCCGTGTTGAAGGCGTCGGCGGCCCCCGACCCGGTGGCGCCCAGCGCCATGACGATCAGGGCGTTGCGCACCATGCCCAGAATGCGGGAGACCAGGGTCCCCGAGGCCATGATGGCCGAGGAGCGCGCCAGGGAGGCCTGGCTGCGCCCCTGGGAGGAGGATCGCCCGATCCGTACACGCTTGATGATGCTCATGCCGTCTCCTGTGCAGCCGGTGCAGCCGGGGCCACTGCGGTGCGGCGGCCTCGTCTTACTGTCCTCACCGTACCGATCACCACGATGGAGACCAGCACCCCGACGATGACGCCGGTGCCGCGTCCCTCCCAGTCGGCGCGCACGCGCATGTTGACGGTGGTGGGGGTGCCCACGGTGGTGCCGTCGGCGGCGAGCACCTGCACCGTCAGGGCGACGTCGCCGGAGCCGACGGCCTGGATCGGCACCGTGACCTTGGCCTGCTGGTGGGCCGGGACCCGCACGGTGGTGGTGCGCGGGACCTGGAGTCGCTTGTTGTTCGAGACCAGGTAGACCTGAACCGTCACGTCCTGGTTCAGGGAGGAGGTGATGCGCACCGGCAGCTGGGCCTCGGAGCTGATGACGTTGATGGTCGACGACGGCACCGCGGCCAGCGAGGAGGTGACGCCGGCGCCGGCCGCCTCAGCATAGGGGATCTGGGCATTGCGGCTCTTGGGGTCGGAGCGCCAGGACGCTGAGGAGACCACCGTCTCCAGGCTGGTGTAGTCGCCCAGGAGGGCGGCCGGCTCGGAAAGCACTGAGGAGATCGACTGCAGGGTCGTGGCGGTACGGCCGGCGGCGGCGAGGGTGTCGGCGGACAGCTCGTCGACGTCGATCACCGTCTCCGGCGTCTCGGAGCGATCGATCCGAGAGGTGCCCTCAGCCACGGCCGAGACCTCCTGTTGGGCGCGCTCCTGGAGGGCGGACAGAGACTGGGACTGGGTCCAGGGGACTGAGCGCAGGGCGGCCACCCGCTCGCGCACGACCGATGACTGCACGGCGGAGGCGGCCCGGCGGGGCATCGCCACGACGATGTCCCGCTCCAGCGCCGGGGCCTGGCGGGCCAGGATGGCACTGTCGCTGCGCAGCAGCTGGCGGGTGTCGAGCGCGGTGGCCTGGGCGCTCTGGGTGGTCGGGGTGCCCTGATCGGAGGCAGTGGGTTTGGCGTCCTCACCGGTGAGCGCCCCCGACAGGGACTGCTCCGGGATCAGGACCGCGTGGTCCCCGGAGGCGCCCAAGCCGGAGGGGGTGTAGGTGAGGTCGTCGGACGGTGGCAAGGACTCCGGTGAGGCGATGATGGTCGAATCCGGCTGCGCCAGCGCATTGACCGTGGTGGCGTCCGCGACGCTGGAGGCCAACCAGGACACCGACGTCGGGGCCCCCACCTTGACGATGGCCGACTCCTGGGTGCGCCGTGCGGCGGTCTCGATGAGGCTCGTCTGCTGCAGGTGCGCCAGGGCCGCGGTGTCGGAGTCGCCCCACGGCAGAGCCACGAGGCTGTCGGTGTGGATGGCCCGTGCGAGAGCCGCGGAGAGCTGGATGACCTCGTTGGAGGCCTGCGGGGCCTTGCCGGACGGCGAGGCGGTGGCGTTGCCCCCCGCCTGCGGGGACGGGGCGGCGCTCGCCGAGGGGGCCGGCGTCGACGGCGTGGCCGGGGCCGATGACGCGGAGGAGTCGGCGCTCTGGGGCGCCTGAGGGGAGGCGTCCGGCGTGGAGGGCTGGGAGCTGCTGTTGCGGGCGGCCTGCTCGAGGCTGGCCGTGGTGACACCGAGGGCCTCGATCAGTGCCGGGTCGACGGCGACCACGACGCCGTCGCCGGCCATGCTCACCAGGCCCAGGACCCGGTTGTGGATGCGACTGAGGGCCTCCGTGCGCTCCTGGGTATGCGGGGCGGACAGCACCGCCATCTCCTGAGCGGAGGCGGTCACCGGCAGGAAGACGGTCATGCGCACCGGCGCGACGGAGGTGCCGCTGTCCCACACGAGGATGCTGCGGTCCTGGGCCAGGGAGACGTCCTGGGTCGCCAGGGCGACGGAGACGCCGCGCGGCCCCCACTGGTCAGTGCTGTCCAGCGGCAGCTCGTCGGCGGGAATGGTGATGGAGAACTGGGAGACGCCCCCCGGCTGGAGGTCGTGACCCAGTGGGACCGTGAAGGGGTCGGACAGTCCCGACTCGTCGGTCCCGGTCAGCCACTTGCTCAGGCCCCGACTCGTGGCCTCCGTGGATCGCTGCACCCGCGTCACCAGGTCCGCCCCGGTGATGGTCTGAGCGGTTCCGTTGGTGATGGTGCCGGTCAGGTTGAGGTCCTGGTCGCTGTGGAGCACCTCGGGGGCCATGGCGTCGATGCTCACGGTCACCTGGTTGGTGGTCTTGTCCTTCTCCGCCGGGGCGGATGGGGCGGCCGTCGTCGAGGCCGACGTCGCGGACGGCTTCGCCAAAGCTGCCGGGGCGGCCGGGGCAATCTCAGCGGAGAGCCCGGCGGACTGCGCGAGCGGGAGTGTGCCGGAGCCCTGGTCCGCCTCGGCCACGGGCAGGGCGGCCACCGGCCACAGCACCAGGCCGGCCACCCCCAGTAGGGCGGCAATGGTCACCATCGCCCTGCTCCGCAGCCGGGAGCCCAGCGTGGTGACCACCTTCGCGTACACAGAGGCGGCGGTGCCCGTCATCCATCCCCCACCAGGATGTCCCAGGCCGCGGCCACGATACGGCGCTCGTTGGGGTAGGCCAGGCGATGGGAGACGTCGTCGAGGGCGACCCACTCGACGTCCTCGGCCTCATGGTCCGGGTCGTTCTCCGTGGTCAGCGTGCCGCTGACCGCCTCCAGCAGGAAGTGGTGCACCACCTTGTGGACGCGGTGCTCGTGGCCGGCGAACCAGTAGTCGATGGTCGCCAGGTGGCGAAGAACCCGACCGGTGATCCCGGTCTCCTCCATGATCTCGCGGACTGCGGCCTGCTCGGGGGTCTCGGCGCCCTCCAGGTGCCCCTTGGGCAGGCACCACTCCAGGCGCCCGCCCCGGTTGCGCCGGGCGATGACCGCGGTGAAGGCCTGCCCGTTCTGGACGTCGACGACCAGGCCGCCGGCACTGGTCTCATTGACGATGGGCAGGGCGCGTGCACTCGCCCGGTGGGCCGGGTTTCCGGCGCGGGGCGTGCGAGTGCGTGGAGAGGGCATGGGGACACTCTAGGGCGTCCGGGCCGCCGGGCGCCGCTGGCCGAGTACGTCGTCGCACACAACTGCGCCATCCGCGGACGGACGTGAGGGGGCGACGGCGGTCGGTGGCGGCCGTGGCCGGGGTGCGGGATGGTCCTCACCACAGGGCGGCGGAGGCCGAGGACGACGGCGCACCGGTGAGGGTTCATGGCAGGCTTGGGCCGATGACTGCGCACCCCGCTCCCGCTGACCCCGCCGACTCCCCGGAAGCCGCCGAGAACCGCGGCCTGACGCCTAAGGCCCGTCAGGCACTCGAGGGCCTGCCCCCCGCCCTGGCGGCCCTGGGCCACGCCTTCGTGCGCGCCGGGCACGAGATCGCCCTGGTCGGCGGGCCGGTGCGGGACGCCTTCCTCGGCGTCGCCCCCCACGACCTGGACCTGACTACCTCGGCCCGCCCCGAGCAGACCGAGAAGATCCTGGCCGCCTGGGGCGAGACCACCTGGGACGTGGGCCGGGCCTTCGGCACTATTGGCGCGCGCAAGGGCTCCACCATCGTGGAGGTCACCACCTACCGCACCGAGGCCTACGAGGTCGGCTCGCGCAAGCCCCAGGTGACCTATGGCGACACCCTCACCGGGGACCTCACCCGCCGCGACTTCACCGTCAACGCCATGGCGCTGCGCCTGCCCGACCTCGAGCTCGTCGACCCCTGCGGCGGCCTGGCCGACCTGAGCGCCGGCGTCCTGCGCACCCCCGTCAGTGCCGAGCAGTCCTTCGACGACGACCCCCTGCGCATCATGCGGGCCGCCCGCTTTGCCGCCCAGCTCGGCTTCGACGTCGAGATGGATGTCATGACCGCCATGGAGGAGATGGCCCCCCGCCTGGAGATCGTCTCCGCCGAGCGCGTGCGCGCCGAGCTCGAGCGCCTGCTTATCAGCCCCTGGCCCCGGCGTGGTCTGGAGCTCATGGTCCACACCGGCGTGGCCGATGTCGTCCTGCCCGAGCTGAGCGCCCTGCGCGAGACCGTCGACGAGCACAAGCGCCACAAGGACGTCTACGAGCACACCCTGACCGTCCTGGACCAGGCCATCGACCTGGAGACCGGGCCCGACGGGCCCGTCCCCGGCCCCGACCTGGTGCTGCGCCTGGCCGCCATCCTCCACGACATCGGCAAGCCCGCTACCCGCCGCTTCCTGCCCGACGGCACCGTCACCTTCCACGGCCACGACCACGTCGGCGCCCGGATGACGGCCAAGCGGCTGCGGGCCCTGCGCTTCGACAAGCAGACCATCAAGGACGTCTCCCGGCTGGTCGAGCTCCACCTGCGCTTCCACGGCTACGTCGACGCCGCCTGGTCGGACTCGGCCGTGCGCCGTTACGCCACCGACGCCGGTCCCCTGCTGGAGCGCCTCCACCGGCTCACCCGGGCCGACGTCACCACCCGCAACCGCCGCAAGGCCGCCATGCTGGACCGCGCCTACGACGACCTCGAGGAGCGCATCGAGGCCCTGCGCGCCGCCGAGGAGCTGGCCGCCATCCGCCCCGACCTCGACGGCGGCCAGATCATGGCCGAGCTCGGCGTGGCCCCCGGGCCGGTCGTCGGCGAGGCCTACCGCTTCCTCATGGACCTGCGCATGGAGAAGGGGCCCATCGGCGAGGACCTGGCCCGCCAGGCACTGCGCTCCTGGTGGGCGGCCCGCCAGAAGAGCTGAGGGAGACAGGGTGCTTGAAGCCTCAAGGGAACTGCGGGTCGGTGTCGTCGGCATCGGGGCCCGCTGCTACCTGGCCGCGCTCGCGGATTCCTCGCCGGTGTCGGCCCGGCTCGTGGTCGCGGCCGACACCGCCCCCGACGCCGTCGAGCGCGCTCGGCGGCTCCTGCCCGAGGGCGTGGCGGTCGTGGCCGACCACCGCGACCTGCTGGGGTTCGGGATCGACGCCGTCGTCCTGACCACGCCCGACGACACGCACGAAGAGCTGGCCTGCTTCTTCCTCGAGGCCGGCGTTCCGGTCTACTTGGAGAAGCCCCTGGCCATCACCATCGAGGCCGCCGACCATATCTTGGAGACCGCCCGGCGCACCGGCACCCGCCTCTACGTGGGCCACAACATGCGCCACATGGAGGTGGTGCGGCTGCTGAAGTCGATCATCGACTCCGGACGGATCGGCGAGGTCAAGGCCATCTGGTGCCGCCACTTCGTGGGCAACGGCGGCGACTACTACTTCCGCGACTGGCACGCCGAGCGCCGCCACGTCACCGGCCTGCTGCTGCAGAAGGCCGCCCACGACATCGACGTCATGAGCTGGTTGGCTCACTCCGCACCGGCCCGCGTCGTCGGCATGGGTGGACTCATGGTCTACGGGGAGGCCGAGCGGCGCCCGGCCGGCACGAGCGCCGGCACCGTCATGCAGGACTGGTTCAGCCTCGAGCACTGGCCCGCCGACGAGGTGGACGGGCTCAACCCCGTCATCGACGTCGAGGACCACTCCATGCTCATGATGACCATGCGCAACGGGGTCATGACCTCCTACCAGCAGTGCCACTTCACTCCCGACTACTGGCGCAGCTACACGGTCATCGGCACCCGCGGCCGGGCCGAGAACCTCGGTGACGGGGCCGGCGACGTCGTCAAGGTGTGGACCGAGCGCACCGAGCACTACGCCGAGCGCGCCACCCAGGAGTACGTCATCGCCGAGGAGGGCACCGGGCACGACAGCGCCGACCAGCTCGCCATCGACGAGTTCCTGCGCTTCGTGCGCGACGGCGGGGCCACCGAGGTCTCCCCGGTCAGTGCGCGTGACGCCGTCGCAGCGGGGGTGCTGGCCACTCGGTCCCTGCGCTCGGGCTCCGTGCCCTTCGACGTGCCCGAGCTCGACGCGGAGCTGGCGGACTACTTCCACCGCGGGCAGCACAATCCTCACACACCGACCGAATCTTCATAAACGACGCGGCTCCGCGTCATCTTTGAAGAAAATGTCGGTCTGTACGGTCGGTAGCACGTACAGTGCGAGCCGGGCGGTGCCGGTGCCTCGCGGGGGACCCGAGCCGCGGGCAGGACAGGCCGGAGCCGAGGAGAGCGCATGATTCACCACATCACCCTGACCGGGCGGAGCATCGCCCTGGCCTGCGACGGCACGGTGACCACCCAGCACGGGGCCGGCGGCGCCACCGGCGCGGTCTATGTCGAGGCCTCCCACCTGACCCTCCTGCACGACATGCGCGACGGCGAGTTCTACCGCACCGGCCAGAACTCCTGGTCGCCGTCGGGCTGGCGCCGCCTGAGCGAGGCGCCCATGCGCATCGCCGACGAGCAGCGCCGTCGGACCGCCGACGACGCCCCCTGGGACGACCCGGCCCGCCACCACTCCGCCTGGATGGCGGTCCTGGAGGACTCCGCCGGGGCTCTGCTCGTGGGCTGCCTGGACGGGCGCACGCCGCGGCTGCGCGCCGACACCGCGGTCCTGGAGGCCTTCACAGAGTCCGGCGACCCGGCGCGCTGGGTGATCCTGCCCGGCCCGGCCACCGCCGTCATGGCCCGCTACGCGCGCGAGCTCGGCGAGAGCCTGGGAGGTCGGGAGATCGAGCCGCAGAGCGTGTGGTGCTCCTGGTACTCCTACTACGAGGGCATCTCGCAGGAGGCCCTCGAGCGCGAGATCCCGCAGGTCGCCGAGCTGGGCTTCAAGACGCTTCAGATCGACGACGGCTGGGAGGTCGCGGTCGGCGACTGGGAGGCCGGCGAGAGCTTCGGCGACGGCATGGAGGCCGCCGCGACCCGGATCCGGGAGGCCGGCATGCAGCCGGGCCTGTGGGTGGCGCCCTTCATCGCCCTGCCCGGCTCGCGGGCCGTGCGCGACTACCCGGAGATGTTCGTCCACAACGCCGACGGCGGACTGGCCGTGGCCGGCTCCAACTGGGGCGGCGACTACTACGCGCTGGACACGACCCACCCCACCGCCCAGACCTACGTGCGCAAGCTCATCGCCAAGATCGTCCACCGGTGGGGCTTCAGCTACCTCAAGCTCGACTTCATCAACGCCGCCGCCATCCCCGGCTACCGGCACCGCCAGATCGACCGGGAGGAGGCCTACCGCACCGGGCTGCGGCTCGTGCGCGACACGGCCGGGGAGGAGACCTTCCTCCTGGGCTCCGGGGCGCTCATCATGCCCTCCATCGGGCTGCTCGACGCGGTGCGGGTGGGGCCGGACGTGGCCCCCATGTGGGAGAACTACGCCTCCGACGACCTGTCCGACGCCAAGGCCTATAACGCCCTGCACGCCGGCATCAACCGGCTTTGGCTGGGGCGGGTCATCGGGGTCGATCCCGACGTCGTCTTCTTCCGCCACCGCCGCAACCTCCTGGACGACACCCAGATGCAGTGGCTGCGCGACGTGGCCGAGGCCAGCCGCTACCGGTGCCTGTCGGACCAGATGACCTGGCTCGACGAGGAGGAGAAGGAGGCCGTGCGCGCCTTCCTGGCAGCCGAGGACGAGCCCCTGGAGATCCTGGGCCGCTACCGTTTCAGCCTGGGCGAGCGCGAGATCGACCTCACCGAGGCCATCGAGGGGACGCCGTCGGCCTACCCGCTGTGAGGCGGGGCTGGGGCGACGTCGGGGCCGGGAGTCGGCTGGGCTGGAGCCGGTTGAGGCTAGGCGGATCGCTTCATCGACTGTTTGGTCGTCTCTTCACAATCTGTTTGGTCGCCTCTTCGCAATCCGTTTGGTCGCCTTTTCACGATCTGTTTGGTCGTCTCGGTGCGTGCGCATCGCTCTCCTGAGGCTTCGCAAGCCATCTCCGTGCCAGCACAGGAGATACCGGTTGGTGGTCCTTTCGCGCTCGGGCGAGGACGCCTACTGCACGAGGGTCGGGTGCTACTGGAAGAGGGTTGGGGATACTCCACCAGGGGCGGGCGTTCGTGCATTACGCACAACCTTCGGCCAGTAGATCCCCACCCTCGTGGAGTGGGCCGGCCCGAGGCGGGGCGGGCTAGCGCCGACGTCGAGCCACCGCCGGGAGGCTGCGCAGGAACTAGAAGGGCCGGGCAGGAGTCAGACGGCGAAAGGTGAGACGGCCCCTGGTGAGGGCGCCCGGCCTCACCACTGAGACCACGCGGATTCGAGCCCGTCGGCAGCTCAGTGTCCACAGCGCTGACATTAGCGGTCCCGCCGTCGAGGTGCCCAGCGGAAATCGTTGGAATTCCGCGGATTCTTCTCGGCTCGCGACGTCGGTGCGGCGTTAATGTCAGCGTCGTGGACACTGACGCCCCGCCAGGCCACTGTCAGCGACCAGCCTCTCAGCCGGCCGCGACCTCGAAGGTTCCGACCGCCCTGCGATCCCCGCCGCCAGGTCCTCGATCGCCCGGCCCCGGGGCGGGGAGCCCAGCCCCGGTTGGGGCCCCGCCGGATTCCGCCGGGACTTCGCCGTCGGGCCCCGCCTACTTGGTGGGGGTGCGGCCCAGAGTGAGGTAGCCGGGCAGCGTCTGGTCCTGGCCGGCGCTGGAGAAGCGCAGCGGCTGGCCCGAGTCCAGCGGGTTGACCACGCGCACCAGGATCGTGTTCTGTCCAGCCGGGTCCGCCGGGAGCTGCCCGGAGAAGGTCTGGGTCTTACCGACCGCGACCTTGCGCAGGTCGCCGCTGAGCGTGGTGCGCCCGACCTCCATGCCGTTGGAGGTGTTGATGGCCACCGCCTCCACGTTCCAGTTGTAGTAGAAGGGCGCCACCCCGTTGTTGGCGATCTGCACCTCGACCTTGCCGTTGCGCATCCGCCAGCGCGCCACCGCCAGGTCGTAGCCGGTCTCGGCGGAGGCCTGCACGGTCCGCTCGCGCTCGGAGCCGTTGAGGGTCGTGGTGAAGGCCCAGTTGTCCACCAGCCAGCTCGCGTGCGTGGCCTTGATGGAGGCGTTGATGTCCACCGTTCCTCCGTTGGAGCCCGAGGCCATGCAGCTGCCCGGGTTGCGCACGGAGCACTCCTGGATGCCCGGGTAGATCTCGCCGCCGATCGGGTGCTGCTGCCAGGCCTGGTCCGCCTTGGCCTCCTTCAGCTTCGGCAGGAAGTGCCAGTCGGCGGTGTCCATCGTGGCGTAGCCGAAGGAGTCGTCGTGGTAGCCGACCCCGTGCTTGACCGTCTCCGCGGACGGGTAGCGCGCCAGCGTCGGCGTCACCTGGAAGGCGCTGCCCCAGGTGTCAACGAGGGTGTTCTGGTTCGCCGCCGATGGCATCCAGTTCTCGCCGGAGGGGTTCTCCCCGGAGACCTTGCCGTTCATCGGGTAGGTGTGCCCCTCGCCCCAGAAGCCCACCAGGCCGTGGGTGATGAAGGCCAGGCGCGGGTCGCCGTCGTACTGCTGGCCCAGGGCCGAGATGAAGCCGGTGAGCATCGACATCATCTCGGGGTCGTTGTAGTCCGGCGCCAGCGACTGGCCCGGTGCGTTGCCGTGGAACGTGTAGTCGTGGGTCGGCACCGCGTGGGAGCTCAGCAGGTAGGCCGGGATGCCGCTGGGGCGCCCGGGGTAGTCGACGTAGAAGCGCAGCACCGCCTGGTGTCCACGCGAGGCGATGGCATTGAGGTGCGCATCGAGCCTGTCCCACGAGTACGAGCCGGGCCCGGCGACGACGTCACTGACCGGTAGCGTCAGCCACTCCATCGTGTGGGGCGGGGCGTTCTCCTGCAGCGCCGGCGAGTGGGAGGCGTCCGCCGGCGCGAAGGGCATCATCCCCTTGAGCGGGTTGGCCTCCGGCGTGGCCGCCGCGGAGACCTCGATCCAGGCCCGGTTGCAGTTGCAGGCCCGGAACCCGGTGGCCAGGGACACCACGGCGACGAGCGCCATGAGGATGGCGCCCAAGCGCGGCTTGCGCCCCCTGCGGAGCCGGTCGAGCACCTGGTGTCCCAGGGAGGGCGTGCGATCGGAACCTGGGCCGTGCGATTGCTGCGCGGCCGCCGACGTGGAGCCGGAAGCTGCTGCAGAAGTGGTCTCGTCGTGCTGTGAATCGATCATAAAAACTTGTCAGGTAGGGACTTGGGCGTGGGTAAACCCTACCGGCCAGTTGAGCGGTCCACCTGTGCTATCGCTGACAACGTGCTCGGTTGACGGGGTGAAGGGCCTGTGCCACCCGTGCTTTTGGAGGACATGAGAATTTCGTGTTGTACCGCATTCCGGCAGCGTTCCGGCAGCGGTCCGGCTGCGGTCCGACGTCGGCGGGCGACGCCATGCGGGACGACATTGCCGCCGCGCGCATAAGCGGCCATGATGACTCCGTGCGCGTTTTCAATTTCTCCGCCGGTCCCGCCCAGCTCCCCCTGCCCGTCCTCGAGCAGGCCGCCTCCGAGCTCACCAGCTGGGGCGGATCGGGAATGTCCGTCCTGGAGGTCTCCCACCGCGGAGCGGACTTCGTGGCCTGCGCGGCCGACGCCGAGGCCACCCTGCGCCGCCTCCTGTCCGTGCCCGACAACTACCGCGTGCTCTTCCTCCAGGGCGGGGCCAGCGCCCAGTTCGCCGGCATCCCCCTCAACCTGACCGCCCCCGGCGACACGGTCGCCTACCTCAACACCGGCCAGTGGTCCGCCAAGGCCATCAAGCAGGCCGGCGCTTACGAGCTCGACGTCGTCGTGCCCGCCGATGAGGCCGCCTCCTCCTACACGACCACCCCCGAGCCCGGCTCCTTCACGGTGCCCGAGGCGGCCCGCTACCTGCACTACACGCCCAACGAGACCATCGGCGGCGTCGAGTTCGACTACGTGCCCGAGGCCGGCGAGGTCCCGCTGGTAGCCGACTTCTCCTCCACGATCCTCTCCCGGCCCATCGACGTCTCCCGCTACGGGCTCATCTACGCCGGGGCTCAGAAGAACATGGGCCCCTCGGGCCTGGCCGTCGTCATCGTGCGCGAGGACCTGCTGGGGCGGGCCCGCCCGGTGACCCCCACCGTCCTGGACTACCAGAAGATGGCCGACGCCGACTCCATGCTCAACACGCCCCCCACCTTCGCCATCTACCTGCTGGGGCTCATCGGCCACTGGATCGAGGACGGCGGCGGCCTGGAGGCGATGGCCGAGCGCAACCGAGCCAAGGCCGAGCTCCTCTACGGCTACATCGACTCCTCCGACTTCTACGCCAACCCGGTTCAGGAGCGCTCGCGGTCCTGGATGAACGTGCCCTTCACCCTGGCCGACCCCGCCCGCGACGCCGACTTCCTGGCCGGCGCCGAGGCCGCCGGGCTCACCAACCTCAAGGGGCACCGCTCCGTGGGCGGCATGCGCGCCTCCATCTACAACGCCATGCCGATCGAGGGCGTGCGCGCCCTCATCGACTACATGACCGACTTCGCCGCCCGGGCCTGAGCGCCCGCCGGCTCGCCATCCCGGCCGTCTAGTCGGGCCCGCGGGCCCGACCGGTTTGCGGGCCAGCCATCGGCCCGTGGGTTCGACCACCTGTCCGCCACGACCTTCCCCCACCCGGACCGCTCTGCAGAAAGTACTTCCGTGACCACCAGCAGCGTTGACCACAAGTTCCGTATCCGCACCCTCAACGCCATCTCCGGAGCCGGCCTGTCCCGCCTGCCCGACGAGCTCTACGAGGTCGGCGGCTCCGTGGAGGAGCCTGACGCCCTCCTGGTGCGCTCGGCCAAGCTCCACGACACCCCCATTGAGGAGTCGGTTCTGGCCGTGGCCCGCGCCGGCGCTGGCACGAACAACATCCCGGTCGAGGCGCTCACCGAGCGCGGCGTGCCCGTGTTCAACACCCCCGGCGCCAACGCCAACGCCGTCAAGGAGCTGGTCCTGGCGGGCCTGTTCATCGCCTCGCGCAACCTCATCCCGGCGGCCCGCTTCGCCCACACCCTTGAGGGCGACGACGCCGAGATCGCCAAGGCCGTCGAGGCCGGCAAGAAGCAGTTCGTCGGATTCGAGCTGCCCGGTCGCACGCTCGGCGTCATCGGCCTGGGGGCCATCGGCGTGCAGGTGGCCAACGCCGCCCTGGGGCTGGGGCTCAACGTCGTCGGCTTCGACCCGGGAATCTCCGTGGAGCACGCCTGGCACCTGAGCGCCGAGGTCGAGCGGGCCGACTCCATGGAGGAGGTCTTCCGCCGCGCCGACATCCTCACCGTTCACGTGCCCCTCATCCCCGCCACCCGCGGACTGGTGAGCACCCAGCGCCTGGCCCTCATGAAGGAGACCGCGGTGCTGCTCAACTTCGCGCGCGCCGAGATCGTCGACACCGACGCCGTCGTGGCAGCCCTTGACGAGGGCACGCTGCGCGGCTACGTGTGCGACTTCCCCTCCACGCAGGTCCACAAGCACCCCAAGTGCATCTCCCTGCCCCACCTGGGCGCCTCCACCAAGGAGGCCGAGCGCAACTGCGCCATCATGGCCGCCGACTCCCTGCGCGGCTTCCTCGAGGACGGGCAGGTCCACAACTCGGTGAACTTCCCCGAGGCCGTCATGGCGCGCCAGGAGGGCACGCACCGGCTCGTCATCGTCAACCGCAACGTGCCCAACATGGTCGGCCAGGTCTCCACGATCGTGGCCCAGCACGGGCAGAACATCGCCAACCTGCTCAACAAGTCGCGCGGCGAGCTGGCGGTGACGCTGGTCGACGTCGAGGGCGAGATCGAGCCCAAGGTCCTGGAGGAGCTGCGCGCGATCGACGGCGTGCTGTCCGCGCGCGGCATCTGAGCCGGGGTCCCGCGCGGCCGGGGCCCGCGCGGCCGGGGACATCCTGCGCGTGCGGGGACGGGATTGCTGTCCCCGACGGCGTCGAACGCCCCCCGCCGGAAGGACACGCACCCGGCCGCGTGGAATGTCCCCGCCGTGACGACGTCTGTCAGACGTCCGCGGGAGCCTGCCGGCGCCCGAGTCCCTCGGCCACCTCATCCATGAGGTCCAGGACGTCCTGAGCCCTCCAGGCTCGGCGACCCCGGGAGACCTGGTAGCCCCGAACGACGCCGGCGTTCTCCAAGCGCTCCAGCGCGCGCCGCGCCGCCTGCTCCGACACTCCCACCGCAGCGGCCGCCCCGCGAACATCCGTCACCGGCTGGGAGACCAGATGACGTATGAGGTCGCGGTCGGGGGTCCCGGCACGGGAGGACACACGAGCTTGCATCTGCCTGTGCACGTCGTCGAGCTCCCGGCCCGCCCAGGCCCCGAGCTCCGCGGCGCGTTGTGCCGCATCGATGAACAGGTCAACCATCGCGAGCGGCGCCCCTGCTCGGTACTTGTCCAGGGCTCGGAAGTAGGTCCCCACATTGGTCAGGAGGATCGCCGATAGCGGCAGCGGCGCGTTGAGGGACAGTCCTTCCCCCGACAGGATGACGTGAATCAGCGCCCGCCCGGTACGGCCGTTGCCGTCCGCGAAAGGATGGATCGTCTCCAGCTGGGCGTGCGCCAGCGCCGCCTTGGTCAAGGGCGGCAGGTCCGAGCGCCGCAAGAAGGAGAGCAGATCCTCCAGTGCGGTCGGTACCTGTTCATGGTGAGGAGGGACGAACATGGCTCCTGCCGGGGACAGGTCCGAGCCACCGATCCATACCGGCTCTTGCCGGAGACGGCCTGCGATGGTCGGGGCGGAGTCCCCCAGCAGGGCCTGATGCATGGACAGCAGGGAGCCGAGGTCCAGGGGCCAGGGTGCTCCGGTGGCTGTCTCCATCGCCCGGGTGTTGGCCACGATGAGGGCGGCGTTTCCGCTGTTGCGGTCGCTGCCGAAGGTCTCCTCCTCCACGATGCGCCGTGCCGACGACGTCAGGCGCTCAATGCGCGAGGACGCACTCGACTCGCTGCGCAGAAGCAGGGCCGTGAACGGAAGCAGGGCGCAGGCCGCAGTCGCATCGAAGCGCGCTACCGCCGATACCGTAGCCGCTTCACGTGCCATGACCTCGGTGGGGAGCTCGACCGCGGCGTCGGCGATGTTCGGTACGACGGCCGAGTCGTAGGAGCGTGGCAGACGAGAGCGTTGCCGAGCGCTGAGGGCAGCACCGTCCCGGGGGCGCCAGGGCAAGGTCTCCCAGGTCACGCGCGGCCATGAGGAAGTGGCGGCTGCATGAACCATTTCTGACACCCCCGGTTAATCCGATGACAGTTCACCACCATAAGTGTCAACAGAATGTGTGTCGAGTCTTTTCCGCACTGCGGCCGGGGACATTTCTTTGCGGCCGGGGACAGGTGACGTGTGCGGGGACGGGATTGCTGTCCCCGACGGCGTCGAATGCCCCCGGCGGGAAGGACACGCACCCGGCCGCGTGGAATGTCCCCGGCCGGTGGGGTCCGCACGTGCCAGATGCACCTGCGGACCCCGTGGGATGTCAGAGGTTGTTGATCCAGGCCCGGCGGTGCCCGAACAGCGAGAGCGTGGGCTTGTAGAGGAGCACGTACTGCCCTCCGGCCGACACGTCGGCATCGAAGCAGACATCGCCGCTGACCGAGCCGCCCGCGATGAGCGTGGAGGAGGACAGGTGGTTGCTCGACCCCAGGAGGCCGCTGTTGCTGATCGCCCCGGCCGGGTTCTGCAACGTGAAGTCGAAGGCATTGACGTCCAGGGTGTTCTTGGAGCCGTTGGTGATCGTGATGGTCGAGCAGGCAGTGGGGCCCAGGGTGGCGTCACCCGCGGTCACCGGTGTGGCGCTGACCTTGATGCCGCCGTCGTCGATCGTGTCACCGGCGTTTCCGACGACGTCGTCGCTCTGCTTCCCGGGGAAGCTCAGTGCGGAGCCCGACTTCTCGGCATCCTTTGCCGGTTCTTGCTGCTGGGGGCTGGGGGCGGCTGCGGAGTCCTGGCCGGCGGTTGCTTGAGCGGGTGCGGAGGCCATCGACTGGATGGAGGGCGGGGTGGCGGCTGTGCTCGAGTTCCCCGAGCCCCCACCGCCGTTGAGTGCGGAGGCGATCATGCCGACGGCGATGAAGGCGCCGATACCGGTGAGGATCTTGTGCCGGGCGAACCAGGAGCGCTTCGGCTCGGGAGCGGGCATGCCCATGCCTGCGGCCGGGGCGGGGAAGCCGTCGGCGGGGATACCGGTGGGGACACCGGCGGGTGAGGAAGGGACTGGGTTGACAGGGCTGGTCATGATGGGTCCTTCGAGATGCGGGAGGTGAGGCACTGAGCGGGATGCGGCAGTGCCCATCACGGTGTGTCGTCACCGGAGCTGACGGGATCAGCTGACGGGAACAACGATGGCCCCGGCCGTGCGGCGCGCACATCGACCGATGAGTCCGAGGCGGCCGTCCGAAAGGGCACTCATCGCGACTGACCAAAAGGACGATGCCTCCCGCGCCGTAGCGCCCGAATCGTGTCCTATCGGGCGATCATGCGTGTCAGTGCCCGGTTCTACAGTGAGCACATGTCAGTCCCCACCTACCCGCCCACTCCTGGACCCGGCACCCCACCCGTGTCGGGCTGGAGCGGTAGCCCTGGGGGTGGTCGGACTGAGCCCGCTGCGCCCGCCTTCGGGGCGCGGGCCCTGCCATACCCGCCGATCCCACCGGCCTACCCCTCCCATCCGGGATATCCGGGGTACCAGGGGTACGCGGGACTCTCCCCGCATCCCTCATACCCCGCTCCTCCCGCTGCTCCCGGCACTCCTGCGGCGTCGGACCCGCGCCTCCGCCCCCCGATGACTGCGGTTCCCTCCGCCCCTGTGCCGTACGCGCCTGTAAGACCGGCTCCGTCGTTCACGCAGTCCCTGTCCCCGTCACAACGTCGCACTCTCGGGACTGTCCTCGCAATCCTGCGATCCCTGAGCCTCTTCGCCCTGTGCCTGCTCGCCTCCATGTGCGCACTGGGGTACCACTTCGGTCATGAGCAGGCTCTCAAGATAAGCAACCCAGTTCTTGATGTCACAGGGTTTGTGGTGGGGCTGGCGCTCCTCGTGACGGTCTTCCTGCGCCGGCGCTGGCCGATGCCCATCACGGTCGCCTCGGCGCTCGCGGGTATCGCGGTCTACCTGGACACCACGGTGGGACTCATCGCCTTCACCACAGTAGTCCGCCGGGCCCGGTCCCTGCGCGACCCCTTGCCCTGGGCCACGGGCGCGCTGCTCGCTACCGGCACCCTGGTGTCGCTCTTCCGGGATGCGAGCCAGGGCTCCACCGGGAACTCGATGATCGGCGCCATCGTCAATGCCTCGCCCGATCCTGGCGCCGTGACCCACGTGTCGGTGATGCAGGTGCTGTTCCTCGCGGTGGTGGCCATGTCCCTGCCGGTCGGCGTCGGGCTGTGGCTGCGCGCGCGTGACGGGGAGAAGAAGGCCCGACGTCGCGCCCGGGAGGCGGCCGATGCCTCAGCCCAGGCCGAGCGCGCCGCCCAGGAGCAGACCCGGACCTCCACCCGGTTGGCGGACACCGTCAGCCTGCAGGCCGAGCGTGAGCGGGTGGCTCGCGAGGTGCATGACGGACTCGGCCACCGCCTGTCGCTGCTCGCCCTCCACGCCGCCGCCCTGGAGCAGGGCGTCCTGGAGACGTCGGAGAGCTCGAATGCCCCAGAGGGCTCGCAGGCCCCGGACTCAGCCGGCGCCGTCGGCGAGGACGATCCGCGGGCCGCCGCACAGCGCGTGCGACAGGAGGCCCAGGGTGCCATGCGGGACCTGCGTTCCCTGCTCGCCGTGCTGCGCGAGCCGGTGGGGGCGGTTGAGCCCGCCCCGCGCCTGGAGGACCTCAGAGAGGTGGTGGACGGGGTCCTCGCCGCCCGCCAGCCGCTGAGCTCCTCGATCTACCTCGACCGCGCTGCGCAGGCCGATGAGGTGCTCTCGCGAGCCGTCTACCGGATCGTCCAGGAGTCCCTGACCAACGCCCGCAAGCACTCGCCCGGTACGAGTGTGCAGCTGCGCGTCGAGGGCGGTCCGGACACCGGCATCGACATCACCTGCTCCAACCGGATCTCTCGGACCGAGCCGGAGGCTCACAAGGCAGAGGCCAGTGAGGCGCCTCAGGCCTCGGGCGCTGACCGAGACGCAGCGTCAGGACCCGGAGTCGTCGTCGGTGACCCCCAGGGCGGCTCGGGCCTGCGCGGCATGGCCCAGCGGGCGGCGATCTGCGGCGGCACGTTCCATGCCGGCCCCGACGGCCAGGGCAGGTTCGTCGTGAGCGCGCACCTGCCCTGGCGCTCGGCGGAGTCACCCCGCACCAGTCGCTGAGCGGCCGCCAACCAGTATCTGCACAGCCCGAGATCGGAGATACCGGTCGGCGCGCAGTTCACGGGGCTGCACCATCCGGGGTTTGGGCCGTTGGGATGGTGATTGTGTCGGCGCACGCACCTAGGCTGGGCTCCGTGCCCGATCCCTCCGCCGCCCCGGCCTCCCGGTCCGCGTCCTCCGCACCGGCCCGCCCGGTCCGTGTCATCCTCGTCGACGACGACCCACTGACCCGCGCCGCCATCAAGCCGCTCCTGCGGCCCGGCCAGGACTACGCCGTGGTCGCCGAGGCCGGTGACGGCCGTGAGGCGATCGACGTGGTGGGCCGTATCGAGGCCGATATCGTGCTCATGGACCTGGGCATGCCCGTCATGGACGGGATCGAGGCCACCCGCCAGATCTGCGCCGCACCGCGCCACCCCCACGTCGTGGCGCTGACCACCTGGGACGTCGACGACGCCGTCGTGCGCGTCATTGAGGCCGGTGCGGTGGGCTACCTGCTCAAGTACTCCGCCTCCGAGGAGCTCCATGCCGGGCTGCGTCGGGTCATGGCGGGCGAGTCGGTGCTCTCGCCGGGGGCGCTTGCCGAGCTGCTGCGATACGTGCGTTCCCAGCCGACGGCACCGGCGATGACGGCCTATGACCTTCGCTCGCAGGAGCGTCAGCACGCCGTGGCCCAGGCTCAGCAGGCAGCGGCGGGGCTCAGCCGGCGCGAGCTCGAGGTCATCGCCGCGGCCGCCGAGGGACTGACCACTGAGGAGATCGCGAATCGGCTGTTCATCTCGGTCTCAACCGTTAAGGCCCACCTGCGCAGTGCGCAGGAGCGGGTCGGTGCCCGTAACCGGGTGCACCTGGCGGTCCTCGCCGAACGCGCCGGGCTGCTGGGATAGGGGTGAGCCACCCCGACCGGTGAGGGCCGGTGGCGAGGGCCTGCCGGACTCAGGCACCCAGGGCCGCAGGCCTGATCCACTCCGCCGGGTCGTGGCGGCGGGGCCGGGCACTCTCATCCCACCGCTGGGAGCCCCTATCCCGGAGCCGGCCCCTTTCCCTGCCTCACACCCCTTCTGGTTCTCGCGCAGGCACCCGGAAGTCGTGGTTCGACGTCGAGTCTGGCCCACTTCTGCTTTGGGCCGGCCTATTGCACGAGGGCGGGGATCTACTGGTCGGGGGTTGTGCGTACTGCACGAGGGTCCCACCTACCTGGAGTATCCCCGACCCTCTTCCAGTAGATCCCCACCTTCGTGCAGTGCACGTTGGCGTCATCAGATCACTGCGAGCAACGGTAATCAGGACCGGCCCACTCGCCGTACCAGTGGCTTGGGATCCAAGGGCGCCCCGCAAGGTGCAGCGGCCGGGGACAGGTGACGCGTTCGGGGACATTTCTGTGCGGCCGGGGACAGATGACGCGGTGGGGGACGGGATTGCTGTCCCCGACGGCGTCGAATGCCCCCGCCCGGAAGGACACGCACCCGGCCGCGTGGAATGTCCCCGTCGTAGGCGGGAGTCTGGCGGGTCGGGGTGCCCGGGACGCGAGGACGCACCTGAAGGCGCGCGGTCTGCACCCGCGGGGGCCGTACTCGCCGTCTGAGGTGCGTTCTCGACGACGCGTGGGCTCGGTCGCCCGTGCGTAGGGAGTGGCAGGAGGACGGTGGGATGCGCCGGCGACGGATCCAGGGCTCGGCTGTCCGCACGTATGGAATGACGGGGGGGCGTGGCCGCGACGGAATTTGGGATTGGTTGCCCGCACGAGGCGTTGCAGGACAACGGCGAGGTGCGTCCGTGACGGGCCCCTGGGGTCAGCTACTCCCAGGCAAGGAGTGACACGATGACAGCCGGTGCATCCCGGCGAGCAGGACTGGCCGCACCTCCGGGGCTGACGGTGATCGTCACAACACGGCCTCGTCGAAAGAACATGGCCGGTGTCCCAGACCAGGAAGGCCTGAGGCACCAGCCATGTTTGGGGACCAAGGTGTTTGACGCCGCGGCAACTACTTGGCGACGTACAGGATGATCTCCTTGTTAGGGCCGATCGGCTGGCCCTCCTGAGGGTTGGAACTGATCACCATTCCAGGTTGGGTTTGCGGATCGTTGGCCTTCTTCTCCTCAACCTTGACCTTGAACCCTCGACTCTCGAGGTCCGACTTCACGGCCTCGGAATCCTTCCCGTTCACTTGCGGCATGATGGCGGCGTTGGGATTCTCTGTTGCAGTCGGGTTCGGCGTTGGCGTGGCCGCGCCGCTGGAGAAGCTCACGGTGATCGTGTCTCCCGCGGAGACGCTGGTGCCCGCGGCCGGGTTGGAGGAGACGGCCTTGCCGCGCTCGACCTCAGCAGAGGCCACGTCGTCGCCCCTCTTGAACTGCAGGCCGGCATCCTCGATGGACTTCTTCGCCGTGGCCTCGTCCTGGCCGGAGACGTCGGGGACGGAGGTGTTCCCGGTGGAGAGCACCAGGTCCACCGTGGTGCCGCGTGCAACGGAGTTCCCCGCCTGCGGGTTGGTGTAGATGACCCGGTCCTTGGCGACCGTGGCGGAGTCCTCCTGGGAGGTGTTTCCGCCTTCGAGCCCGGCCTCCTTGAGGGCCTTGCGGGCGTCCTCCTGGGTCTTGCCGGACAGGTCGGGAACCTTGACCATCGCCGAACCGGTGGAGAAGTGCACGGTGACGGTGGAGCCCGGCTCGACCTTCGTGCCCTTGCCCGGGTCGGAGGAGACGGCCAGTCCCGCACCGACCTCCTCGTTGGCGACCTCGTCCTTGGCGAACTTCAGGCCGGCGTCCTCAATGGTCTTCCTGGCCGATTCCTCGTCCTGACCGGAGGTGTCGGGGACCTCCACCTTGCTGATGGTCGGACTCGGCGTCGGGGTGGGCTGGTTGTCGAAGCCCCCGGCGGCCCACAGCCCGGCGACGACGGCTAGGGTCATGAACAGCAGGAACATGAGGATCCAGACCCAGGCGTGGCTCTTGGGCTTCTCCTCGGGCTCTTCGGCCTCCTTGGCCGCCTGCATCGGAGAGGCCCCGGAGGGCACCTGGGCGAAGGAGGAGGTGGGCTGAACCGGTTCGGCGGCCGGTGAGGCCATGACCGAGGTGGCCGGGGACCAGGAGTCGGCGGCCGGCGCGGCCACGGACAGGCCCCGGGCGGCCGCCTGCAGGTCGGCGCGCATGTGGGCGGCGTCCTGGTAGCGGTCCTCGCGGCTCTTGGCCAGCGACTTGAGGATCACCCGGTCCAGGGACTCGGGGACATCGGCCGCCAGCGAGGAGGGGCGCTTGGGAATCTCCCGCACGTGCTGGTAGGCGATGGCCACGGCGGAGTCGCCCTGGAAGGGCGGCTGGCCGGTGAGCAGCTCGTAAAGGAGACACCCGGTGGAGTACAGGTCCGAGCGGGCGTCCACGGACTCGCCGCGGGCCTGCTCCGGGGAGAGGTACTGGGCGGTGCCCACCACCGTGTGGGTCTGGGTCACCGTGGAGGCGGAGTCCTCAATGGCCCGCGCGATGCCGAAGTCCATGACCTTCACCGCGCCGGTGGAGGTCAGCATGATGTTTCCGGGCTTGATGTCACGGTGGACGATCCCCACCCGGTGGGAGTACTCCAGGGCGTCCAGGACCCCGGAGACGATCTCCGCGGCCTCTGCGATCGGGACGGCCTCGCCCTCGCTGAGGAGCTCACGCACCGTGTGCCCCTCGACGTACTCCATGACGATGTAGGGAACGGTGCGGCTGGCACCGCCGGGCTGGAGGAGCTCCTCCTCACCGGAGTCGTAGACGGCGACGACGGCGGGGGGGTTGAGTGCCGCCGCGGACTGGGCCTCCCTGCGGAAGCGGGCCTGGAAGGTGGGGTCGCCGGCGATGTCCGAACGCAGCAGCTTGATGGCCACGACCCGCGACAGGCGAGTGTCGTAGCCGAGGTGCACCTCTGCCATACCACCACGTCCGATGAGATCGCGGATCTCGTAACGGCCCGCGAGGACCTGGGGGAACTGACTGGTCACAGTACCTCCTTGACAGGGATGCTCAGCATCAAGGCTGGCACGACCTGATGCGCATGGGCAAGCGTACCTGTGCTGTGCAGGGTGATGAGCGAGAGCGCCGGGATGAGGACCCTCAGGGTCAGCAGGTTGAGGCCGAGGAATGACCGTCCTGAGGCGTGCCGGGCGGTGCGCGACGGCGTCGGCTCCTCGGCCGCGTGACGGCCGGGACGTACGGCGGCGGGCCGGGGCAGCTCGCGGGTCTGCGGGCCGCGGCGGCCAGTGGACTCCCAGCTGAGTGCCTCACGGGGATCCCACGCGTCCGTGGGCAGGTTCACCACCGCCCGGTCCAGGGCGCGTGCCACCTCGCGGGCGGAGTGCGGCCGGTCGGAGGGCTTCTTGGCGAGCAGCTTGAGGATGATGGCCTGGACCTGGGGCGGGACGGCGTCGGGGAGGGCGGGCACCTCCTCGTTGACGTGCGCGAAGGCGATATCGACCTGGGTGGCTCCGCTGAAGGGGCGCCGCCCCACCAGGGCCTCGTAAGCGATGATGCCCAGTCCGTAGAGGTCGCCGGCCGGGGTGGCCATGTTCCCCATGGCCTGCTCGGGGGCGAGGTACTGGGCGGTGCCCATCACCATGCCGGAGGCCGTCAGCGGGCGCTGGTTGATGCCGGTGGAGATGCCGAAGTCGGTGAGCTTGGCCAGGCCCTCGCGGTTGATGAGGATGTTGGAGGGCTTGACGTCCCGGTGGACGACGCCGGAGTCGTGGACGACCTGGAGGGCGCGGGCCACCTGCGCCAGGACCGGCAGGATCTCGGCGGGCGACAAGGTCCCCTTCTCGGCGATGATGTCGGACAGGGCGCGCCCCTGGACGAGCTCCATGATGAGCCAGCCGGTGCCGTCCTTCTCCCCGGAGTCCAGGACGACGGCGAGGTTCGGGTGGCGCAGCCCCTTGGAGTTCTTGGCCTCCGCACGCAGGCGGGACAGGAAGATCTCATCACCGGTCAGCTCGGGGCGCAGGATCTTAGCGGCCACGGCTCGACCCGAGCGCAGGTCGGTGGCGCGCCACACCTGGCCCATGCCGCCCAGAGCGATCTGCTCGACCAGCTCGTAGCGGCCCTGGAGCTGGAGCCCGGCAACAGGTTTCACTGGTTCACCGCCGCATCGATGACCTGGGCGGCGACGGGGCCGGCGATCTTGCCGCCGGTGGCGCCGTCCTCGGTCTCGGCATTGCCATCGAGCACGACGGCCAGGGCGATCTCAGGCTTGTCAATGTCGGTCCCGGCGAAGCCCACGAACCAGGTGGTGGGGCCGCTGTCCGTGCCGGTCTCGGCGGTACCGGTCTTGCCGGCCACCTGGACCCCGCTGACCTGGGCGCTGGTGCCCGTGCCCTCGGCGACGGCGGTCTGCATGAGGGAGGACAGGGAGGAGGCGGTAGCTGAGTCGATCGGGGTGCGGGCCACCTTCGTGGAGGTGGAGCTGACCTCGTTGAGGTCGGGGTCCAGGATGCGCGAGACCAGGTAGGGGGTCATCTGCTCACCCTTGTTGGCCACGGTGGCGGCCACCATCGCCATCATGAGCGGGGTCGCCTGCACCGAGGCCTGACCGATGCCGGCCATCGCGGTCTGCGCCTGGGAGTCGTTGTGCGGGTAGGTCGACGGCGTGACCTTCAGCGGGATGGACAGGTCGGAGTCGAAGCCCCAGTTCTTCGCCTCCTTGGAGAGCTCCTCCTCGCCGACATTCATGGCCAGCTGCGCGAAGGGAGTGTTGCAGGACTCGGCGAAGGCGTGGGAGAAGGTGGTCCGACCGCCGCCACAGGACTCCCCGCCGTAGTTCTCCAGGGAGTGGCTGGTGCCCGGCAGGGGGATGGTGTCGGGGGCGTCGACCTCCTGGTCGGGCTTGATCTTGCCGGTGCGCAGCGCCGCCGCCGTGGTGATGATCTTGAAGGTCGACCCCGGCGGGTAGCGGTTGCCGGCGATGGCCCGGTTGTCCAGGGGACGGGAGGAGTCCTGGCTGAGGGTCGCATTGGCCTCATTGGCGGCGTTCCCGTTGCGGGTCGCGAAGGCCGAGGGGTCGTAGGAGGGGGTGGAGACCAGCGCCAGGATGGCCCCGGTCTTGGGGTCCAGGGCGACGACGGCGCCCTCGCGCCCGGCCAGGGCGTCGTAGGCGGCCTGCTGGATCTCCGGCTTGATGGTCAGCTCCACGGCCCCGCCCCGCTGGGAGTCACCGGTGATGAGGGTCTTGATCCGGGAGGAGAACAGGGAGGGGTCATCCCCGTTGAGCACGGAGTTGCCCTCCTTCTCCATGCCGGTCATGGAGGCGAAGGCGGGAGAGAAGTACCCGGTCACCGGGGCGTAGAGCGGCCCATTGGCGTAGACGCGCTGATAGTCCTCAGAGCCCTGGCCGTCGTCGGACTTCTGAGTGCTGGCGATTGTGGTGCCACCGGCCAGGAGGATCGGGCCCCGCTCGGTGTCGAAGTTGCGGCTGACGGTACGGCGGTTGCGCGGGTCGGAGTTGAGGGCCCCGTTGGCCGACCACGACTCCCACACGGAGGGGCGGGCCAGGCCCTGGACGCTGGTGACGGACAGGGCCAGCGTGGCGAACATGACCAGCACCAGGAAGGCGACCTGACGGATCTGTCGGTTCATGGCAGCTGCCTCCTGTCAGTGTCCTCAGTGAAGCCCGGGGCCCGTGATGAGCGCAGGGTCTCCCCGTCCGGTGCGGTGTGCGGCGGAGGCGGCGCCTCCGGACTGACGGCGACGGCGGGCCGGGCGTCATCCTCCAGGCTGCCGAAGCCGGGTGCGGCCGACGGGGAGGCGTAGCCCCCGGCGTCGGCCGGTGCGCCTCCAGCCGGTGCGTCATCAGCGGCCTGGGCCATCGACTCCTCGGCCCCGGCGTCCTGGACCCGACGGCGCAGGGACAGCGGCAGCTCGGCGGTGTCGATGATCCGCGGTGCGTGGGTGGCCGGCCGCCGGGCGGCGTCGGACAGGCGCAGCAGGAGGGCCAGGATGATCCAGTTGGCGATGAGTGAGGAGCCGCCGTAGGCCAGGAAGGGCAGGGTCAGTCCCGTCAGCGGGATGAGCCGGGTGACACCGCCGATGACCACGAAGATCTGCAGGGCGATGGCGAAGGACAGGCCCACGGCCAGGAGCTTGCCGAAGCCGTCGCGCAGCAGCATGGCGGTGCGCAGTCCTCGCTGGATGAGGACGAGGTAGAGCATGAGGAGGACGAGCGTGCCGGTCAGCCCCAGCTCCTCACCCAGTGAGGCGAAGATGAAGTCGGAGTTGGCGAAGGTGACCAGGGTCGGTGAGCCCTTGCCCCAGCCGGCGCCCATGAGCCCGCCGGTGGACATCCCGAACATGCCCGTCAGCAGCTGCCAGGAGCCGCCCGCGGCGTTGTACACGGCATTGTCGGTGGCGTGGAGCCAGCCGTTGATGCGCTGCTGGACGTGGTTGAGGTGCGTGGCCGCGAACCAGGCCGCCGGGAGGAACAGGGCGGCACCGATGAGCAGCCAGGAGGGCCGGTCAGTGGCCACGTACAGGACGACGACGAACAGGCCGAACAGCAGCACCGAGGAACCCAGGTCCTTCTGGAGGACCAGGACGCAGATGCTCACGCCCCACACGATGAACAGGGGGCCCAGGTGCCGGGCGCGCGGCAGGCTCATCCACAGGACCTTGCGGCCCGCCAGGGCCAGGTTGTCCCGGTTGGCCACGAGGTAGGAGGCGAAAAAGACCGCCAGCAGCACCTTGGACAGCTCGGCCGGCTGGAAGCTCATCGGGCCGATCCGGATCCAGATGCGGGCGCCGTTGATGCTCTGGCCGATCCCCGGGATGAAGGGAAGGACGAGGAAGACCAGGCCGGACCACATGGCCCACCGGTCCCAGCGTCGCAGGCGCCGGTAGTCGCGCAGCAGGAGGAGCGTGACGGCGAAGAGGATGACGCCCAGCAGCGTCCAGACCAGCTGCTTGGAGCCCACATAGAACTGCCACTGCTCGTTGGCCTCATAGGCCAGATCCAAGCGCCGGATCATGGCCAGGCCGATCCCGTTGAGCGCTACCGCCGTCGGCAGGAGCACCGGATCGGCCCACGGGGCGGCGTAGCGCACGCACAGGTGCATGAGGACGGTCAGGACGAGGAAGGCGATCGCCACGCCCACGGTCTGCGCCGGGGAGGAACCCGTGCGGTTGAGAGCGGTGAGCACGAAGCCGCCCAGCCCCAGGACCAGGGCGACGCCGAGCAGCGCCGCCTCCGCCCAGCGTCCCGAGTATCGAGCGACGCCGGCGGGCTGGATGGTCGCGACGCCCGCGGGGGCGCCCAGGGGACCGGGAGCAGCAGTCATCTCACCCCTCCTGCCCGGGCTTGGCGGGCTGGGTCGGTGTGGCGGAGGCCGGCGACGGGGTGGAAGAGGACGAGGAGGAGGGCTTGGCCGTGGGGCTCGCGGTGCCCTGCGGGGCGGGGGTCTGCTTGCGGTAGGAGCGGACCGTCTTGTCCACGTAGGTCTCCGCGGCGCTCATCGACGACTGGGTGACAGTGGCCTCCAGGCGCTCGCGAATGTTGTGATCGAGGGACTCCACGGGCAGGTCCGCGTAGGTCTTGACCGAGTGGCTCAGCTTGAGTGGGCCGACGGACTGGGGGATCCCCTGGTAGATGGCGACCTCGCCCTTGTAGGTGGAGACGTAGTAGCGGGTCTGGGTCCAGCGGTAGAACAGGGCGCTGGCGCCGACGAGCGTGGCCAGCAGGACGAGGCTGCCCACGAGGACCCGACGGCGGTGGCGGCGTCGGGCCTTCTCCTGGGTGGCGGCCTCGGCGGCGATGGCCTCGTCAACCTCGGAGGATTCCTTGGCGGAGGGGGCCTCGGGCTTGTCCTCCAGGGTAGCCATGAGGGCTGCGGCCTTGGCGGCGGGGCTGGCGGCCTCGGTGTCCTTGGCCTCGGACTGCTCGTCACCGGCACGGTGGGCGGCGGCGGCGCGCTCCTGGGCCAGGCGCTCGGTGGCGGCACTGCCCACCACCTGTGGGACGGTCTGTGGCTCGGGGTCGTCTTTGACGACGTCGAAGACGACGGCGGTGACGTTGTCCGGTCCGCCGGCGCGCAGGGCCAGGTCGATGAGCTGGTCGGCGGCCTGACCGGGGTCGGCGACGCCGGCCAGGACCTCACCGATGGTCTCAGCGGTCACCGGGCCGCTCAGGCCGTCGGAGCACAGCAGCCAGCGGTCACCGGGAACGGCCTCGCGGATCGACTCGTCGAGCTGGACCTCGCCCTCGGTGTCCCCCAGGACGCGCAGGAGCACTGAGCGCTGCGGGTGCTGGCGGGCCTGGTCCCGGGTCAGGCGCCCGGTCTCCACGAGGTACTCCACGAAGGTGTGGTCGGTGGTGACCTGGGTGAGGGTGCCGTCGCGCAGCATGTAGGCGCGCGAATCGCCCACGTGGACCATGGCGAGCTTGTTGCCGCTGCGCATGACGCCGATGCAGGTGGTGCCCAGGCCGGCGAGGTCGGGGTCCTGCGAGGACAGGGTGACGAGCTCGGTGTGGGCGGCCTGGACGGCGTCGCGCATGAGGCCCAACAGCTCACCGGCCTGGTGGGAGTCGGCGTCCAGGGGCATGAGGTGCTCGACGGCGACCGCCGAGGCGATGTCTCCGCCCGCAGGTCCGCCCATCCCGTCGCACAGAAGGCACAGGTGGGGGCCGGCGTAGCCCGAGTCCTGGTTGGACTGGCGGACCAGGCCGACGTCGGAGCGTGCGGCGAAGCGCAGGGAGATGGTCATGAGCGCAGCTCCAGCGTCGTTTGGCCGATTCGGACAGGAATGTTCATGGGGAGCTCCACGGCGCCGTGCACGGGGCGGCCGTCCATCATGGTTCCGTTGGTGGATCCCAGGTCCTCCAGCCACCAGGCGCCATCCTTGGGGAAGACGCGGGCGTGGCGCGATGAGGCGTAGGAGTCATCGAGGACCAGGGTGCAGGAGGGCGAGCGGCCGATGATGATCGACGAGGGGCTCAGGGGCACGGTCGAGCCGGCCAGGGGGCCCTCGGTGATGACCAGGCGGGTGGCGCTGCGGCGTCGGCCCCTGGGGGGAGGGCCCGAGGGCTGCTCGGAGCCGCCAGCGGAGCGTCGACGTGACGGGCCGGCGACGGGGGAGTCGGCCATATCGCGGCGCATGACGCGCACGATGAGGTACAGGAAGAACCAGAGCAGGACCAGGTAGCCCAGCCGCAGGATCGTGAAGGCGAGTGCGCTCAACCGTTGACTCCGCTGTTCTGGGTGCCATCCCAGAACAGGATCTGGGTGCGGCCGATGGTGAGGGTGTTGCCGTCCACGAGCGTGACGGCGTCGACCCGCTGGCCCTCGACGAAGGTGCCGTTGGTGGAGCCCAGGTCGCTGGCGATGGCGTTGCCGTGCGTCAGGCGGATCTCCAGGTGACGGCGGGAGACGCCGGAGTCGTCGACGATGATGTCCGCCTCCGAGCCGCGCCCGATGACGGTGACCGGCCCGGTGAGCAGGTAGCGCTGGCCGTTGATGTCGACGATCGGGTGCGCCGGGGTGGCGGTGGCGGCGGCGGCCGGGGCGGCGGCGCCGCGCCGCGTGGAGGACTCGATCTCGATCGCCGGGGCGTTGGGGTTGTTGTTGACGAGGAAGGAGACCTCGACCGGGCCGACGAAGGAGTAGCCCTGGTCCGCGGCGTGCGAGGTGGCGACCTCCTCCATCTGACGCACCATCTCGTCCTGGCCCCAGGCGGTGATGCGCTCAATACTCGGCGGGGTGAGGTGGATGCGGAAGATGTTGGGAACCACGGAGCGGTCGCGGGCGAAGGACGCGGCGCGCTTGTCCATGGTCTCGCGGAGCTTCGAGGCGATCTCGATGGGCTCGATGTCGTCCGAGAAACGGGACATGGCGCGGTTCGTGACGTTCTCGACGCCCTTCTCGAACTTGTCCAGGAATCCCATGGACAGTACCTCCCCCAAATATGGTGTGGCGGCCCCCGGGATGGAGCCGGGAGACGGGACTGTCCCGCCTCGCTATGGGCCTGCACGGACCTGCGTGCAGGCCGATACCGTTCCCATCGTAACGGTAGCGAAGCCATCGCAGGGAAGACGGCCCCTTCTGTGTGAGGTAATTGTGTCGTGAGCGGTCTCACGGCCGGATATGGCGGTGAGGATTGGACGCGGGCGGCGATGGCAGGCTAGTCTCATGCTCGCTTCTCGCGCGAGTGGCGGAATTGGTAGACGCGCACGGTTCAGGTCCGTGTGATCTTACGATCATGGGGGTTCGAGTCCCCCCCCGCGCACAGAACGGAAAGGCCCGGGCCACATGGTCCGGGCCTTTCGCCATCCCGTTCTCTTGTCGCTTCGCGCCGGGCGGGCGTGCCGGTTGCTCAGAAGGCGGCGGGTGGCCCGATGGAAGAGGTCCGACGGGGCGTCAGTGTCCACAGAGCTGACATTGGCCTTGTGCCGGTGCCGCACGGAGCAGAGAAACCCCGGAATTCCAAGGATTCCCTCTGGACGCTTCGACGGCGGGGCCGCCAATGTCAGCCTGGTGGACACCGGGCCGCGGGTCGGCCTACTGCACGGGGGTGGGTTCTACTGCCGCGCGTGCAGGCGGCGCAGGAGGTACCAGGCGGCCAGGGCCCCGATCCAGGCGCCGACGGCGTTCTGGCCGACATTGGCCAGCGAGGGGCGCCGCTCCAGCATCGGCAGGAGGCTCTGGAGCACCTCGGCGCTCAGCCCGACCACGCAGCCGACCAACGCCCACATCCACCAGGGGATGTCCCGCCAGCCCACGACCGCGCAGAAGGTGGCCGGCGCCAGCATCACCAGGTTGAGGACGATGTCCTTGCCCTCGGAGCTGAGGAAGCCCGGTCCCATGGTGTCCTTGAGCTCGGCGACCTCGCGCCCGGAGGGCCACACCACCGCCACGCAGACGATGGCCAGGAGGATGACCGCCGCGACACGGGCGATCCGCTCATAGGAGGCCCGGCCCGGGGGATGAGCCTTGGAGGGCTGGAGGTCCGTGGCGCGGCCGGCCGACGGCGAAGCGGCCGACGCCGGTGATGTCCCCCAGGAGGTGTCAGGGGACTCGGCGGACGTCAGTGCGTCGGGCGCGGGCTGCTGGGCGGGCACGCTCACGACGCTACCGCCCGCCCTCCGGGAACCCCGGAAGGCGGGCGGTAACGATCAGAGCACATCGGAGTGCGGGAGCGGCCCCGGCTCAGCAGCAGCTGGCGTTGATCTCCGTCTCGGCCTGCTTGGCCCGGGCGCGCCAGAACTCGCGCTCACTCATGGGGCCGTGCCCGGAGCCGTGCTCAGAACCGTGGGCGCCCCCGTGTCCGTGGGGGCACTGCGCGTGCTCGCGGGCGTAGCGCTCCAGGTAGCGGTCATAGGCGGACTCCCCGGTCATGTCCCGCCACAGGGTGCGGGCCCGGGTCAGGACCTGGCGGACCCGATGTCGGGCGCTTGCCCGATCCGCCGGCTGCGGCGTCGAAGGAGAAGGTGTCATGACTTCTCCGCGTGGGCCTTGTGCGGGATGAGGGCCGGGTCGCCCACCTGCTCGTACTCCCGGGAGACCTTCTTCATGAGCGAGGAGGCGATCATCGTCTCGGGCGCGTAGAAGTTGGACTCCTGGTACGGGTCCTCTGACGTCGTCGTGTCCCGGTTGCGGAGCGTCTGGACGATGCGGATGAGGGCGCAGACCATGACGAAGGCCACCATGACCAGGAAGATGATCGACAGCGTCCCCTGAATCATCGTGTTGCGCACGATCGCCCGGGTCTCCTCGATCTTGGCCGGGTCGGTGAGTGTGCCCAGCTTGGCCACGGCCTCCTGATGCTGCTGGAAGTAGCCCACGAGCGGGTCGGTGGAGAAGATCTTCTGCCACGAGGCCGTGAAGGTGACGGCCGTGTCGAAGACCAGCGGGATCGCGGGGATCCACACCCACTTCGTGTAGCCCTTGCGCACCACCATGACGGTGACCACCAGCAGCGCCACGGCCGCGATGAGCTGGTTGGCGATACCGAACAGCGGGTAGAGCGTCTGGATGCCGCCGCGGGGGTCGGTGACCCCCATGAGGAGCAGCGCCCCCCAGGAGGCGACGACGACCGCCGTGGTCCCCCAGGCGCCCACGTGCCAGGACGGGTCCTTGAACTTGGGGAAGGCGTTGCCCAGCGCGTCGGAGAGCTGGAAGCGGGCCACGCGGGTGACGGCGTCGACGGCCGAGAGGATGAACAGGGCCTCGAACATGATGGCGAAGTGGTACCAGAAGCCCATCATGGCCCGGCCTCCGCCGATCTGGTGGAGGATGTGGGCGATGCCCACCGACAGGGTGGGGGCGCCGCCGGTGCGCGAGACGACGTTGGGCTCGCCGACGTCGCTGGCCAGGCGCTCCAGGGCCTCAGCGCCCGTGTAGGTCTTGGGGTTGCCGTTGTCGTCCCAGGAGTCCCACTCGGGGGTGGGCTTGCGGCCCTGGGCGTCGGTGACACCGAGGTTGGCCACGGCGACCTCGGCGAGCTTCTCGCAGTGGTGCTCGGGGTCGTCGGTGGTCTTGCAGGGGGCCGCGGCCACCGTCTCGGGGCCGGCGAGCTTGTTCATGGTCGCCGTCGAGGTGTTCATGGAGAAGTAGATGCCCGGGCTCAGCGAGACCGCGGCGGCCAGCGCCATGATGGCCACGAAGGACTCCATGAGCATGCCGCCGTAGCCGATCATGCGGACCTGGGTCTCCTTCTCCACCATCTTGGGGCTGGTGCCCGAGGAGACCATGGCGTGCATGCCGGACAGGGCGCCGCAGGCGATGGTGATGAACAGGAAGGGGAAGAGGGTGCCGGCGAAGACCGGGCCCTCGGTGTTGAAGGCGAACTCGGTGACGGCGGACATCTCCACCAGGGGGCGCACGATGATGATGCCCAGGGCCAGGATCGTGATCGTGCCGACCTTCATGAAGGTCGACAGGTAGTCACGCGGGGTGAGCAGGACCCACACCGGCAGGACCGCGGCCAGGAAGCCGTAGATAATCATGGCCCACACCAGGGTCTTGGGGGACAGGTGCAGGTAGTGGCCGAAGGAGGACTCGGCCACCCAGCGCCCGCCGATGATGACGGCGATGAGCAGGCCGAAGCCGACGAAGGAGACCTGCGTGATCTTGCCGGGCTGGACGAAGCGCAGCCACAGGCCCATCCCGATGGCGATCGGGATCGTCATACCCACCGAGAAGACGCCCCAGGGGGAGGCGGCCAGGGCGTTGACGCAGACCATGGCCAGGACCGCCAGGACGATCATGAGCATGACGAAGACGACGATGGTGGCCACGATGCCGCCGATCCGGCCGATCTCGTCAGTGGCCATCTGGCCCAGGGAGCGACCGCCGCGGCGCATGGAGAAGAACAGGACGAGCATGTCCTGGACGGCGCCGGCCACGAGCACGCCGATGATGATCCACAGGGTGCCGGGCAGGTAGCCCATCTGAGCGGCCAGGACCGGGCCGACCAGCGGGCCGGCGCCGGCGATGGCCGCGAAGTGGTGGCCGTAGAGGACGACGCGGTGGGTGGGGTCGAAGTCGCGCCCGTTGTTGATGCGCTCGGCCGGGGTGGCGTTGGTGTCGTCGGGGCGCATGATGCGCCGCTGGATGTAGAGGGCGTAGAAGCGGTACCCGATCGCATAGGTGCACACGGCGGTGACCACGAACCAGATGGTGTTGACGTGCTCGCCGCGCACGACCGCCAGCATCCACCACCCCAGGACACCCAGGGCGGTGATGGCCACCCATGTGGCGATCCGCGCGGGTGTCCATCGATTGTCAGGACGTATGCCGACGGGGACGCCGTCGGCGTTGCGGATGATCCGCTTCTCCTCCTCCGGTGAGTAGGTCGGCAGAGAGGCTTCTTTCTGGGGCATCGGGATTCCGTTCTCGTCGTCGAGAAAAGGTGTGACGTCATCGTCTCCGGTGACCCTCCCAGGGTATTCCTCCTGGTGGCGGAAAGGAAGCAATCGTGAGACCGACGGCGGGGCGTTCGTCTTTCGCCTCGACATCAGCGCCATTTATCCCACTCATCGAACAGTGCTTCCGGTGGCCGCCGTGCGGCGTCATGCCTGATGCTGACGGGCCCGGGCCGAGACCGGTGCGCGGGGTTCGGGGCCTTCGGGGCGTGCGACTACCCTGGCGTTGTGTCCGTGCTCCATCCCGTTCTCGACGTCCTCGCGCAGGCGCCGATCCTCACCGTCTTCCTCGTCATCGGCCTGGGGACCGCCGTCGGGCAGATCCCGCTGGGGCCGATCCGCTTCGGCGCCGCCGGGGCGCTCTTCGTGGGCCTCGCGGTGGGCGCCCTCGACCCCCGGCTCGGCGCCGACCTCACCCTGCTGCGAAGCCTCGGCCTGGCCCTGTTCTGCTACACGGTGGGCCTGGCTGCCGGCAACACCTTCTTCCGCGACCTGCGCAGGCAGCTGCCGCTCATGGCCCTGTGCGTCGTCGCGCTCGTGATCGCCGGCGCGGCGGGCGGCCTCTACTCCCACCTGACCGGGGTGAGCCCCGCCATGGACTCCGGCGCCTACGCGGGGGCCCTGACCTCGCCGGTGCTCGACGCCGCCATCGAGGCGGCCGGCAGCCAGGAGCCCGCCGTCGGTTACGCCCTGGCCTACCCCGTGGGCGTCGCCGTCGCCATCCTCATCGTGGCCGGGGTCGTGGGGCGCACCTGGCCGGGGCGGCGCGACCCGCGGCCCGCCAGCGCCGACGGAATCACCGCCACCAGCGTCTACCTCCTGCAGCGGGTGGCCCTGGGCGAGATGAAGGCCTTCAAGGAGGGCCGCATCCGCATCTCCTACCTGGAGCGCGACGGCGAGACCCGGGTCGTGGCCCCCGGTGAGGAGCTGCTGCCCGGGGACAAGGTCGTCATCGTCGGGGCGCCGGCCGCCGTCGAGTCCGCCATGCACGACCTGGGCACCGGGCTCCACAACTGCCTGGCCAAGGACCGCACCGCCGTCGACTTCCGGCGCCTGACCGTCTCCTCGACACGGGTGGCCGGCCGCACCATCGCCGAGGTGGACATGCCCGGGCGCTTCCAGGGCGTCATCACCCGCGTCAAGCGCGGCGACCTGGACCTGCTGGCCCGCGAGGACCTCGTCCTGGAGCTCGGCGACCGGGTGCTGGCGGTCGTCCCCAGCGACGAGCTCGAGAAGGCCGCCGACTGGTTCGGGGACTCCGAGCGCTCCATCGCCCAGATCGACGCCTTCTCCGTCGGGGTCGGCATGGCGCTCGGGGTGCTCCTGGGGCTGGTGGCGATCCCGCTGCCCGGCGGCATCACCCTGCGGCTCGGGGTGGCGGCCGGGCCGCTCGTCGTCGGCATGATCCTGGGGTGGGTGGGGCGCACCGGGCCCTTCGTGTGGGGGCTGCCGCACGCCGCCAACTCCACCATCCGCCAGCTGGGGCTGCTGTTCTTCCTGGCCGCGATCGGGCTGGCCTCGGGGCCGGACTTCGCGGCCTCGGCCTTCTCGATGACGGGACTCAAGGTGGGGGTGCTCGCCGCGCTCATCGTGGTGGTCAACGCGATCGTCCTGCTGGCCGGGGCGCGGTGGGCCGGGGTGTCCGCGCAGCGCGCCTCCGGCGGCCTGGCCGGGCTCGTCGGGCAGCCCGCGATCCTCGCCTTCGCCCTGTCCAAGCGCGATGACGAGCGCATCGAGGCCGGGTATGCGACCCTGTTCGCCCTGGCCATCGTTGTCAAGATCGTCATGGTCCAGGTCCTCGTGGCGCTGTAGGCGCGGAACCTGGTGGCGGTGGGAGGGGGAGCGTCTCCGGGTCGCCGGAGCCGGTCCGAGTGAGCCCTGGTGTCCACATCGGTGACAAAGAAGCCTGTGGCTCGATGAGGCCGTCAATAGAACCGCGGAATCATGCGGTTTCTTTGTGGTGGTGTGCGCCCGGAGCCCGCCTTTGTCACCGATGTGGACACGCACGCCTCTTTGACGACCTGCTGAGGCCGCGCGGTACGGGCCGATGCGGACGATCAGTCGGTCGCGTCGCGCCCGGCGAAGACCTCGCGGGCCACGAAGGTGGCGTTGAGCGCTCGCGGGAAACCGGCGTAGACCGAGGCGTGCAGGATCGCCTCGACGATCTCCTCACGGGTCAGCCCCACGTTGAGAGCGGCTCCGATGTGGATCCTCAGTTGCGGCTCGCAGCCGCCCAGGGTCGTGAGCACGCCAATCGTGACGAGCTGACGGCTGCGCGGGTCCAGACCGGGGCGGGAGTAGACGTCCCCGAAGCCGAAGGCCGCGATGTGGTGGCCAAGTGCCGGGCTGATGTCCGCCAGCGAGTCGATGACGGCCTGGGCGGCCTCGCCGTCGACCGAGTGGGCTACCTCCAGGCCGCGCTCGCGCCGCGCCAGGTTCTCGGGGCTCGTGATGTCGTGCTGGGGGTGAGTGGTGTCAGCGGTCATGAGGGGTTCTCCTTGCCAGTGCTGGAAGTGTTGATGTCGTCCGTGGTGGCCTGCTCCTCCAGCTCCCGCGTGTAGGTGGCGATCTTGTACTCGGTGGCGGCTAGCGCCAGGCGGAGCTCGTCGATCCGGGCGCGTAGGTCGTCGCGGTGCTCGGTGAGCAGAGCCAGGCGCTCGGGCACCGTGTCCCGACCGGCTTCGACCAGCTCGATGTAGCGCCGCAGGTCGCGGATCGGCATACCTGAGGTCCGCATCCGGGTGAGGAACACCAGACGCCGCACGCTCGCGGCGTCGTAATGACGGTGTCCCGAGGCGTCACGGTCCACCCGCACGAGCCCGATCCGCTCGTAGTAGCGCAGCGTGTGGACGCTGACTCCCAAGCGGTCGGCGGTGGTAGCGATGTCCCATCCGGCCGCACCGGGCCCGTCTGTAGGCCCGAGGTTGTCGCTGCGTGGGATGGAGGCGAGCCGCAGCGCCTCGCGGAGCTGGGCGTTGTCGGGCTCGCCGCCTGGAACAATCGCGCTGGTCATGGGGCAGACCGTAGGACTTCGAGCGCGCTCGAAGGCAAGAATGCTCCGAGCGGCGGCTCCGGGCGGCACCGCCGGGCTAGCCTGGCCGCATGCTTGTCGCCTTCTCCGTGTCCCCGACCACCACTGACGCTCCCGACGGATCTGTCTCCGAGGCGGTGGCCCGGGCTGTGCGCGTGGTGCGCGACTCCGGCCTGCCTTATGAGACGACCTCGATGTTCACCACGGTCGAGGGCGAATGGGACGAGTGCATGGACGTGGTCAAGCGGGCCTGCGAGGCGGTCGCCGAGGTGAGCCCGCGCGTGGCGCTCGTCCTCAAGGCCGACATCCGCCCCGGCTGGACCGGCCAGATGACAGCGAAAGTCGAGCGCGTCGAGGCCCGCCTGCGCCAGGCCGACTGAGCGGCGCCCGGCAAATCGACCAAAACTTCATAAACGACGCGGCTCCGGGTCGATTCTGAAGATTCTGTCGAAGTGTGGGTGGGGAGGGAGGTGCGGGCGGCGTCAGCGACTCAGCTGAGCAGGGCCAGAACGACGGCGGCGCTGCGGGCGGCGGCCTCCTCGACGGCGATGTGGAAGTCCTGGCCCGCCTCGGGGCCGCACAGGTCGGACACGCCGCGCACCGAGACGAAGGGGATGCCTGCGCCCGCCGCCACCTGCGCCAGCGCCGTCGACTCCATGTCGGTGCTCAGCGCCGCGGGGAAGACCTCGCGGGTGTCGGCCACGTTCGCGGCCGTCACGAAGGAGTTGCCGGCCAGCATCTGACCGACACGCAGCCGCGCCGAGCCCGACGACGCTGTGGCGCCGCGCAGGGCCTCCTGGCCCACCTGCTCCAGGCGCTCCAGCAGGGCCGCATCCCCGGCGAAGGTCTCCGGCTGGCCCGGGGTCTGGCCGCGGGCGTAGCCGAAGGCGGTGGCGTCGGCGTCGGTGTAGGCCAGGCTCGCCGAGGCGCACACGTCGCCGACCTCGACCTGCCGGCCGAGCCCGCCGGTGGTTCCCGCCGAGACGACGGCGCTGGGGCGGACCTGGGCCAGGACCGTCGCCAGCGCGCTCGCGGCCGCCACGAGCCCAATGCCGCTGCGCACGACGATGAGCTCGCGCTCGCCGTCGGGAAGCTGGAGGGACCAGGCGCGTGCGGCCCCCGGCAGGGTCGGCGCCTGGGCAGCCGCGCGCTCGGGCAGGGCGTCCAGGAAGGGCTGGGCCTCCTCGGCCATGGCGCAGGAGACGATGACGGGTGCGGCACTGGTGCGACTCACGTGTCGAGCCTACAGGGGGCGGGTGGAGGGCGGTGGGGTCAGTGTGGGCTGCCCTGAGTGCTGTCCTCTTCCCGGCTCCCGGCTCCCGGGCTCACTGACGGGGACATTCCGCGCGGCCGGGTGCGTGTCCTTCCGGGCGGGGGCGTTCGACGCCGTCGGGGACAGGAATACGGTCCCCGCACGCGCAGGATGTCCCCGGCCGCGGGGAAGTGTCCCCGCCGCAGGCCGCACTCGACGACGTCGAGCGCGATGTCAGGCGTCGCCGACCTGCGTCGGCGTGC
>ERZ772927.73-NODE-73-length-80992-cov-38.5698_pt1 | contig 80992 bp, 63 predicted proteins | sample MGYA00512115_ERZ772927 | MGnify/ENA primary metagenome ERZ772927 (study PRJEB29015, sample SAMEA2737924) | human oral metagenome | biome: human oral; feature: human-associated habitat; material: dental | place: China | collected 2013 ... | reverse complement strand
TATCACACCGATTCTTACTCTCAACCGGCTTTGTTGTCAGCGGCTTCGGATTCCCTACAGCCGGCGTAATAATCCGCCGACCATTCGGATCAACAGAAATTTGGTCTTCCCCACCACCTGGCGACTCGGCCACAGCCGATTCCGACCCGCCACCACTATCCAGGCTGGAAGCAGCATCCGACGACGCTGCCGCACCCGTCATTACCATGTCCAAAATCAAACGAAAAAGGAAAAACGCTACCACGGCCACAATCATGATGGCGGCAATAACACCAATGGTTTTTACTGTTTTACTCATGAGCTGAACTTAACAAACATACCAAGGTTCAGATCCGACTTTTTGATAAGATATCCCTCATCCTGGGGTGGGATCACCACGCGCGACTAAGTAGTATTTGCAGACAACAGTAGCGCTACTCAAGCCAGACTATGCTACAGGTCCGTTCTCATTGCTAAATATGCTCGGTTTGAAACAAACCCAAGTAAGGTTTCTATAACTCGCACATAGGATATCCACGGCAAAAGGTATCCTTGCTTTTCACCCGGAATATAAAGCGGCAGCGGTTGGGTGAGGCGCTTGGTGTTCAGGGGCAGGCGGTGAGTAAGAAGTTGCGGGGGCAGTCACGGTGGACGATTGAGGAGATTTATGCGATGGCGGAGTTTTTTGAGCTTGATCTTATGGATTTGTTGCCGCGGAAACTTCCCCGGGAATATGAAATTGGGGCCCCTTTCGATAAGGGACCCCAATCAAACTTGGTAGCGGGGGCCGGATTCGAACCAGCGACCTCTGGGTTGGTAACGGATGCGTCGTTGATTCTAGAAAAAATATTATAGTGTTTTTCTGGGGTTTTTATTTCTTGCAATGAACAATAGTATATTATTATAGTGTTAAGCAGCTATTTTATTAGCAGTTATGCAAAATTACAGCAATTCATTACTTATTATTCATAACGATTAAAAAGATGGCCAGAAAATGCTTTTTTCAGACAGACCTACTTTAACTCCTATCCCTCGCGAGTGGCACGAAGCGATCCGTCAGTGGGAGATGAATTTGCGTGCCCGAGGCATGAAGGAAAGTACTGTGGAAACACGAGTGAAGCACTTACGATCTCTTGCGCTTCAGAAGGTGGCTGACACCCCCATGAGCGTCACTTCAAAATTATTGGTTCAATGGGCAGGGGTAAAGAATTGGAGTCCTGAAACACGGCACAGCTACTATATGAGCCTAGTCACATTTTTCCATTATTACCTTCCAACAGGGGTAGAAAACCCGACAAAGGAAATTTGTCACAGTATTTCCCGCCCTAGTCCAGTGCCGCGACCTGCGCCAGAAGAAGTCATTCGTGAAGCATTGGCGAAAGCTCATAAGTTAAGGGATCAGCGACCAGCAGTTATTATCCGGCTTGCTGCTGAGCTTGGCTTACGCCGTTCAGAGATTGCATGCCTTCATATGACAGATCTCAAAGGTCATGTTGGTAATCGGTGGCTTGTTATACATGGCAAAGGAGGGAAACAACGTGCTCTCCCCTGCCCTGAAACGCTTGCTCATGCTATTACAAGTGTGAGCTCTGACGATAATGGTTGGGTTTTTCCTGGAAAAATTGATGGGCATCTGTCTCCGCGGTGGATAGCGAAGCTAGCAACCCGGGTTCTTACTAAGTCGTGGACATTGCATACTTTGCGGCATCGTTTTGCAACAGTGGCGTATAACGAGGGTGGGCATGATCTACTCACGATCCAGCAAGCTATGGGGCATGAAAATATTGCTACAACCCAGCGCTATACAAAGTATCAGCCTGATGCTCTTAAAGCGATCATTGGTGTTACTCAAATCTTTCCGGATAACGCCGCCCCTTGAATAGGGTTTAATAGTGTAATCGGGGTTGATAGGGTGCTTGAGACGAGTAAAGGGCGGTATGGTTATTGCCAACAGGTGTATGGAGGGATAGCCATGTCAATGAGGGAACCATATAAGCCCCAAACAGTTTTGTTTGATAGTAGTGCGATCGTCCAAGTCTCATGGCGAACCACGTATGAGATTCGGCGGGAGCTGAAGATACTCGCGCTAGAAACAAACAAATCTTTAGCAGATGTTCTAGAAGAAGCGGTAGAAGATTACCTACAAAAGTACGGTAGGTTGTAGTGAGTGTTCTTTTTGGGTTGCTGTTGTTATATGTCTAACAAGTTAACAATCTAGAGTGGTCTAGTGGTTGGGCAAAGGAGTTGTTGTGGTTGAGTTTCCGGCGTTTGATGATGTGGTTTCGTATGTGCGGGAGTCATTAGGGTCTTCGGCTCACGACTATGATGTTGCTGCTATTGCCGAGGAGATCAGTGCCTATGATGGTGTGAAAAACGCGATGGTTATCACTGCCCATCGGGGCGAGTTCTGGTCGGTGGTGGAAAAACACTATTACTATCTTGATAGTCGGGTGCCGAAGTATGATCTTGATGATCTTGACTGGTCGCAGTATGGTGCGCCAGAGAAGATGAAGGCCGCCGAGTGTGCGGTGTTAAAAGATCGAGGTGGGGTAGCTGACATGCTGGTTGTAGCCGAGTATGACTATCACACCCACAAGGCAAGTCTTATGGCCCCTATGTCTGAGCATTATCTTTGTGATTATTGGGCACATAGTGATGTTCCTGCCACGTTTGATCGGCTTGATGAGTTATTCGGGCCTGGGCAGTGGGAGAAGTTCCTTGAAGCGTTCGCTACCTACCATGAGCGAAGCAGTAAGGACGTGGGAAATAAGTATTTAGTGTATCCGCGGGATACTGACGTGTTCCCGGTGCTTGTTGGTACGGATATCACGGATATCACGGATAAGGTTTCGGTGTATGCGCATCAGCATGGTCGGCCAGCGGGCGCTGTTCCGGTTGCTGATGATCAGTTACATGGGTATGTGGCGCGGGCTTTCGGGGTTGGCCGGCATGAGGTTGTGGTGATAACGCCGCTTGAAGGGCCGGCGATGATTAAGGTGTATGAGAAGACCCAATTGTTGCATCATTTAGAGGCAGAGGTTGATAGGGTGCGTGCAGAGCGGGATCAAGCGATTGTTGATGCGGTAGCAGAAGGCAAAGTGAAAACAACTGTAGGGGTGTTAGCAGGGATCAAGCCTTCTAGTGTTCACTCGATTCTAGTGAAAGCAGGCATGACAAAATAACCCACCCACTAACACCAAAAACCCTACTTCAGCAGGGTTTTTCATAAACGCTATAACGTTTTAACGTTATAGCGTCATAGCGTTATGACGCTAAAGCGTTCTTATTGTTGTGTACGGGTTTGTCTGTCGGCCAGGTATTTTTTCACTAGCTCTTCAATGACCTCAGATACGTTGCTACCGTCATCGACGGTAGCTTTTTTCAATTCCCGCCATGTGGTATCGGAAAGATAGATTGTGGTTCGACGAGATTTCGAGGACGTTTTAGCCGATTGCAGGGTTTCTTTTACCGGCGTTGGGGTTGGTTGCTGGGCTGCAGGAGACCGAAGCGTTGCCGCTAGCCGGTTCTTCTTTTTTGCGGTCATTGAGCTTCTTCCGGGATTTCTAGAATTTCTTGAGCGATATCGTCGAACGTGAAGAGGTTCTGGGGATTCGTGCCGAAAAGCGCCTTGATTTCCTCTCGATCAGGAACGTAGTGATAGAAGGTAGCAACGCCTTGAGATTCGAAAATTTCCCGGGTTTCGTTAAAAAGTCGACGGCGTTTCTGCCCCCGAACAATCAGGACCCCTACCATGCGGTGGTTTAAGGTTTCCAGCGTTGGCCAGACACGAATAACTCATCAAGCCGATCAAACGTGGCAGGAACATCACTATGTGCCCAATAATCACAAAGATAATGCTCAGACATAGGGGCCATAAGACTTGCCTTGTGGGTGTGATAGTCATACTCGGCTACAACCAGCATGTCAGCTACCCCACCTCGATCTTTTAATGCCGCGTCGGTGGGCGGCAATGGCAAGCATAATAGTGCATGTGGTCTTGCCAACGCCCCCTTTGGTATGGACAAACGAAATACGCATCTTACTCCTATTCATATTTTCACCAGCATATAACGTTATAGCACTATAATGCTATAACGTTATAACGTTAATCACATTGCTGTTTTTCTGGCCCCATTCGGTTCTCACATCACCGCCGCAAAGAAGGTTTTCTTGTTTCGTTAGCCGATCGGCTAACGAAACAACAGGCCTGGCAGCCTTTCAGTCGTTTTTTGCGAATCAAGTAATTTCGTATAGGCGTTGCAATTAAAATTTCACTTAGGTACCATAAACGCAATCAACTATTCGCGTGCGGCTAGTCAGCCGCCCCAATAGCGAAGGGAAGAACCAGCCGTATGATATTTGGGTACGCGAGATGCTCGACGGCACATCAAGATGTTGCGATACAGTGCCAACAATTACAAGCACTAGGGGTATCAGAGAGCAATATCCTTGTTGATGAAGGACTATCGGCATCTAGCCGGGACCGGCCAGGACTAAGGAGCGCTCTCGATCGACTCCGCAATGGCGATACGCTAGTTGTCACAAAATTAGACCGTCTTGCCAGATCCGTTCAAGATGCCCACACCATCGCATCAGAACTTCACGAAAAAGGCGTGATTCTCCAAATTGGAAAGAGCGCGTATGACCCCACAGACCCTTTGGGGAAAATGCTGTTTACCACAACGGCAATGTTCGCTGAATTTGAACGAGATCTAATCTCCCAACGCACAAAAGAAGGAATGGCAAGAGCAAAGAAAGCAGGGCGATTAAAAGGGAAACGGCCGAAACTTACGAAGGAGCAAGAACGACAAGTCGTCAAGTGGATCCAAGAAGGGGAAATCACCCAAGCAGAAATGGCAAGAATCCTCGGGGTCTCCCCTGCCACTATCACGCGAACACGAAAGAGATTAGTGAATAATGGACAACTTCCTTAAAAACAAGGTAAAGAAATATCAACCCCGTTTTTTACCCCCATCATTGCGGCATGACTAATCTATAGGGTAGAATACGATCCTGTAAGGCAACAAGGAAAAGTCCTGACAGCCATGAAGAAAGGTGGTGTACACATGTTGTGCCTTTACACTATTGCGCTGATGCCGGGGAAGGTAGGTCATCTCCATAAAGTCTCGGGTGAAACTTTAGAAGAACTCCAGGATGAACTACTTAAGTACCCCCGTCAATCAGATGATCGAGGCCGTAAGCATAGCTTCGTAGATAATCCCAAGCAGTCTCTTACGCTTGATCAGCTTATTGATATGGCGGCAGATATTTGGGATATGCCGGAAAGTACAATAAGTCTCCGAGAAGTCACACGTGATTTCATTAGCCGTGGTGATTTCAAGGCAGCGCGTTTTGCCTTAGGCGTGATGCCTCAAGAGTTTGCAGACATGCTCAATATTCGGGCTCGAACAATAAATGCTTGGATTCAGGGAAGGTGGCCCATTCCTCCAGGAGTTGGGGATGATGTCCATAAGCTTCTGGCCGAGCAAGATGAAGCGGTAAAGTTCATTGCTGATGAGTACGAACGTGGATGCGACATCATTTATGACAAGATCTATTTCAAAGATAAACCACAAGGATGGAACCGTCGCGTCTTGCAACGTGCTATGACTGAGTATGGTGTTGAATTATTCCTTGAGGATGAAACCATTAGCTAGTGTCGTAGATAGTGGGCTTAACTTATAGTTAGGCCCACTATCTACAACATCTCTCAAACATCAACGAAGATTATTCAGCTTCCCCACGCATGACTAGTTTCTGGAAGTAAGGAAAGAAAAGCTAGATGCCATGCCCCTTCTGCTTTTTCACCCGTTGATATAGATGAGTTTTCCCAGCGGCTGAATAAGCTTCAACTTTCACCCAAATACCTGCTGATACATTGCTTCCCATAAATATAGCTAAACGGCATTCGAAATTATGTGGAAGTATTTTTTTTCTCTACTGTTGAAACAGTATCAGTATTTTTATCAGAGTCATTATTTGATCGTGATTCTGTTACCGTTTTCTCTCGATGCATAGTCATTAATCGCTGAATTTCTTTTGAAGAAAGTTGAAGTTCTGAGACCAGAATTTTACGAGGAACATTCAGATCGTATAAAACTTGCAACGCAGCACCAAGTTGGATATCTAATTCTTGTCTTTTAACAATTGCGTCAAATGCATCTGTAAAAGCCTTTTCTTTTGCTTCAGTGCGGGCAAGTTCTTCTGCCATAGCTTTCTTTGCTCGCCGTAATGCCTCTGCATTCTTACTGGTATTTGTTGCTCTGCGCATATTCATCATCATAGTCAAATTATCCAGCAAAAAGTAAATATGTTAGGGGATACACAGTTCAGAACAGAAAGGAGATCTACACCACAATTCCACCCCCAAAGTTGCACTCAAACTAAAACCATGATATAATTATTATATAGCCTCAAGAGATGAGGCACTAGAGAGGAAAATAATATGGGTTCGACAACCCCGAAGCGCGGTATTCGCGCCCTGTTCACCCGCCCGCAATACGATATTTTTTCACTTCGGTGGAAAGTCGCGATCTACCCCGACGGTTCCAAGTGGGGATATTCGGCGGAGTTGCCAAACGGTCACAACGTTGGGATTTATTTCAACAAGAAAATTAATAAGGTCGTTCTCAGTAGCTGGATCACTTCGGAGATCTACGCCACCACCGGTACCAAGGAAAATTACCACTATTTCGACGCCTATTTTGGTCGCCGAAACTGGAAAAAACTTGTTGCCAACTACGAAAAATTGTATCGCCGACTCCACTAACGCAGCGTCAATGTCGTTGGGGGAACTAAATTCCCCCAACGACTACCAGGGGAAGCAAGAAAAATTAACATTTTTCCCACTTCCCCGCCCTTGGGAGGGTTGTCACCCCCCCCAAGGATATGAAAAACCTACCGCACGTTATCACGTACTAGGTAAGTGGGAACCGTAAGCGGTACAAAACAAGATTACAGTGACTTACTATCTGTGTAAACGTTCGATCGTCACATTCGAGTGGTTACCGTGAACCCGAAATAATCGGAATGGCGCCACGTAAACGTGGCGCGCAAGGAAGGAAAGGAGTGGTACAGATTGCTTCATTGAAGCAATACACACAGTTGGCATTAGTAATAAGATCGGTTCAAAACTGGTATAATCATGCCCATGATGAGTCTTCGTACAGTGCATGCTGGTGCCGGATACCAGTACCTGCTACGAAGCGTAGCAACTAATGATGCACACGACTCAATCATCGAAACCGACTCGAAGACCGCGCTTGCTCGTTACTATGATGCGAAAGGGACACCTCCCGGTAGGTGGGTTGGTACGGGATTAAAAGGGCTTGATTCCGAGAACATCCATACCGGTGCAGTCATCAATGCCGACCAGATGGCGAACCTGTATGGTGTTGGTCTGCACCCAGAAGCAGAAGAAATCTGGAAAAACGGGGGCTCCTACGCTGATGCGAAATTAGGGCGGGCGTTTCAAAAAGCCACAGGAAAAATCCCAGTACTCATAGCCTTGAAACAGGCAGAGAAACAATTTATCGCCACAGAGAAACGCGGACCAACCATGGAAGAGCGTTCCGACATAGCGATACAGGTCGGTAAAAAATACTACATTGAAGAAACCGGCTACACGAACCCTAGTGGCGATGACATAGTCTCGTGGATCAACAAACAGCAATCCAAAGTACGACAAGCCGCTGCCGGATTCGATTGGACTTTCTCACCAACAAAAAGCGTATCAGTTTTATGGGCATTAGCAGATGAAAAAACCGCACACAAGATCACAGAATGCCACCACAAAGCAGTCCAAGAAGCCCTATCATGGGCAGAAGAAAATGCAATCTACACCCGGGTAGGCACCAACGGAATCCAACAAGTAAAAACCCAAGGGCTCATAGCAGCGGAATTCACCCACTTCGATACCCGTACCGGTGATCCTGATTTACACTCACACGTGCTCGTATCCAACAAGGTTCAAGCACCAGACGGGCGATGGTTAACACTAGACTCGCAAGAAATATTCCGCAATGCTCAATCAATCAGTGCCCATTATGATACTGCCTTAATGGAAATCCTATCTAGGGAAATGGGATTAACGTTTAAGCCATCACAACGAGAAGGCGAATCCACACCAGTATGGGAAATCGCCGGCGTCCCCAAGGATCTTGTTTCCCTGTTTTCCTCCAGGCGAGAGCAAGCACGCCCAGTTTTTGACCAGTTAGTCGCCGACTATTCGAAACAACATGATAAACAACCAGATAAAATCACAAAGAAGAAACTGTGGGAGAAAGCGATTCTGCAAACCCGGGACGCGAAAAAACCCGCCCAATCTTTAGGCCAGTTACGAGAAAACTGGGCAACCAGTGTCCAGGGTTTAGATCATGGCGATGAGCTCTTGCAACAGATTCAAGAGGTGGTATCTACCCCGGCAGATGATCAGCGGCAGGTTTTCGGCGGCGGGGAAAAATGGCAGGAAAGCGTTGAACAGGTTGCGGAAACAGCACTAGCAAATGTTACTTCCAAGCGTGGGGTTTTCGGAGATCATCATGTCCGTACCGCGGTTTTTACAGAATTAAAAGGGTGGAAATTCCAGAACGCGGCAGAATTAGCGAAAGCAGAAACACAAATTGTTGACTACATTCTAGAACAAAAAGTAGTCTCATTAAGCCCCGGTGAGGTACTGGATTTACCATCTAGGTTGTTGGGTGATAATGCCCTAGGGGTGGATCGTCGAGTAGGGAGAAACCGGTACACAACGCAGGAAATCTTGAATGCGGAACAGCTGGTTTTAGATTCCTGCACAGAGCCTACACCATACACGGCACCAAACCGGGATATTGATAAGGCGCTGGCGGGGCATGAAAAAGCCCACGGGTGGACGCTGAACGAGGGGCAAGAAGCAATGGCACGAAGCCTGCTCACCACAGGGGCGTTAGTGTCATGCGGAGTCGGACCGGCTGGCACGGGCAAGACCACGAGCATGCAAGTCGTGTCGAAGGTATGGAAGAATCAGGGCAGAAACGTTATTGGTTTAGCACCATCAGCGCAAGCAGCATCAGTGTTGGGGGAAGAAATCGGGTGCGAAGCAACCACAATTGACAAGCTAACGTTTACATGGCGCGGCCAACATCCCAAACTTCCGGGGCATGATCTTGACGCACTAGAGATAAAGATTCAGCCGGGTGATATGTTACTTGTTGACGAAGCCGGTATGGCATCAACCCAGAATCTAGCCGCGCTTGTCGAGATAGCGAAAGAGTCCGGTGCGGTAGTGCGGATGATTGGTGACCCCCACCAGTTATCCGCAGTAGGGAGCGGGGGGCTGTTTAATTCTGCATGCCAGATCACTGATGCTGTAGAACTTACGGAAGTGATGCGGTTTTCCGGGGGGAAAGATACCGAGCAAGCAGATGCCAGTTTAAAGATTCGTAAAGGGGACAAAACGGGTCTTGATGTGTATGAAAAACGGGAATGGGTCAGCGGGGGCACACGCCAAGACATGGTTGATTCCGCGGTGGCGGATTATCTAGATGATATTGCCCGCGGGCGGAAATCGTTGATTGTGGCGTCAACAAATGCTGATGTTGACCGGATGAATCAGCAAGTACGGGCGCATCGTATCAGCATCGGTGAGGTGGATGACAAACACCATATGCGAGTCGGCCGGGGGGATGTGATTGGTGTGGGAGACATCGTGATCACCCGGCAGAACAAACAGTTTTACCGTAAGGTGCAGGGGAAGAATACGGTCATTGGCAAGGTGATGAATGGCCAATTATTTACCGTTGTAGGGCTGCAACGTGATGGGGATGTGGAAGTTAAAGACCTGAAAACCGGGAAACGGCAAGTGATTCCCGCGGACTATGCGGCGGAAAATATGCATTTAGGGTATGCCGCAACGGTGCACCGTGCTCAAGGAGCAACGGTGGATGTGTGCCGCGCAGTGGTCGATCAAGCAGTAGATCGTGCAGGATTATACGTTGCGCTCTCGCGGGGGAAGAAAGAAAACCGGGCGTATTGCGTAACCGAAGCCGACTTTGATTTCGACGCGGAAGACATGCACTACCACATGGGTGGGCATAATGATGAGGAATTAACGCCGCGGAAAGTGTTGGAACAAGCGTTAGCGAAGGATAATCGGTCGCGGTCAGCAACGGAGATTGCCCAGCAAGAACTCGCTGATAGCATGTCTCGGGATCGGGTTCAGGCATTATATGTGCATGGTTGTGACCTCGCTAGGTCAGCGCTGGCAGAACACGTTCGCACATCACTAGTAGATGCCCTCCCCCAGGGTGTGTCATTGGATGCTGATGCTACGTGGCGGATTGATACCGCGTTGAAACGCGTGATTGAAAACGGTATTGATGTTCAAAACCTCACGTTAGAAAAGTTGAAGCCGGACTTTTCAGCTGACGATATGGGGGCGGAGATTGCCTCATGCATCAGCCGGCAGTATAACCAGGAAGCAGTAATCTCCGCTGTCAGGGACAACATAGTTCGAGGATTGCCGGATGATGCGGCACAAAAGCTAGCATCAGAAGATCGTGGGGTAGCACATATTGATGCGGCTTTAGCCCGCATGGCAGACGCCGGAGTAGATGCTGACATGATTATTCCTCTGCTATGTGAGCAGGATTGGGATGCTGCAGGCAGCGTTGGTGAGGCTATTGCGGCACGCATAGATGACTACGCAGCCGATGCTGCATCTACTATCCCTTCCCCTCCCCCAGCATGGGTTGGGGAAGACACCGAGTTAGCTACGTGGTTACGGGAAACCTACGAAGTCTTACGCACACCAACAGTTGACAGTGACACGGTGGTCCCGGAAATCACCGCCGGTGAAGTCATTGAGAACGCTGATTTTCATGGTATGTCTTTTGATAAACGCGCACTAGAAGACGTCACTTTTGTGCACTGTGATCTTCGTGGCGTGGATTTCAGTTCCACTACTTTACGTCACGTAACGTTTAAGGATTGTCAGATGGATGGGGCGGATTTTTCCCAGTCAGCACTATCAACGGTCACGTTTGATGACTCCACACTGCCGGAGGCTGATTTCACCGAGGCGACGATGAGCGCGGATTCTCGAACCGCAGTGGTGAAGTTTAGCGACTGTATTTTAGAGAAAGCACGATTCGTTGGGGCCGCGATCATCAATGTGGTGTTTGAGACGTGCCGGATGGTGCAGGCAGATTTCCGGCATATCATGGGGGAATTCGGGTTCTTTTATGACAGTGACCTTACTGGGTCACAATGGTCACAGACGCCAGGCGGCGGCATTTCGGATGTGACAGCGGAAAACTGTGTAGGAGAAGCAGAAAACCCTATTGTGCAAGAATCCGCAGCACAAGAAGAATGGTCCCAGCAGCACAAAGCAGCCCAGGAACAGGCTGCCGGTAACACTGCTGATTGGTGGCAGGAGGATTCTCACGAGGATGAAGATAACTTCCTCCTCTAATGCTTAACGCCTAGAGTGTGTGAGATTGGTCTTGCTGCTGGGCAGCTGTTAATTCCTCATTCTGGTCCATGGCCATATCCGTGGTGGTGGCCATGGCTGTTGACGCGGAAACGTCACTAACCCCCTGGGCCTCAATGAACGCTGCAATGGTGTCATGGTCGGCACCAACAGCCACGAGATCATCAATCTGTTCAGATGGCGATAGCATGGTTGTTTTTACCTGGTCAAGGGCATCTTCATCATTATAGTCGAGGGTACGGCCGGCACTATCTAACATGGCGTAGGAGGCGTCATTGACAGCTTCTAGCCGGGTGATCGCCTTATCCAGGTTAGGGTCCTTGGGCATATCCCAATCAAGGGGCTGCGTGAAATCATTATTTTGCACCAGGTCAGCGGTTTCATTTAAGCCCCGGCGGGCAAATTCGTACGCTAGATGATCCCGAGGAGCGCTAGGGTGGTCAATCACGTGGCGGATAGTTTCCACAACGAGCACACCAGCGGAAAACCGCATAAGAGCGGCAGGCCCAGCAGGATACGGCATGCGGGACTGGGCACGCCTGCGGGGCTGCGCCTGCACCGCTTTCAGCAGCCGGGCAAGACGGTATGCGGTTCTGCGATCACGACTTGGGGTCATTATTCGTCCTTAGAAGGTTGGCTTGTTGGCAAGGGAATAAGCGGGGTGTCGGCTTTTTTACAGTCGGCAAAAACCCCATCAGGTTTCATGATGCGGTCCATATGATAGTCGGCGTGGAGCCGGTAAAACGTCTCCAGGTACGTGTCCGGCTCTTGGATACGGAGTTTTTCAAACCTGCACCATAAAGCGGTAAACCGTTTAATCGCTTCCGGGTGTTTATGCCACTCGGGTGTCCAGTTCACCTGTGATGCCCTGCCTGCGGTTTTCCCATAGTACGGGCAGAGTTCTTTCACGACGAAGGAGATCACATCAGGATACAGCGGAGGAATGGGCGGTTCGGCAAAGAGCTCCGCTTTAATGATCCTGGTTTGTTCATCAATGAGACGAGCAAGCCCTTCAGTAAGCCGACTATCAGTAAGAATAGCATCACTCTGGGCGGCAAGAAGATCACTCACATGGGGTTTCAGCGCTGGGAGGAGCCCCCGTTCTAACGCTTGGGCGAATTGATCAGTCACTGTCATTGATATGGCACGTCCTTTCAGGATTTTTTCATTCGTAACCCGGCTTTAATATCAGCCGGCCAGTAGTCACGACGCCAGAAGGGCTCAAGTTCGGCAACAATAGGGCGTCGTTTCGCAGCAAACACCACAGCCCGGTTATCGCCCAGGCTGGCAAGCTCGGAAACGGTGAGGATTTTCTTTTCCCGGGTTTGTTTCGACACGGAGCGAGAATCTTTCGAATTCGACACAGAGGTGGTCCATTCCTCATAATCCCCAATCAAGGATTCCAGTTTGGCCAGCATTTTTTCGTCTCGAACGCCACCACCATAAAGCAGGATAGCCGCCGCTGACCACAGGGATTCCATGCCCTCTTCACCCCACACCCCAACACCTTGAGCATAGGACTGCAAAATAGTCATGAGAATGATTGACCTGGACCCATAGTGGGAATACAACCTGGGCAGCTGCGGCCACCTCACCACGTTCGCCGCCTCATCAAGCGGGGCTACCAAGGGCACGGGAAGCCGGCCACCGTTTTCTTCACCATAGGTTTCTGCCGCTTTCATCACCGCGGCAGTTAACGCCGTGGTCAACGCCGCAGCGTTATCAGCACCCTCTTTACTTAAAACATAGAGAGTATCGTGGGCGCTACGAACAAAGGCTTCGGGAGAGAATTTCCGCGCACCAGATTGCGGCGTCACCCATTGAGCTGCTGCTTTCCGCCCCAGCGGAGACGCCATTTGGGCGGCCTGGGAGAAAATACCTGACCGAGTTTTTTCCGTAATGTTATATGTGCTCTCCAGCGCACTAGCCTGCATATCCCACTCACCAGAGGTCTTCAACAACCCCACAGGAGTGCGATCATCCTGGTCATTTACCCAAATGTACACATCAGTAATAGGCTTGTTCGCCACAGTAGCGGCAAGGAATAACCGGGCAAGAAGATCCCTACCCCCATCAACGAAAAACGCGTCACCACCAGTGGTTTCACTACTGCTGCTGGCGCACTTGAAAATGTCAGCGAGTTCCGTCGCGGCAGCATCCATGGTTCGCGGCTCCCGCCGGATAATATCAAGAGGATCGAAATACCAGGGTTCTTGTTCAAATTCCGGGGCGATCCATTGCGGGTCAAAAACGTACACGTCACCACGGGCGGCAGTAATCCCAATGGTGTCGTCGATAATATCGCGTTTATTCGAGGTCGTCAGCACCGGCCCCGGGGCATCCACAATAGCGGGAATCACCTGGGAAGTGGTCTTGCCCATGCGGGGGCCGAAAATCACCAGGTACAGGTCCTCCCACGTAGAATACAGGCCAGTTTTCGTATTCGGAATTTTTCCCATACGCAACCCTGGGTGAGTATCAGCAAGACCCTGAGGAAGCCATTTCCGGGACTTTTCCACCGCAGCCGCACGCGATAATGATTGAATATCTTTACGACCAGCAAGGTGTTTCGCGGCCTTATCAACACGGATGGTGGGCTTTTTCACCCGCCGAATCGTAATCCAAACCCCAACACCTGCAAGCACACCAATGATGCAGCCTAAGATGATGGTGGCCGATGACGTCCAATGAACACTGCCCCGGTAGAGTCGAATCACCGTCAGGAACGGATTCATGGAAAGCTTATCCGGGGCCCCAGTCATGAGGTGCGATAACCATAAAGCGGTTTGTATCAGAATAAGCGCCGCGGTAACAGTCACTAAAAGGATGATCCCTAAAACAGTTTGGGGATCTATGGTTTTCCCGGCATCGCGGGCGTTCGCGCGTCCCATTATGACTCCATATCCTCAACAAGATCAGCCAGGTTCGTGTCCTGCCAACGCTGATACCCAGGGGCTTGGGCCATATCAAGAGCGCGGGTATCATCAGGGTCGGCCACAATCTCAACAGCCACACCATTTTTCACCGACGCCGCAGCGAAATCATCAGAGTCAAAGTCCGGGTAATTCGTGGTGATAATGACACGCCCAACATCACCGCCTCGCGCAGTGATGGCCTTATGGGCAATCCAGATGGCTTTTTCAATGACTGACTGTTCGGCAGAGACAATATCACCCGGAACACGGGTGTAATCATTAGGGAAAAAATCCCCATACCAAACCGCGGTGTTCTCCGCGTCAACAATAGCGAACGACGCCTTGGTGTCTTTTTCTACCGCAGCAGTCCATAACCGCACCGTGGGAACAGCCTCAGGCAGGTCCGCAAGCTGTTGTACCCGCTGGTTATCCCGGCTTTTAAAGGTTTTTTCCCGAAGACTTTCATAATCCACACCAATTTTCCGCAATGAGACTTTGTATTTTCCGAAATCTTTTTTGTTCATAAGACCATGCTCGGTGGCGAACTCTTTCAAGTCCTCGTGAGTGCTCGCAGCCTTCAGGCTGGTTTTATGATCGGCAACCAGCGAGTCAATTTCCGCCCAGCGGGCCCGTTCAGCATCAGAAAGCGACATGATAGGTGTTCCTTTCAATAGAGAGTGGGAATATCCTGCGATAATCGCATAAGGGTAAAGAAAATCCATGAGGTGTATGCGCCGTATCAGTTTCAGGTAACACCAGGGATTGCGGAAAGGTCAATCCCCTCTCCCCCTGCCCGCTATCACCAGGTAAAAGGCGGAAACACCACCAAGATAACGTCAAGGCATCATTATTGTGAGATAGTGCCAACATATTCCAAATCCGAGAGTTTCCATGCATCACTGTCAGGTTCTTTCACCATGCTGGCCTGGGCTTGTGTTGTATAAAGCGGGGTGGTATCCCCGTCTTCGTGCCACACAAACACCCGGATTGTCAACGGGACGGTAGCTGTGGTGGCGTCTGCCGGTGGGGCGTGGAAATCCGCGGCAGGTTCCGCTACCGCGTGCACCCGGTCGTTATGCTCCGCCCATAAATCCCATTGCTTCGGTTTCGGCGCCTTATTGCGGGATTCAACAATAACCCGGTATTTCCCGGTGACCCGATCTTGGACCCGTTTTATGGCATCTGCCGGGGAATCGTCTTCCGCAGGGTTATAGGAGTGCACCGCAGCAGCAAGACTAGCGGCAGCAACCCCCACATCCGTTGCTACTGGGTCTTCATCATAATGATCAGCCACCGCCGGTGTGCTGGAAGTACCTGTAACCCGCAGGATAATAACAACGGTACCAATCAAAATGAGAAGACAACTAGTCAAGACCAAACAAAGTCGCCAATGTTGGTACAGTTTCTGTCTCATAGCGGCTATTTCACTTTCTCTTTAAACTTTTTCGCGTTTTCGGGAATCACTTTGACGTAATGCTGGGTTTCAGGAAACGCAGGCACACCATGCGCTTCCTGCACGTTCCCGGGGCCGGCATTATAGGCGGCTAGGATCAACTCGGTGTCATCACCACTGACTAAACCTGCGGATTTCCATTCCGCAACGCTGTCAGCATGTTTACAAAGCAGTCGCCCCGCCGCCATCACAGCGTCGGGAATATCGTTCGGATCCCCGCTTCCCGGCGGCCCAATCGGTTTGCCGTTATCATCGACTTTTGCCCCATGCCCCACCCAGGTGTCCGGGGTGAATTGGGCCGGCCCAGTCGCCCCGGCAGGGCTGATAGCTGTGGTACTGAACCGGGATTCTTGCTCTAACAAGGCAGCAATCAACGGTGGTGAAATCGCTTTGCACTGTTTCCCAGAAAGTTTGATCCATTTCACAAAGGCTTCGGGGATTTCCCCGTTGGTGTCTAGGCCCTCATCAACCCCGGCTACGGAGTCGCAGTCATCAACACTCCCGCCCCCATCAGGTGGGGCTGCCGAGTTACCGTCAGGTGCCGACCCGTATTTTTGCCCCGGCTTTGGAAAACCATGCCCTTGAGTGGTCACATGGATGTGATCAAAATGGTTTTGGGTTGGTGATCCCCGGTCTTCCATTATGTTTGATTCGCCCTGCGCTGGGCTATAGCGTTGCCGCCAAATGAAATATTCCACCTGGAAGTATTCACGGTTGCCCCATAAATACTCCATGATCTCATCACCGAGTTTTTTCCCCTCATCGGTATCCCAATGCGGGATCATGATATCGGCGGCACGGCCAGACGGGTGATCCGGGTAGGCGTCATACGGCCGCCACCCACCAATGGTTTCAATCTCCGGGAAGCGTTGAGCAACAGCCCGAGCAATACGGATAGTGTCGATCTGCATGTGTTCCTCGGACACAATCTTGTCGGAATCTGGCAACTCCCCCGAAGACTTCCGGGATTTTTTCTTACCAGACTTGCCCGACTTGCCGGATTTCTTCGGGGAAGCAGCATTCACCTTCGCCTGCACCGCATCAGCAAGCATAGTAGCGAATGCTTGCTTGCCGCTCTCGGTCAGGTGAATACCATCAGGGCCAACATAATCACCGTGTTCTCGCACCCGAGCCGCCCAGTCAGCAACAACCACTTTGGATTTATTCTGCTCCACCAGCAGGTTCACCACCGCCCCAGAGGTGACTCTCGGGCCCGCAACCGTGGTCAAAATAACCGTGGCCCCGTTCGCGGCTTTTAACGTGCGATCTATGTGCCCCTGAGTAAACGGCCCATTCGTCCCCAACGCCATAATAACGGTTTTCACCTTGGGGTTTTTCGACTCCAAAATGTCAAGACCCTCGGAATATTGCCGGCCAACCTTCGCATCAATAGAAACCGAAGGAATAGCCTTTTGAATTTCCTGCTTAGCACCAACCGTCAGCGAATCACCAATAAGAAGCACCTCATCCCCCTTGGCCACCGAGCCACCACCGGAACCAGGTTCAACCGCTTTTTCCAACCATGGCCGCGGATTCACATCATGGCCACCATTTAGCCTACCTCCCTCCCAAACCTCGAAATGCACATGGCTTCCCCCAGGCCCGGCAGGAATCACTTCACCGTTATACCCCTGGTCAGCAATGTGTTTACCAGCCTTGACAGTGTCTCCGGTTTTCACGAAAATGTCCTCCGGGAACATGTGCCCATACACCGTGGAATACAGTTTCCCGTCAATCTGATGGTCAATGATGATCCACTGGCCGAACCCTGATGCCGGCCCCGCCGCAACCACAACACCGTCAGCAAACGCGAAAATAGGGGTTTTAATCGCTTGGGCGATATCAATCCCTTGATGATCAGGCCGATCAGGGGTCCGCCATTCCGATTTCACGTTCTGCGGGTCCAAAGCATTATGCTCCGGCAGGCTATATGCGCCAGATGGGACACCACCATCAGCGGAAGAACCCGAATCAATAGAGCAATGATCATTACTCCCACCGTTAATCACGGTAATGAAAAGAACAAGCATCAAAACAATAGCGCATATCGAGCCAAGAATACGTGAGGTCTTTTTCATCACACGTCACCGGCTTTGAAGAAGTCATCGAAGCGAACATTGGTGTTATGCAGCTGAAACTCAATCTCGGTGGGGGTGAGTATGGTATGCAGCGGGATTCCCGGGGAACCATCTTTTGACGGCTTAATCATGAATCTGCCTCGACCAGGTGGGGTAGCACGAGCACCGCGAGTACGCGCCCGCCGCGGGTGCGCCCCCTTCGACCAGCTTGTGACCATAGCGCCCTCCGCGGGGGAAAACTCCAGTCGAGAAGATAAAATATCCAACTCCGAGTTAGGAAGCCCCCCACAAATCACCATGCCGGCACGCTCAATGAACCCCATGGCGGTTTTCCGGTCTTCCTCAGTCGGTAACGCCTCTAAGTCTTTAAACGTGTGGGTGATCATATTCAACACGGTGGCATCAGTGCGGTTCAGCCGGGTCAGCGCATCAACATGAGACACCATGCCCGGGGCGGCGGATAACACCTGCCACATCTCATCCAGCGTGGCAGAAAAATACCGTTGCGGCCCCAACCCCGCATCAGCAAGCATGTGGGCCGCCTCGATAGCGCCAAACGCCGACGCCCAGGCAGCCATCATCACAGCGGCTTTCATCGACTCGTCACCACGGTCAATAGAGGACACATCAATGCACACAGCAGTGGAATCCACATGGATAGGGGTGGAGGTTTCCCCAGCGAAGATCTGCCCGGTCGGCCCGTCAAGAAGCGCATTCAGGGATCGGATCAGCGGATCAGTGAGCTCATACCACTCCGTTTTCGTGCGACAGCACCCTTTTTTCCGCAGCTGGGCAGAGCCTTGAGCTAAATGATCAATCAAATCTTCCAAGATCGGGGGATGATCCCAGTCAATAGCGGCAAGATCATACATTTCCCGCAACGCAACCGAAATCAACATGGCCTCATAGTCATGAATATGACCCGAACGACCCAACCCCACCAAGGTGGACACCATGGTGACCTGCCTGCCATGAACCTGCTCACGGGCCCGACGAAGCATTTTTTCCAACATCTCAACAGTGCCAGCATCCCCCGCCTTGGTGCAGGCGGTGATTTTTGCCTCTAGCTGGGGAATCACCCGGCCTAAAGCCCCAACATCTAACGGATTCAGCGTCCCCATGCCATGGCCAATAGTGATCACCTGGCCCCCTACCTGATGCACAAACCCCACGTATTCGCCCTTAATATCACCGGCGATAATGGGAATATGCCCTTGAGCAACATCCCCCATGAGCATCTTCCGAATAAGCGTGGATTTCCCCAAACCAGGAAGCGACAAAACAAAACATGAAGGATTCGCAATAATCCCCTCACGGAACCAGCTCAAAGGATCACAACAAATCTCAGCACCAGTAATCACATGCTCCCCAAGCGGCGCCCCAATCGCCGGGGCGGGGGCACCAACAACATTCGGGTTAAAACCCGCCCCCAGGTTCGTAGTCGTCTGCCATTCCTGCGGGCCAGACACCACCGCGGCATGACCCGACCAGCGGCCGGAAAAACCCCGCGCCTGCGGCAAGCTAAAAGGTTTCTCCTTCACCACAGGCACATCAGCACCCGGCTGCTGTAATAATCTTTCTACCTGGTGGGCATGGCGTTGATACGTGCGTAACCACCGATAATACCGCCACCCTTGACGGGAAAACCTTCGCGGTGCGGGAATATCCCCAGCAATAATCTGGTCATGCAGCGCTTCAAAATCTGGATATGATGCTTGTGCCATGAAAACCCCTACTTCACAAAGGTGCTCGTCAACTGCCAGCCGTATGCGGGAACACCGCCGGCAAGGAGCACACCTATATGTTGGCGGCCGAAAAGCCTCGTTAAATGCAGCCTGGTTCTTGGCGATAATGACGCCACCAAATCCGTAGCGAAATCCTCCACCTGCTCCGATGACGGCGCCGACAGCACAATGATGCCATCACGGCGAAACGGGAAACCAGCATCATCGAGCACAAACGTTGGGTCTAGAGGGCGCACTATTTCAACGAAATGTATTTTCTCCCCATCCTGGAGCATACTGGTGGACACAATATCTTCGAATTCTTGAACAAAGTCCTCAGCAGCATCGGTGGATAACAAAATTTCAAAAGCCACACGATACACCTGATCGCATTGGATAACGTCGTAATGCTCCACTAATGTTTGCGCAACCGGGGGAAACACCGGGTCAGAATCAGGCGCCCACAACGCACAAGCATGACGCGTGACACTCTCGGCGTCTTGTGGCCACCACATGATTTCTAATTCCTCCGGGGAATACACCTGCACAACCTGCTTCGCTAACCAGGTCAAAAAGTCATCACACGATTTTTTCTCGGCATCAAAAGTGACAAACGCATACGTGATTGCCGGGTCCTGCCCTGACACCACAATCGTGGAGATAACAGTTACACCAATCACAGTGCTAGCAACCCGCCGCCACGCAGCAATATCCTCTAACGAAAAAGACGTTTCACCAGCAAGAAGAATGGTTCCCTGCCCCAGGGAAGGCTGCCAAATCACGCCGAAATCAAAACCACCAGCATCACTGACGGTTTTCATCACCATATCCCGAGTCGCAGGGGCCTGCACCCGGTTTGTGCGCCGCTTGGAGAAAAGACCAAACATATACTAAAACTCCCGTTGAAAAACGTTTTCACGCCCACTAGCTTGCTGTTGTGACCATGGATGATGTTGACGATTTCGACCACGGCACTTGGCCAACACCACAGGTGATTTGGAAACCCACATCTTGTTGATGCCGCATAGACTGCAGCCGGATCGAAGCACCAGCACCAAGCTGTTCCACATCATGGATAACGCGGGCCATATCATCATGACGATCCATCGTGGCAGTCACAAACAGGGAAAACCTGCCTAATTGGGCGCCTCGTGCCTGGGCACGCCGCGCCGCTTCGGTGTGTTCTAAGCGGATTTCAGCTTTCGCTGACGTGATTTTTTTCGACGAATTCGCAGCCACCATGGCATCCCGGTGTTCCGCTTCCACACGGGACGCACCAACACCAGCTTCAAACGGCCGGTAACATAAGGCCACGCGTTTTCTCACCACACGATCATGCGGGGTGATAAGCCCTTGCAACAAGGTATCTTCAAAGGTAGAGCGGGGTGCTTCCCGCATTTCCCAGGAAACAGAACGCGCACCGTCATGATAGTAGGAATCAGTTAAGGTTTCTGCCACACTCGGGCCAGCATCAGCCCAGGAAAGATCATGACCGACACCATTGATGGCCAATGCCTCAAAATCAGCCTCTGTTGCCGGGTTGAAAAACGAGTGGATACGAGCCACCAATTTCTCGTAAGAGAGCGGTTCAGCAAGCATACCAGCCCATTGCAGGGAACTCGCCCAGCTTGGCACCCGGGTACCAAGCTGGTTTAAAAAACTATCATCTTTCAGGCTGTCTTTATCCAGCTTCACGGTGATAGCAATATGGCCCAACACCTCAGGGCGGGCAAGGGAAATAACCTGGGCCGCCTCCAACATGATGCGCTTGGCAATCTCCGGGGCCGTATCCGAGATAATATCGCGAACCTCGTTCGCAACAAGCGACCCCGACCCTGGCCGGGTTGCCACCACCACAACGCATTGGGCAATATCCCCCGACAGGGACAATCCCGCTAACCACCTCGACCAATCAGCGGTCATGGAATTGCGCTCCCCTTGCGTCATAGCGGTTTGCCCAGTAAACGTCACGTCCAACATCACGGTGGCTTCACGACGAGGCCGGTCCAGGATCACCACAAACTCCTGCCCTGCCGAGTCAATGCCGCAAATAGCCTCGGTCCTGGCTAACAGCCCAGGAAGCCGCCGCCGGCCCCCAGGGACACGAGACTGGCCGCCAGAAATATAAATATGGGCACCATGGCGATGCCGCTGGTAATCCTGCCATATGATCTGGGCGTATTGCGCCACAGACCTGCCGGCAATCGTGAACGAGATCACCGCCATGATCACCAGCGTCAACGGGATGACCACAACAAACCCCACCGTGCCCATGCCGGAGAGTTGAAGCAGCAGAAAACCACCAAACCCGCCCGCGAGCACAACCGTAGCCCGCATCGACAACCCGCCTAACCCTGTGCGGCGGGCGGGTTCACCAAGCGCGTATTGGATTGGTTCATCATGGTCAATGTATTCAGCCATGTCAGCTCCTCATATCACGTGTACTCGTGGCCACTAACGGTGAATCTGCCCAGGGTAACCAAGGGATCCTTCGAAACTTTCTTCTAAAGTTCGGAAAGCGCCACCGGTATTTGCGATCACCCCACCAAGCTGCCTACTCCGAGAAGGCCCCTGAGAACTAGAACTCTGCGATTTCCCGCCACTGTTCTCACCCCGAGGAGGCATAGAATCATGGCCACGACCCCGAACACCGGCAGGAGCCGAGGTAGGTGCCGGCCGTTTGAACCGGGAAGGCCGCCGCCGGCTGGAACCGCCGGAACCACCACTTCGGCTCCCGCCGGAAGAATGCGACCCTGAAGGCACCGACTTTGTCGACACCGACCCAGAGCGCCCCCCAGAACTGCCGCCAGAACCGCCAGACCCACCAGAAGACCCGGAACCGCCGCCGGAGCCACCAGAGCCCCCGGAAGACCCGGACCTGCCGCCACTGCGGCCACCACCACCTGCGGATGTGGACGCCCCCACCTGGCCGGAAGACCCGGAATTAGCATTCCCCGCATTATTATTGCCACTATTGTTGTTCGACCGGTTATTTGCATGCGCTTTGCCGGCAGAAGCGGCACCGATCGCACTAATCGTGGCGCCGGTAGCGCCGCCAACATTCGCAAGCAATGCCCCACCGCCCATACCGCCTGCTTGCGACACCATGGGGGCCACCATACGCACCAGGGAAGGCGCAATCAGGCCAGCAAGCGCCATCATGAGCGCGTTCATGAACGCGCCAATGAAATCATCACCAGACCCAGGGCGAGAAACATTCCATAACACCACCGCATACAGCAAGGCGCACACGGGTTTGAACGCAACAGCCGCAATCATGTAGCCCACCAAGTGATGCAAACCATTACGGCCGGTTTCCGTAAACGATAATGCGGCAAACAACGGGGCAAGACCGGCTGCAATAGGCAGCACCAAAACCCGAACAACACACGCCATAATCTGCATAAACGACCCGGCAATAGCGATGATCGCAAGCACCAACATCACAATAGGCCCGACCTCGGCTTCTTCAAACGCGGTCATGGAAATAAAAATCTCCGGATCAGTAGCGCCGAACCTGTTCATGATATCGGCGGCTAACTCATCTGACGCGATCAGCGCCCCAGGCACAATCACGGGGATACAGAGGGAGAAAATCAACCAGCGGCCCACATTCATCCCGATTTCTTCCACCCCGTCTTGAAGCCCGCTACGACGAGCCGCCACCAACCTGGCCCCGCCAACCAGGAACGACGCAATCAACGCGAACCCGGCAATACCCCACACAATGTTTTTCACGCCGGTCACGTTGGCGGATAGCACCGAAGGCGACAAGATTTTAAAATCCATCCAAAACGTCATCACTAACTGCATGGCCTGGGTGTTGCCCTCTAGCACTGCCTTGGTGAAATCCCCAACCGGATCACCCCAAAACGCGGACGCCGCCGCGGCCACACCAGTTGCCACCGCATCACCCGGATGCGCTCTCGTGCCTTCTTCCGCACACCAAGCTTTATGGAAGAACTCCCCCACCCGCCCAGTTGCGTCAGCAAGTTTCCGCATCATGGTGCCTTCTTCGGTGAGGAATTCATGATCGACGCAATGGTCATAAAACTTTTGATATTTGTTACGGTCGTCTAATGGTTCACCCGCTGCCGGCCCCATGCCACCGATAACGATGAAAAACGCCGACATGACCGCAAGAACAACACGCCGGAAAACACGCGGCGAACACGATCCCTGCCCACAAGCTAGTACTGCCACATCGTCCACCCCCCATCCAAGGAATGAAGCACCGCAATCCCCTGCACCATACCCGGCATATAGAAAATCCACTCACCATCTTTTGACAGTTTCATCGTGAACCGGTGAATATCATAATGCGGATCATCTTCAGCATAGAACTTTTCCCCATCACCGATCATTTTGTGCGCATGCTCGACCACCATAAGATCCGGCTTACAAGTAATAATCCGCGCCGCTACCGGCGCCAACGTACCAAAACCCGCCTGGTAAGCCTTCACGTTACTGTAATCTTCGGCCAGAATTCCGTCCCGATCTGACGGCTTAAATTCAACATGATCACGCACAACGGTATCGGTGAATTTTCCGCCACCATAAAACAGGGTACGATAGTTCCACGCCGCTAACGCCGCCCCGGTCGCATCCGCACTATACCCGGTCGGGATCACACCATTATATTTTGATGGGCCAGCCGTTTTCGACCACATGATCTCCGCCTCAGCGTTCTCACCCATAGTCTGGATAGTCAGTTCCGGGGAAATATCACACCGATTCTTACTCTCAACCGGCTTTGTTGTCAGCGGCTTCGGATTCCCCGCAGCCGGCGTAATAATCCGCCGACCATTCGGGTCAACAGAAATTTGGTCTTCCCCACCACTATCCGGCGACTCGGCCACGGCCGATTCCGACCCGCCACCCGTATCAGGACTGGAAGGAGCATCCGACGACGCTACCGCACCCGTTACTGCCTTATCCGGGGTCGAACGGAAAAGGAAAAACGCTACCACAGCCACAATCATGATGGCGGCAACAACACCAATGGTTTTTACTGTTTTACTCATGGAGTAAACCTCACAAACGTGTCTAGGTCCGTATCGGATATTTCACTCAGATCAGGCTCTGACCCTTGGGGTGGGATCACCACCCGCCACCCGCCAGTCAGTGACGACAACTGGACCGGGTAAGCCGTGAGCATTCCATCCGCCCACCGGGCAGCTAGGAGCACTACGGCTTTGTCTGCTGCATAACTGGTGAATTTGAATGCGATAAACTCCGCCGGGTTTTTCACCATCCCTTTCACACTCACCAGTGCCCTAGCCTGCGCCCACTGGTCCCGGCCAAGACCTGGTTCTAGCAAATATTCAGCAACCTTAGGCCACGTGTCATCATCAGCGCCCGCCATCCATACCTGCGCGGTTATCGCCGCGAGCACCGCCCCCTGCGGGGTGGCGGCAAACGTGTGCGGCACCGGGGTCATATCATGCGGGCCCGCTTCTTTGCTGATGGGCATTTTAAGTCCCGCCGGACCAGGCTGGAATGACAATCCCTCAGGGGGCACAGATGTTGCTGGTGACGCAGATGACGTAGCCGGATCAGGCGCCGGCGGGTCGCTACTGCATGCTGCCAACATGATTGCCATCACCAGGATCGACCAGGTTCTTTTCAACATCACCATTTACCTACTTCACTGTCTGCTATGCGAAATATGCGGCTAACGATCCAGCGGCGGAAATAATCATGACGCCTAAAGCGATACGGATCGCCGTCACATACGGCGCCGACCCCGAAACCGGTTCGGTCCGGTCCCGGTCGAGGATGATCATCGTGGCGAAAATCATGACGGAAATAACCGAGATCGCAAGCGCCGTATACATCACATACCCCAGCCATGTCATGATTTCGTTCGTCACTGACGGTGGTGGGGTATACGGCGATCCCGGTGGATCAATCACCGGAATCGGAACCCGTGAGGGTTTCGGCACCCCAGAAGTCGCCGGCACCGCAGACGTTGAAGGCATCCCAGAAGTGGTGGGCGACTCAGAGGTTGCTGGTGGAGCAGCTGTTGATGATGCCGCGAAAATCCAGACCGCCATACATCTGCCGCCTTACAGGAACGCGCCCACGATCGAGGTAGCGCCACCTAAAATCATGGCGCCGAACCCGATCCGCATGGCCATTGCGGTCGCTTCCTCACTAGAGCCTTCTCGACGAGACATCAGCAAGGTAATCCCGGCCACCATCACTCCCACAATGGCCATGGCAATCCCGATATAAAACGCGAAATTCAGGCCCTGTTCAATCTTCGCCCCGAACCCCGCCGGCGCCTGGGGCTGCATGTTCTGCCCAGGCATTTGCGCGAGTATTAAAGACGCTCCGTACAACAGCATGGTTATTCCTTTTCTTGCTTGTGTTTTTGTGTATCCACCACATGAGCTGCGGCGTGGAAAATATCGTGCCCTACCTGCGCAATATGCGCGGGAGGCCGCTCAGTAAGGGGTATTTTCTTCCCCCGGCGGGTGGTGTCAATATCGTCGCCAGGGCCCCATGCCGCAAGCTCAGCCATGGGGGTTATCCGTAAAGCGGGAAAGTATTCTATGTGCCACAACGGCACCAGGGATTCTAAAACCTCCAGCTTATGGGCAATAGGTGCCGGGTTCTTCCCAGGAATATCCGCGACAACTGCAATGCCTAACACCGTAACCGGCTCGATCTCCCGGATGCCCTGCAACACCACATGGTGCGCGCGTTCCAAACCCGCCATCGTGGACCTGGCAACTACCACACACAACGGGTAGGCGTCATGAACCGGCCACACACATCCCGCATCCCCGGCAGGGGCCATCATGGCCGCCAGCGTTGACCCGCCGGCAAACCCATGGGCCCCAACAAACCAGAAAGCAGGTGGAAACGATGCGGTATCATCTGCAACCGGCTCAATCTCCCATAACGGAGCTGACGCCTCCGGCAGGAGGAAAGCATCATTGAGCTTTATTGACCGTGGTAAATGCACCTGATGGTTGTGATCAGTCACCTTGTCATCTTTCTTCCCTACCATGGTCTTTTTTGTTGCTACCAGCGTCATGACTCCACCTGCTTCCTCGCCTAGTTACCGTGAATCTGCAACCGTTGATGCCGGCGACGTTGTCCGCAACGATTCCGTAGCTGACCGTGATGCCGCCTGGTCGTACGTTGCCCCACGATTTGATTGTGTTTTCGCAGCCGCAGTCACGAGTTCTGCCGGCGCTTCAGCACCTAATTCGTCTGCCGCCATAGCCGATAACCACCGCGTGGTTGCCGCCGCCGGTGCTTGACCGGAATCTGTCACCGCCTGGTTTTTATACGCGGTTTGGCCCACAGATTCGGATACCACCGTGGTCACGGCAGCCTCAGCAACCTCGGGCACTTCCACACCAGATGCTGTGGCTTCATCAAGGAGCCGGGTTGCCCCGGTTGTTGCGGTTTCTGGTGTAAACAGGTCCGTGGACGCCTCAATGATCTTCACGCCGGCAACCGTGGCCCCAGCGGCTGGGTCTAGTGTGGCTGCTGCCGCGATCTGGGCGATATTTGATGGGGTGAGGACTTTCTTCGCCACGGTAATGCCAGCTGCTAACGCCATTCCCCCTAATTGTTGACCAGAGACAACCAGGCGGCGTTCCACATCTGTTTGCTTGTTATCGGATTCCGTGTTTTCGGCGATCCGACCAATCAAGGTTTCATCAGATGATTGTGCACGCTTGAAAGTGAAACCGTTCGACCCAAAATCTAGGTCTTTCGCTAACGACTCCACACCAGCGAGTGCTACCGCAGGCCCAAGCACGTCAGCAACATAGCGCACGCTGCCTTGCGGGTCGCGTTGAAAATCCATGTTCTTGTTCGATGCCTCCACTAACCGGGTAAGTGGGGCGGCTTTTTTCACGCCGCAACGAACATCACCATCAACACACCACGATACGGTCCGGTCAGAGAGCTTCCCGTACCCGCTAGGGGTGGTGTTTTCCGCCACGGTAGCTACTCCCGCGCCCTGAGCCGGCTGCGCATTCATGGAATCAAGTTTGCTGGTATGTGTTCCTGCGGTTCCCGGGGAAGCAGCCGGAGTGTCAGCGCCGGATGCGACCGTGGGCTGGTTTTCGCCACGAGTGGGGTCAGCAAAGGCCGCCACCCCGCTTACCCGGTCCGCGGGAATTTCGCCTTTGCCGGCGCCAATATCACGGGCGATATCGGATACCACTGCGGCGCCTTCATCTTGGCCGATGAACGCGACTTTCGTGTTCGGGCACTGGGAAAGAATGTTCTTGGCAACCGCATTGACTTTGGTTTTATTGCCGTCGAGTTTTTCCCGCCATGATTGGTCAGTTTCGGAATGCACCCCAGGGATAAACGCCCCGGAACGCACCCCATCAATATTGACGTAGGTGCGACCAATCGATGGGGTGTCGGATTCCGCCGAGGCTGCCCCAGATTGCGCCGCAGACGACGTTGACGCTGTTGAGCTAGCAGCCGCCGGGGCGCTGGTCACCGGCGATGATGTGGGTGCCGCAGCCGACGAAGTGGGGGTTGATCCCCACACCTTAGGTTTCCACGAATCCGCCGACGCCCCCGATGGGCTTGGCGCTAATGATGTAGTAGCAGGGGCAGACGTCGATGCCGCATCAGTGTTAGCTACCTGGGAAAATCCCGCTGACTTGTCGACTTTTTTCCCAGTGTTCGCAGCATCAACAACCGGGGACACTACTTCCCCTAAAAATCCCTGGTCAGCGTTGGTATCGGTTGTGGAATCCTGGGCGGATCGGACCACAACGAATTGCATTTTAGGGCACTTGGGTGATTGCTCCGCCGCGGTTGCAGGTAATGCCACCACCGATGACACAGCCAGTACCATAACTGCTATCATTCCTGTAAGCTTCATTACATAACCTTAATTTTATATTTTTTGCAAAATTATTTATGTTTCTGTGGGTGCGGGTTTATCTTCGATACTCGAAATTTTGTATGTTTTTCCTTCCTTGATCGTGCGAATTGATTGGATGAACAGCAGTTCTTCTCCTTTAGGGGTGCGAACCGTGGTGTTGGCTTCTACCACGTTGTTTTCTACGGTGGATATCTTGACGCAGAAATCAGACCCCACAACATCACCGGTTAATGTGGGCCAGTCGACGGTTGCGAGATAACTCGCTGGGTCAATCACCTTGATGAGTTCTTCGGTGTTACCGGCAAAGTAGGCTTTTTGGAACGCGACGACTGCCCCTTGCGGGGTTGTGGGCGCAGCTTTGGGCTGGTCCGGGCATCGTTGTGGCGGCGCAGGTGAGGTAGAAGCCGATTGAGACGTTGTTGGTGGTGATGTGGTGGACACAGCGACCGCCGAAGGAGATGGCGGCGCAGGTGGTGGCGTTGCGACGGCATTCGTGGGGGAATCGTGTTGCATGGCGGTATAAATCCCCACAGATACCACTGCTAATGCCACCACTACCAGGGTTTTTATCATCCAGGGCGGTATGGGAGAACCCCCACTATGAGTATGCCACCGCATCCGTCGAGCAGTTGTTCCTTCAGGCTCTGGTTCCGAAGGTGAGGCGTCCTCGACGGGTGTTTTATCATCAGCTGCCGGCGGCACATCAAGATCGTCCGGGATAGCTGATGATGCGTAGTGGTCAAACCAGTTCGTAGTCACGAGTAGGGGTCCTTACATGGCGTTACGCCGCAAATGGTGTCGTCGGCAGGCCGAATGCTGGGGCTGGTTGCGCCATTGAGGTCACGGTGGGCCACTGAGGAAGCTGACCGGCTGGGACAGAGACGGGAATGTTCTGCGGGATGCTTGACGTGGCCGCTACGGGCACGGTGGGCAGTTCTGGGGTAGGAAGTGCCGGGGTGGTTGCGGCAGCCGCCTGCGGGCCGCTCGGCATGGAATCGCCGGGTTTTTGTCCGGCTAGGGGTTCAGCGCCTTGGGCGACTCGGGCCTGGGATTCCAAATCCCAGGTGGTGTCGGCAACGGTACGGTCGAATGCTGCCCGGCCGCCGGGAACCGCGCTAGCGCCGGCTTGAGCACCAAGGAACGCCCCGGTAGGTGCTCCCGCTAACGCCCCAGCGGTAGCCCCCACGGTGCCGACAATGGCAGGGCCAACAATGGCGGGGCCGGCAGCCCAGCAGCCTGCAGCGAGCGGGGCAGCGGGTGGGGCGGCAACCGCCCCTGCCGTCGTCAGGCCGCAGATAGCAACACCAGCTCCGGCACCAGCGGCCGCCCCGGCAGCGGCACCACCTGCAGCCCCTACCGCGGTGCCGGCAATACCACCAGCGACAGCGCCGCCGGCAGCGGCACCACCTGCGGACTCTAAAGTGCCGCGGTCTTCGGAACGGATGTTGCGTTCAAACGTTTGGGCAACATTGACCGGGTTTAACACCCGCGACCCGCCGGGAGACACCATGGCCAAACCCGGGGATGTTTCGTAAACGACTTTCTTCGTGATGACGTTTTTCACGACCACGGGCTGAACCGCCTGGGAAACCCCAGGAACATATCGCACAACTTCTACTCGCTGCACCGGGGTGGCAATCTGCTGTGCTGCAGGCGCCTGGTATGCCGGAGTTTGGTCTGCAACTGGTGCCGTGGCTGCTTGCTGCTGCTGGGTGCCTGGCTGTGAGACCACCTTTGGGGCGGCATGAGCAGCAGTCATCCCACCGACCAGTATCGCCACCGCGCTTAACATGCCCACGGCGATTCGTGCTGTGCGATTACGAGTTCGCATTGATTTCTCCTTAAAAACAATCTTGTTCAACAAGTGATGAAGTTTTCCTGTGGTTGCCGGTGGCTTGTGAATGACCTTTGAGCTACCGGCAGGCTCTCATGCAGGTGGTTTGATGTATGCCTGCAACATACGGTGGTGTTTTCCCCTCTCGGGGTGAGGGGAATTTTTCTGGCGCTGCCGTTTTTGGGGTTGAATAAATACCCACCCCAGACCCCGCTGGGGGCTGCTTCCTGGCAGGCCACCGCCAAACAGTCCCGCTTGAGCGGGCACGTAGCGCAGACCGCCGCGGCCTTCGCTTGCCGATGATGCCGCTCGGAAAACGACTCGCCAGGAATGTGTAAATCCCACGTTGTGGCAGGTAAAAGCATATTGCCGCTGCACGGTGCCCCCTGGAAACTCGGCAGGGCAGGCAGCACCGTCCACCCCGGCACCAGCGAGATAGCCCAGGCAGGGGCCAGGTCACATGTTCGGTTCATGGCCATCCTCCCCGCTTAAGAGCTTCAAACATGCTTCCTTCAACGACGAATCAAGCAAATATTCCACGGCTCCCACCGCTTCTAGGAAGTCAAACTTGCTCCCGTAAGCACGCGGGTCACCGGCATCTTGCGCCGCGAGGTAGTCGATGCTCACTCGCCCCATGTCCAGGTCTCTCACCGTCACCAAGCGCCCGTTCGGCAGCGTCCAACGCCATGGCTTCCGCGCCGGAGTCGCTGGCACCGCGGTAGGTGCCGCAAGTGCTACCGGGTCACGTTCCACGATGACAGGCGGCGGGTAGTCAAGCGAGAGATCATCACGGAAACGTGCCATGACCAGCCTGGTTAAGTCGATGACGTGACTGGGCAGAGCACGCGATCCCAACACACGCGTGATCTGTCCTCGCCGCCAACCGGCATCAAGGCGTTGCCGAATCGCATTCGCTACCTGGGCGTGGCTTCGAGTCGGAATTGCCTGCATAGCCGCAGGCAGTACCTCGGCGACCAATGTGGAATCCTCCACCTGGGTGGCCAAGGCCGCCTGCACTGGCCGGGTTTTCACGGCCACCCCGCCAGCAGGTTCGCCTGCTGGCGCACCTGCCACCGGGCCGGCAAGGCCCGTGGCATCAGACAACATGTTTTCGGGAGAGAAATTATCTTCCCTGGTTCCGCCGACAGGTGGAACCCCTGACGGCGAAGCCGGCCCCTCCTCCCCACGCGGTGCCGGTGGCGGCGCCGAAGGAACTTGGGGGGTTTGGGGGGAAGGATGGTTGTTATCTTTTACCCGTAGGGTATTGGGACTACGTCCTGCGCTGGCTGACCGTGTGCCGGTTTTCCGGCACGCGGTGCGACCTGCGGGTTTGTGATTATCCAGCGGTTTTGCATCACCACCGGAACCGGGTTCGGATTTCGCCTGTTCAGACCGGGTACGGGTTTCCGGCGCACGGTGCGACCTGCGGATTTGCCGGCCAGATCCTTCCACCTTTGGCCGGACAGGAGGCGGCAGTTTCGGGTCATCATAATCAGTCACGATTGAGAAGACGTAATACCCTTTAGGGAGCTGAATCTCCATCTCCTTCAAAACGTCCCTGCTTTTCATCGACACGTCCGTAACGGCAGTGATGGTTTTGAGGATGCCTGTTGCGGTACGAACCTTGTATTGGTGCCGGAAACCAGCCGCACTCAGCTCCTTAAAGCCGTTTAGGATCCTGTCTCTTCCCATTCCCCGATTCAGGGCGCTGCGATACCCTAAAGGGGTTCCTGGGGGCAGCGACAACTGGAAAAGCAGTAAAAATACCGCATCGGATGAAAGACCGGATTGGATCACTTTGTTTTGTAACGATGTAGAACCACGTTTGACAAGATAATATTCATTGCTACTCATGATGGCTTCCTCATTCCAAAACCGAAACGAAATAGGCTATATGACTTGACTCCCTGAGGCACTCGTGCGAAAATAAGAGAGTTGTTATTTTGTGCGTGTTTTGTACACGCATTCTCGATTCCGCCCCTTAGTTGTTTGGGGGCGGTTTCGTTTTGTGTGGTGTGTGTCTTGGGGCCTACCACAGGAGTAGTGCTGGTGGCATAATGGGTGGCTTCACCACTTCCAGGCCGGTTTCCCGGCACCTGGGTAATGAGCGTTTGTTGGAAGGATGCCTCATGTCGTTTCTTGGAAACCCCGATCATGCACACGCCCTGCAGGATTTGATTGCTGCACACCATAATGGCGGATACATCATCCACGTCGGCGATATACAACAATTCGATGAGAAATATACAAGGGTTATCTCCCATATTGGCGATGATCCAGCAGATCATGACATGGTGTTCTGGGAAAAAGACATCCCCAGCAACAGCATTGTGGTAGCAACCCAACCCACCTACCGAGATGACTTCCCAACCACCTACGTTGGCAACCCCGATCAAACCGAATCCGCTATTGCAGCGTGCATGAGCATCAAAGACATCAAAGAAGGACGACGCTGGCTTATCCGACAAGCCGCCAACACCCGCAACAGCCTGGAGCAACGAACAGACTACGCGCGCACCGTCATCAATACGGATAAAATCCTGAAGCTGCGAACCCCGAAAAAGATCACTGTTCTTGCCCAACCGGTTGGGTAGTGATCGCGTTCTCTTATTACCGCCCCCACTTGGTGTGGGGGCGGTTTTGGTGTGGGTTACCATGTCTGGCTTTCGGCGTAGAGTTGGTCGATGGCGGATGTAGGGATGCGCCATCGCCCGGTGGGGAGTTTGATAGCTCCTTTGATGATTCCTTTTTGGCACCATCGGCGTACGGAGGCGCCGGAGATGTTGCCGGGGAACCTATTGATGAATTCGGAGACAAGGATCCAGTCGTTGGTTTGGTCTGTGGTATCGGGGTTAGAGTTGGTGACGCTCATAGTGAAACTCTTACACAGAAAAACCACCGATATCAAGGGCATTTTTAAGCCGAAATGGAATGAAATGTGTTTTGGTAGGATTTAAAGCATGGAAGAACTTTTTCAGGCCTCCCCCCGATATACGGCATATGAGGCGATCGGTATTTCTGTTAATCAGTTGCTTTTCACCCGGAATATAACTCGGCGGCGGTTGGGTGAGGCGCTTGGTGTTCAGGGGGAGGCGGTGAGTAAGAAGTTGCGGGGGCAGTCACGGTGGACGATTGAGGAGATTTATGCGATGGCGGAGTTTTTTGAGCTTGATCTTATGGATTTGTTGCCGCGGAAACTTCCCCGGGGATACGAAATTGGGGCCCCTTTCGATAAGGGGCCCCAATCAAACTTGGTAGCGGGGGCCGGATTCGAACCAGCGACCTCTGGGTTATGAGCCCAGCGAGCTACCGAGCTGCTCCACCCCGCGTCGATTGCTTTGGAAACTTATTCCGTGCAACGATCAATAACTTTACTAACGTCGACATGAAAGCACAAACCCCCAGCTTAAAACCAATATTTTGGCTTAAGCCGGGGCAGAAACCGCGGGATTATTCCCTACTCTTGTTGCTGCGACTGTTGAGTTTTTTGGTATTCTTCCACGGCACGGTCAAGTTCATCAAGCGCCTTACCGTAGTCTTCGTGGCTACCGTTTCGGGCTTCCTTCACCTTGTTGAGTGCATCATTAATGCCCTTCACCGCTTCGGCCTCATTCGGGGTAGCGGTATTGGGGGTAGGCACCTCGGCGGCTTGTTGCTGGCTATTATTATCGTCTTGGTTCTTGGAGGTTTCCTGCTTCACCTTTTCGATATCTTGCACCTCATCCAAATCCTGGGCGGCACGCGGATCAATACCCACCTGGGCTAACGCCTCGGATACCGTGGCCGCATAACCAACCTGGCCTTTGTAGGAAACCAACACCCGCAGTAGCTTCGGGAATGCTGATTCTTGGCCTTTGCGTTTGGAATAAATCGGCTCCACATAGAGGATCTCTCCCCCGCCAACCGGCAGGGTAAGCAGATTACCGTTCCGCAGATCCGTGGTTTCCTTCCAGAGGGTTTGGTCGCGGGCCACCTGGTCGGAGGAGATCATGGTGTCTTGGGCCTGCTGTGGGCCTTGGGTGAGGGTATCGGTTGGTAGAACCCGCACGGTGATTTTGCCGTAGTTGTCCGGGTCGGAGCTCACCGACATGTGGGCCGCCAAATATTGCCGGTTGAGGCCACGGAATGGCGTAATCAGCTGGAAGGAAGGCTTACCGGTTTCCGGGTCGGCTGCCACCACATAGAAGGGCGGCTGGGCAGCCCGGTTGGCTTCGGCTACTGAGGGGTCGTCAGGCACGGACCAGAATCGGTCGTTTGTGAAGAAGTCCCGGGCATCATTGACGTGGTAGCGGGTGAGAATACCACGCTGCACCTTGAACATGTCCTGCGGATAGCGCAGGTGATCCATGAGTTCCTTGGAAATCTCCCCCTTGGCCTTCACCGTGCCGGGGAACACCCCCATCCAGGCTTTCAACACTGGGTCTTCCTCATCAAACTGGTAGAGGTCCACAGAGCCGTCGTAAGCATCAACCACGGCCTTCACCGAGTTGCGGATATAGCCGATTTCATCGCTGACTAGGGCGCGCTGGGTCGATCCAACGTCGCCAGAGGTGTCATTGGTGGCGGCACTCAGGCTGGTGGGGCTGGCGTACGGGAGACTGTTGAGCGTCGTATAGCCATCAACGATCCACTTGATGCGACCATCAATGACCGCCGGATAGGTTGTGGAATCGGTAGACAACCATGGCGCTACTTTATGCACACGCTGCCGCGGATCACGTTCGAACAGGATTTTGGAATTGCTGTTGACGCGCTCGGAAAGAATAAGGTTCATTTCCTGGTATCGGGCCGCAAACGCGGCACGGTTGAACACATTTCCGATATCAACGCCACCCTTACCCTCATAAGTGTATGTGGAGGAATCGGTGTCGTATTCCACAGAATTGCCGGTTTCGGAGCCCACCACGGCGTAGTCTTTCCCGTCACGGGCGGAAGCGATCAGCGGACCATAGTAGATGCGCGGTTCGTTCACCACGATGCCGAGCTTTTTGGCGTTTTCGTCGGTGGTTTGCAGGTCAGAGACGGTAAACACCGGGTAACCGCCGCGGGCCGATCCCACGTCGCGGGCCACCTCGTCGACCTGGTTGGCGCGGGCCGCCACAAACCCATTGCCGTGGGTGTAAACGGTGTGCCGGTTAATCCAGTTTTTTTGGTTTTCCCGCAACGAATTGGGGTTGATTTCTCGGGCCGCCACCACAAAATCGCGCAGCTCGTTGTCAATGTTATAGCGATCCATCGCCAAGGATTCGGGGAACCCATAGAAGTTTTTCAACTGTTGGAGCTGCGTAAACGTGGGGGAGATAATCTCCGGGTCGAGCAGACGGATGTTCGATACAGTCGCCACATCAGATGCCACTGCTTCTTTTGTTGCCCCCTTGGCCCCCCAATTTTCCTGGTAGGTCACCTTGTCTTCGGTAAGACCGTAGGCGTAGCGCGTGGATTCAATATTGCGGGAAATATATTCGGATTCCTTTTCCGCCCGGTTGGGCTGCACCGAGAACCGTTCCATCATGGCGGGCCATGCATACCCAATCACCATCGAAGACAGCAGCATGAGCACGGTGGTCATAGCGGGAATCCGCAGGTCTTTCAGTACAATAACGCTGAAGAACGATACCGCCACCAGCGCGGCAATAACCATGAGGATGATCTTGGCCGGTAATACCGCCTTAATATCGGTGTAGGAGGCACCATAGAAGGTTTCATCACGACTCATGAGCAGGTCAAACCGGTCAAGCCAATAGCCCACGGATTTGACGATCATCCACAGCCCAGCGGTAACAGCGAGTTGGATGCGCGCATAGCGGGAAATGGAACCACGCTGCCCAGCCGCCTGACTACCAATTATGATATTTCCCAGCAGATAGTGGCCAATGAGCGCGATGAGGAACGAAATAATGAGCAGGAGTGACAATGTGCTGAGGGTAAGCCGCAGCATGGGCAGCACGAAAGCGTAAAACCCGTAGTCAACACCAAACTGTTGATCGGCTACCCCAAAGTCTTGCCGGTTTAAAAAGAGCTGCACAACCCGCCACGATTGCTGCCCGAAGAATCCGGCAATCACCCCGAAAAGCACGGGGAGGAAACGCATAAGGCGGATGGTGGAGCGCTCTAAATTTTTCCGGTAGGCAATGAGCTGTGGGCTAGAATCAAAAAATCGGGTCTCATCACTCTGCCGCCCCTTTTGGGTGATGGTTGCTGTGATCCACACGGCAGCGGCGGCAATCAAACCAAAGGCAACAAATAATGCAATCCGGGTGAGGATTACCTTGTTAAATACGCTCCGAAAATTTACCTCACCAAACCAGAGCCAGTCGGTATAAAACCCAATAAAAGTAGGGATAATGGTGCCGAGTATGAAAACAGCCAGCACAATGATGGACACAAGTTTGGGTGGTCGACCGATTTGCGGGGCTGATGGTGTTGAGCCAGTAGCCAACGCCAACTCCTTTTCAATAGAAATTAGTCAAATTCGTTAATCTATGTTTCTGATTTCATGATTATTCAACGACTTGTCACAATAACTCCTTACAATACCGCCATTAACCAAGTAAGTACTAAGAAGGGCTACGCCGCGTCATGAACAATAAACCTTACGCAGGGATTTCCCATGGGCTCTCCCCGCAAGCACTCAACAAGGCCATGTTAGAGGCCGTCGATTTTGTCGACGCCAAAGGTTGGGACGCCCCTCCCACCCTGTTTGGGCTGGTCCCTACCGCACTCATCAGACTTGCTCACGACGCGCTTGACGACGCCCCGCTGACCCTGGTCGTTCAGGAGTTACCCAGCGACCTCACCCCGGAATCCGAAGAATTAGGCGCCTATATCAGCCGCGTCACCTGGCCTGACGGGGTGGTGGGCGCAATCCTAGCACAAGAAATCCGCTTCCTTGACCCCAACGCCAACGCATCGACACCACCCAGGCCAGCCCGATTATTCTCAGGGGTACTCCGAGACAATATGGCACAACTGACACTGCTGCAACTGCGGCCATCCGAATCGGATATGCAGGCACCCGATCGTCGTGAGCTCCGGGGCGGGTCGGGTGTCGCAACAGGTGTAATTGCGGCGCTTCAGGCTACGTTTGAGTAGAATAATAGCGCTTGGATATGGAGGTTATGATGGGAAAATATGTCCGGCCATCCCAGATCAATCAGGTCACCCGATGGACTGGTAGGTCATTGGCCGTATTATTCACCACAATTACGTTATCGGCATGCACGAACGGCAATACTGGTACGGGAACCAATATGCCCCCCAGCGTCACGCCGGTAACATCACCACTGGGGTCCTCGCTGCCACGGGATACCAGTGCAACGCCAGCATCATCAACGAAACACACTAAAAACAAATCCGAAAAATCCGGGGAACCAGACGAAACCGTGGCAGAGGCCCGGAAAACATTTGGTTCGCTAGCACCCTCATCGCTCTTTGACAAGTTCGAAGTCTGCACCCCTAATGGTGTGGAAGGATCCCTGGCCTGCTCCGGGAAGGAAGTGGGGCAATTCCAATTCTTCGCCTCGGATTCCAAAGCAGCATCATCAACGCAACTATTGACAGGACTGCGAAACTCCCGGGTGATTAAAGACACCGGAAAACTTGTGGTGGGCTGGTCAACCCTGGGCAGCACCGCAGTCATCACAGTCGTGGATAACGAAAAAGGCCTGGTGATGCAGCAAATGGTGTCAACAGATACCGTGGATCCGACAAAACGGATCTACCAATTAGGATTGGCGGACGAATCCGAAACTTCGGAAGTCATGGAAACCACCGAGGAAGAGCAGCCCGAACAGTGATTATTCACAAAGATGAAGGTCTTTCCCAGCCGCATAATTATCCATTTGGGTAACGGCATCCTCCAGGGTGGCGACGGAAACAATTTTCATAGCACCAAAATCCTTACCTCGAAGGTCGGCACAATTATCCTTGGGGGCGAGAAATAATTCCGCGTTATCATCGGCGGCGGCCCGGGCCTTATGTTCAATGCCGCCAATATGTCCCACGTTTCCGTCGTCATCAATAGTGCCGGTACCCACCACATATTTTCCATGGTTCAATTGGCCCGGGGACAGCTTGTCAATGACCGCAAGCGCAAACATCATGCCGGCGGATGGCCCACCCACATCCTCAAGGTTATATTTCACAGTAATATCCCCGGTCGGAACGGTAGTCATGCTAATACCGAGGAAGGGCAGTTTTTTATCGCTCGGATGTTCGGCAAGAGTAATGGTTTTTTCCTCGGTAGTGCCCTGGTGGCGAACCGTAACGGTAATGTCATCACCCGGCTTTTTACTGCGCACAATCTTTTGGGCATGGCCCCCACTATCGACCTTTTCCCCAGCAATACTGACGATGCGGTCTCCCGCCGAGAGGGAACCGTCGGCAGGCGAACCAGCAACAACCTCCGCAATCTCCACCTCTAACGGTTTTTTGAGATACCGCAATGCCGCGGTCGTCGCCGAAGACTCGGACGACAAAAACGCCTGCTGATTCAGCTGGTTCACCTCCTCCTCAGTCTTATTTTGGGGTATGACCTGGTCAATGGGCACCAAATTATCGCTCGTGAGCAGCCACCGGCTAATCGCCTGAACCAGCGTCATATTGGTACGAACAGACACGGTAGTCATATTGAGGTTACCGCTGGTGTGATCAACATCGGTGCCAGTGATCTGTACAACATCCACATCATTGACTTTGCCCAATGTGTTAAACATGGGCCCCGGCCCCTCAGCCGCATACGGTACGGTCAGCGCTATATTTGTGCCGGGAATATGGTCCAAATTCACCAAAGCAGCCAAGGCAAAAACCGGAATAGCACCAAAGGTAAGGGTTGTAAAACGTCGATTCACGGTACTTAAGCGTACCGCAGAGATTTGACAAAACTAGGTATCCCACTAGCCCTCAACAGTATGTGTTTTCAACTGCAATGCTCCCCATCACGTGTGGTAGCTCACGTGTTCGCTATAAGCGTTGTGGTTTTATGGCATTTTCGTGGTAACAGTAGGTAGCGTGTGAGGCATGGCGAATAGTAATTTTGGTTTTAATTTTGGTTTCGGCAAACGCGACGACGGCAACGACGATAATAACGACTTTAACGGGGGCATAGGAGACTTCCTTAACGATCTCGGACAAATGCTGTCCGGTTTAGGCTCATCAATGAATAGCTCTGACGGGGAATCCGTCAACTATTCCATGACGGAGCGCATTGCCCGGCAACAAATCGGCGCCCAAGACCGCCCCATAACCAACACCGACCAGCAGCAAGTACAAGATGCGGTACGGATCGTAGAATTATGGCTTGACGACGCCACCTACCTGCCGGCATCGGAAAATAAAGTCGTCGCCTGGAATGCCACCGACTGGCTCACCAATACCCTACCAGCGTGGAAACGCATGATTAATCCAGTAGTCGCCCAAATGAATGAGGCACGGTTAAGCGGACTACCGGAGGAAGTGCGCGATGCCATTGGGCCAATCCTTGGCATATTTAGCTCAATGTCTTCGGCAAACTTCGGGGCACAATTAGGCAACGCCCTGGGTGATTTAGCCACCCAATCCCTATCCGGCTCCGACTTCGGAATCCAAGTAGCCCCCGAACACACCACCGCACTCCTACCGCACTCCGTCAACCACATCGCCCGCGAAATAGCGGTATCGCCCCAAGACGTGCTCATGTATCTAGCGGCACGAGAAGCCGCCCGGCAACGACTCTTCCGGCATGTGCACTGGCTCAGCGAACGCCTTGTCTCCTCCGTGGAGGAATACGCGGCCGGCCTGGAATTGGATAACTCCGCCATGGAAGAAGCCATGCGAAACATCAACCTTGAGTCGCAAGACCCGGCAGCAATCCAAGACGCCCTCAACCAAATGCAGGGCATGGATCTAGAACCAAAAATCCGGTCCCGCAACACCGGCGCCACAACCCGGCTGGAAACCCTCTTAGCCTTGGTCGAAGGCTGGGTGGAACTCGTGGTCACAAACGCGCTCGGCGACCGGGTGCCGGCCACGGCAGCACTCAACGAAGCATGGCAACGGCGCCGACGCACTGGTGGCTCCGCCGAAAAAGCATTCGCCTCAGTGGTCGGCATTGAATTCGCCGCCCCGAAAGTAAGCGAAGCGAAAGAACTATGGAAACGGGTGACCGTGGCCGTCGGCGAGGAACGCCGCGATAAAGTATGGGATCACCCCGATTTCCTGCCGCTCGCCGAACACCTGGACAATTCCGCCGAGTTCATCGACTCCCTGCTTGACGACGCCGACACCGCCAACTTCGACCCCATCGCTGAAATCACCGCCCTGGAAGAAATGCTGGCCCAAAAATCCGAGGAAGAGCAAGCCGAACAAAAAGAATGGCCCAAGCCAAAGGATCAAAAACCCGAGGACAACCAGGACAAGAAATCGGACGATTCCGACAAATAACTCCTCATTATTCCTCGGCAACAGTCATCCGGCCCCACGCCTCCAAAAACCCTTTGGCCCGTTCGGCGTGGGGTGCTTTGTCTGCCCACGACCAAAAATCGGCGGAATGCCCATCGTGGATAAACGTGTGGGTGAGCTCATGCACCAACACCGAATCCAACACATAATCGGGTACGTTCCGCAACCGGTGGGAAATCCGAATGTCCCCCGTGGCCGGTGAACACGAACCCCACCGCTGACTCTGGTTCGTGACCCACCTGACGCTACCGATGGTGGCTTGACCATCAAGAACCGTCCGGTTCAGCACCTGAGCACGCCGGGTCAGATCGGCATCAGTCCGGGCGGTGGCGGTGGTTTTTCGATTGATCTTTGCAACAATGTCATCAACAAGCTGCGCTTCCTCGTGCGGCAATAGGTTCGCTGGAACGCGCACCTGAATGCGCCCATCAACGATTCGGCCGGCAGCAGTGCGGGTGCGGCGGGCGGAACGAATGATCTCAATATCAAACGTGTTTGGTACGGCAGCCATGGTGTCTCATTCTAATTCATGACATGGTAGAACCATGCCGGGGAAAACCAATATTCAGCACTCATTACCCAACCCTGCGGCGCTTCCCGGCATCGACCCGCCCAGCCTTGACCTTGCCGAGCCACAGGAACCCGACACGGCCCCACTCACCGCCGGTGAAATACTCAAAGCCGCCCCGGCGCGGCATGGTGACAAGCACCTGGTGGTATTGAGCCCCAGCGCACATATTATTCGCCGACCAAACGTGGGTATTCAATGCGGTGCTGATGCCACAACCGCTGGGGTGTTTGAGGTTCAGGGGCCGCCGCAGCGCCTGCTTGTGCCGATTCTCATGTCGTGCATTAATCCGGTCAGCGTGGATGTTTTGCACCGTCGGGTGGAGATGACGGGTCTTTCTGCAATCAAAGCCCGCCTGCTCATTGATGATTTACTGAATCATGGTGTACTGATCCCGTTCGAACACATGGTTGTTGCGGTGATAGGTAGGTGTTCGCTTGCGGCAACAGTTATTCGCCTGTTGGGGGAGCTTGGTGTGGTGGTGCGGCAACCGCGACGGGGCGAGTCTGAGGAGCGGTTTCTTGCCCAAATCCCTAAGGAGTTGTTGGTAATTCCGGTGGGCAAGGTCGGATATGGTAAAAGCATTTGCCGCAGATTGGGCAGGTGGGATGATGTGATTCCCGCTACCATTATTGATTCTTCTGGGGTTATTGGGCCGATTCGGGTGCGGGGTGAGGGGGCGTGTTTGCAGTGTGCCGAGTTGTATCGGATTTCTGCGGATCCGCAGTGGCGGACTGTTACTAAGGATTTGCCGCTGAATCCTCGGCATAATCCAGTTGTGGAGTATGCGACGGCCGCCCGGGTGGCGGCGTTGTTGATGCCGCGGTATCCGGCACCGGGGGTGGTGAATGCGTCGTATGCGCCGGGGGTGTGTATTGAGGTGAATCCGTTTGTTGGTACTGCGGTGGAGACTGTTGTTCGGACGCATCCGATTTGCCCAGTGTGTTGGGAGAATCGGTCATGATGTGGGCAGGTTGGTTGTTGTTGGTTATTCCTCATCGTCGTCGAGGAATTGGGCGACGGTTTCTAGTAGGTCTTGTCCGTAGCGTTCGACTTTGACTTGACCGATGCCGTTGATTTTGAGTAGTTCGGCGGTGTTGGTGGGGAGGGCTTCGGCGATGGCTTGGAGGGTGGCGTCGGAGAACACGATGTAGGCGGGGATGTTGTTGGTTTTTGCCACGCCGGCCCGCCAGACGCGGAGGGTTTCGAAGATTTGTGGGTCCGCGTCGGAGGGGCAGTTGTTGCATCTTCCGAGGATTCTTTCGGGTGTGTCGACGAGTGGGCTGCCGCAGACTTTGCATCGGGCAGGGCGCCGGTGTCGTTTGGCTGGTTTAGCGGTGGTGATTTTGTTGGTTTCGGGGATGATGTCGTCGAGGAATCGGGTGCGTTTGCGGCTGTGTCGGCCGCCTTCTTGGCGGGCTGCCGACCAGGAGTGGAAGAGGTGTTTTCGTGCCCGGGTGACGCCGACGTAGAAGAGTCGTCGTTCTTCTTCGATGGCGGCTACGCCGGCTTTGATGGCGTGGGTGATGGGGAGGCTGCCGTCTGTGAGGCCGACTAGGAACACGGCGTCCCATTCCAGGCCTTTGGCCGCGTGGAGGGATGCGAGGGTGACGCCTTGCATGGTGGGGGGGTGTTTATTGGTGTCGCGTTGGTGGAGTTGGTGCAGGAGCCCAATGAGGTTGAGGTCGGGGGTGGCTTTGCCTAGTTCTTTGCTGAGTTCGACGAGTGCTTGGAGGCTTTGCCAGCGTTCGCGGGCTTGGGCGCCCTCGGGTTCTTGGGGGGTGAGGCCAATGGGGGCGAGGGCGGATTCGACGAGTTCGTGTATGCGGGGGCCGATGAGGTCGGGTGGTTGGTGTTCTTCCCGCTGTGAGAGTCGAATGAGTGTGCTAATTGCTTGGCGGATTTCTGGCCGTTTGAAGAATTCTTCGCCGCCCCGCACTTGGTAGACGATGCCGGCGTCGGCGAGGGCTTGTTCGAATGGGGCGGATTGGGCGTTGATGCGGTAGAGGACCGCAATTTCAGCCGGGGGTACTCCCTGTTCGATGAGGTTTTTGATGTGTCCGGCGACGGCTCGGGCTTCGGCGGGTTCGTCGTCATAGCCGGCGAAGACGGGTGCTGGGCCGGCGGGGAGCATGCCGCGGAGTTGGAGTTTTGTGCCGGAAACCCGGCCGGTTGCTTGGCTGATGATGGTGTTGGCTAGATCGGTGATTTGCGGTGTGGATCGGTAGTCACGTTGCAGCTTTACGACGGTGGCGTGTGGGTAGGTGCGGGAGAAGTCGAGGAGGAATTCGGGGCTGGCGCCGGTGAAGGAGTAGATGGTTTGGTTTGCGTCGCCGACGACGGTGATGTCGTCCCGGTTGCCTAGCCATGCGGAGAGGACTCGTTGTTGGAGAGGAGTGACGTCTTGGTATTCGTCGACGACGAAGGTGCAGTATTGGGCCCGGAATTCTTCGGCGATGGCGGTGGAGTTTTCGATGGCCCCGGCAACGTGGAGGAGGAGGTCGTCGAAGTCGAGGAGCATAACATCGGGGTTGATTTTGGCGTCTTCGTAGCGTTGGTAGATTTGCGCGACGATGGGGGCTGGTTGTGGGGTGTGGCGGTGAGCGGTTTCTGCCACGTATTGTTCGGGGCTGATGAGCCGGGATTTGGCCCATTCGATTTCGCTGAGGATATCGCGTACGTTTTCGACTGAGGAGTCGATGCCGAGGCTGCGGGCTGCCCGGCCTACGAGCGGGAATTTGTTGTCCAAGAGTTGCCAGGAGAGGTTACCGGCGACCTGGGGCCAGAAATAGGCGAGTTGGCGCATAGCGGCAGCGTGGAAGGTGCGGGCTTGGACGCCACCGATGCCCATGAGTCGGAGGCGGTGAGCCATTTCGCCGGCGGCGCGTTTGGTGAAGGTGACCGCCATGACCCGGTTGCCCCCCACGAATCCTTGGTCGATCAGGTGTGCGATTCTATAGGTGATGGTGCGGGTTTTGCCGGTGCCGGCACCGGCAAGAATGGCCACGGGGCCGCGGGGGGCGGTGGCTGCTTGTTGTTGGTCCGCGTCTAGGTCGCCAAGATTTATCACTGGTGTAACCATTCATGAATAAGGTTTGCCGCTAGGGAACCGGGGCCGGGAAGCGGCAGCGTGTTGTTGAGCAGCTCGTCACGGGTCACCCACCGGGTTTCGGAGAGTTCCCCGTCGGTGGGCATGGTGGGGTGTTCATCGTCGGTGGTGGCGGTGAAGCCCACCATGATGGAACCGGAGTAGGGCCATGGTTGGCTGCGCTGGTAGCGCAGGTCGTAGATGGTGCGTCCGGTTTCTTCTTGGGCTTCCCGCTGCATGGCAGCTTCAAGGGTTTCGCCCAGGTCGACGTATCCGGCTATGAGGGAATAGTGCGGGTGGTTGACGTTTTTCCCCAGGAGTATTCGCTCCGTGCCTGCCAGGGTGATGAGCCCGATGACTGCGGGGTTGATGCGTGGAAATACTTGGACCGTTCCCTGGTCGTGTTCGACGGTGGCCGCGCCGTGTTCGTCGAAAAGCAGTGGGCGGCCAGTCAGCGGGTCGAAGCGGGTGGTTTCTCGATAGTTCAATACCGCCAGGGCGGTGAGGGCCTGAGGGTCCGTGGTCCGCTGTATATGCGTTCCACCTGCTAGCTTCTGCAGCGAGTCAGAGGTGATCCGCTGCACTCCCCCACCACCTGGTAATGGGTAGATTGGGGCACCCGGGAGGGCGTCGACAAGCGTGGGGATGGTGCGGCCCACAGAATCAAAAACAAAAACTTGCATGACTAGTCATCCTCTGTGTCGTCGCTAAACACGCGGCGGACATACAGCAGCCGATCCCCCGGCTCTACCGTCTCTGCCTCTAACGAATCGATGCGGTAAAGCTCGCCGGAGCGCACCACCCCCAGGACGATATCCGCCAGATGGCGGGGATTTGCCCCCACCTCATCGTCGGCGATGGGCCGCTCCGCAATGGAAAAGCCTTCGTCGGGCGACAATAAGTCCTCCATCATTTCCACCACCGATGGTGTTACTGTCGCCAACCCCAGCATGCGGCCGGCGGTCTCCGATGAAATCACCACGGAATCCGCCCCCGACTGCTCCAATAAGTGTTGGTTTTCCGACTCCCGCACGCTCACCACAATCCATGCGCTCGGCGCTAATTCCCGAACCGACAAGGTGACTAGCACTGCTGTGTCATCAATGCTTGGTGCGACCACCACGGCTTTTGCCTTACCCACTCCGGCAAGTTTCAGAATATTCGACTGGGTTCCCGAACCATTCACCGTGACCAAGCCCTGCGCCTCGGCCACCTCCAACACACGGGAATCTTTGTCAACGACCACGATATCTTTCGGTGACGTGCCATCAGCCAATAATGCCGCCACCGCAGACCTGCCTTTCGTGCCGTAACCAATAATGATCGTATGATTACGCATCCTCTTCCTCCAATGTTGAATCTGCCATGCCTTACGGGATTCTTCGGTCAACACCGATAGTGTGGTACCAACCAGTAGAATCACGAATCCTAACCGCAACGGTGTGACCACAAACAGGTTAATCAACCGAGCTAGCTGCGTCACCGGCACAATATCGCCATAACCCGTAGTTGATAGCGTCACGCCAGCGTAATACAACGCATCAATAAATGATAGTTTTTCGGAGTAACCATCTTTCTCCATATAGGCAACCAATGCCACCATGATGATGAGTACCAATGCGATCCCCACGCGACGCACAATCAGCTCAATGGGGCTGACCTGAACGTTCACTGGAATTCGGATGATATTGATTAATGCATGCTGGGGAATATCAGGGTTACTGGCTTCATTACTCAACCGACCCGAACGGTCGGGGGGATACCTACTCGGCATAACGCTCTGCTCCTCGGACGTCCTTATGAACCATGAACACCATAATGCTTCAGGATAGTCTGTTTCGACCGGTTTCCCAGAAGCCCCAAAACTCATTCTTGGTATCACACAAATCACATGGCTAACCATGATTATTCCTATAATTATGCCTATGACCACGACGTCTATTTGACGGCCAGTTGACGGTAACCTGACAGTAGCCCGACGATGACAGGCCCAAAGCTCCACTTCCCAAAACGGAAAATAGCTGAGCTGGTTTCAACGTAACTCGCGCATTAATAGTGGAGCTTTAGCACATTGTGAGTGGGAGCTTGACTGGAGCTCATAACCGCAATAACAGCACAGTAGCAGTACTGCAGTAACACAGATTCTTGACGCACATTCGCTGATCTATCCACCGCTATTTTTTACATATGTAAGCCGTATCGAATGGCCTAGAGATCAGAGATATGTGTTCTTGACCTGAGTCATTTTGTTTATATGGCGTGAACCTATTGAATGCGGGTTGTTTTTCATGGCTTTACCCCCTTGGTATCTTTTGTGAAAATCAACCTATATAATTGGAAGCAATTTTAAATCAGGTTTTGATTTCTCTAAAAACTTGCACGAATCGTGTTGGCAAATGAGGGATCAAATAGTGCTCTACGTTTATAAATACGCAAATATGAAAGATAATATTTCCATGCCTATTGGTTATTGCCGATTTCCATACCGCAAGAAAATTTACTAATCATACCCCAACATTAGGGACCGCAAAATCAACGGGCAAGAGATTCTATCAATACATTTTAGCGATAACAACAACGTTCGCACTGTTAAAACTAAGGAAAAGATGTGGTTCTAGCAAATTAATCAGGAAAAGAAGCCATCAAGGTTTTATCAATCTTAAGTCTGATGAAAATAGTTCGCCGCCTGGGGCACCACTAGTCCAAGATGCTGGCGACTATTGGTCACCATACCGCAGGGAATGCGCTGGTAAAAACCAAAAAAGCTAACGATCAAACGATTGAGGTCTTCCATTATGGAGAAGTCAAAAGTCTATAAAGTAATCTGGATCTTATTGCTATCAATAGTTTTCACTATTGATTCCGCCTTGTTTGGAGATGATCATGTTCCTTACTGGGCATATCTCATCAAATTCGTCGTGATGGCATCACTGCTTACGCTAGGACAAAAAGCAATGTCGTCTGGTGATGCGGAAACGGTAAAAGACAAGCAACGATCCCTGCTTCTCTTGTCTGCAGTATCGGCAGGTATCATCTGCATGATGGTCATTTGGATCCGATTCACCTAGAAACTCATTTTTTCGGGATTATCCCGCAAGTACCTTACTTGACACCCACAACCATCTCGTGGGTGTGAAGGCCACCGAAACCCATTACGCGCCTTGGCGTATCTTCGCCATAAAATCGGCACGAAGGGTTTTGGGAAAAGCCCGATTTGACCGCAAATCTACCGGATTTCTACTGACCCAAATCAGTGCCCGCGGGCAAAAGCTCCACTTCCGCATCGCGCCGCACTAAGCACAAAGACCAACCAGATGCAGAAAAGAGAAGTGGAGCTTGAAAAGCCAACACCGGCACTCACTCCGCCCATGGCTTTCCATGCTGATCCGAATCCCCGCCACACCTCGCCCCATGCCCCGCCGTGACTGCCTGGGTAGCGGAAATAATCAAAGTGGTCAAAGCTCCACTTCCAACAGGATGGTAGCCAGATGGCACTATCATGTTTCCAAAGTGGAGCTTTTGCCCGTGTAGGGTCTACCTAACCAGGCTTTGACCAAGTGAAGAACACCACCCCACTAAGGGCACAACAGCCCCACGTGGTCCTGGCACCGCGCCGCCGGACCCCGCCTGATACTCAATCACTCAATAGGCTGTGCCGCTAATCGCAGCGTTTCCGCAATTTCCCGCTCGCTGGGCAAATTATCGGCACTGGACAGCTTGTCGTAGCGCACATAATAAAACGAGGCGTGAATCTCATCTGGATCAATCCCCTGCAATTGGGCCCAGGCAATCCGGTACACCGCCAACTGCATCATCAAATACCGCATATCGGCCCGGCTGGGTAATTGTCCCGTCTTCCAGTCAACAATGTGCCAACCAGATTCATCACGGAACACGGCATCCATGCGGCCCCGGATCACAATCCCATCAATTGACACCTCGAAGGGTTGCTCGACAAACATGGGGGTGCGGTCGGCAAACTGGCCCGCCACAAACTTGTCTTTCAACTCTTGAAGCTGGCCTGGTGTGATTTCTTCATCCATGCCAGGTAATTCCGACTCATCAAGAAGCGTTGGTGCTCCAAATCGTTGTTCCAACCAACTGTGAAACTCGGTGCCACGCTTCGCATACCGATTGGGTTTAAACGGCACCGGACGACGCTGCCGACGGGCAAACTGCTCTGGGTTTTGCTTCAACGCCACAATATCCGTGGCCGTAAGCTCGGGAGATAATTCCACTTCCACAATGTCTGATTGCAACCGCTGATATTCCTCAATGAGCGCGGTCACATCCTTCTCCCACAGCTGAAACAAGTCATTGTCCTGGTTGAACGCTATGGGATCACCCGCCGACTGCTGTGCTATCGCCTTCCGCACCAAATCCGCCCCAGTGAGCAGGTCAACGGTTTTGGTGAGTTTCGGAAACATCCCGGTGGGCGATTGTTGCACCTCACTCGGCTCATCACTGGTATCCGTGGCGGCAGCCTCAGCCGGATCGTGCCATGCCACGATGCTGTCCGTCGATGCATTCCGCTTCATCAACAAAAAATTGCTGCACGGCTCGGTGTCACGCTCATTATCATCCAACGCGGAAGCGGTCACAATGAGCCGCTGAGCCGCCCGGGTAACAGCCACATAAAATAAGCGGGTGCTTTCCTCTGACAACGACTGCCGAAACTCTTCTATGTGGGCCGCGCACTCGGCCTCTAATTGCGCCCGGTTTTCCAGCCACGATGTGTCTAGCACCGGGGACCCCACCGTATCCCCCGACTCTGCGGCATCACCCCGCAACGTCGACGGCACCATGGCCGGATTCGTCAACCATGTACTCGCCCGCGTCTTGTCGTAATCCCTATTGTTGGCATGCAGCACACACACAGTGTCCCATTCCAGGCCTTTCGCCTTATGCACGGTGAGGATCTGCACTCTATCGCTCCGCACCTGAACCTCACCCAATTCCAGGCCGGATTCCTGACGCCGGGCCTCCGTGAAATAGTCAAGAAGCTGCGACAACGTGGTATTAGGGATGGTGGCAAAATTCGCCACCTCCTGATGTAACTTGTCCAAATGAATGGTCCCCACCGCGCCATCGAGACGTGGGTTTTCCCGACTCAACACCTCGGTGCGAATCCCCATGACCCGTTCAATTTCGGCAAAAAGATCCGGGAGGCTACTGCCAGCGGCAACAGTCTGCCGCAGCCTGCGTAATTGGGAACTCAATCGGCCTAAACGCCGATGCCCTTCCTCACTATATTTTTCCGGCTCCCCCAAATCGGCAATGGCATCCGTGAGCCCCACAATGTTTTCGGCATCCGCGGCAAGAACCTCGGCGATTTCCTCCCCCAACTTGACGGCCGGGTCCACAGAATCTGTGGCCTTCCCGCTGGTGGCCCGACCGGATAGTTCCCCGGCGCGGCGGGCAAGCGCCTGTATGTCCCGCACGCCCAAGCCCACGGCCGGACCTCCAAGGATGCGTAGGGCCGCGGCGGAATCGGTGGGGCGAATCAGCATTGTTGCTACTGCCACCATGTCGGCGACTTCGGGAACATCGAGAAGACCATTGATGCCCACGATTTCATAGGGGATGCCGCGGCGTTGAAACTCTTTGGCGATGGGACCCGTGTGAGCGTTTTGCCGCACAAGAACGGCGGCGGTAAACGGCTTGGCGGTATCACGGTTGTTGTAAAGTTCGGCCAGGGTGTCGGCGACGAATTCTCGCTCGTCGGCAATCGTGGGAAAGTACCCGAGTTGGATGTCACCCGTCGCCGCGGACGGTGGTGAGCTCAGCGGTTGCACGGGTCGGTTTGGGTCGCTCGGGGCACCGAGCACAGTCGTCGCAACCGCGTTGGCGAGATGCAACACCTCGGATGGGTTGCGGAAACTGATGGTCAGCTCGTTTTTCACCGCAGGCTCTTGAGGATCGATAGCGAAGTCAGTAACGAACCGGTTGAGGTTCGCCGCGGTAGCGCCTCGCCAACCATAAATTGATTGCATGGGGTCCCCCACAGCGGTCACCGCGCCCCCGGCGAATAAACTGCGGAGAAGCATTCGTTGGGCGTGGCTGGTGTCCTGGTATTCGTCCAACATAACAACCTTGTAGCGGTTTCGCAGCACCTTGCCGACGCTGGGGTTTTCCACGGCAAGCCGGGCGGCAAGGGACATTTGCTCTCCAAAGGTGACAAGGTTTTCGTCCTTGAGCCGATCCTTCAGCTTGGTGACCAGCGGCAGCAACTCGATGCGGTGAAATTGGGTTTCTTGCCATCCCAGGATTTTTTGGCTGGGTTTTTTCCGTTGTCGTTTCGCCGGCGGCAATTCCTCGCACAATTGTGCGAATAGCAGGCTTTCGATTTTGAGTTCCCGCTCGTCCACCATATGGTTGTCAAGCTCCGCGGTGAGCGTGAGTAGCGTATCGACGACGTGACCGGTTGTGTGCCGCATGGACAATTCACCCTCATACTCATTCACCACCTGGACGGCAATACGGTACAGTTCGGTCTGGCTGATGATGCGGGAGCTGGGTTCCACCGGCAACAACAGCCCAAATTCCCCAACAAGCTTCCCCGCAAATGCGTCATAGGTGGACGTCGTAGGGCCTGCGGAACGCAGTCGATTAGCGAGCCGTCCCGAAGGATCAAGCGCTGCAATGTCGGGGATACCAGCAAGCTGCCCCAGCCGATCATTGATGCGCTTCCCCAGCTGCTGCGCGGCCTTCCGGGTGAAGGTGAGGCCCAACACTTGGTCGGGGTTTATGAGGCCATTGGCCACCAGCCACACCACCCGGGCCGCCATGGTTTCGGTTTTACCAGCGCCGGCACCGGCCACCACCAGCATGGGGCCAAGATCGGCTTGTATTACGGTCGCTTGTTGCTCCGTCGGGGGGTATTTTTGCCCCAGCAGCCTGGAGAGTTCGATGGGATCAATGAGCACGAAACCAAGGGTATCACTGGCCTATGACACGTTGGTGGTGGGTTCGGTCGTCCATTTCCCGGTATCGAAAACGGGGCAAATAGGTTTCAGCTTGCAGGTAGCACACCGTGGGTTTCGTTGCGCCTGCAACTCTGGTCCCCGTAATGCCTGCAATAAGTCGGGAAGTTGGTTTTCAAACTCGGCCAGCTGTTCCTCGGTTTTTGCGGCCTGGGTGATAGACCAAATCTTTTTGGTGTCCTTTTCCGGGTAGACCAGGGTAGCACCGTCAACGGTCATGCCCGACTCTGTGGAGCGGGCAGTTCGAATCTTTGTGCCGTCGAAAGCACCATGGTGCAGGATCAACTGGTAGGTGAGTAACTGGATATGATCGGCTATCGTTTTTTCCGAAGGGCTGTTGGTACCCGATTTGAAATCAACAATGTGGTAGTCGCCATCCATGGTTTTTTCCAGACGGTCAATGCGGCCTCTCAGCTTCATGCCTTCGGCAATGGTGACTTCAGCCTCTACCTCCACACCCACCTGTTCGAATATGTGCCGGTGAGTCTCGATCCACATTTTGGTGCGATCCAAAACAGTACGCCACGTGTCGAGCCGATGGGATCGCAACCAGATTGGGGCTGCGAGGATCTCCTGGTAGGCATCCATAATCTTTAGCCTGGCCACATCCGAATCAACGTTTAACGCCACAGCCTCGGCGAAAGCGTGCAATAGCCTACCTCGCAATAACGGGAAGACGAGTTCTTCCTCCGTGAAGATTCGGGACATAGTCGCCCGCAGCGGGCACGCCATACCCGCCTCAATCCTCGACGGCGATAACGAACTCACCGGCAACGACCTTGTGGTGCTAGGGCCGGCAATCCCCCACCACTGATCCGGATGGGCGCCGGGGACACCAGCCTCGGCGAGACGAGCCAACTGCCGAGCAGCCTGGTTTCGAGCTCGCTGCGTCTCATCAGGGTTGGTGACCACACGCCGCAACTCCGCTACAATCGCAGGCGCGGACAACAGCCGGGTATAGGTGAGCGGATTATCCACATCGATCTGTTGCTCCCCAACCACGCGCTCCTGCGGCTCCCATAGATCCTCGGGGGAATCTGGTTGCATATAGTCCCGCACAAACCGGGACGGCTCCTGCGGCTCGGCGGCATCCGGGTCGTCGACAGCAGTGATAATGAGCGTGTTCGTGGCCCGACTTGTTGCCATGTGGAACAGCCGCCGCTCCTCCCGCAGCTGTTCTGTTACCCGCGCAATGGTGGTGCCGGGCGCAATGCCGTCGTCAATAAGGTCGACCAGTTCTTCCTGGCCAAACAGCGTGCCCGTTTCGCTTAACGACGGCCAACTGTCCTCCTGCACCCCACAAATAATCACAGTGTGCCACTCCTGGCCACTGGTAGCGTGGGCCGTCACAATGTTGACCGCATCCGGGACCACCAGTCGCCGATCCCGCACACCGGTGGGCAATTCCTGCTCCTCGATGTGGGTGATAAACGCATCAATAGTGGAATTAGGTCGACGCTCCACCCAGTCGCCTGCGGCGTCGAAAAGCGCCATGACCGCATCCAAGTCACGATCAGCTTGGGAGCCGGCAGCACCACCACGCATGCTCACCGCCGACAAGTGCTTATCCAGGTTGGTGGCGGACCAGATCTCCCACAACACTTCCTCCACGCTGCCGCCTTGCCGGCCCGCGGCGATAACCTGGCGAATGCGGCCTAAAATATCCTGTTCCCGATCCGTGAGGACCTGCTCCACCTCGGCGACCAAACCGGGATCCGGCTCGGGTTCGAGCACCAATTCGGATAGGACCTCCAGGGATCGGCGGGTAGGCGTCTGAAACGCATCAGCCACGGCACCGGTGCGCCGAAGCTCCACCTGACGCAGACCCCGCAACAGGCGTCGTAAGGTAACAGCATCGGCGCCGCCGATAGGGCCCAGCGCAAGCTCTTCCAACTCGGCCAGCGTCAAACCGTGGTGAACCGCACGCACCGCCAAGATCAGGGCGGATACGATGCGTTGCTGGCTGAGCACGATATCCGTCGGGTCGATGTGCACCGGAACCCCGGCGGCCAGAAGCGCGCGACGAATCGGGGTAATCATGCCCACAGACCGCACAACCACGGCGATATCCCGCCACTGCACATCATCAATCAGGCGGGCGCGCCGAATCCGATCCGCAACAAATTCGAACATGTTTCCGGTCGAATCAGCCCGGTGGAAGTGCACACCGGGCGCGCCGGGGCGAGCCTGTACCCGGTACGACGTGTGTAACCGCAGCTCATGATCCACCGGGTGGTGCTGTAAAAATTGAGGTCGGGCGCCACGGAATCGGAATACCGACTGGTCAGGGTCGCCGGCGATCACCGCGAAATTTGCCTGGTCTATGAAGCGAGCCACGAGTTCCGCGGACTTGGGGTCAAGGTGCTGCGCGTCATCCACAATCACGGTGGAATAGGAAATCTCCGGCGGTACGTCGTGTTCCAAGGCCATGGATACGAGTTCCGAAGCACTCAAGGAATGCGTGCCGCCCAGGGACATAACCTGCTCGTATTCCCGGAGGAACTTGCCCGCAGCCACCCACATTGGTCGATGATGTTCCTCCCCCAAGCGTTCGAGGTCTTCAGGGCCAAGCCCGCGTTCCACGGTCCGCAGCAGAAAGTCACGCAACCCCCGGGCGAACCCCACCATGACGATGCCGTCCCGGCACTCCTCCGGCCAGATAGTGATCGGCACCTGAGGCCCCTGCTCTTGCTGTCCCTCCCCGGTGAGCTCGCTATGGCCTTGAAGTAATTCCCGAATCACGGCATCCTGCTCAGCGCCGGTAATCAGCCGGAGTTTCTCGTCCCGCATGCGCCGAAGCAGGGCGAAAGCCAGGGAGTGCACCGACCGGACCATGGTGCCAGCCGATTTATAGTGTGAGGTAGCGACGCGCGCCACAATGCCTCTACGTAACCGCGATGCGGCCTGCTTCGACGCCGCCACAATGAGAATCCGTTCCGGGTCCTCCCCTGCCTCAATTCGACGCGCAACCGTATCCAATAACAAGCTAGTAACCCCGGAACCGGCTGGTCCGGTCAACCGCCATGTGCCGCGTTCCGCGTGGTAAAGGTCATTATCCCAATCCCGGCGCGGATTCTCGGCGTGGCGACGCACCAGCCGAACCGTGAGTTTGGGGGTTTCCATTTTTCCCGGGATTGGCGGCTGGGACTCGGCGGCTTGGTCTGTGGAAGAGTGCGTGGGGTCGGTGAGGTCAGGGGAAGTCATAACTTTAGATTGTGCCATGTCGTTGCGACATGTATGCCATGATGGTGTGGCACACCAGACCTAGATTAGTACCTGAGTTCGAAGAGGCACCGGGGTGTAGGGCATGAACATAGAGTCGGTAAAGCAGTCCTCGCAATATGAGCTGTTCCAATGCCGCCACGTGTCGGAATCGTTCAATCACACTCACATCTACCACGTTCATCAGTAACGCATCAACCAATGCCAGTGCTGCCGTATAGCCATAAGGGTGGGCTACCCCCACCACATCGGTTACCGCCGGCATGCGATCCCCGGCATATACCGTGGTGGCAAACATGTCCGCGTGTGTTACCTGATTCGGCAGCGCATTATTATTGATGTCTACCAGGGGTTGCATCAGTTTACGAATCTGTGGCATCCATTCCGCCACCGTCTCATGGGTTGGGTCTTTGGGGTCTAACACCACTAGATCATGTTCCTCCCGCCAGGCCGCATGATCTGCTACTGAAAATATGTCCTTCCGATCAATCAGGTGAAAGCTGTCAGGAATAGTTATTTGAGCCAGCGCCTTGTCTAGCCGCAGGGCTGCCGCAATGGTTTCGTCCCCCCGCCACCCTAATTCTCCCGGCACGAAAACGGATGCCCGCCACCCAGCATTGATAAATCGACCATCGGTAGTGCGCACCGGGGCTACGATGCGTACCCCATCAACCTTCAGGTTTTCCCGTAACCGCGATGACCAGGCGGCACGATCCGGGTGGATGACCGGGATTAACACTATATTTTGTACTAACCAACCATAATCCCAGGGCGATCCCAGTCGTTTTGCCGAAGAGGTAGCGTCCACATGAAAGGAATCACGAACATGATCGGGCAATGCTGCGGGATCGCGGGAGAGGAAACCGCCGTGCGCTGCTCCACTGCAGGTTGATACCCCAGGTGTTTGGTGTTGCGGTTCACGGTAATTGGTATTGGTGATGAGTTCTAATTGGGGTCGTGTGTGTGGTGTTAGGGGTTGGGGAGGGTGGGGGTGATGATCGTTGTATGTCATGGTGTAAGCATAAGGCCCAGTACCATAAAAACCCGGCTTTAGCAGCGCAATGTCGGAAAGAAGTTCTGGTTGGCGACACAGGAATAAAGGTTTTCGCTATAAAAATATGGTCGCCATATTTTTGGGTTATGAAGTTGGGCTCATGATGCCCTAGCGTAAACCCATCGGTTGACAGCTTTGCGGGTCTTCCGATGTTCGAATCCGAGTCCGGGGAAGGAAACGGAATAAGGCGATGTGGTGAATGCTAGCCGTCCAGCGATCATGCGGTGGCTGGCGTATACGCCGGTGAGCGCCTAATTAGTGACGGATCATGGTGGCCGTAGCTGCGGCATTGGCTAGGTAGTAACCTGACGGTAAAGGTGAAAGCTCCACTTCCGCCGCGATCTTAGTCATAGACCTACAGCATCGTTCAAAAGTGGAGCTTTCACCCTGCGAGCTTCATGGGTTTCTTGCCAAAATCGCCAACCAGAGGCATCGACGCAGGCCTCTTACCAGCGCTAAAGCTCCACTTCCGCACCAGAAGACCCCAGAATCTCTTGTCTGAGTTAGAAGTGGAGCTTCGGAAAACTCTTGGCCCCCGAAAACCGTGGAGAATGCATAAGCTGTCTCGACGATCCCTCGTTATGTCCTGTTATGTCCTGGGCCAATGGCATACCGCCCATCCCGCCCCGGCTGAAAGCTCCACTTCTGGCGAGCAATCAGAGTCGACGAGGACTTCATAAAGATGCGGAGGCAGAAGTGGAGCTTTCATGCATGGCGTGCCGTAGCGGAACCATTATTGTTGCGGGTATGGCCAGGGATTGGTCACGCACACCAGGCCATCGTCCTTGTACACCTCTTGCGAGTCGATCTTATAAAGCTCCGTATTGCTCACGCTCAGGGTCTGTTGCATCATGATTGGTGCCGGTTTCCCTTGCCCCCCACAGGGCTCGTGGTTAGCATACCCAATTCCGTGACCCACCTCATGGTTAAGTAGGTATTGCCGATAGCTGCCCAAATCTCCCTGGAACGTGGTGGCGCCCCGCACCCATCGGGACTCGTTAATCACCACCCGATTCCCTTCGGAGGAGAAACATGATGTTTCCATGGTGATATCGGTGCCACAGTTTTTATGGGTGGTCTCTACGCTGGTCAATTGGATCCGTAAATCCGGCTTTAAATCCGCTGTTTCAGAAATGTGTTCGAAGCGAAAATCCTTGTCATGAGTCCAGCCTTTCACATTAGTCAAGGTGGCATCAACCATGGTGGCGAAGGCATCATCGCCACCATAGGCCGCCGTGTCTACCCCGTTTTCCACCTCGATCACATATTTGAAGGTTTTCTTCTTTCCTTCACCGGACTGCGCCCCAGGAGTACCCACAACCCGATAAGTACCGTCCCCAGTCAGGGTGAAGTTTCCGCCGGCCGGCAATTCCGTAGGCGGCAGCTTTGGGAAGGGAGTTTTCGCTGGATCGGGTCCTTCCTTCCCTGTGGGTTTAGCTGTTTGGGTTGCCACAGCTCGACCAACTGTATCGAGCTGTTCCTGACTGCTTGATGAAGAGGCAACATCAATGAGCACCCAAGCAGTAACGATCGTCAATAGCGGGATTGCGTAAGCTCGCCAACCATAGGCTGACACGAATTTTTTAATCACCTGAATGATCGAACTGTTCTTCAGACGTTGCCCAAGAGTCCCCGCAGAATTAGGCCTAGAGGTATTGGCACGCTGACCCCACGGCATTCGGCCCGGGGCAGCACCATTTGATGACGATCGTTCTGATGTGGTGGCGCCACGTCGGGAAGACCTTCCTGGCGCGGCATGATTCATGGGATTCGCCACCCCGGATTGCCCGTGTCGACCCTGCTGCCTAGGACGCGTCCTGTCGTCACCGTTATCTCGCCGTGCCTGAGTAGCGACATACGCTTTGTCTTCATACTGTTCGCCACCATAATGACCATTGTTGTAGTGGCCATCACCATAACGATTGTCGTCATAGTTACCGTACTGGTCGTACTCGTAGCCGGTGTAGTCGTCGTAATGATCGTAATCAGCGTCGTCGTCGAATTGGTTTCGTGTATTCACAGCTGGGTGCCTAATTCTTGCGGGATAACATGGGAAATAGCAGGTAAGGTAGTGGACACGGTAGAACGTGCGGGTCGACGCACCCGTAAAATGGATGCGCCTTTGAGGTTGGTTGAGCCGTTAGGCCCCAGCAAACCCAACCTGACGGGTGGTGGCAGAGCCGATTTCAACATAGGCGATACGCTCATTGCGCACGAGGTATCGGCTGCCTTTGTCGTCCTCTAGTTCCAGTACCCCCTTACTGTTATTGAGAGCCGCCGCGATTTTGGTGGACATAAGCTCGCGGGATTCTGTAGAGGTGATGACCAATTCCCTAGGGGAATCGGAAAAACCAATTTTGATATCCATGTTATTTCTCCTGATTATGGTGAGATTATTTTATGGTTATTGTGTGTCTTATGCCTATGATGGCAACAGCACACACGTTTTAATAATTTTAAACGCACCTTATTTTAGACTCACGCGGTAAAAGTCTTGAATACCCATACCAATATAGAGTCTAAAAAATTTAGATAACCTCAATAAAAGAACATTTGTTACTAGTATATGCGCATGTAATCCCTAATTTTTACCGGTTATTTATTGCAGAATCAAGTGTGACACTGAATATTTATCTGTTTCGGCTAGACTTGTGAAGGTGTCTTCCAACAAAGATCAGCCCACATTTTTCGAGCTCGGAGTGGCGATAGAAATCACCAATGCGCTGGCGCAACAAGGGATTATTCATACCTTCGCTATCCAAGAACAAACACTACCCATTGCGCTTGATGGCCGGGATATTATCGGCCAGGCACGCACTGGCATGGGAAAAACCTATGGTTTCGGGATTCCCCTGCTAGATAGGGTTTTTGATGCTGCTGATATTGCGGAATTAGATGGCACCCCCCGTGCCCTTGTGGTTACCCCCACTCGGGAGTTAGCGATCCAGGTCAGCACTGATCTGACCAAAGCCGCCATGTTTACCCCCATTCGCGTAACCACTGTATATGGTGGCCGCCCTATCGACGAGCAACGGGCTGTGCTTGACGACGGTGTAGATGTCGTGGTCGGCACCCCTGGGAGGCTCTTGGACCTGCATAAGCGGGGAATATTGCGTTTCGATCATGTGGCTATCCTCGTGTTGGATGAGGCTGATGAAATGTTGGATTTGGGCTTCTTTCCGGACGTCGAAAAGCTGCTGGCAGCACTGACACATCGACATCAGACCATGCTGTTTTCCGCGACCATGCCGGGGCCGGTGTTGACGTTGGCGCGGGAGTTCTTGCACCAGCCAGTGCATATTCGGGCGGAAAATGTGGATGCACCGCAGACGCATACCACCACTAATCAGGTGGTATTCCAGTCGCATCACTTGGATAAAAAGGCGACATGTGCCAAGATTCTTCAAGCCAATAATCGGGGAAAAACCATTATTTTTGCCCGAACAAAGCGCAGTGCCGCTGATCTTGCCACCGACTTGGCAAAGCGAGGGTTTTCCGTGGGGGCGGTGCATGGGGATCTGGGTCAGGCAGCCCGGGAAACGTCCCTGAATGCATTCCGGGCCAATCGGGTTGACATCTTGGTGGCCACTGATGTCGCCGCCCGCGGCATTGATGTTGATGATGTGACTCATGTGATTAATTTTCAGACCCCGGATGACCCAATGACCTATGTCCATCGCATCGGACGCACCGGTAGAGCTGGCCATTCCGGAACAGCGGTCACGTTAGTTGGTTATGATGAGCTGCAAAAATGGCGAATCATTAATGATGAGCTGCAATTAGATAACCCCGAACCACCACCATGGTTTAGCACTTCTCCAGAATTATTTAGCGCCCTCGACATTCCTGCAGATGCAACGGATACAATCGGGGCGAGCAAGCGTGTTTACGGGCTAGGTCCTGGAGCTGGTTTAGCTAAACCGCGAGGTGCCCGCAATGCGCGAGGCACCCAGAGCGGTCGAAACCAGCGTTCTGGTGATTCCCGTCGTACTCACGGATCCCGGTCGTATAATAACCATTCCCACAATAATTCCCGTGGTAATTCCCGCACCACCAGGAGGTAATGACACCGATGCCGACCGAGGTTCCATCCAATGATTCCATACCACCGCAATCATCCGAAGCCATAACGCCAAAGGCAAAGGCAGTGGCTACGCCTCTCACCCCTGTTCTGCAGCGTAGCCGCCGCGATTGGATTGCTTGTGGTGTCATCGCCACTGTCGCCATCCTCGGGGTGTTAGGGGTGTTCCTCACCGCACCGATTAGAAATTCCACCCTGACCGTGGCAAACACCGACTACACCGAGGGCGCCCAAATCCCGTTGATCGGCGAAACCTACCATGAAACGTGGCGGGCTCCTGCCGACAGCATTAATCACGCCCCGTTAGCGCTCAATGGGCTGGTGATTTCTACAAATCAGGGTGATGATAGCACCACAATCCAGGCCCTGGATGCATCCAATGGTGCCGTGGTGTGGACCTATACCAGGGATGTGCCGTTGTGCTCACTCAGTAAAGCCTGGAACACGATAGTGGCGGATTTCCGAACGGGAGTTGGGTGTGGTGATGTCGTGTCTATTAATTCCACTAGTGGCACCTACCACTCCACTCGATCATCACTAGCATCCACGGATGTTGTTCCTATTAGTTCGAATGATCGAGTAGGCATTGTATCCCAGGAACGGGTGGAATTATGGCGCAGCGACCTCGTGCGCACCGTGGAATATGGTGACGTTCCCGCCAAAGCGGAACCCGCACAACAGCCTCACGAGGAATGTGAGATTTCTTCAGCTTTGACCCGCCAAGAACTGTTAGCTGTGGTAGAGGCTTGCCCCGGTGAAGACAACACATACGAATATGTTCGACTGCAAAAAACCACACCGGAAGAATCCCGAAAGCCCGAAATTTCTTCCGATATTGCACTCCCCGGCACCGGAAATGAAATCGTAGCGATTGGCGAAAGCGCGGTGGCGCTGTATTCACCCGAACGCTCCAGCATTATGACTTACAACACCAAGGGGCAAATGACGCATGAACATGCGGTTTCGGAATCCCCATTGGTGCATGATCACAAGGGTGTCTTTGGGGCGCAGGTAGCTGATCTACCACATAATATGACGTGGTTTGATGGTAAACGGCTCTACTTGTTTTTGCCTAGCACGATGACGGTATCCCAAGAGTTTGACGACGCCATAGGCACGGGGATAGCCCTGTCCGAGCAGCTGATCTATCCCACGGAATCTGGTCTAAATGTAGCGGATTGGGATACTGGAAAAGTTATTCGAAAAATTCCTGTTGATCGGAATGGGTATTCCGGACCGGTATCCTTAGGGTTTACGGGAAATACAATTATCGAAAAACGGGGGAATGAGTTAGTAGGTTTACTGCCTTTCTAATGGCATTGACTTAATAGTGTTGGGCTGCCCACGATATTGCTCGTGGGTTAAATAACAGCCCCAAGCCAAGAAGCGCCGACCCGGCAGTAGCTAAAGACAGCGAATATTGTTGGGCATTAAACATGTACACGGCTGCCACAAGCAGGAATAATTCCAGCATAATGACCGGACCCCGGCCCCAACGCCGCGCGGTAAACATCATCATGGCACCGGCAGCAACCGCACCAAAAATGATGATGAAAAATACAGCGGTACCATAGCCTACCCACCGATTCGCATGAGCACTTTCATAGACCAAATTGGGATCGGTCTGGCCGGTAGCCTCGCGCACAATGAGTATGATGGCGAACCCCAGGCCAATAGCTGATTGGATAATGGCAATGATGGCTGCCCACCGCACAACTGCTGGTGGGCGTAGTTTTTCCGCAGTCACGGTATCAGTGTAGCGAGTCTCCATCGGCTTTTCTATTACTTTCGCTTATCGAAAATCCAAGGCTTCAACCGCGCAACTCTCCTATCACCCCCGGAAAATACCCCCGAACATGTTCTTTTTTGGGGTAGGTAGCAAATATTTCAAGCCGGAGGAGACTCTATAACCTTGACAGAACATTAGATTTTCCTCAGGTTAGCCCATAGATAAATTTAAGGATTATGTAGACTAAAAACGGATTAAACAGTGTTTATTGGCCCAGTTTCACGCAAAATAGCAAAATAGATACGACCGGTTGCGAGAGTGAGATTTGACGAATCTTTTTTTGACATACTTTGCAACGAAAATACATTTCCGCAGCGCAAAACCACTTAGCAGGTTCACTAAAACTAATCCTTGCAACAAAAACATCAATTTACCGCCAGTAACAAGAATATATATTTGTGAACCTTGACACATTTTGGTAAAAAACCCTAGCCTTTTGAAGTAAGACATGACAATATCGTTCGAGGATAAATAAACGGGCTAAGGTTAAAGCTCGTTAAGTTCCGTGTAACCATGATGTTAATAAAAGTCGTCTCACGCCCTATGGCATGAATTTATAGGCAGGGTGCAACCTTGGTGCCCAGGGTTCACCGACTTCTATTCGACAGAACGCGTCTTCACAACCGCGACTATTAACTTCACGGTGACCACGGAATGGTTCAGCAACTTGTAACGAGATCATTAGATATAAAGGAGTTCCCATGGATTGGCGCCACAAGGCTGTTTGCCGTGATGAAGACCCCGAGCTGTTTTTCCCTGTGGGAAATTCTGGCCCCGCCCTCGCTCAGGTAGCCGCAGCAAAGAAAGTATGTAACCGTTGCCCCGTCACTTCCCAGTGCTTGGCCTGGGCCTTGGAAACTGGCCAGGATGCCGGCGTATGGGGTGGCATGAGTGAAGACGAGCGACGCGCCTTAAAGCGGCGCAAGAATCGCGGTCGTGGCCGCGCCCGTATCAGCATCTAACCCCCTAACCCCATCGTCATCGTTTTATTCCTCATATTCCTCGACTCAACTTCAGTTAGCGAGCAAAATCCCTGGGATTTCCGCGCAACTACTGCCACCAAGTAAAGTGGACAGCTGTTGAACACTTTCACTTAAAATAAGGAGCACACATGAGCCAGCGTGGCCGTAAGCGCAAAGATCGTCGTAAGAAGAAAGCTAACCACGGGAAACGTCCAAACGCATAAGAAATTCTGAATGCGTAATAACCAATAATAAGGAAGATACCCCCTATTTCATGGTGTCTTCCTTTTTATTGCTTTCAACTATAACCAAATGCGACAAATGGTAATATAGATATAATTTTATCCTATTTATGCGATGGTGTGATGGTGCTTGTTCGTTGGCGTTCCAGAACCCGCGGCAAGTTAAAAGCTCCCATACCGATTCGCTTCCAAATAACTCCAAGCAATCAGGAGACCGCAGGTGGGAAATGGAGCTTTCAAAATCGGCATCGCCGAGACTCTCCTACGATTATCATCATTGGAGCCACACCAGGTGATCCATACGGTGGGCGAAACGGCGAAACTGGCCCCAAGCGCCACGCCCCCAAAGCTCCCCTACCAATCTTGTCAGCTCATGGCGCCGACTAGGGAATCTATATGGGAGCTTCCGGCCACACCACCTCTCAGGTAAAAGCCACCAAAACGCCGCCAAACAAAGCACCCGGCAGTAAGTAGTCGCCGACCACCATGAGACCCAACCACGCCCTGCCACCCAGCCCACACACCTAAGCACCATAGCAGGGCACAAGCTCCCATCCCAGACAACCCGGGATGGGAGCTTTCAGCTGTCAAGCACCGCAAATACCTGCAGCACCCACATGCTCATTAGTCGGCTGCTGGCGGGAAGAACCCATCTTCACCCAACCGAATGTCGTCATCCAAGATAACCTGGATTTCGGCAGCCTCAGTGCGCTGCTTCGGCAGACGGCGATCCTGCGGCTGCACATATAATTCGCCACGGTTCAACATGCCGGTTTCAAAGGCACGCTGCCCATCACGCAGCCGCTTCGTGGCCCGCTCCCGCCATTCTTCACCAGCAACCTTGGCGAATACACCTGGGTGAGCCAACACCACCACGGCTGCAACGTGGCCGAAGCCCAACGACGTCAGGACGCCAGCCTTCACCTCGCCGATCTCCAACGGTTTCCGCAGCCACACCAGGGACTTCGCCTTTGGTTCAATGGCCTTGTCCACGCAGTCCAGGGAAGCATTCTGCGGCAACTTACCGTTCTTGAACACGTCGATCAGGCCGCCAATCTGGAAGAGTGCGGCACCGCCTTTAGCGTGACCTGTCAAGGACTTCTGGGAGATGACGAACATCGGGTTCGTGACATCCCGACCCAAGTGCTGCCACAGCACGGTGTGCAGCTGGGATTCATTGGGATCGTTCGCATTGGTGGAGGTATCGTGCTTGCTCACCACCCGAACATCATCCGGGGTGAGGCCCAGGGACCGCAGCGACTTGACCAACCGGGAATCCTTACCGCCACGGCCGGCACCCAAAGCACCCAGGCCCGGAGCCGGGATAGAGGTGTGAGCACCATCGGCATAGGACTGGGCGTGCGCCACCACGGCATACACCGGCAGGCCGAGTTCCTTGGCCACGCTGCCGCGCGCCAGGATCACCGTGCCGCCACCTTCGGCCTCCAGGAAGCCGCCACGCCGCTGATCGTTGGCCCGGGAGATGAACCGGGAGTCAATGCCCTTGGCGTGCATGGCCGCGGTCTCCGCAGTGGCGTTCATGTCACCGAAGCCCGTCAGGGATTCAACCTGCACGTCATCAATGCCACCAGCAATCACCACATCGGACTTGCCCAGGCGAATCTTGTCCACGCCCTCTTCCACGGAAACCGCAGCGGTAGCACAAGCGGCAACCGGGTGGATCATTTGACCATAGCCACCCACATAGGACTGCATCACGTGAGCCGCAACCACATTGGGCAGGGCCTCTTGCAGAATATCGCTGGGGCGAGCCTCGCCCAGGAAGCGGGTGACAAACACCTTGTGCAGGCTTTCCATGCCACCAATACCGGTGCCTTGGGTAGAGGACACATCACCCGGATGCACGGCTTGCAGCAATTCGGCGGGGCTGAAGCCGGCGGTCAGGAAGGCGTCGACGGCGGTCACCAGGTTCCACACGGCAATGCGGTCAAGACCATCGAGCATTGCCGGCGGAATCCCCCACCGAGCCGGGTCAAAACCATCCGGCATTTGGCCGGCAACCGTACGGGTCAGGGTGGCCTTGCGCGGCACCCGGGCAATGGCACCCTTCAGCTTGCGGACCACCCATTCACCATCCTCATTGCGGTAAATGCGGGTGCCTTCTTCATCGGCCGCCACATAGTCGCGGGCCTCCGCCTCGGTGTCCACCACGAATTCGATCTCCCGATCCAGGAAGACCGTGGCAACGTCGATAGAGCCCTGACCGGTGAGGAAGTACTTATCGGTGAGTTCCCGAATGCCGGCACGGGCAATCACTTCGTCACGGAAGCGATCGTAAATGTCTTCCTCGGCAACAGCCTGGTTGTCGGCATCATACCAGGCGGGGGCTGGGTCTTCCTTCCAGGTGAGCAGGCCCATCATCCAGGCGAGTTCGAGCACACCTGCGGCGGTCAAGTCAACGGAACCATCGCGGTTGATGCCAAATTCGGCTTCGTAGCGGGTGCGACCAGAGCCCCAGGAGCTGACTTCGCCCACACCAACGATGACCACCATGTCGTCCAGGTCCTGGGTGATGTCATTGGTGTCGATGGCTGCCGGCTGCTCGTGCCAGACGGGGGTGGGCAGGGCCTTGATGGTCGCTGGCTTGTCCTCTTCATCCGTCGATTCGCTGGTGCGTTCGAGACGTGCGGCCAGCTCCGGCAGCGAGATCTTGGCGTCGGCAAGCCCGCCGGTGAAGTCCGCATCCAGCGGCGCAACCTTAGCGTGGATGCGCGATTGGCGGGTAACCAGGGTCAGCAACTCATCCGCAATTTCGTTCGGATGGTAGACGTGGATGCCCTCGGCTTCGGCAATGGGCACCAGGGCGTCATTGCCACCCATGAGGTTGGTACCGGCGACCCACCCAATGTGAGCGTGCGCCAGGGTAACCTTTTCCGGCCAACCCTTCTCCACCTTCCACTTGTTGACCACGGCGTCGAGCGCGGCCTTCACTTCACCGTACGCACCATCGCCACCAAAGGTACCGCGGTTGGGCGAACCCGGCAGCACCACATGTACAGTGCTGTCTTCCTGCAGCGCAGCGGCACCGGCAATGAGGCGTTGCAGGCTCCAGAGCAGCAGCCGGGTTTGGTTTTCCTGCGCGGGACCGGCATCGGTCAACAGACCATACACCTTGGGGGCGGCGAAGGGGAAAAGCAGCGTGGGGATCAACGCCGGCTTGGTCACCTGGGTGGTGCCGCCCACCGAAGCTTTTTGTTCGGTTCCGGCCCACGCAACCAAGGCGTCCGTGTCCCGGAAGCTGGACAGGTTAGCGGGCACTAACCACAAACTGGCGCTCACCGATGCGTGCTTGGCAAACATGATGCGGGCGAATTCTTTCCGCGCCTGATCGACCCGCGAAGCGGTCATGATAACGGTCGCCCCGCCCGCCAGCAGCTTTTCGACGATCGAACTGGCGATCGAATCCGGGGATGCGCCGGTCACAATGGCCACATCATTCCGATATGGTTCCTCGGCCTCACCTGCAGCCTCGGCGGCAATCCGCTCCAGCACTTCGGCCTGTTCCGGTTGCCGCTCGGCCCACCACCGGGCCTGGCCGGCAATCACGTCACCCAAACCAGCGAAACGGCCTGACTCAGCGGTGATCTCACCCAAGGCTACCCGAGCCAGTTCTTCACGAGCGATGGCCCACCGGTCGTTAAACAGGACAGCCCGACGCTCATCGAAAACGGGCTGGACATCCTGCAACCAGCCGGTACCCAGTTCGGCATCCAGGGCGACGAACACATCGTCATCATCGAGGTTCTGCACCTCGGGGTCAGGGAGGTGACCCAACTCCGCCAGAATGGTGCGGGCGTTTTCGGCCAGGATTCCGTGGTAGCCGATGATCTTTTCGGCGAACTCATCCAAGGCTGCGGAGTCCACCGCCACTCCGGCGCCACCGCCGGCAGAACCGAGGGACACGCTCACACCTTCCCGGCGTGCAACCGCCTGAATGGCTTCGTCGATGAGGGCATCAGCCTCGGACTTATTCGCAACCTTGTTCGGCAATTCACCGAGGGCACCACCGCGGACGGATTCGCCTTCGCGGGTGCCCAAAAGCACTTCCGCTTCCACCCATGGGACCCAACTTTGGGGCAGGGCCCAGGGACCGGTCACACGTTCACCGACGTAGGCTGGTTTGACCCCGGCAGAGCCAAAGAGTTGCCGCAGGGTAGCGGTAAGGGCATCGGTGAGTACCGGGCCATAGGGCTTGTAGGTGGGGGCTGCGATGTTGACGCGCTGGTGCAGCACGGTGATTTCGGCGTCGGCGGCACCATCGATGGCGGCCACCCCCAGCTCGGCGGACAGGTCCATGAGCAGCTGGTTGCGGCGGGAGGAGACGCCACCGGTGAGGATTTCGGTGGTGTCGCTGCCGGCGATTTGGTCGACGCGGATCTTGTTTTGGAAGGCGAACAGCACGTTGATGGCATCGGCGGCGGTGAAGTTGAGTTCCGGTGCCGGACCGGCGGCTGCTGCCGGGGCGGCAGGCGCAGTGGTTGGTGCGGCAGCCGGGGCATCAGTAGCGGGTGCCACTGGGGCTGCCGGGGCAGCCGGTGCAGTTTCTTCGGCTGCGGGTTCTTCTTCAGGTTCCTCGAAGACCGGCGGCTGGGCGACGTCGTTCAGCATGACCACGTCTTGGTCACGTTCCACGTTGAACACTGGCACGTGTACGCCCAGAACATCCATGCTGCGTAGTGCCAGGTTGGTCAGGGTTGGGGATGCCGCGAGGCCGATTTCGACGATTTCATCGACGTTATTGATGAGCAGTTCCTGGGTTTCGATCCATCGCACAGGGGATGCGAACTGCCAACTGAGGAGTTCGATCATGAGGGTGCGAACCAGGCTGTTTTCGTCGGCGTTGTCCAGATCCCATTTGGCCAATCGGGTGGAGGGGACGACCGCCAGAATGGCGTCGATGAAGTCCTGCGTGAGTTCGAATGGGCGTGCGACCAGGTTGGGAACGTATTTGCCCACCAAAGCGTCCTTGTCGATCTCTTGTGGCAAGAGTTCGTCGAGTTTTTCGGCAAATGCCGGCACACCGGGCCGCAGCACTGCGGAGTGGAATGGCACGTCAATGCCGGGGATCATGACAAAGGCCTTGGGGTGGTTGGTGGCGTCTTTGAGTGCCGCCAACCCGGCGAGGGTGCCGGCAACAGCATACTGTTGACCTGCGATGTTGTAGTTCACGATCTCCAGGTATTCGCCGGATTCTTCGGCGACGCGTTGCACGTAGTCGTTGACGTCTTCGGCTGCAACACCGATCATGTTGGGCCGCAGGGCGCCCAAACCGTAGTTGGAGCGGCCTTGTTCATCGCGGGGCACCAGGGAGTGCATTGCGGAGCCGCGGGAGTACACAATGTCAATGACGGCTTCGAGATCGAAAATGTTTGCGAGAGATGCCAGGGCGGTGTATTCGCCCAGGGAGTGGCCCGCATACATGTTTTGTGACGACAGGGCGCCGGCCACCCGGAGGCGTTCAGTCTGCCCGTAGGCAACAACAGCCAGGGCCACCTGGGTAAATTGCGTGAGGTTGAGCACACCCTTGGGGTGCCGGAATGTGGTGTCCCCCACCACCAGTTTGGTGGGATTGTTGTCGATCACATCAATGATAGAGAAGCCCAGGGACTTCCGGGTGTGCTTGTCGGCACGCTCCCAGGCCTCGCGGGCGGCGGGGCAGGCCTGCCGATCGCCTTGCCCCATACCTTTGGCCTGGATGCCTTGGCCAGGGTAGACGTAAGCGATAACGGGTTCGGCAAGAATGGCCTGACCGCGGGAAACCACTTCCCCACCGATACGGCAGGTGATTTCCAATGCGGGCTGCAGCCCGATGCGTCCGACCCGTTCAACGGTGATTTCGACCTCATCGTTGAGCTGCACCATGCCGTACATGGAGTAGGTCCAGCTTTGGACTGCGCCGTGGCGACCAGCAACTTGTTGTGCGGTGGCGGACAGCCACATACCGTGCACAAGTGGCGCGGGCAGACCCACGAGCTGGGAGGCGTTGTAGGAGGTGTGGATGGGGTTGTAGTCACCGGTGACGGTGGCGAATGGGGTCATGTCGGCGGGCGCGGTGACTACAGCACGGTCGACGAAGGACCGGGGAGTGTCGACGATTTCCCCGGTGACGCCACCATAGGCAGGGGCCGGCACGGGGGTGTTGGTGCCGGATTGGCGGCCGCGAATGGCGAAACGTTCCATCATGGTGGCTACTTGTTCGCCATCCGAATACAGTTCCAGTTCCACCGTGACGATGCGCCCAGAGGCGGATTCGGCGATGGAGGCGCAGCGGCTTGTGACGTCGATACGGCGGCCATCGGCAAGCTCGGCAAGGTCTGCCTTCAAATCGATCACATGGTCGAGGTGGACGGCATTGAGCAAACCTTCGATAACTGGGTATCCATCAGCTAGTTTTCCGGTACCTAGGGCGGTATAGATTGCGGGCCAGCAGGGGCCGACAAGCACATCCGGAGTAATTTCGGCAGGGTTGCCGCCGGCCACTCCGGCATGGGTGCGGGGCAGTTTGGCCGGCAGGTGGAAGCTGTCGTGGACGTCACCGTGGTTGTCAACCTCGGGCAGGCCGGTGATGGTGTCACCAGCTGCGGAGACGGAGCCCACGCCGGCAACGCCTGCGAGCAGGGCGAATACTGCATCGGGGAGACGGTCGTGGGACACGACCGGGCTGGCCCCGGTAGCAACAGATTCCGGCAACTCCAGCGGAATGTCAACATGTTTGACGTGGTAGGGGCGGCTGTCCTCAGGGAGGTGCTCCCAGGTGGAGTCGGCGTTGATGCGCAGAATGAACTGGTTGTCGTCTTCTTCGATGAGGTCGAAGGCAGTTTCCGGCAGGTGGTAGGCCGGGTTATCGATCAGGTGACCATGCCAGGAAATGGTGCGGGACTTCAAGATGGTCTCCGCCGGAGTGTCGGCAAGCCGGGAGAAGGCCGGTTCGACTTCGCCGGTTTCGGTGGCGATTTTGTCTACGCAGGCGGCTTCAAAACGACCCAACAGGTCGGCGACAGGCTCGTCTACCTGGGTAATGCCGCCGACGGAGATGGGGCCGGGAATGACCCGCACTGCGCGTGCCGGGTAGCGGTCATCATGGGCTTGCCACAGGGAGTCCAGGCCAAACCACCGTTTGAGATCACCGTCGATGATGGGCACCCAGGGCATAGGTTTGTGGTGTTTGCGGTTGAGCGTGATGAACCAGGCGGCATCGCTGGGTTGCACGGTGATGTCGCGGGCCTGTGGGTATGCGGCCAGGAGCTTGTCGACGGCCGCAGGTGCGTCCGCGATGTCGGCAATCTCTGGGAAGAGGGTTTCCACTTCCCCATGGTCCACGGGGTTGAGTCGGGCCTCGACGCGGTGCAGCAAGTCGAAGAATCGGTCATCCCAGGTGGGGTCGGTGAAGGGATACGCCAATTCGACAAAGCGTTCGACCCATTGGGCGTAGGTCATCAGTTCGACGTCGCCGAAGTAGGGCTTCGCGGTCTTGTTGATTGCCTCGATGATTTCCGAAGCATGATCCGCGTAGGTATCGGGATCGAGTGAGGTAATGAGTCGGGAGGCCCGGGCGAAATCATTGTCGATCTCGTACAGGTCGGCAAGCAGGTGTGATTGCCCCGAGGTCATGCCACCATCGGACTTGAGGCGGCCCACCCAGCCCTCGTTAATGCCGGGGGTGTTAACGAGGGCTTGTTTCACCTCGTCGGTGGTTTTGGCTTCCTTGGTGGCCATGGCTGCGGTTCCGACGAGGATGCCGTCGATAGGCATGCGTTTGCGGCCGTGTTTCAGCGACCAGTCGCCGGAAATATATTGTGCAGCCTTGTCGGGAGTACCAATGCCGCCGCCGGCGACGACGACCACGTTGGGGCGTTGCCGCAGCTCTTTGTAGGTGGCGAGCAGCAGGTCGTCAAGGTCGACCCAGGAGTGGTGACCGCCAGCATGACCGTCTTCAATTTGTACGATGATGTCGGTTTCGGGGTTGGCGTCGGCGATTTCCAAAACGCTGTGGATTTGAGCGACGGTGCCCGGCTTGAAGGCGATGTAGGGGTAGCCGTCGGCGTGCAGGTCGGCGATGAGCTGGTTGGCTTCCTCCAGTTCGGGGATGCCGGCGGAAATGGTGACGCCGTTGATGGCAGAACCTGCGGCACGAGCCTTGGAAACGATACGCTGTTGACCAAATTGGAGGTTCCACATGTACCGGTCGAAGAACATGGAGTTGAATTGGGCGCTACGGCCGGGCTCTAATTGGGCTTGGAGATTGTCGTTATTGAAGTTGAAGACTTCCTCCGAATACTGGCCGCCGCCTGCCATTTCCGCCCAGTGGCCGGCGTTAGCTGCGGCAGCAACAATATCGGCGTCCACGGTGGTGGGGGTCATGCCAGCCAGGATGATGGGCGACAGGCCAGTAAGCCGGCTGAAGGCGGTTTGAACCTTGCGCTCCCCAGTGGGGAGCTCGATGACGCGCGGCGCGAAATCATCAAAGTTGATGAGTTTGGGCAGTTCGGTGCCTGGGGTGGCGAGATCGTCACGCTTAGCCGGGGTGGAGCCATCGAGGATGATGGCATCAGTTTGTTCGGAGGTGATCTGGCCTAGCGCCTTGTCGAGGGTGAGCAGGTAGTCGTGCTCGCCGACTTTCCACTCATATGGGTCAACGAGAATGTAGTCGCCGAGCCGTTGAGCATCCACCGCATTAAGGCCACATTTCTCCGACCATTCGACCGCCTGTGCGACAGCCTCACGGTTGTGTTCATGGTGGAATGCGGCTTTCACTCCCAGATCGGCGAAGGTGACATCCACATGTTCCCCGCCGCGCTCGTGGGTGTCAATGGTGGCATTATACTTATCGACGGCTGCCGTCACCGCACGCTTGACTGCCGCCAATTCGGCGCTGTCCCCGGAATAGACTGCCCGAATGGGGCTGTTGATCACGCCGGGAGCGATGGGCAGTAACTCTACTGGCACGCCTTGAACGGACATCATCCTGCCAAAGGTGGCTTGGGATGCGGCTGCACCAAGGAGGAAAGCAAAGGCCACATAGTTGACGAGTTTCTCGTCATCGACCCAATTGTCACCAGGTAGTTCGGTGAGGCATTCTACCCCCAGAACACCCTGGGAGTGGCCGTACGCGGTGTATTTTTCTGGGGTGAAACCCAGTTGACCGAGTTGGGTAACGGCAGCGATTTCCCCCAGCAGAATCCCCGGAACCGATACCGCCGGTTCAGCATCAATTTCTTCCGGCTTGATATCATCTGCGGATTCTGCGGCAATGATCTGGCGTAGCCGGGTCAGGCCACCTGGCACAATCTGGGATACTTCCCGCACAACGGGAGCAATCTTGAGCTGAGCAGCATCAATGAGGTTTTCCAATTGGGTGCGGATGTATGAGTCCGTTCCAAATGCTGCCAGGTTCTTTTGCCATGCCGAAGCTTGACCTCCGAGAAGCACACCAACATTAGTGATTGCATGCAAGGGGGAAAGGTTCATTCCACGTTCCTTCACTTAGGTTTTCGATTGGGTTGCCAAAAATAACAGCAATACCTTTACGGAAGCGTAGGTTACTTCTCCGTAGGTTTCAATGTGAAAAAAATCACTCAAAACAATCTGCGCACTGCAAACCCCTGTTTGCCCCGTTATTGGTTCTCACACACCGTCACTCGAACCAGGCATGCACCATGCCACCCGGTCGAATACTTGTGCGCAATCTAGCTATTTGACGTAATCACGCCAGGCCACAGCGAAAAGTCGATCCATAGACCATAACGGTGGGCATTTCGTGAGAATTGGCCCCATGTCCTCCCACACCAAATATCGAACAGCCTTGCTAGCCTCTATTCCGTCCTGCCAAGCACCCGGCAGGAACCGGCCACGTCCAGCGCCAGGATGCTCACCCCGCACCAGGAGCCCCTGCGCTACAAGTGGCGCAGCGACCTTATCAAGCTGCGATTTTCGCCACCCATTCCAGGCACGAACGTGAGCATCGGTGGGATCGGCCAACGCCAAAACCTGCAGAAAATACCTGGCGCTATCCGTAGAAACCGCAAATCGGTTCGCCACCTCCGCCACAATCTCCGGGACGGACACCAATGGGTCATGAGGATCCCCCGCTGGCCCACCGGTGCGCCCCAAATCCATCAGCAACTCATTAAGATGCCCCTCTAACAGCACCCGAATGGGCATGGTATTCCGGGTAAAATAATCAAGTTTCCGATAATCAGCCGCCCCCACAATATCGATTGTTCCGACCTCCCACTCCCCAGCAGCCAATTGCTGCTGCCCATGAGTTTTCAGGTTCTGTAATTTCTCCCGAAACACTCCGCGTGCGGGATCGTCGAGACTCGTGTTGCCGATAAGGTGGAGCAACGTCGCCAGATAATCACCAGCGGAATATTCATCCAAACCAATCGGCACCCCTGTGGTCTCGGATAAGGCAACGTTAGTGAGCCAGGAAAGATCGTCGAATTGAGGCATTGCCTGCTGAAACTGGCCAGCGGTGATATGCATGATGGGCTTGCCGGTGTTCGCATTCAGTTGTGCTGCCATGGCAGCGATGTCCAGCCCGGTCTCGGAAAAATCTGCATTCACCCCAGCGCCGAGCACGCAATCAATCCGTGTCAAGCCCCGCAATTGGACAATGGCGACATGCATATCCGGCTGACTCAACCCGTACCGGTTTCGCACTGCCGGCGCGGGCACGCCTTCGCCGGGACTCACCACAAGGCCGCCCAACATATACGTGCACGTTTCCGGGGTGAGAATGGTGTGGGCCGCGAGCTGCGCCGACCGATCCGGCCGATCCGGGTGCCGAGACCACGCCAGAATCACCCCCAGATAATAGATGAACTCCGAACGGGTGAGCGAAAGATCCGGGAGGCGGGAATCGGACAAATCAGGCCGATATACCAAAACACGGTTACGGTTATACCGCCAATGTCGGTCACCATCATAGTGACCAGTATGCGCATCTCGGCTCTGCCACCCGGAACCAAATATTCCTAATTCTGTAGCCCATAGCAGGAAACGGCACACCTCTGCAACAACGTCGGGATCCAGATGCCGGCCAGCCAATCCTGCCACAAGCGTCTTCTCCCGGCCAATATAGTCCAACCAGCGGAATGTCATTGTGGTGGTCGGCATCGGATCCGAATCAAGGCGGCTGAGCACCTCCCAAAGCTTGGTGGCCTCATGGTACGGATTGACGCTTCGGGAGCCCCGACCGGTGCGACCGGTCACCGTAAACAACAGTGATAATGCCGCCTCACTCATATCATTCGTTTCGGAATAATCGGCCGCACCAAACCAACCATGGAGCTGCCGCACCTTAGAAACCAGGGATAATAGCGATTCCGCAATCACCGAATTGGAGCCGAATAGTTTTTCGATCGTTGCCAGTTCCGGGTTTTCCCATAACTCTTCGGCCTGCTCCGCGGTAACAGCCCGCAGCGCGGTGCTCATGCTAAGATCCCGGGGTCGGAGCTGGTTTAATGCCCCCACCGGAACCCCGCCGATACCATCAGCAACCTGAGCGATGGGAAGCCCTGAATCAACATCGATAAGCATCCGATCCCGACTCAAAAGCCATGTCCCACCGCCAGGACGGTTCAGTGCCGCGCACAGGGGAACTGGTGCCCGGAAACTACCCAATGGTGTGACCAATCGATAATCACCGGTGCCGTCACGAGGCCCAAAAGACAATGCGATATGCGCGCCATTACTTACTCCACAAGGGCCATCCGCCGTGGTGGGGTGGGCCGAAACCACGAGTGAATCCGACATAAGAAACTCATGATCGGCGGGAATTCTAGTGCGCCGCAGCCCAGTAATCTTTATGCCAGGCACACTGGTGCCACGTTTAAGTGGTGAAAAATAATCCATGTCGACAATCTCCCCAGTTTCCCACACCATTGCAACGTCGTCGACAAGCACATAATGCGGCCCGGTGCCTACAACCTTGCCGTTGCATTCCTGCGACCCCCAGGGGGCAAGCAACTCACCGTCATTGCGGGTGCGGGCCCCCAATAGTCGACAATGGCGGGCACCATGAGCATCGTCATAACGCACCGCGATCCGCTCCCCCACCAACCAAGCCGAATCGAGGGTGCGACAATCTTTGGGCAACCGGCCACGTGCCACAATGGCATCACCGTCAATCATCTCAATGCTTTGCCCACTCTGTACCGCAACTGCAGGGTAGGCATCATAAAGCTCAAAGCTCTTATGGCTTTTGCAAACCTGCTCAAGCATTGGCCAGGCCAATTCGCTCATAACCCCACGACTAATACGTAACTGCAACTCTGCTACTGGATCAAAGTCTCGAAGCTGCGCCACTGCTTTGGAATTCATCGACACAAACCTCTTATCGAACACATATGCCAACTGCTGAGTCTGGAAAATATCCCACTCCGGCCCGGAGCCAGCAAGTTGCTGCTTTGTCTTCACCAAGCGGTTCAACACAAGACTCACCAACCGCCGAGCGGGCTTCGATGCCGCAAACGCATCAAAATTGTTCGCAATAGTTCTAATATTCAGGTTTGCGACAAGCCACCCACGCAGCCGCTTATGGGAGCAAATCCCCGCCAAGTCACACCGATTCGAGTCGCTCGCCCAGTCCTGCCAGCGCAGTTCCTCACTAAAATCGCCATTCCACTCAATACCGCTTGCACACAATGCGTCCACAAGGTCGATGGGAAAAACCGAAAAACGGGGCACAAGCGACAAGCCCGACAACGACATGCTCCGCACCGCATCGACCAATCTGCGATCAGATGGTAACACTTCTCTGTATCCCAGACCTTCCAGCCAATCAACCAAATCCGCCGCTAGAGTCGGGATAGCGTCACAATCATGGAGCAACGATAAAAATTCCGCCGCCGTAAGATGCGCCGGCCGGGACTTGCGCAAAACCGCCCGACAATCAGGGTTTTTCGATGTCAGCGTCCGCAACGACTCGTGAGTCTCCTGAAAAAAGCCCGCCTCCGACCTGCGGAAACCTGACGATCCCAGAATCGCCTCAAGAAAGTATTGATGCTTATCCTCAGGGATATCCTGCAGCACCCCCGCATACGCTCCCACCCCGGCGCGCATCACCGCAACCAGCACCTGCACGGAAGACTGCGAATCAGCACGCACCTGATCGCGCAATTCCCGCACGCCCACAACACCCAGATTGAAAAACTCGACAAAAGTAGCCGCCCGCTGCGACGCATCAATGGGAAGATCGTAATCCCGTTCAACCTGCCGTGCCTTGGCGTAATAGTGCCTGGCATAAGTGTTTTTCTCCACCTTAGCGAAAATACGTGCTAGTTCGTCAAAAATCGGTGGAATCACCCGCGGCGTAGCTTCAAACAGCGCATCATCCAGCGTATCGAATCTGGTCCGCACAGCGGAAGCATCGGTGCCAGCAACGCGCCTGGCCCATTCCATCGTAGGAATCAGGTCCAGGACATATTGTGCGCCTTGAAGATCTGCCGCGAGCGCTGCCGCCGGGAAACCGGTTAAAGTAGGCGACACATAGCCAACCTTTTGTTTTCTAGTTGGTGATAATCCGGCCGTCTTCATGGCAATGGTTTCTGCTTTGACCAGCATATTAGGCACAAGTTTCACGACCACATTCCCTGTAGGCCCTATAAATTCCATGGCATTGAGTGGGGTAGTTTTCTTCGGTCGACCTTGACCGATAGCAGCAATATTCACGGATCTTCCTTGCGATGAAGTATTCCGCATCCCAGTATTATAAACATTGGGGCGGAGCGAGAGTAAGGCGAAATGGACTAACGTTAACCCTTTATACTCAGATCTGGTCACGTTGGACAGGCTTATTGGTGAGGGGGTATTTTCAGATTCATTTTCCTCCTATTGGATCCTCGTCGTAGTTGTAACTGTATTGTGATGCATCATGCCATGGTTTTACCGCGAGCATAGCGAGGTTGTAAGACATAACCACCCCCATAGTTCGAACCTAGTTTCGAATTGCTGACTAGTCTCACGCGGAGCTTCATATAAAGTTTCGAGAACGGTTGAACTAGCCCAAGTCAGGACTGAAACTGACATGATCAAAGCGGAGCATATTGCTTGCCGCAGGCTAATCCTAAGCAAAAGCTCCTCTTCTGTAATCGCTGGTGATATGCCCCACCATGCCGATATGAAAGGGGAGCTTTTAGCTTCGCCTCACCATCGAATCTCGTCTCAAATCGGCTACAATCCGGCACCTACCGATCACGCTGACACCGAACTGGCACCAATCAGGACCACAATGAATGCTTGAACAGCACGTACTCATCGTCTGATTGGTTCGCGGGAGCTCTGGCATAATGCCAAAGCTCCACTTCCCAATAGACTATTGGGAAATCATGAATCCTTCATTGGAAAGTGGAGCTTTAAAACATTTTCCTTGCGATACATCACAAGCCCCACCGCAAATAATGTGAGTCATATCACCGCCAAAACACCGCAAACCACCATAAAGCTGCCACATGAGTATCTGCGCTGCACGAGTTTCACCATATTCACCAGGTTCTGATGTGCTAATAGTCTTCCCTGGACCCCTGCTATAGCTCCCACATCGCTTTTCTTATCATGAGAATAGTTTTTAACCCCACCAGTCATGATTGTGACCAGTGGGGCATCAACAATAGTCTGCTATTGATGTAGCAGATTGGCATTAAACCAAACTTGACCAAAGGCTCCCTTGATCGGATGTGTTACTGGTGTTCTTCATCCAGCGGTACCACTGTGACATCGGCAGCAGCTTCAGCGGCTTTTTCTTCGGCAAGCTGTCCACTGACTTCGGGGTCAACCGGCGATTCTCGAACCTCAATCTGACGATCATCACCCACGCCAGATCCTTGATTATCACTTCCATCGTGGTTGGCGGGTGCTGGCGCATTCTGCAATTCGGGCTTCGCCTGAGCACCGTTGGCGGCGACTTCCTCGGCCTTGGGAGTGATCCCGAAGAATTTGTCCAGGCCTTTCACGTTAAACTGCGTGGACATATACCGACTATTATTACTGGTGTTCCATTGGGAAACCACGATATTCATATCGGCAATCGTGGATCCTGGTGCAATGTAACCACCGTAAAGTTGAGTGAAGTTATTGGGGGTCTGTGCGGCGCCCCACCCACCATTACCTGCAACAACAACGTGAGCAGGTTTGATATCGTTCCAATTAGTATCAATACGGTCAGAAATACGAACCTCGATGGATGCGGTTTTTTCATTAAACATGCACAGTACCCAATGGTCTTCGATACGGCGAAGGGACATTTCACCGGCTTTCATATCGTCCTTGATGATAGGACTGATATTCCTGCCCCCATTGGCTTCCCAACTCCCATTGACATAGTGCTCCCAGGTATTGCGGTCCCCGATTTGTTCGGGTCGGAAACGACTGAGATAGACACCATCATTACGGTTGAAACGGCTGGACATGACATAGACGTAACCGTCGTCACCACGTTCCCAGGTGAGAAGATCACCAAAACCATTCATGAAATGTTTACTGGTAGTGGCGACAGACGACCAGGTTTTGCCCTGGTCGGTTGACTTCCAAATTTGGGTGCCGCGAACATTACCGAGCCCTTCGTTCCACATGCCCTGCATGTAGAGGGTTCCATCCAGGTTGATGACGTCCGAAGGAATGAGAGTCAAATTATTGTCGTGATTATATTTGAGCAATTGCTCAATTCTATCGCCTTTATTCAGGGGCCGTTTGACGACAATTTGGCCATTATCATCATAGGTAGCGATGGCGCCGATAGGGCTCATCCAATTGCCTTGGCCAAAGCCATTACCACTGAAAGAGTCACCAAAGATAATAGCGAATTCTTTGTTCTTGTTGATTGGCACCATGATGCCAAGATCGCCAGCCATGGCTCCCACATGATCTGAGATGCCACGTCCTAGGATGTCTCCCATTTTTTTGGTGATGATTCCGGGGCTTACTTGCATGATGAGTGGGACGATTTTGGAACGGCCGAGGAGTTTGAGAATTCTTTCCCACAAATCAGAGGATCCGCTAGACCCACTAGACTTATTGGAATCGCTGGAGCTACTAGAGCTGCCAGACGACAGATCAGAGCTTTGAGCACTCGCGTTAGGTGCTACAATAACGCTGGTAGAGATAGCCATGGTGAGGGCTAACGCACACATATGTTTATGAGACATACATTGTAGGCTAGCAAAGGACCACAGTTATTACTCATTCCTAGATGAAAGCTCACCGCGGATCTTATCTCGCAGTGATTTCGGCGCATCACAAGCACAACAGTGAAGGATCTCCCGCAAGGCGGTTTCGGCAGCTACTTTTTCGGCGCAGGCTGGACATTCACTGATATGACGTTTCAGCCGACTACAATCCTCGTCGGTAAGCTCGTTATCTACCAGTTCGTAAAGAAATATATGCAGGTCATGGCAATTACATTCGCTAGAGACGTGCGGGCGCGAGGCCGCCCAGTCGGTTTCGTGCATGATGTAACCTTCCTTATTGCTTTTCGACGGCACTCACATCGATGCCGTATTCATGCGCTACATCTTTTAACGTTTCTCGCAACTGTTTTCTTCCCCGGTGGAGTCGACTCATGACCGTGCCTACCGGTGTGCCCATAATTTCTGCAATCTCTTTATACGATAATCCCTCCACATCAGCGTAATACACCACCATGCGATAGTCCTCAGCCAAACCATTCATGGCATTAGAAATCGTTTGGTCAGGTAAACGTTTCAATGCTGCCACCTCGGCAGATTCCAACCCCACTGCCGTATGAGTGGAAGAATCAAGCAATTGATAGTCAGTAACATCTTCTGCCGAAGAATGCAGTGGTTGCCGCTGTTTCTTACGATAAGAATTAATGTAGGCATTGGTCATAATCCGGTACAGCCACGCCTTAAGATTGGTACCTGGAGTAAAGGATTCAAAGGCCTGAAATGCCTTAATATAGGTTTCCTGTACCAGATCTTCGGCATCTGCCGGATTGCGGGTCATACGAAGCGCGCCACCATAGAGTTGATCAATAAGTGGCAGGGCTTCGGCTTCAAATCGCTCTTGCAGTTCCGGTGTAGTTGCAACCATCAGGGATTGGGTCTACCTTCCTTGTCGTCTGCCCCCTAGTTTACTGGGCAATAAGCACTACGCCTATTCTTGGTTTTATGTCCAAGAAGAAACCACATTCGGCAACACCTGCGCTGAAAATTTTAGAGGATGCCGGAATTTCCCATGAGGTGCATACTTTTTCTGCTGGCAATGACCATTTTGGTGAACACGCTGTCGCAGAATTGGGAACAGATCCAGAGCGAGTATTTAAAACACTCGTCATCGATCTTAGCGCTGGGAAAGGACCCAAACGCCGGTTAGCGGTGTGCTGTCTACCAGTAACATACCAACTGTCGCTAAAAAAGGCGGCCGCAGCCCATGGTGCTGCAAAAGCCATCATGGCGGATCCACATGATGCCGAAAAGTCATCAGGTTATATCCCCGGTGGGATCTCACCCATTGGTCAAAAGCATCAATTGCCTACGGTTGTCGATGAGTCAGCACAGTTATGGGACTCTATTTTTGTCTCTGGGGGCCGCCGTGGGCTAGACATCGAAATCGCACCACAGGACTTAGCAAACGTGACAGGTGCAAATTTCGCAGATTTGCTAGCATAACTAGTGTTTAAACCCACATTTTAAGGTATTTACACCATAGGTTTCATTGTGTATTTCTTAAGTTATGATTCCCCTGATCGCTCCAGCGCGCGATGTTCATGATCGATGGTACGGGCGACATACATCTCTGACTAAAACCCAATGGGTTGCTACCAAAGAATACGATTGTCTTCCTTATTTTGAGAAGCTCCTCCTTCACGCTGAGGCCATCCGAAGAAGCACCCGGGCTGCAGTGATTTGCGGGAAAGCAGCCGCCGCTATCCGGGGCATTCCTATTCTCAATCTCCAGCACGATACCCGGGTCACATTAACATTGCCGGGCAAACCACACACACCTTCTCATAATCAATGGCCGATCATAGCTCACTATCGGCGCGCCAGTCTCCCTGATTCGGATTGGGAAGAGGTCTGTGGGTATCGAATCACCACGCCTGAACGAACCTTCACCGACATTTGCGCTATTGATGGTGAGCTAGAAGGGTTAGCTTTCATTGAGGCTGCACTACGTGCAGGATATCGAAAAGATACTTTTCAGAAATATCTTGATGACCGGCGAGGTGAATGGGGAATCACCAAAGCCCGAAAAGTGCTTG